>WNGE01014679.1_pt1 | contig 10979 bp, 10 predicted proteins | sample 5400651 | NCBI WGS metagenome assembly WNGE01 (sample SAMN13153370, study PRJNA577476) | soil metagenome | isolation source: 60 cm soil or saprolite under grassland replicate 2 | place: USA:California | collected 2016-06-15
CGAGGTGCGCACTTGCGCGGGCGGCACCACCAGCGTGCCCCCGGCGGCCAGGGTGGGCCAGGTGTCCCAGACCGACACGTCGAACCCAGGGCTGCACAGCAACGTCGTCCGGTCCTGGGGACCCAGCTGGTAAGCCTCCTCGCGCCAGCGCATCAGGTTCGCGAGGCTGCCGTGGCTGACCGCGGCCCCCTTAGGCCGACCCGTCGAGCCCGAGGTGAAGATCACGTAGGCCAGCGCGGCGTCGTCCGGCCTGGCCCACGACGCAGAGGGTTCCGAGGGCACCTCCGCCAGGTCGACGACTTCAGGATCGTCGCCGAGCGGCGCGCCACCTGACAGCAGCGGGCCGGTGCTGACCACGGCGGCCGCACCCGAGAGCGCGAGCAGCTCGCTTGTCCGCGCGGCCGGGTGGGCCGGATCGAGCGGCAGGTAGGCAGCGCCGGCCAGCAGCACGGCAAGCTCGGCGACGACGAGCTCAGCGGACCTGTCGGCGTAGCAGACCACCACGTCATCAGGTCCGACCCCGCGCCGGGCGAGCCTGGCGGCGAGGCCCGAGGCGTGCCTGGCCAGCTCCAGGTAGGTCAGCCGCAGGCCGCCGTCCTGCACGGCCATCGCATCCGGCGCCTGCGCGACGCGGGATCGGAAGTCGTCGAGCATCATCGTGCTGCCAGGGTCTCCTGCACGTCAGGCATGAGCTTGCTCCTCTTTCGGCCTCAGGACGCGCCTGTGCTCCAGCAGCCGTTGGCGCATGAGGAACTTGCGGACCTTGCCGGTCGGTCCCACCACGATCTCGTCGTCGCGGATGGTCACGATGCGCTGCGGCACCGCCGCCGCTACCTCGCCGAGCGCAGCGCGGACCTCGCGTCGCGAACGTCCGGGCAGCGTTTGAGTATGCGCTCCTCGGACTGCGCGGTATAGAGCCAGTTCCCGTCGCCGAGGTCGACCGCGTCGCTGGCCCGGTCGACGTGATAAAAGTAGCCCTCATCGTCGCGATACATCAGGTCGCCGGTCAGGTAATAGCCGTTCAGGCGGGTGCGGAAGGTGTTGACCGAGTCGTTCCAGTATCCGATCGCCAGCGTCGGCGACTTCATGGCGACCTGCCCCACCTGGCCAGTCGGGACCTCCTTGCCAGTCTGCGGGTCCACGAGGATGATCTCGGCGAACGGGAACGGCTTGCCGACGCAGCGGTCGTAGCGCACGCTGCCGGGGCGGTGGCTGATCCGCAGCCCGCCGTAGCCCATCTCCGTCGAGCCGAGCGTGTCGTTGAACCGGGAGCCGGGCAGGGTGACGATGCCGTCCTTGCCATAGGCGTGGTGGCTGCCGACGGCGACCAGCCGGCGTATGTGCGCCTCGTGCGCGCAGTCCCCGCTGTTCGACCAGATCCGCACCGAGCTGACATCGCGCTTCGTCAGATCCAGGCGGGCTAGCTCGGACCACGTGACGGCGAAGCCGAAGACCGCGGTCGGGCGCCAGCGCTCGATGGCGTCGATGATCGCCTCGCCGCTGCTGGCGAACTCGCCGCCCTGCTGCGACAGGCACAGCAGCTCGTATCCGTTGCAGAGCGCCTCGTTGATGATGATGATGCCGGCCGTGTGCGCCTGCGGGAACGCGGACAGCTCGCGCACCGGGCCATGCTGGCGGGGCTCGGTCAGCCGGACCGCCCGCACCGCCGCGAACAGGCTGTGGTGGGAGTGCAGGACGGCGGCCGGCATGCGCGTCGTGCCGGACGAATGCGTGATGGCCACCGGATCTTCGGGGTGGTGCCGGTAGTGCGCCGGCGCCCCGGACGGATCACCCGTGCCGGTCTCGGCCGCGTCGCCGATGACCGGCGCGCCGAGGTCGTGCGCGGCCAGCTCAGCATGGTCGGCATCAATGATCACCCCGACGCCGCACAGCCGCCGGACGTATTCGGCGGCAGTCTCGACCGGCATGCCCCCGTTCATCGGGGCGGGTATCGCTCCGAGCCAGGTCAGTGCGAGGAAGTTAAGGAGCATGTCGGCTGCTGAGGACACGTAGACCGCGACCGGGTCGCGCCGCCCGATGCCATGCCGGGCGAACCATTCGGCCCGGGCGGCTACCCGCTCCGTCAGCGTGCGCAGCGACAGTGGCGTCCACGCCGCGATCCCGTCGGTCTCGGTATCGAACGTCACCCGCGGCATGTCCATGTCGGCGCCGTGCTCGGCAAGCCTGAGCAGCACGTTGCCGGCGCCGAGCTCGGAGTCCGCGGCCAGCTCCGCCCGAAGGTTGCCCGTACTCACCGGTCTGCCTCCTGTCGTTTCTGCCTCAATGGGCCAATCGCGATTGCGGTCATGCGATCCCGCGACTGAAAAGCCGTGACGACAGCACCACGGCCAACACGGCCGATACGGCCAGAATGAGGCTCGCCTGCCAGATAACCTGATTGCCGAGCTGGCCTTGGAAAATCGCCCGCATGCCATTGGTCCCCCAGGCGAACGGGTTCCACAAGGCGACGTGCTGCACCCACAGCGGTGCGACGGAGAGCGGTATAAGGACCCCCGCCAGCAGAGAGACCGGCTGGGCAACCGAGTTGACCAGCGTGGCGAGTGAGTGCTCGTTGGTCACCAGTAGCGCCAGGCCGTACGAGATCGAGACGCTCAGCAGCACCATCATCGACAGCAGCCCAAGGGCAAGCAGGAAGTTGGCCGGCTGCACCCGCAGACCGAGCACGAGGGCGGCCAGGACGACGACGACCGCCTGGAACCCGATCAGCAGGACGTACATCAGTTCCCGCCCCAGCAGCAGGCCCACGCGGCTGAGCGGCGTGACCCGGCACCGGGTGATGACTCCCTGGCGCATCGCCGCGAGCAGGGCGAATCCCGCGAACATGCCACTGAACAGGCCCATGGCCGCGAACAGCGAGGGCACGTAGATCTGATAGGCATCGCTGTAGTTGGAGACGCCCATGACGGACTTGAGGAACGGGGTGAACAAGGCCAGGTAAGTGAGGGGCTGGATCAGCGTGATCGCGATGTTGACCGGGTTGCGTATCAATCGCCCAGCCTCGTACAGGAAGGTCAGCCACGTATCGCGGGCGAGCTTCATAGCTGCCATCTTTCCCCCTTTCCCCCTTTCCGGTTGCCGATCAGTCAGCGAGAGTGCGGCCTGTCCTGGCCAGGAACACGTCGTCGAGGCTCGGCCGACGGGACTCGATCGCTCCTGGCTCGATCCCCTTGTTGCTCAGCGCGCGCATAATCTGCGGGATGGCCGTGTCACCGCTGTCCACATAGAGCCGCAGCGTGTGGTCGATGGTCTCGCAGGAGCGCACGCACGGCTGCTCGGTAAGGATCTTGGACGCTTCGAGCATGGCGGCGGGCTCCGGAGCGCCAGCGGTGTCAGGCGCGGCGAGGTCGACGATGACGACGTCACCAGAGATCTCGCGCTTGAGATCCGATGGGGTGCCCTCGGAGACGATCAGCCCGGCATCGATGATCGAGATCCGGTCACAGAGCGCGTCGGCCTCGTCCAGGTAGTGCGTGGTGAGGAAGATCGTCATGCCCTCGTCGCGGAGCCTGCGCACCTCCTGCCACATGCGTGCCCGGCTCTGTGGGTCCAGCCCGGCTGTCGGCTCGTCCAGGAAGATGACCTGGGGCGAATGGATGACGCCGAGCGCTACGTCGAGGCGCCGACGCTGCCCGCCGGAGTAGGTGCTGATTCGGCGATCGGCGAAGCCCTCGAGCTGGAAGGCCACGATGGCTGCTTCGGCGAGGCTCTTCGCGGTGGATTTCGAGACGCCGTACATTCGCGCCTGGTGCACCAGGTCGATCCGTGCGGTGGACTCGTCGTAGGTGCCGCTGCTCTGCGCCACGAAGCCAATGCGCTGCCGCACTTGCGCGGGGGCGCGCCGGAGATCCACCCCGGCGATCGTGGCGTCACCCTCGTCCGGGCGGATCAGCGTGGCCAGCATCCGGAGGGTGGTCGTCTTCCCGGCTCCGTTGGGACCGAGGAAGCCGAAGATCTCGCCGCGCCGTACGGCGAAGTCCACGCCGCGTACCGCCTCGACACGGGTGACCTTGCGGCCACGCCTGGCCCGGAATGACTTGCCCAGACCGCTGACCTCAATCATTGCATCTCCTGGTGCGGGGAATAGGCCGAGTGCGGCCGGGACGCGAACGGTTGCAATGCTAAAAGTCCCTCTGTCAGACTAATCGGGCCAGCCTGGTTACACAATGGGTGCTGTAATGGCCGCCGCGGCGCGCGCCAGTCGGTCCGAGAGCGCTGGCCCGAGCCGCGCTATCGGCTCAGGCAGCAGCATGTATCGATGGTGGCAGTCCAGTTCGACGGCCTCGATCGGGCCATCGACGAACGACCGCCAGTTATCCAGCTTCTCTGCCAGCGTCGGCTCATCGCGGCTGGCGGAGAACAACAGCAAAGGACAGTGCACGCGACCGGGCCGGTGGGCGCGCGCCACCGCGACGTTGTTCTTGATCACGCGCTGGAGCGCGCGCAGACGCTGGTCCGGCCACTCCTCCAGCCCTAGACCCGGTCGGCGGCGCACCAGTTCAAGCATCCGGGCCTCGGGATCCGGCTCGGCGGGGGACAGCGCGGGCACGTACCCGAACTGCGCGAGAACGAGGTTGAAAATCATCCAGGGCTCGTTGCTCTCGATCGCGTCGAGGTCGGCCAAAGTAGAGTCCAGAATCACGAGCAACCCGATCTGCTCGCCACGGCGCTCGAATTCCTCCGCTATCGCGAAGGCGATGTTCCCGCCCAGCGACCAGCCGAGCAGGTGGTAGGGACCGGATGGCTGCGTCATCCGGATCTGGTCGGCGTAGTCCCGCGCCATCTCCTGCATGCTGGTCGGCAGTGGCTCGGGTCGTCACAGGCCACGGGCCTGCAGGCCATAGAGCGGGTACCTGGCGTCAACGTGCGGGAGCAGGGCCAGATAGCACCAGCTCAGACCCACCATCGGAGGCGCGCAGAAGAGGAGGGGGCCGTCGCCGCCGACTCGTATCGGCATGACCACGTCGAGGATGCCGCCCGCTGCCTTGGCCGTCGTGCGGAACAGCCTCAGGTTCTGGAGGTCTTCGGACGCCTTGGCCGTCGTGCGGAACAGCCTCAGGTTCTGGAGGTCCTCGGACGCCCCCGGCACCCCCGCGCCGCGCGCGGGCACCGACGGCGCGCCCGCCGCCAGCTCGCCGCCGGCCCCGGCCCCGACCAGCGGCTCCGACGTCCGGGCTGCCCCGGGCTCCGGCAGCCCTACGAATGAGAATCCCGCACCGCGCAGCCGCTCGATCAGCGACTTCGTGATCTCGATGACCCGCAGGTCCAGATCTGCCTCAGTCAGGCCGACCGGGCTGAGCTCGGTGGACGCCGCGTAGTCGTGCAGGAGCACGATGCCGCCGCGGCGCCGGATGAGGCTCCGCGTGATGGCATCCACGCAGGCATCCACCGTCTGCCCATGGCGGTCGGTCATGTCCCAGTCCCGTCCCTGCGCATGCCAGCCGACCGGGCCGGCGAAGCCGGGAACCTGCCAGTCGCCCCGGCCGTCCGGCGGGCGGAACCACACCGTGTCGCCCAGGTAGGCGCTGACCCGCTCCGCACAACGGCGCAGCTCGCCGGCGGCGTGCTCGACAGACCTGAACGGACGGTGCCGGTCGGCGTGCAGCCCGATCACATGGCCGCAGTCCCGGTAGGTGTCCAGCACATGGCCAAATCGTTCAACGCTCTCGCCCAGCACGAAGAACGTCGCCGGCACGCCCTCGTCGCGCAGCATGCGCGCCAGCTCGGCCGACCTTGGGCCGGGGCCGTCGTCGAAGGTCAGCGCCACGCAGTTGGGCGGGAGCTCGGGCGTGCCGCGCAGCAGACGAGGCCCATCATCGTCCATCCGCGTCCTTCCGGTGGGATAGTCGGGATGTTCCGATTCTAACCGAGGCCAACCGGCCCGACTAGATCGTTGATGCGTATTGATGGGCTGGTGGTTGGAGGGCGTGCGGGAATGACGAAGAGTGCCCAAGATCGGCGTGTTGACACACCAGCGGACCTCTAACTCGGGACACCAGCAGCCAACGCGACTAGGTGTGCGGCCGCGGCGCTCGCTCCCCCGGCCGCTGAGAGCTCCTCGCTGATCCGGCGCGCGTGCGCACGGTAGCCCGGTTCGTCGAGCACGGCCGTCACTGCGGCGGCGAGCTGTGCCGGGGTCGCTTCCGAGAACGAGACCTCAATACCAGCCCCCGCCCGCGTCACCTGCTCAGCTACGGCCAGCTCGCTGAGGCGTACCGGCGCGACGACCAGCGGTACGCCGTGGACGAGTGCCTCGTTGACCGTGCTCTGCCCGGCCTGGCAGATCACCGCGTCCAGGCGTGGCATGAGATCGAGCATCGGGACCCGCGGGGCGACCAGGACGTGCGGCGGCGGATCGGGCACAGCGGTCGCGGCGGCGTTGAGCACCGCCTGCACCTTCGATCCCATCGGCTCTAGCGCCGACGTCATTCGCGCCGGGAAGTCGTGCACCAGGTGCGCGGACAAGGTGGTGCCAGCGGTGACAAGCACATGCCGCCGTCCAGGATCCCACCAGTCCCAGCTGAAGCCGGGGTCGGTGCGCCGCGAGCCGAGCGCGGCCCCGATCAGCACGCAGTGTTCCGGCATAGGCGCCGTGCCCGTCAGTGCCCGGGAGGTCGTCGCGATTACCAGATACGGCGAGAAGAGCAGGTCGAGACTGTCGTCAGCGGGCAGGCCGGCGGTCTCCCGCACCCGTGCCAGCTTCGAGCGGACCAACTCCCGCATGCCGGGGAGCTCGGCAGGCGGCGTGAGCTCGAGTACCCCGGAGGACAGGGTCGCCCACCGCATGCCGTGCTTGTGCGCCGCCAGGGCGCCGGCCAGTGCGTACTGGTCAGCGAGGACAACGTCGGGCTGGTACTCCGCCACGGCGCGGTCGACAGGGCCTTGGATGAAGCGGTTGAGCGGCATCACGTACTCGTCCCACAGCTCCCGCACGGCGGCCATACCTACCCCGTGGAACTCGCGGTAAGAGCGCTTGCCGGTCGGATAGATCGTCACGTCCGGGCCGACGAGCGGGCGCAGGTCGCTCTCGGGCCCGCACAAGGCCACGTCGTGCCCCATGGCGGCGAGCGCGTCGCCGATGGCCACGGCGGGCCAGACGCGGGCTACGAGCGGGACGATCACGAAAAGGAACCGGGCCACGCCATTATGGTGGCACACATTGACATTCATGGCGCATCCTGATGCGGTAGCACCATGACCGCGCTGGAGGCTGTGTCGGTGTACCTGCCACCGGTCCGGATACCCATCGAGAGCCTGGCCGGCTCGCTTGGCCTGACCGACGTGCAGGTCAAGCTGTTCCGGCGGTTTCACGGGCTGAGGGAAGTCGGCCGCGACCCGGAGGCGTCGCTGTCCGGCCTGCTGATGAAGGCCGCCGCCGGGCTGGATGCGCTCCGCGGAAAGGAGCACCGCGTCAGGTACGTCCTGTACGCGCGGACAATGCCCGTGGTCGCTCCGTACCCGGTCAACCCCTTGCACGAGGTCTGCCATGCGCTCGGGCTCGACCACGCGCTCGCATTCACCGTTACGCACCAGTCGTGCGCCAGCGGCTTACTGGCGATCGACATCGCCGGCCGGCTGCTCGCCGCCGACGTGGCGGACGGGCAAGATGACCAGGCAGGGTCGCTGGCGCTCATCCTCAGCGGCGAGAAGGCGTTCACCCGCGAGGCCGAGATGTTCCCGGACACGACTATCTTCGGCGAGGGCGCGTCCGCGTGCCTGGTCAGCGCGTTCGGCGCTCGCGATCGACTGCTCGCGTACGCGTCCAACGTGCGGGGCGAGTTCGACAGCGCTACTGGCGAGAACGACGCGCGGCTGCAGCGCGAATACCGGCCCTCGCTGGCTGAGGTGATGCGGCAGGCCCTCGACGAGGCAGGCGCGACGCTCGACGATATCCGGGTCGTGCTGCCGCACAACGTCAACCTGGTGACCTGGCAGCGGATGTGCCTGCTGCTCGGGTTCCCGCGCGACCGCGTGCTGCTGGACAACGTCCCTACCAGCGGCCATGTCTTCTGCGCGGATGTGTTCGTCAACTACAAGACCGCGTGCGAGCGTGGCCTGCTGCGGCCGGGCGACCGCTACCTCGCCGCCGCGGTCGGCGCCGGGGGCGGGGCGACGTTCGCGGCGATGGTGTTCGAGCACTGACCGACCAAGCCGAGGAGGCGCGACATGACCGCACAAGAAGCCGGCCTGGAGGGTGCATTCCGCCAGCGGGTGGTCGACATTATGAGCACGGTTCTGGCGAACCTGCTGGACCGCCCCGACCCGGTCACCGAGGACATGCGCCTGGTGGAGGAGCTCGGACTCAGCTCCACGCTTGGGCTCGAGCTGCTGCTCGAGCTGGAAGACCAGTTGCAGATCCTCATCGACGTCGAGCTGATGGACCAGGACCACATGAGGACGGTCGGGGATATGGCGACGTTCGTGGCCGGCCATTCCCGGTCAGCTTAGCCGTCGTGTTCATCGCGCGCCCGCCGGCGAGCCCACCGCTTCGGCGGCCCGGCCGGCAAACTGCCGCGTACCTCAGTCACGTCACTCCGGGCGCGCCGATGGCGTTCGCCGTCTGTGACCAGGGCTCGGCGGCGGCTTTCAGCGGCCTGCGGATTGCCCGCGAGTACGCCTCGTCGGCCGGAATCCGCCGGACGCTGCTGATCGTCGTCGAGCAGGCGGCTCTCCCGTACTGCTGCCCGGTACCGGTGCCGTCTCAGCACCGGGGTGTCGCCATGCTCTACGGTGATTGCGCGATGCCGTGGGCCCGGGTCGCCGGCGTGCGCCAGCATCCGGGCGTCCCGCCCGGCGACGTCGCCGGCTTGGCCGCCGCTGACCTCACCGATCTGGCGACCGGCCACCACGAAGTTGGGCTAGTGCTCTGTGACGCACTCGCCGCAGTATGGACTGCGCCCGCTGCCGGGCGGGTGCGGGTGATGCCGCCCGGTCAGCCGTCCACCGGGGTCTGGTGGGGGCTCATCGATGAGCTCACCAGCGAGGCGGGCCACCCGGACGTGCTGGTGGCCGCCGACTACGATCCCGAACTGCGCTATCTGTGCCTGACCGCCTTCGACACCGGACCGTGCTCTAGGGGCTTCGGTCCGGGCGGGGGGAAACCTTGGTCGGCGCGGCCGGGTCGAAAGCCGCCTCGACGGCAACCTTCTCTACGCCGCGCAGTAGCGCCTCGACCTGCCAGTTGGTGAGGGACCACAGGTCCCACACCATGTGCAGCGACACGACATCGGGCCGGTTCTCGATGAGGATGTTCGCCTGCTCGTGCATGTTTTCCCTGGGGCCGAGCCAGGTCAGTGAGGTCTCCTCCAGTCGCTGCCTGACTTGCTCCGGGGTCACCTCGCCGAGGACGGGCTGCTCCTCAGCGCGCACGACCATCGCGCGCTGGTCGTTGACCCGGCAGGTGACCGTCGCCGGGTAGCCGCGCTGGGCGTCCAGCCGCGCGGTGACCTCCCTGAGCTCATCCGGATCATAGTAGGCGCGCATGCCGGCGGTCAGCGAGGCGCCGCGGGCCCGCGCGACCACCTCATCGATCGAGGTGTCGCTGACATCGATGGTGACCACCGAGTTCTGCGCGATCGGGGCGATGACGTCGGCCAGGCCCGGCCTGAACCGGTTGTTCACCATGACCTTGATCGTCAGCGGATTAACCCCGGTGGCGCGTCCGATGGCCGTCGCGATAACGGCGAGCGTCACCCGCGAAGCGTCGGTCCCGGTGCGCCTGGCGATGGCCAGCATGGCCAGGTGGGCGGCGGGCGAGCTGAACCGGACCTGCCAGTACCGCTGCCCCGCCTGGCCCGGCGGGCGGGTGGGCTCGCCGAACGTCTGCGCCGGGATGTGCCTGAGCTGAGATTCCCAGTACCGCATCGCGCGGCTGCTGAGCTGCCCAAGGTGCGGCGCCTGCTCGCTTCGGGCAACGTCGAGAATCTGCGGGCACCGCAGGTCGCGGGCCGCGCGGCCGCCCATCTCGTCAGCGAGCAGGTCAGCCAGGAGCAGCAGGTGCGCTCCGCCATCGGCAGCCAGGTGGGAGAGCACCCAGACCAGGCCCAGGCAGGCACCGCGATGCTTGACCACCGCCATCCGCAGCGGCCAATCGCGATAAAAGTCGAATCGCGCGAGCGGCCAGTTCGCCATGAGATCGGCTGCGTACCGCGCCACGTCGTCCCGATCGGCGTCATCGGGGATCATCAGGATGTCCAGGCCCATCTGCCCCGACCCGGCTACCTCCTGGCACAGCCGGCCCGCGCTGTCAGTCCCTAGGCGCATCCGCAGGGCGGCATGCCGGCCCATCAGGCCGCTCAGCCGGGCCGCCGCGTCCTCGACGTCGCTGCCCTCGGGCAGACCGAGCCTTCCGCCCATGCTGAACTGGTTACCGCTGTCCTGCATATCCTGCAAGATCGCCTTCTGGCCCCAGGTCAGCGGCTCGGTGCCAGCCTCTGCTCCAGTGAACTGGACAACGATCCGATCCTGGCTGAACCGCTCGAACGTACTCAGCGCCATCGCACGTGCCAACCTCCGGCTGACCATTTGACCGTGCGGCCTCTGGCTACGACGATAGCGATATTCCGCCCGGAAACGTAGCCTAGCGTCCCTTTGGTCGCCGGGTTCTTGAAGTTTGTGTCAAGTTTCAGGCGGCTTGTGGGAGGCGGGCGCGGTCGACGTAGGCGTCGACGTGGCGGGTGATGGCTTGGAGGGCGGCCCTGAGCTCGGGGGCGCTTGGGACAGCACCCGGCCCGGCTCCTCACGGCCCTTGCGTCAGTGGTCGGCTGCTGTGGGGAGGGTGACGACGAAGCGGGCGCCACGGCCGGCGCCGTGGCTCTCGGCGCGGATGTGCCCGCCGTGGGCCTGGACGATCGCGCGGGTGATCGTCAGCCCGATCCCGCTCCCGTCGGCGTCGCTGGCATGGGTGCGGGCGCGGTCGACGCGCCAGAAGCGCTCGAACACCCGCTCCAGCAGCTCAGGAG
>WNGE01008460.1_pt1 | contig 10978 bp, 10 predicted proteins | sample 5400651 | NCBI WGS metagenome assembly WNGE01 (sample SAMN13153370, study PRJNA577476) | soil metagenome | isolation source: 60 cm soil or saprolite under grassland replicate 2 | place: USA:California | collected 2016-06-15
CGAATTCCTCCGCAAGCAGGGCTTCTCACGCACACTCGATTACCTTGCGGCGATGTGTGAGCTGGTCCTGGGAAAAACAGGCCTGCTTCCTCACTCCAATCCCGGTGTCATGGACCGCTCTGCCCTCGCGCGTCTGAAGGATTCGAACGCCAGCGGCGGCTTAATGCTGGAAAACGTCAGCCCGCGATTGATGCGCGATGGATTGCCGCACGCGGAGGCTCCGGACAAAGTGCCCGCGCTGCGCCTTCGCACCATCGAGGAAGCCGGGAAGCTCTCCATGGGCTTCACCACGGGAATCCTGATCGGCATCGGCGAGACCATGGAAGAGCGCGTTGACTCTCTCTTCGCGATTCGAACGCTCCATGAAAAGTACGGCCACATTCAGGAAGTCATCATCCAGAATTTCCGCTCCAAACCGGACATTCCGATGGCCGCGCATCCGGAGCCTTCCCTCGGCGACATGCTGCGCACCGTGGCCGTCGCCCGGCTGATTCTCGGCCCGCAAATGAACGTGCAGGCGCCGCCGAATTTGAGCTATGAGGATTTCCCGCGATTGCTCGAAGCGGGCATCAACGATTGGGGCGGCATCTCTCCCGTCACCAGGGATTTCATCAATCCCGAAGCTGCCTGGCCGCAAATCGCGCGGCTCCAATTCGAAACGGAGTCCCGCGGTTTTGCTTTGCGCGAGCGCCTTGCGATCTATCCTGAGTTTGTCGGCCGGAACGAATTCCTTTCGTCGCCTGTACGCGATCGCGTCGGCAAACTAGCGGACAACAACGGATATGCGCGTAGCGCCGCGCTTGCGGCCGGCATATGAATTTTCGATGTCCCCGGGAAAAAAACCAAAAATCACCGCGCTCGCGGGCGGTGTCGGCGCTTCGAAACTGCTCCTCGGCCTTTACCAGGTCATGGACCCGCGCCTGTTAACGATCATCGTCAACACCGGTGATGACATTGTTCTTCACGGCCTGAAGATTTCCCCCGACCTCGACATCGTCACGTACACACTGGCGGGAGTGGTTGACTTGGCGAAAGGCTGGGGATTCCGCGGCGAAACGTTTCATGCACTAAAACGCCTCGCCGGCTACGGGCGCGGCAATTGGTTCAATCTGGGCGACCGCGATCTCGCCACGCACATCCATCGCACCGCTCTGCTCGCCGAGGGGAAGACTTTGTCGCACGCTGCCGATTCCATTCGAACGGCGCTGGGCGTGAAGTCCCGCATCCTCCCGATGTCCGACGATCCGGTTCCCACGATCATCGATTCGAACGAAGGACCGCTGCATTTTCAGGAGTATCTTGTGAAACGCCGCGCCGAACCCGTCGTGCAAGGCATCCGTTTCGAGGGCGTGGATTCCGCGCGGCCCGCTCCCGGCGTCCTTGAGGCAATCCATGATGCGGACCGCATCATCATTTGTCCCAGCAATCCGCTGATCAGCATCGGGCCGGTTCTCGCCGTTCCGTATGTCCGTGAGCTGTTGCGCGCGAGAAGAGAAAAAGTTTTTGCGGTTTGTCCAATCGTCGGCGGGAAATCGCTGAAGGGTCCGTCCGACAAAATGCTTGCTCAGCTTGGTCACCAGCCAACCGCATTGGGCGTCGCAAAACTCTACGCCGATTTCACCGGCACTTTCGTTATCGATCCTGCTGACAGGGTGCAAGTCGGAGCGATTTCCGCGCTCGGTATGAAGGTCGCCATCCTCCCCACAGTAATGAAGACGCTTTCGCAGAAGCGCAAGCTCGCCCGCGCGCTGGTGCAGTTGTAAATCTGTTGAGAAGTTAAACAGGAACGATTATTTCAAAGGCAGTCCCGTGAAGCGAATCCCGGCGCCGTGCACTTTGTAACGCAGATTCAGTCCAATCAACAGGGCCGTCAGCGATTCCACGATTCGGGCATTTTCCAGTTTTCCTCCGTTCAAAGCGCGCGCTCCTGGAATCTTGCTGACCAGCTCTGAAGCCACTTGCTTTGCTCTTTCATCGTCACTGCACACCAGAACGTCGCATTCGACCGGCGCGTCTCCAGCAAGTAGTTCCGCGCCAAGATTCTGTAACGCTGCCGCGAGACTCACTCCCGCGGGCAGCAGTTCCTTCGTTTGCTCCGCGGCCGAGCCCTGCCACACGCCGAGCACGCGCGTCGCAGCTCCGCCTACCGTCGCTGCCAGCGGCACCGTGGTATCGATCACGATTGTTCCCGGCTTCCAGACGTTTTTCAATTGCTTCAGCAGTGCCGCCGCGCCGGAGAAGGGAACCGTCAGCACGGCCACGTCAGACGCTCCCGCCGCCGACGCATTGTCCATTCCCTCGATTCGAACGCTGCCGCCAATGCGCTCCCGCAATTGTTTCGCCGTCCCTTGCGCGCGCGCCGCATCGCGCGAGCCGATGACAATTTCTTCCCCGGCTTTGGCCAGGCGGTACGCCAGCCCGGAGCCTTCCACTCCCGTTCCTCCCAGTATCGCGATTCTTCGCGCCATGATTCTTCGCTCCGTTCCGGATTCCGCGATGCGCCCCGATCATACACGTCTGCGATCTCCGCGGGCATGCGCCGCTTCGCTTTCCCAGTCGGCAGTATGGTATCTTCAAGAACTTCGAAGATGCCAACGCCGCGGCTCACTCCATTGGAATTTCGCAAAGCACTGGGCCATTTCACCACTGGCGTGACCGTGGTGACCGTCGAGCGCGAGCCCGGAGAAATTCAGGGCATGACTGCCAACTCCTTCACCTCAGTCTCGCTCGACCCCATGCTGATTCTGGTTTGCGTCGATCACGGCGCGAAAATTCTTCCTTTGCTCCAGAAGAAAAAGCGCTTCGGCGTCAGCGTCCTTAAGGAAGGGCAGGAGGCCATTTCCGAGTACTTCGCGAGTGGCGAGCAAAGCGCCGAGACCGAGGAGCGCTTGTCCATCCGCTACCGTTGGACCCCGAGCGGCATTCCTATCCTCGAAAACACGCTGCTGCATTTGAGCTGCAACGTCATCGCGTCGCATCTTGCGGGCGACCACACGATTTTCATCGGGGAAGTGGAAGACGCCGTGATTCACAAGGGAGAGCCGCTGCTTTATTTCCGCGGTGAATATCGCGCTCTCGCGCGCCACTCTTAGGAAATCGCCTTCCGCGCAATCGCGCGGAAATCCTTTGTTGCGGGGACTTCGCTATCGTTCCGGGTTGCCCGAAGGCCGCGTGGACTCGGTCGAGTCGCCCATTTCTTTGCGGTGGCTTTTCACTTCGCGCAACGCGTAGATCGGCTTGTTCTGCGACTCATAGTAAGTGCGCGCGATGATTTCGCCCAGCAATCCCATGGACATGAACTGCACGCCGCTGATGAAGAGCGCCACGGCAAGCAGCATCAGCGGCCCGTGCTCCGCCATGATCGCCTTGTGCTGGTAAAACTTCTCGTATGCCAGGAAGCATCCGAGCAGGGAACCCAGACCCGCGCCTCCCATGCCGAGCAAGCCGAAGAACTGCAGCGGCCGCGTCGAATAATCCAGCAGAAACTTGACGATCAGCAAATCAAGGAAGACGCGGATGGTGCGCCCGATTCCGTAATTGGATTTGCCGTTCTTCCGCTGAGGATTTCCGATCGGCACTTCCGCGATTTTCGCTCCCGTGGAGCTGGCCAGCGCCGGAATGAACCTGTGCAGCTCGCCGTAAAGCTGAATTTCCTGAATAATTTCCCGGCGGTAAGCCTTGAACGTGGTCCCAAAATCGTGCAACTCGATTCCCGAAAGCTTCGCCATCATCCAGTTCGCGGTGCGGCTGGGAAACTGCCGCATCAGCCAGTGATCCTGCCGCTGGGTGCGCCAGCCGCTGACCAGATCGTAGCCTTCCGCGATTTTTTCCAGAAAGCGCGGAATCTCTTCGGGGTCGTGCTGCAGGTCGCCGTCCATGGAAATGACGACTCCGCCGCGCGCAAAATCAAATCCCGCCTTCAACGCCGCCGTTTGTCCAAAATTGCGCCGCAGGCGCACCAGGTTAACCCTGCGGTCGTGCTCAAAAATATCGGAGAGCACCTTGAACGTGTTGTCCTTGCTCCCGTCATCCACGAACACCAATTCATAAGCCTCGCCAATCCCGTCCATCACTTCGGTCAGCTTCATGTAGAGAGGTGGGATGTTTTCCTGTTCGTTGTAGAACGGAACGACGACGGAATACTGGATGAGTGAATCGCTTCTCATTCTTTTCTGCAAAAGCCTTCGTTAAGCTTCCTGGGTCACGAAGGCATAGTCTATCAGGCGAATCCCCTGAGACGCGACAAGATTTCGAATTCCGGTGTCCGTCAGGATTTGCAGTTCGATCTGACGCGAGTCCTGGAGCCGCGTCGGCGTTTTCTCCAACGCCGCGTCCGCATAGCCCGGATGGCACATCAGCTCGGTTGTTCCATCCGGCACGCTCTTCAGAAATTGCGCCACGCCTTCGCGCGTCAGTTCGCCGGTTTGCGCAATCCCGCAAAAATAATCGGCCGTGGAAATACCCGAGCGTTCGGCTTGTTCCCGCGCATCGCGGGCCAGCAGCTTCAAACCGCGCGCCTGCACGCCTTGCTTCATGACCACGCGGGCGTTCTGCTCGGCGCCCGAGGCAAGCGCCGCGCGCAAGTTCGACGCCTCGAGCGACACGCGAATCGCGCCGATGCCGTGGCGCTTCGCGAGCCTCAGCGCAATCTCAAACAATCCCGGAAGCATGTGCACGTGCTTGTGCCCGTCCAGGTGCGTCGGCTCGATCCCGGCGTCGCGAACCCTCTGGATTTGCGCGTCCCACTCGCGCTCGACTTCATCCAGCAGCAATCTGCGGCGCGCGCGCCGCAGAAGCAATCGCTCGGGTCCGCCCGCGAATTCGGCTTTGTCATTCAGCAGGCTCGTTACCGTTTCCGGCTCCGCGACCGGCGGGCCGTCGCTCAAATTCAGGTGCACGCCCACGCCCAGACCGGGCGCGGACCCTGCAGCCTGCACACCGTCCGCAAAAGCCGCTCCGTTCGCCAGCAGCGACGTGCTCGTTACAATCCCGTGATGAAAGGACTCCACGATTCCGCGGTTTACCCCGCTCGTCCACCCCAGATCATCCGCGTTGACGATCAGATTCCTCACGACCTGTCCTGCTCCGGCGTTCCTACCTGTCCCTTTGTACAGCTACTCTTTCGTGTGCCCACCGGCGCTCGTACCATTGACCCTTTTCACCCCCAACTCTAGCATGGCCTGTTAGAGGGAAACATGTCCGTCAGTCTGCGCGAATTCAGGGAAAACAGCGCGAAATACCGCGAAAAGCGGCGCGGACGCCGCATGAACTCCCGTGTTCCCGTGCGTCTCGAATGGGACGACCAGGGGGGCAAGCGGGTCAGCGCTGAAGCGCACACGCGAATTGTGAATCCTTATGGCTGCATGGTGGTTCTCCAGCAGTCTTTGGGACTCGAGCAACGCGTGGCCCTCACCAATCTCGCCAACCATTCCAGCAATGCCGCCATCGTCGTGTGGAAGGGTACTTCCCGGCCCGACGGCTGGGAATACGGCGTCGAGCTCGTCGCGCCAGAAATGGATTTTTGGGGTCTCGAACTGTGAACCCCTCTCAAACATGAAACCCGGATCATATCTGAGGCCCGGTCAGGTAAATGCCATGCGCCCTGGCGCGAACAGACAGCCCACCGCGGAGGAACGCCGCCGCGCCCAGCGCGTCCTGCTGCGCATGCCGGTCATCGTTCACCTCACGGGTAAGACGAATCCGATCCACGGATTCACGCATACGGTCAGCGCCAGCGGCGCCATGATTATTCTTGCCGAGGGCCTCGCCGCGGGCACGAAGTTTACGCTCGAAAATCCCAAAACGCAGCAGCGCGTCGAGGTGAATGTGGTACGGCCCGCGCAGCTCAGCCAGGGAGGCTCGCTCGTTCCAGTCGAATTTCTGTCCCCCGCGCCCCAATTCTGGAATATCTTTTTTCCGCCGAACGTCAACTGACGCGATCCGATAGGGGTAGCGAAGCCTATCCCTGAGGACCGCGGACGGAACCTGGGAGTGGTGTTCCAAAATGCGAAGAGTGGATCCCCATCCCCCGGGTGTTTTTCCGAAAGAGCGTAGAAATGCTTGAAACAAGAAACTGTGACGCCTATAACACCCCCTCCCCCTGTTTTTTGTAAGTGCGGATTCTAAAGGACTTAGCTTTTCTGCAAGTCCTGTATAATGAACACTTGCAAGAGGGCGTGTAAGTGCGGATTCTAAAGGATTTAGAATGCACCAAAATTGTGCAAAGGCGACCAGCTGGCGAAGTCTGGAGCCAGGAGGCGGTACACACACCCCCTATTTTTCGCAAAGAGTGCGGAATCGACAGATTGCAAAGGACTTCTGAGATCACGTGATGCAAAAGAGTGTGTAAACTATTGATTCTAAAGGGTCCGAGAAACGCACAAGAGCGTACAAATGCAAAAGAGTACGTAAGCTCATCAAGAGAAAAGAGTTAAAGTCAACGGGGGAAAACTGGCTTCTAGACTTCGGATGACGGGCAGATCCACGGTGACGTAGATGTACCCAAGAGCGAGTATAACACGGGGTAGCCAAAAGTCAAGGCGAATACTGGTAGTGTGGCCGATAGCGCGTTTATCAGGGATGTGACGCACAAAGTCAGTGCTTCCTCTTTTTCGGGCTAGGGATGAGGACTGACGCCGAGAATATAACAACCACAACGAGCACAAATATCGCCCACCGCGAGAGCCCCAAATATTGTGCAGCGCCTCCTAGCAAGGTTGCAGCGGCTATACCAATAATGAAGTGGCCGAGGCAACCGGTAGAAAATTCTCTGGCAAATTCTCTGAATGTCATAACTGTCCGCGTTAATCAGGCATGTAGATTACTTCGGGTGGTTCGTCACTCGACCGCCTGCGCTGGCCTGCTCCTTCCATCTTTGAACGTTCACGCCCATCACGAGGAGCCACAGGCAAAGCAAAAGTTCCGCTAGGAAGCCGGGGACCCCAATGTAGCGAGACAGATAGATTGCGAGCGGTGGTGACAGAGAGGTCAGCCCACCCAAACCGGCAAACGCCATCAGCGCGCCCAGAATTCGCGGCAGGAAGGTCGACTTGAAGATGAGGTACGCGACGAGGAGGCAAAACAATCCGTGAAATACGGCTCCAATGTTCACGTCCTGAAAATACTCAATGGCGATTGCCACGAGGTTGAAGAAAGCCGCGAGCAAAGAGAGGCTCCTGTTCACCGCCTTAAACAATTCATAGAAGAGAGCCGTCACAGCGATACCGCACGCGACCGCGATGAGGCCGGTTGCTAAACCCAACCATAAAGGTTGGTGCGCCAGGATGTTCTTCGCTGTAGCTGCGGCGTCGCCGTCTACAAAAAACCCTTTAATGTACTCGCCGAATACTACTGGCGTCAGAAGGTAAAGCAAATAAACGACACCGGCAATCCTGGCCCTGCGACGCGGCGACGCTTCTGCAATCCGTTCCATCGTTTCATAGCCTCCAGGAGAGACCGCTTCAGGCTATGATACGTCGGAAGCGCCGCTAACTCCTGCCATCCAATGACTGTGAAACTGATTAGGCTACCCGCTTCCCTGAAGGGGAGGGAGTTCGAATAACTCATCATGGTCCTTCATGACTGAAGAGATGTTTGGTGGGCAACACTGGATTGGTGACCCGGCACGGGCTGAGCTGCTGTAAGGGTGAACACAGATGAAATCAGGCGGACGGCGTCGAACGAAAGCGCGCATTGCGCAGATACACGGGTGTGCGTGGAGAAAGCAAAAATCAAAAGAAAAGACTCTAGACACGGCCGGCGTCGTTAGAGATGACGCACTACCCAAATACGCGTGATGATTTTAGGAGAATGTGATTGAGTCCCGTTTGTTCTCGGCGCGGCGGCATCAGTCTGAGGACGCTTTCGCTCTTATATTTCAACCCTAAACCAAAGATCAGCTCCCCCCGTCCTGCATAAAGGAGGCTGCTTACCTCACTGAATTGACGAGCTTGAGCGCTTACGGTCACTTTCGTTCTTCGTTGTGGCTCTGAAGGGGCCATAACTTACTCATAGTGCAGGGCAACGATCGGATTCACGCGCGTGGCAACTCTGCCGGGCTCATGGCCGTCCTCTTCACGGCAACCTCCTGCAGGAGGTTGCCGTCAGGGGACATTTTAACGAGGACAGAAGGGGACATTATCATCGAGGTTCAACGGGCAAATACGAGTAGGGGGGCAATTTCTGACTTGCCGACATCCATGATAAGTCCGTGTCAAGAGGGCAAAGGCTCTCCTGACGCGCTTGGGAGAAGCGCGGAAAGAAATCCTTCAGGTTCCTCAGCTCGCTTTCGTGCCTCTCGGCAGTGGTTCCTTTTCGATGTAGAACCCGGAACTGTCGGATGAGCTGGAATGACGGACGTTTCTCGCGGTACGATTGGTCCACTTTGCCCTTGGCTGAAAGACGGGAGGCAGCATGGAGACGCTTCTTCAGGACTTCCGCTACGGGCTTCGGATGCTGGCGAAGTCGCCGGGATTCACGGCGATTGCGATTTTGACGCTGGCGCTGGGCATTGGCGCGAATACGGCGCTATTCTCCGTCGTCAACGGGGTCCTGCTCAATCCGCTGGCGTACCCACACTCCGGGCAGCTCGTCGCGCTTTATGGAAAGACTGCCGGATTCGATCAAGCCCCGATTGCCTACCTGAATTTCCTCGATTGGCAACGCGACGCGCAAACGTTTTCATCCATGGCCATATACCGCAACCAGGATTACAACTTCATCGGCACGGGCGAAGCAGAACGCCTGAGCGGTTACATGATTTCTGCGGACTTTTTTTCGACGCTTGGCGTAAGGCCCATTCTTGGCCGCACCTTCCGCCCCGATGACGATCAGCCGGGCGCCGCGCCGGTCCTGATTCTGGGCGGAGGCTTCTGGAAACGCAAATTCGGCTCTTCGCTGGAAATCATCGGAAAATCGATCATCCTGAATGGCACGTCCTACATGATCGTGGGGGTGATTCCGGCAGGCTTCACCTTCTATGGTCACGACCGAGATGTTTATACTCCTATCGGCCAGTGGAACGACGCATCTTTTCGCGACCGCCGCGTCGACTTGAGCGCGCACGCGGTTGGCCGTCTGAAGCCAGGCGTAACGCTCTCGCAGGCGAAAGCCGATATGGATGGCGTTGCCCAAAATCTCGCGGTAGCGTACCCCGAGGCCGATAAGGCCGTAGGCATCACACTCGTTTTCATGAAGGAAGACATTGTCGGTAATGTCCGGCCATTCCTGATCGTGCTTCTCGCGGCCGTTGGTTTCTTGCTGCTGATTGCCTGCGCGAATGTTGCCAATCTTCTCCTGGCGCGCTCGATGGGCCGCTCGCGCGAGTTTGCGATTCGCGCGGCGCTGGGCGCGAACCACATGCGCGTCATTCGCCAGCTTCTCACCGAAAGCATTCTGCTCGCGGGGTTGGGCGGAGCGCTTGGACTCCTGCTCGCCTTTTGGGGCACCAAAGCAGAGCTCGGCGCTTTGCCTGGCGCTTTGCCGCGCGCCAACGAAGTTTCCCTCGACTCACGCGTCCTGCTCTTTACGATGGCGCTGTCGCTGTTTGCCGGAATTGTTTTTGGCCTCGCTCCCGCGCTGAAAACTTCCCGCGTGAATTTGCAGGAGATACTCAAGGAGAGCGGCCGCGGTTTGAGCGGCGCCCGCCACCGGCTCCAAGGAGTTGTCGTCGCCGTCGAAGTAGCCTTGGCGTTGGTTTTGCTCGTCGGCGCCGGACTGATGGTTCGCAGTCTCGCGGCGCTATGGCGCGTCAATCCCGGCTTCAATCCGAGCCACGCTGTCACCTTCAGTTTGTCCCTGCCGGCCGCCCCCACAACCAGCTCCGCCGAAACGCGCGCCCGTCTGCGCCATTTCGACGACAAAATGCATAACATACCCGGCGTCCAAGCCGTTTCCGTCACGCTCGGCTCCCGCCCGATGATCCATAATTCCTCTTTGCCTTTCTGGATCGAGGGCCAGCCAAAGCCTGCCAACTTCCAAGACATGCCCCAAGCGATGTTTTATCTCGTTGAAACCGGTTTCCAGCAAGCCATGGGAATTACCCTCGAGCGCGGCCGCTTCATCACGCCGCAGGACGATGAGCACGCGCCGGTGGTCGTCGACATCGACGACGTTTTCGCGCGCACTTATTTCCCTCATGAAAATCCCATCGGAAAGCACATCAATCTCGCGGGCTTCAACGTGCAAGCGGAAATCGTCGGCGTGGTCGGCCACGTAAAGCAGTGGGGGCTCGACGCCGACGCGAAATCGGCCATGGAGGCGCAGTTCGATTATCCGTTCATGCAGCTTCCCGAGAAGCTTATGCCGCTCGCAGCAGATGCTGTGGCCATCGTGCTGCGCACCGAGGGCGATCCCACTGCGGTCATGGGCTCCGTTCGCCGCGCAGTCGAGGAAATCGATCCTCGCGAAGTGGTCTACAACGTCCAAACGATGGACGAAGTCGTCTCCAATTCGTTTGCTGCGCGGAGACTCTCGATGATTCTTCTGGGCGTGTTCGCGGCACTCGCGCTGGTGCTCGCGTGCGTCGGAATCTACGGCGTGATTTCGTATCTGGTCGGCCAGCGCACTCACGAAATCGGAGTGCGTATGGCCCTGGGCGCGCAACGCAGCGATGTGTTGCGGCTGGTGATCGGGCACGGGGCAAGGATGGCGCTGATCGGCGTCGCGATCGGCATCGGCGCCGCGCTGGGACTGACGCGTCTCATGGCCAACCAGCTCTTCGGCGTCAGTGCGCATGACCCACTGACCTTTGCTGGCGTCGCCTTGCTGTTGATTGTTGTGGCCGTCGCGGCGTGTTACATCCCCGCGCGGCGCGCCATGCGCGTCGACCCGATCATCGCTCTGCGATACGAATAAGCCATGGTCCTTTCAGGACTTCAACCCTAAAACAAAGATCACTCCTCGCGTCCGCATGAAGATTTGAGATTCTTGAGTTGACCGATTCGTGAATCGAGTCAAGAATGCTTGAGTCATGGCAGGA
>WNGE01012408.1_pt1 | contig 10978 bp, 9 predicted proteins | sample 5400651 | NCBI WGS metagenome assembly WNGE01 (sample SAMN13153370, study PRJNA577476) | soil metagenome | isolation source: 60 cm soil or saprolite under grassland replicate 2 | place: USA:California | collected 2016-06-15
GCGATCGCGGACGGGTCGATCCGGCTCGCCCGCGGCCCGGTGGACGGCGGACCGGCGGAGCTCCTGGAGGAGGGCCTGAGCGTCGAGATCATCCTGCGCCGCGGCGCCCGAGGTTTGGCGGCCGCCCTGGACGGCGACGGGTCGGGACTGCCTGTGCCCGCGGGATCGCGCCTCCTGGCGCCCGTCGACAGCCAGGAGGTCTGGGCCGCGGGCGTCACCTACGAGCGATCGCGTGATGCCAGGATGGAGGAGTCGGCCGAGGCGTCGGTGTACGACCGGGTGTACGACGCGCCGCGTCCGGAGCTCTTCCTCAAGGCGGCCGGGTGGCGCGTCCGCGGTCCCGGCGAGTCGGTCGGTATTCGCGCCGACTCGGATTGGGACGTCCCGGAGCCGGAGCTCGCGCTCGTCGTGGCGTCGGACCTGACGATCGCCGGGTTCACGATCGGCAATGACGTCTCGAGCCGGGCGATCGAGGGGGAGAACCCTCTCTACCTGCCACAGGCCAAGACGTACGACGGATCGTGTGCCCTGGGGCCGGCCCTCGTCCCGGCCAGCGCCGTTTCGCCGCCGTTCATTCTCCGACTCATCATCCTGCGGGGCGGGGCGCCGATCGTGGACGAGGCAACGACGACTGCCCGGATCCGGCGGCCGCTGGCCGACCTGGTCGGCTACCTCGGCCGCGCCCTGGAGCTGCCGAACGGGGCGATCCTGCTGACCGGCACCGGGATCGTGCCCGGGGGCCCGTTCTCGCTCCAGGAAGGCGACGTCGTCCGGATCGATGCGGGTCCGCTCGGTGTGCTCGAGAACCCGGTCGTCCGGGTCGGGCGTCCCGGCGCGTCGCCGACGGCAACGCCGGCCTTGGCGCAGGGCCCCAGTCAGCCCACGTCCAGCCCGTAGACCTCCATCGCCGTCACGCCGAAGATCCGTGCTCGCTCGTCGGCAGACAGGGCGGCCAGCAGCTCCCGATCGGCGCTCACGACGCGGTCGTAACTGGCCGCCAGCAGGCAGACGGGCCAGTCCGAGCCGAACATCAGCCGTTCGGGGCCGAACGCATCCAGCACCGCGTCGACGTAAGGGTGCAGGTCGACCGTGGTCCACGAGCCCCAGGCTGCCTCGGTGACCAGGCCGGACAGCTTGCACGCGACGTTCGGCAGCTCCGCCATCGATCGGATGCGGCCGGCCCACGGCTCCATCTCGGCGGCCGCGATCCGGGGCTTGCCGATGTGATCGACCACGAACCGAAGATCCGGCAGCGCCGCGGCGGCATCGAAGGCTGCCGAAAGCTCGCGCGGACGCACCAGCAGATCGTAGGCAAGACCCGCGGACGCAACGGCGGCCAACCCGCGACGGACATCAGGCCGGGCGAGCCACTCGGGGTCGGGCTCGTCCTGGACCTGGTGACGGATTCCCACGAGGCGGTCTCCGCCGGGAGCTGCCCGCAGCCGGGCGATCTCGTCCGCAACAGCCGGATCGGTGAGGTCCACCCAGCCGACAACGCCCGCGATGAACCGCTCAGCGGCGGCGGTCGCGATGAACTCCTCGGTCTCGTTTGTGCTCGATCGCGTCTGGACGAGGATCGTCCGGCTGATCCGCATGCCGTCGATGAGCGGCCGGAGGTCGGCCGGGCCGAATCGCCGCCGGATCGGCGCCAGATCGTCCGTCATCCACGGATAGGTGGCCCGATCGGGATCCCAGAAGTGATGGTGGCTGTCGATCTTGATCATTGCGGTTGCGGCGCAGATGTCGTCGAACCGGACGTGGCCGGCACGGGGGCGTCCGTCCGGATCAGGCCTTCTGCGCGCAGCTCCGCCCACAGATCGTCGGGGATCGGCATCGTCATGGATCGAGGGTAGTCGTCCAGGTGCTCGATCGTCCGGACGCCTGCCGCGAGCGCCGACACGGCCGGGTGGGCGAGGGGGAACTGGATGGCGGCCGCTCGGAGTGAGACCGCGTGCCGCTCGCAGACCGCCCGGATACGTTGGGCGCGCTCGATCAGGTCGGGCGGCGCCGGCGCGTAGTTGTACATCGCGCCGGGCCGTGGATCGGCCAGGATGCCACTGTTCATGACGCCACCGGCCACGACCGCGATGCCCTTGGCGACGCACAGGGGCAGGAGCTCGGTCAGCGCCGCCTGGTCGAGGATCGTGTAGCGGCCGGCCACCAGGAACACGTCGAAGTCACCCTCGCGAGCGAACCTGGCGAGCATCTCGGCCTGGTTCATGCCGGCCCCGATGGCGCGTACCACGCCCTCGGAGCGGAGCCGATCGAGGGCGGGATAGGCGCCCCGGATCGCGTCCTCCCAGTGATCGTCGGGATCGTGGATGTAGAGGATGTCGACGCGATCGAGCCCCAGTCGGCGGAGGCTGTCCTCGACGGAGCGCATGACCCCGTCGAAGCTGTAGTCGAAGACGACGCGGACGGGCGGCGTGCCGATGTAGCTGGCGTCGTCGACACCGTCCGGCGCTCGGCGTTGCCATAGCCGTACAGGGGTGCACTGTCGAAATAGCGGATGCCGATCTGCCAGGCGTGATCGACCACCTGCCCGGCCACCTCGTCGGACACCGCCCGGAAGAGGCCGCCGATCTCGGCGGTGCCGAAACCCAGGCGGGTCGGCGCCAGGCCGGTGCGGCCGATCGGCACGCGCTCGAGCGGGTCAAAGGCCATCGATCGACTCCAGCTGTCCGTTCGCATCGGCTGCCATCGTGATTGGCGTCGTCCATGCGAGATCGTGACGCATCCGGGTCGCGGGCGTCGGAACGCCGGCCGCGTCCCAGCCCATGAGCGCGTAGTAGTCGGCGATCATCGCGTCGAAGGCGAGCCGATCGAGGCGGCTGCCGGCCACTGGTCCGTGGTCGATGGGCTCGTCGAAGAACCGGTCCGGCAGGCGGTCGTCGGCGGCGGTCAGGCCCTCGCGGAGGTTGTAGATCCGCATCAGCTGCAGGCGTCGGGCGCCCCAGGCCAGCACCTCGTCCGTGGTGAGGTCCCAGCCGGTGACCGCGCGACCGACCGCCGCCACGTCGGTGAGCGACAGGATGCGGACCGGGGCGCTGGCGAACGGGCAGACGAGGATCGCGTCGAGCGCGCTCCAGAACTGCGACAGGATCGCGTAGCTCCGGACCTTCTCCGGGGTCTGGGCCCGGGCCGGCATGAGCCGATCGATCCCCAGCGCGCGCGAGAGGTCGAGAGCGTGCGGCCAGGAAGGTGCCACATCATCGAAGTCGGCATCGTGCTCGGCGACGTCGTAGCGCGGGCCGAACGGAGCGGTCGCGAAGCCGAGGGCGAGGCCGGCCTGGGCACGTGGGTCGAAGGGCGGCAGCTCGAGGCCCTTGACCTGGAGGGCATAGCCCGCCGCCTCGCCGCCGAGCCGCTGGGCGGCCCGGCGCGAGCCATCCGCCAGCCAGTCGCCGGCTCCCCCGCGCCGGGCGATCAGCTCGGTCATCTCCCCGGATGCCGTCGCATTTCCAAAACGGAGGTCGATGCCGTCCAGGTCGCCCATCTCGATCAGGTCGCGCTCGCGGCACTCCATGGCGAAGCTCAGGGTGAACCCCAGCGACACCGGATCGAGGCCCAGGCGGAGGCAGGCGGCGTTCAGGACCAGGGCGTCCTGCGCCGTGGCCAGGCCCAGGTTCGGACCCAGGGCCGCGATCGCCTCCTGGTGAAGGCCGCCCTCGCGCAGCTCCCGGGTCCGTTCCACGTCCGCCGGCTCGGCCGAGGCGGCGAAGCCCTTGATGCAGTCGCTCGGGCAGCCGGGACAGCCGCCGGTGCTCCAGGCCAGCCGCGCCAGGAAGGCGGTTCGTTCGTAGCCGCGGGCCTCCGGGAAGGCCGATGTCCGGTAGTTGCGCACGCTGAACGAGCCGGCCGTGGCGCTCCCAGGCCACGTCCCGAAGCCCGGCGGGTCGTGCTGCCAGCGGGTGACCGGGTTCGTGGGGACGGCCCGCCCGTAGCGCGCCGACATCGCCGCGAGCCCGTCCGGATCGGCGATCGGCGCGGCGGCTCCCCGGCCGGCGATGGCGATGGCCTTGAGGCGCTTGGCGCCCATGACCGCACCCAGACCCATGCGCGGCAGGGCGAACGAACGGTCCGACACGATGCTGGCGAAGCGCACCGTCCGCTCGCCCGCCGGACCGATCGCCGCGACGTTGCATGGGCCCAGCCACGCCGTCGCGGCCTCGACGACGGCCGACGTGTCGAGTCCCCAGAGCTCCTCGCTCGGCCTGAGGGCCGGCCGGCCGTCCGCGATGGTCAGGGTCACGGGCCGCTCCGCCTGGCCGCCGATGACGATGGCGTCGAAGCCGGAGGACTGCAACGCGGTGCCGAATGGTCCCTCTGCCCGAGCCTCGCCGATCCCGCCGGTCAGCGGCGACTTCCCGACGACGGCAAAGCGCGCGAGGCCCGCCGCCGGCCGTCCCGCGACCGCGCTGGACGTGAACACGAGGAGCGCCTCCGGATCGTATGGGTGGAGCCCCGGGCGCGTGTCGGTCAGCAGGAGGCGAGTGCCCATGAGCGAACCGCTGGCGTACAGCCGCCACGTCGACTCGTCGAGCAGCTCAGTGGAGAGGTCACCGGCGGTCAGGTCCACCCGGAGGATCCGTCCGTCCGGCCCGGATCGTCGCACGTTCACTCCTGGACGGCTTCGTCCGAGCGGATTGACGCCCGCGAGCAGGGTGGCGTACCGTTCAACATCTCGTTCACGGCCCAGTATGCTGAACGACGAGGGCCCAAGCAAGCACCACGCGGAGGCGACGAGCACGGATGCGGCTCTGCTCGTATCGGGACGGCCCACGGGGCGAGCGAGTCGCCGTCATAGACGCGGACCGTGCGCTTCCGGCGAGCGACCTCACGGCCGACGGCCCGCGAACGATGGCCGAGCTGCTCGCAGGCGGACGCGATGGCCTGTCGGCGGTCCGCGCGGCAGCCGACAGGGAGCGGATTCGGCGGGACGGGCGGCCGGTCACGGAGCTGGACGTGCTGGCCCCGGTTCCCCGTCCCGGCAAGGTCGTTGCCATCGGGCGCAACTACCGCGAGCACGCGGCGGAGGAAGGCGCCGAGCAGCCGGGCGCGCCCCTCATCTTCGCCAAGTTCGCGAGCTCGGTCGTCGGGCCCGGCGACGACATCCGCTGGGATCCGGCCCTCACCGGCCAGGTCGACTACGAGGCCGAGCTCGCGGTCATCATCGGCACGCGTGCGCGTCGCGTCCCGGTCGAGCGCGCCGTCGAGTTCGTCTTCGGCTACACGTGCCTGAACGACGTCTCCGCCCGCGATCTCCAGTTCGGCGACGGCCAATGGACGCGAGGCAAGTCGCTCGACACGTTCTGCCCGATGGGGCCGGTGTTGGTGACCGCCGACGAGCTCGGCGACGCGGGCGACCTGGCCATCCGGTGCACGGTCAACGGCGAGCAGCGGCAGTCGGCCAGGACGTCGGATCTGTACTTCGGCGTCGCCGAGATCGTCAGCCATTGCTCCCAGGCGTTCACGCTGGAGCCGGGCGACGTCATCGCGACCGGGACGCCGGCCGGTGTCGGCGCGTTCCGGACCCCACCGGTCTGGCTCGCCGATGGGGACGAGGTGGTGGTCGAGATCGAACGAATCGGCCGGCTGGTCAGCCGCTGCCGGACAGAGGCTGCCTCGTGAGCGAGGCAGATCGGGCGGCACCTGCGGATTCCGGAACCGCACTTCCGGGTGGCAAGTCGGAACGGTACCTCGTGACCGGCGCCCTGGGGTGCATCGGCGCCTGGACCGTCCGAACACTCGTGAAGGAGCAGGTCCCGGTCGTGGCATTCGACCTGGCCGGCGACCGGAAACGACTCCGCCTGATCATGTCGGATGAGGAGCTGGCGCGCGTCACGTTCGTCATGGGTGACATCACGGACGGCGAGTCGATCGGGCGAGCGCTCGACGAGCATGGCACGACGAATCTCATCCACCTGGCGGCTCTCCAGGTGCCGTTCGCCCGAGCCAATCCGGCCCTTGGCGCAACGGTCAACGTCGTGGGTACCGTCAACGTGTTCGAGGCGGCCAAGCGCCGGGCGGACCGGATGGCACCGGTCGTCTACACGAGCTCCATCGGTATGTTCGATGCGGCCGATGCCGACACCCGCGACGGCCTCCTGCACGTCGACGCGGTGGCTCATCCGCGGACTCACTACGGCGTCTACAAGCAGGCCAACGAGGGCAACGCTCGTGTGTACTGGCTCGACGACGGCCTGTCCACGATCGGGCTGCGCCCGTTGACCGTGTACGGTCCGGGCCGCGACCAGGGGATGACCAGCGGTCCGACCAAGGCGATCCTATCGGCCGTCGTCGGGCGGCCATACCGGATCGGCTTCGGCGGCCGGACGTTGTTGCAGTACGCGGAGGACGTGGCCCGGAGCCTGATTGCGGCCAGCCGAAGCGGGCTCACCGGGGCGCGGGTCTTCAACCTGGGTGGCTCGCTGGTGACCATGGAGGAGGTGGTCGAGGCGATCGAGACAGGCCTGCCCGAGGCACGCGGTCTCATCACCTTCGACCCGCAGGCATTGCCCTTTCCGGACGCCATCGACGACTCCGGCATCGAGGCATTGGGCGACGTCCCGGTGACGCCGTTCGCGGTGGCCGTCGGTCGCACCGTGGAGATCTTCCAAGATCGCTTCGAGCGGGGCGAGCTGGCGCCCGAGGAGCACGGCCTGGAGGCGGTTGCCGCTCGCTCCTGAGATCCGTCACGCCTCTCACTGTTCTTGCGCCGCTCCGCGGATTGCATTCTGCGCGACAGTCGGCGCAGGAACGTGCGTGGTAGCGGCCCGGCTCCGTCGGAGTGAGGCGGCTGGTGCGCACGGCAATGTCGGGAACGATGCATGAGCAGCAACAACGATGCATGACCAGCAACATGGAATCGTCCGGGCCCGGGTCGCGCCCGGGCCGGCCCTCAGCGGTCAACCAGGACCGGCTTGCCGGATTCCGCCGAGCGATACAAGGCCGCGATCGTGCGCGACTGGCCGAGCGCGTCCGCGCGGCCCAGGAGCGTCTGGCCCTCGCCACGGATCGCCGCGCTCAGGTTCTCCACCTCGAGCCGGTACGGGTCCTTGGGCTCGATCGGGATCTCGCGCTCGTCGAGCCACATCGCCGGGGCCTGGCCGGTCCAGGGGTCGCGCAGCAACAGGGAGCCCCGCGCGCCGATCGCCTCCAGTGTGGCGTGCTCGGACTCGAAGCCGGATGCGATCGAGGCGGTCGGCCCATCCGGGAAGCGGAGGAGACCGGCGAACCGGACGTCGACCCCGGACGGACCCACGACCTGCTCGCCGTATACGGACTGCGGCTCGAAGCCGACCGCCATCCGCGCGCCGCTCACGCAGTAACAGCCGACGTCCATGAGGCTTCCGCCGTCCAGGTCGGGCCGCAGGCGCACGTCCTCACTGCCCTCCATGCGGAAGCTGAACGTCGCCCGGATCACCTGGAGCTCGCCGATCTCAGGCAGGACCTCCATGAACCGCCGCGCCTGTGGCGTGTGCCGCCACATGAAGCCTTCCATGAGATGCAGCCGCGCCGCCGCCGCGGCATCGAACGCCTCGACGACCTCCGCCGGCCGGCGCGAGTAGGGCTTCTCGCAGAGGACGTGCTTGCCGGCGGCGAGGGCGCGCATCGTCCACGCGTGGTGCAGGGCGTTGGGCAGGCAGATGTACACCGCGTCCACCGCCGGGTCGGCGAGGAGGTCGTCGTAGGAGCCATGGGCGCGTTCGATGCCGTACTCCCGTGAGAACGCGGCGGCGCGCTCCGCCGTCCGGCTGCCGACGGCGACGAACTCCGCGTTGGCCGCCTCGCGAGCATGGGCCAGGAACCGCCGGTTGATCAGGCCGGTTCCGAGAATTCCCCAGCGGACGAGCGCGGACATCGATACCTCCAGTTCGTTCTTCGGCCTGCTAGCGGATGGTGTCCCGCTGCGATCCCGCGAGGAGCCTGCCCAGCTCGACCGAGTCGAGCAGCCCGGCCTGGTCGCCGATCGTCGCGACGGCCGCCGCGCCGCAGGCGTTGCCGACGTCGAGCGCCCTGGCAAGGTCCGCGGCTTGCAGCCGGGCGGCGATGAACCCCGCACAGAAGGCATCGCCGGCTCCCACGGGGTCGACCGGCGCGACCGCCAGCCCCGGCCGCGTCACGGCCTCGCCGTCGCGGGCCCTGGCCGTCGCACCCGCGGCACCGAGCTTGAGCACGGCCAGCGTCGGGCCGAGCGCCAGGAGCGCGTCGAGGAGATCGCTCCTGCTGCTCGGCACGCGGCGGCCGCTGGACTCGCCGAGCCCGGTGACGATCGCGGCCTCGTCAGGATCTCCCAGGACGACGTCGCAGCGGGCGGCGAGCCCGGCCAGCGCCGGCCGGGCTTCCTCCTCCGACCAGAGCTTGCGCCGCAGGTTGAGGTCGAGGCTGATCGTGATGGACCGCTGCCGAGCATGGTCGACCGCTTGCTCCACGGCCGCCCGGCACGCGGCCGACAGGGCGGGCGTGATGCCCGTCAGGTGCAGCCAGCGGGCGCGGTCGAACGCCCCGGCTGCCGCCGCGGCTTCCACGTCCTCCGGCCCGAGCCGGGATCCGGCAGATCCCATCCTCGCGTAGGCGACCTCGGCCGGCCCGAGCGCCCGGCGCTCGCGGAACAGGAGGCCGGTGGGACCACCGGCGTCGACCGACAGCCATTCGACCCCAACCCCGGCGCCGCGCAGGGCGCGGACGATGGCCGTACCGAAGCCGTCCGCCCCGACGCGACCGATGAACGCGGACCGGTGGCCCAGGCGGGCGAGGCCAACCGCGACGTTCGCCTCCGCCCCAGCCACGTAGCGGCCGAACGTCGCCACCTCGGCCAGCGGCCCCAGCTCGGTGGCGACGAGCGCGACGAGGCACTCGCCGATCGTCACGACCTCCCAGCCGCCCGGCGTCCCGGGTGGTGGTTCGGCGGTTCGGTCAGCCATGCGGAGGGGGCGCCTGGTCGCGGCGCTCCCAGCCCGGGCTGAAGAGCCTGAGCAGGTGCGCCCGCTCGTACGGATGGCGGGCGAGCCGGTCCCAGTCGAGGTCGATGCCCAGACCGGGCTGGGTCGTCACCTCGACGAAGCCATCGACCGGGATCACCGGCCGGTCGACGATCTCGCGGGTCCAGTCGGCGTTGAATTCGTCGAATGACTCCTGCACGTAGAAGTTTGGGATGCAGGCGCCGAGCGTCCGGGACATGGCGCCACACACGGGTCCCTGTGCGTTGTGCGGCGCCACCACCGCGTAGTGGGCGTCGGCCATCCCCGCGACCTGCCTCGTTCGCCACAGCCCACCAAGGGACAATGGCTCGGGCTGGACGATGTGGACGACGTCGTGGCTCAGCAGGTCGGCGAACTGGCCGAGTGAGGTGTAGCTCTCGCCCGTCGCCACCGGGACCGGCGAGCGTCGTGCCACCTCGATCATCGCCCCCATCTGCTGGAAGTGCACTGGCTCCTCGAGCCAGGCCGGCCGGAATTCGGCGAGGCGCTCCGCGACACGCAGGGCCGTGGCCGCGCTGAACCGGTTGTGCGCCTCGATCATCAGGTCCACGGCCGGGCCGACGGCCTCGCGGACCGCGGCCACGATCGCGATCGACAGGTCCTCCTCGGACCGGTCCATGATCCGATAGGCGGCGCCGAACGGGTCGAACTTCATGGCACGGTAGCCGCGCCGGACCACGTCCCGAGCCTTCTCCGCGAACGAGTCCGGCGTGCGATCCGTCCGGTACCAGCCATTGGCGTAGACCGGGACCCGATCGCGAATGGTGCCGCCGAGGAGCTCGTGGACCGGCTTGCCCGCGGCCTTGCCGACGATGTCCCAGCAGGCCACCTCGATCGCGGCCACGGCGGCCATGTGGATCTGGCCACCGTCCGAATAGACATCGCGAACCATCCGCTGAAAGAGGAGGTCGACCTGGCTCGGCTCGAGCCCGATGTAGGCCTCGCGGAGCTCATGGATGGCGGTCTGGACCGTGGCCGAGAAGCCGTTGACGGTGCCCTCGCCGACCCCGTGGATGCCCTCGTCCGTATCGACCCTGACGAACAGCCAGTTCTTCCAGGGATTGCCCACGAGGTAGGTGGTGACGTCCGTGATCCTCATCGTCTCCGGTCCCTCATGACCCGCTGTCCGATCGGACGGCCGCGATGGCGGCGACGAGCTCATGCGCTCGGCGCTCGATGACGTCGGGCTGGCCGCCGGCCACGAGCGAGCCGCCAAGGCCCACGGCGACCGCGCCCGCCGCGACGAAGGCGGGTGCGGACTCGATCGTCACGCCGCCGGTCGGTATCAGCTCGACGTCGGGAAACGGCCCGCGCAGCTCGCGCACGAACGCCGGGCCCACCCCGGAGGCGGGGAAGACCTTCACGGCGGTGGCACCCGCCCGCCACGCCCTGAGGATCTCGGTGGGGCTGAACGCGCCGGGAAAGACGGGGACGCCGGCGTCCACCGCGACCCGGATCAGTGCCTCGTCCAGGTGAGGCGTTACCAGGAAGCGGGCGCCTGCCTGGACGGCCGCATGAGCCACCTCCTGGTCAAGGACGGTGCCCGCCCCGATCAGCAGCTCCGAACCTTCCGCGAACCTTTCCGTCAGGCGACGGAGGGCCTCCAGCGAGCCCTCGCCGTCAAGCGTGATCTCGAACGCGCCGACCCCGCCGCGGGCCAGCGCCTCGGCGACGTCCACGACCGCGGCCGGCTGGAGCCGCCGCCCGATCGCGATCACCCCCACAGCTCGAATCTGGCGCGGGATTGGCAGCCGGGAGGCCGTCGCATGGGTCATGTCTGGTTCACCGCCGTGCGTTTCAGGCGCTTTCGACTCGTCCGCACCAGCGGCGGATCGCAAGTATTGACAGCCAATCATATTGTCGCGGTTGGCGGAGCCCCTCCGCCGGCTGAACGACACCGCGACGATTCCGAGCGGCACAGACCCGCTCCGATCGAGCCATCTTCCGAGTCGGAGGCGCCACCATGCGCATCGTCGTGACCGGCGGCAGCGGCA
>WNGE01008461.1_pt1 | contig 10976 bp, 8 predicted proteins | sample 5400651 | NCBI WGS metagenome assembly WNGE01 (sample SAMN13153370, study PRJNA577476) | soil metagenome | isolation source: 60 cm soil or saprolite under grassland replicate 2 | place: USA:California | collected 2016-06-15
GGCTTCTTCGTGGAGCGGACCGCGTACCACTCGAACTGCTCCGACCACCTGGACCCCACGACTCGGGCTGGTCCTCCCCGACCAGCACCATCACGCAGCGGAGCCGCGAAACCCGCCCCTATCCCCGGCGAAAGCCACAAGCCGCGGACCAACCACTTGGCCTCGCCTAAGTGGTGAGTCAGAGATGTGAGCGGATCAGCGCCGCCTGGGCCGGGAGGAGGGCTCGTTCCTCAGGCGTGAGGGTGACGTTGCGGGCGCGTACGGCGAGGGCCGGTTCGAGGCCGGGGGTTGGGTCGATGGAGTTGGCCAGGTAGGCGGCCAGGGCTTCGCGTAGGAGTGGGCTGAGGTCCGCGAAGGACGAGTCGAGGGCGACCTGGGCGAAGATGATCGCGGTCACCGCAACGTCGAAGGAGGGTGTGCCCTCCTCCGCGTTGCGCCAGTCGATGACGACCGGGCCGGCGGCGGTCGCGATGACGTTGAGCGGATGCAGGTCGCCATGTACGACGACGAGCCCGGGAGCGCCGCTCGGAGCCGGGATCGCTTGCAGACGACGATGAAGGTCGGCATGGATCTCGCCGACCTCCGTCGCGCTGAGGTCGCCGGCGAGAGCGGCGTCGGCAAGGGTCGGGCCGTCGAGTCGCTGGATCACCATGTCCGCGCCCTCGACATCCCGGACCGCCGGCACCGGGTAGTCGAAGCGCGCGACCCACCGCATGAAGTCGGCCTCGTCACGCACCGGGTGCCCGTTGCGGTACCGCCGCAGCACCCACGAGTCGTCCAGCGCGTAGACGTCCGCGTCCCGCCCCGCCGCGAACGGCTCAGCGTCAGGTGGAAGGCTCACCCGACCTGGCAGCCGCCGACAGCAGGCTCCAACGGCTTCGCACCGATGGTGGGCATGCCGAGCATCACGCCGGGCGTCGACGCCGGCTGGCCTTGCGCGGCTTCCCATGCGTCGCCGGCGCGAGTACGTCGTACCGAACCGAAGACGTCGGCGACCAGGTGGTGCGGCGCGGCGTAGGTGACCTCGACCGTGGCCAGGTCTCCCGGCCGCGGGGCCTCGACGCCCTCGGGCAGCGCGAAGTGGACGAGCCGGTTGTCCCGCGCGCGCCCGCTGAGCCGGTGGGTGGTGGCGTCCTTGCGCCCCTCCCCCTCGGCGACGAGAACCTCGAGCGACCGCCCGACGATCAACTTGTTCTCGGCCCAGGCCAACTCGTCCTGCAGCGCGACCAAACGCTCGTACCGATCCTGTACCACGTCGCGCGGGACCTGCTCGTCCATCGACTCCGCCGGCGTACCAGGACGCTTGGAGTACTGGAACGTGAAGGCCCCCGAGAAGCGCGCCTGCCGGACCACGTCGAGCGTGCCCTGGAAGTCCTCCTCGGTCTCGCCAGGGAAGCCGACGATGATGTCGGTCGTGATCGCCGCGTCCGGCATCGCCGTACGGACGTCCTCGATGATCTTGAGGTACCGGTCCCGCCGGTAGGACCGCCGCATCGCCTTCAGAACCCGATCGGACCCGGACTGCAGCGGCATGTGCAGCGAGGGCATCACGTTCGGCGTCTCGGCCATCGCCTCGATCACGTCCGCGGTGAAGTCGCGCGGGTGCGGCGAGGTGAAGCGGACCCGCTCCAGCCCGTCGATCGTGCCGCAGGCCCGGAGCAGCTTGCCGAAGGCGTAGCGGTCGCCGAACTCGACGCCGTACGAGTTCACGTTCTGGCCCAGCAGCGTCACCTCGAGCACGCCCTCGGCGACCAGCGCCTCGACCTCGGCGAGCACGTCACCCGGCCGGCGGTCCTTCTCGCGGCCGCGCAGCGACGGCACGATGCAGAACGTGCAGGTGTTGTTGCAGCCCACGCTGATCGAGACCCAGGCCGAGTACGGCGACTCGCGGCGGGTCGGCAGCGTGGACGGGAAGACCTCGAGCGACTCGAGGATCTCGACCTGCGACTCCTGCTGGACCCGGGCCCGCTCCAGCAGCACCGGCAGCGAGCCGATGTTGTGGGTGCCGAAGACGACGTCCACCCAGGGCGCCTTCTTGGTGATGCTCGCCTTGTCCTTCTGCGCCAGGCAGCCGCCGACGGCGATCTGCATGCCGGGTCTCTTGGCCTTCACCGGCGCCAGGTGGCCGAGGTTGCCGTACAACTTGTTGTCGGCGTTCTCCCGGACCGCGCAGGTGTTGAACACGACCACGTCGGCCTGCTCGCCGTCGGGCGCGCGGACATAGCCCGCGTCCTCCAGCAGCCCGCGCAGCCGCTCGGAGTCGTGAACGTTCATCTGGCACCCGTAGGTGCGGACCTCATAAGTACGCATGACAGCCACCTAGAGTACGTCCCTGAGCAGACATTTCCCCAGTTGGGACGGGGCGGCCCACCCCGTGCTGAGGGGTGAGCCGCTCGTGCTGTCGGGTCACGCCGGTGTGGCGATGCTCCAGATGCCCCGGCCGTGCGTCGCCGCGTAGATGTCGCCGTCAGGACCGGACTCGATGTCCATCACCGTCGTCGTCGGCAGGCCGGTGCCCAGCACCTGCCACGTGGTCGCACCCGGCGCCCGGTAGAACGTGGCGAGATCGGAGCCGACCACCACCGCGCCGTTGGCCAACTGCTTGACCGAGCTGGCCGGCACATCAGGCAGGTTCGCCGAGATGTCCGCCCAGGTCGCGCCGCCGTCCTTCGTCTCGTAGACATGACCGACACCTGCTCCCGGTCCTTCGGTGAATCGCCGGGAGAAGCCGTTCACCGCCACGTACGCGTGCTGCCCGTTCGCCGGGTCGATGCCGACGCCGGCGAGGAACCGGTTCGGGAACGAGGCCGGCAGAGTCACTTGGTGCCACGAGCCGCCGGCGTTGGTGGCCAGTCCGCGAGTGAACCCGGCGTTGTTGCACGGACCGCACCAGCTCACCCAGCCGACGCCGTCGCGCATCGCGACCGCGGTGGCGGAGTGGCCCGCGCCCAGGTCGAACGCCTTGGTCCACTCCGAGGCGCTGCGCATGCCCCAGCCCTTCGTGGATGTGTAGACGTACTCCCCGCCGGCGATGAACCCGTTCGAGTTCGCCGAGTCGATCGCGATCGGCGCGATGAACCGCGGCGCCGGATCACCCGGGTCCAGGCTCCACGAGCTCGCGTCGGCCTCGCTCAGCGCGCCCTTGTTCAGCGCACACGTGTTGGTGATCTTGACCGCCAGAGCGACGTACTCCTGCAGCTGGTTGCAGCCGTTCTGCGGATCGGCCGCGCCGTCGCCGCCGTCACCACCGAAGTTCGACCCCATCCCGGTGTCCGTGTTCGTGCCGTCCGGCTTGACGCTGAACAAGTTCGACACACCGTTGTCCTGCAGGCCGCCGGACACCACGACGCCGCCGTTCTTGCTGTCCTTGCCTACCGACACCGAGTAGTACTGCAGTCCGTCCATGGTGCCGTCGGTGGTCAGCGAGACCCAGTCGGTCGCGTTCTTGTTCGCGTTGACCTGGCCATTGACCGGACGCCGATAGACGCCGCCGTCGTTGCCGACGAACACCACCGGTTTGCCGCCTGCCGTACCGACCGCGACCGAGTGCTGGTCGGGGTGACCCGCCAGCGGGCAGGTGTTCTTCGAGTCGTCGATGTTCCAGCAGCCGAAGCCGAAGTTCCAGTACGGCATGACCGCGGCCCAGTGCGAGCCGCCGTCGCCGGTCTCGAACACTTCCTCCAGTCCGGCCCACACGTGTTCGGCGTTGGCCGGGTCCACGGTGAGGAACTGGTTGTACCAGGCCTGGATGCCGACCGCGTACCCCTTGCGGTCGAGGGCGGACCCGCTGTTGTGCAGGATCTGCGGGTCGGCGATCTTGTTCCACGGCCCGGACGGGCTGCCGGTCTTGGAGACGAAGATGCCGGCCAGGCTGGTGCTGCCGTTGATCTTGCTCGGCTGCTGGACCAGGGCGTACAGGCGATCGCCGGTCTTACTGAACGCGAACGTGGTGTACCCGACGTCGGTGCTGTTCTTGATGCCGCCGAGTACGACGTTCAGCCGCTTCCAGCTCGACGGCCCAGCGGTGTAGTCGCTGGTCTCGTAGAACCCGTTGTAGGTGTCGCCCGAGCGCCAGCCGATCGCGGCGATGATGTGCTTCGGATTCTTCGGGTCGATCGCGATGTCGTTGACGATGTTCTTGTACGCCGCATTGGTCGCCCCACCGGTCTGGCTCCCGGCCGGGACCAGCACGTTGCCGGCGTCGTCCTTGATCTCGGGCATGTAGTCGGGGTTCGGGTAGAACGCGACCTTCCAGGCGCCCGCCTTGGTAGACGCGTCGTGGTACCAGACACCGCGGTTGGTGGCGGCGAACACCTGCCCGCCTCCCCAGCGCAGCCGGCCGACCGTGGTCGACTCCAGCTCCTTGCCACCCACCCGGTCGGCGGGCGAGAACATCCCGGTTGTCGGGTTCGCAAGGCGATACACCCCGGAGCCGACGTACGACGTCCCGCCGGTGTTGGCCTCACCGGTCGCGTACCAAAGCGACCCGTCACCGGCAAGCTGAAGGTCGCCACCGCTCAGCGAAGGCAGCGAATCGCTCAGCGGCGTCCAGTTGCCGCCGCCGGTGCTGGACCGCCACACGCCGCCGTTCGCACCGGCCGCGTACACGTGGTCGGCGTTGTCCGCGGCCAGGCCGGTGATCCGGCCGGTGACGCGGCCGGCGCCGCCGCTGGAGTTGGAATACCAGTCGCGATAGCGCGGGTCGTCGGCGTCGTACGGAACCTTGGTGACCTCGTGCCAGGTGCCGGTGGTGTGCGGCATCGCGGTCAGCTGCGCGAAGGCCGCCGAGTAGGCACCGGGGGCGACGATGCCGCCGGGCGCGGTCCGGGCCTGCTCGAACTCGTCGGCGATGGTGAAGGCTTCCTTGGACTCGCTCTGCATCTCCGACGGGTTTCCGCCGGCGATCATCAGCGCCTTCTCCATCACGGCCGCGTTGTAGTGCTTTCCGGCCCACTGGTGTTTGAGCCACTCCTCCTTGAGTTCGTACCGGCCGGCATAACCGCCTACTCCGGCTGCTACCAGGGCGACACCGACGCCGCCGGCAATGACTTTGCGACCGCGTTTGGTCAGCCAGATCCGCATGACTCACTCCGAATGGTTCTTCGGCGGGTCGCCGTACTCCCGGCGGCGCTCCCGTAGCCCGTCGACCTGGGCCGGGGGTGAACATACGTCCACCGCCGGTTACGGTGAAAGCGATCGACACCCTACAAGGCGTGACAAGGGAAAACCTTCAAACCGGTTCGATGGGTGACGAGTCGGGCGCACAGGGTGACAGTCGCTGCAGATCGTTACCACGGTGGAACCCCCCAGCGCTGCGACCGCACCCCCGGCCCCGGTAGGTTCTGGCCATGAGCGATTCCGGCATCTTGACGAAAACCGGTCTGGTCGCCCTGACCGACGTCAACAAACATTTCGGCGAACTGCACGTCCTGAAGGACATCAATCTGTCCATCGACAAGGGCGAGGTCGTCGTGGTGATCGGGCCGTCGGGGTCCGGTAAGTCGACGCTCTGCCGCGCGATCAACCGGCTGGAGCCGATCGACTCGGGCACCATCACGCTGGACGGACAGCCGCTGCCGAGCGAGGGCAAGGCCCTGGCGAAGCTGCGCGCCGACGTCGGCATGGTGTTCCAGTCGTTCAACCTGTTCGCGCACAAGACCATCCTGCAGAACGTCACACTCGGTCCCACCAAGGTTCGCAAGGCGGACCCGAAGACGGCCGAGAAGCGGGCGATGGAACTGCTGGAGCGGGTCGGGGTGGCCAACCAGGCCTCGAAGTACCCGGCTCAACTGTCCGGCGGCCAGCAGCAGCGCGTGGCGATCGCGCGGGCGCTGGCCATGGACCCGAAGGTCATCCTCTTCGACGAGCCCACCTCGGCGCTCGACCCGGAGATGATCAAGGAGGTCCTCGACGTCATGATCGATCTCGCCCGGCAGAACATGACGATGGTCGTCGTCACCCACGAGATGGGCTTCGCCCGCAACGCGGCGAACCGCGTGGTGTTCATGGCCGACGGCGAGATCGTCGAACAGAGCGATCCCGAGACCTTCTTCACCAACCCGACTTCGCGGCGCGCGCAGGACTTCCTCGGCAAGATCCTGAAGCACTGACGTCCGCCCTCGGCGTACCAGCAAACACACGAAGGGGAACCCGATCATGAGAATGCGCAACCTCGTCGCCACCGTCGGCGTCGCGGCGCTCGCGCTGACCGCCGGTGCCTGTGGCAAGGACGAGCCGGTCTCCGGTGGCGGCACCGGCGGCGGCAGCTCGACCGGCGCCTGTGGCGACCTGCACAAGTTCACCACCGCGTCCGGTGTGGACGTCGCCGGCAGCCCGACGTTCAGCAAGATCAAGTCGCGTGGCAACCCGGTCGTCGGCGTCAAGTTCGACCAGCCGAACCTCGGCTACAAGGATGCCAACGGCAAGCGCTGCGGGTTCGACATCGAGATCGCCCGGATGGTGGCGGCCCAGCTGGGCTTCGACCCGGACAAGATCGAGTACAAGGAGATACCGTCGGCGAACCGGGAGACTGCGATCGCCGGTGGTGAGATCGACTACTACGTCGGCACCTACTCGATCACCGACAAGCGCAAGAAGCTGGTGTCCTTCGCCGGCCCGTACTTCATCGCCGGCCAGGACCTGCTGGTCCGCAAGAGCGACACCTCGATGGACGCCGGCAAGACCGCCCTGAAGGGCAAGAAGGTCTGCTCGGCCACTGGCTCGACCCCGATCCAGCGGGTCAAGGACGAGCAGCTGACCGAGCCGGGCAACATCTCCGAGTTCAAGACCTACTCCGAGTGCGTCTCGCAACTGCTGGACAAGAAGGTCGACGCGGTGACCACCGACGACGCGATCCTGAAGGGCTACGCGGCCAACGCGCCCGACGACCTGAAGGTGGTCGGCAAGCCGTTCAGCACCGAGAAGTACGGCATCGGCCTGCCGCTGGCCGACAAGGCGCTGCGCGACAAGGTGAACGCCGCCCTGGAGGCCGGTGAGGGCGACGGCACCTGGAAGGCGATCTACGACGAGACGCTCGGCAAGTCGGGTTCGGACTCGACGCCGCCGCCGCTCGAGAAGTACTGATCCACGCCCGGCCGCGGTGTCCCTCCGGGCGCCGCGGCCGGACTGCGTCGATCGTCGCCGCTCCGCCGGCGGGTTTCCTCGCCACTAATTCTGGAAGGTCGCGATGCTCTCGGTCCTCACCGACAACTGGGAACTGTTCGTCGACGGTTTCTGGACGACGCTCAGACTGTTCCTGATCGCGGGGGTACTGAGCCTGGTACTGGGCACCGTGCTGGCCGCGTTCCGGGTCTCCCCCGTGCCGGCGCTGCGCGGCATCGGCACCGGCTACGTGAACACGTTGCGGAACACCCCGCTGACCCTGGTGTTCGCGTTCCTCGTCTTCGGCGCACCGAAGATGGACATCACGCTGCCGTCGTTCTTCTGGTCCGCTGTCACCGCGCTGACCATCTACACCGCGGCGTTCATCTGCGAGGTCGTCCGGTCCGGCATCAACACGATCCCGGCCGGTCAGGCCGAAGCCGCCCGGTCGGTCGGTATGACGTTCCTGCAGGTGCTCGGCATCGTCGTACTGCCGCAGGCGTTCCGGGCGATCGTGCCACCACTGACCAGCGTGCTGATCGCGTTGCTGAAGAACACCACGATCGCTGCCGGTTTCTCGGTGGCCGAGGCCGGCGCGATCCCGGCGGTGATGGCCGAGCGCGGCGAGAACCAGGTGCTCACGCTCATCTGGATCAGCATCGGCTTCCTGATCCTGATCATCCCCCTGGTCTTCCTGCAGCGGTGGGCCGAGCGACGGACGGCGGTGGCTTGATGAGTGTGGTGCTGTACGACGTACCCGGCCCGCGGGCCAGGGTGCGCAACCGGATCCTCAACGTGGCGGTGGTGCTGGCTCTGCTCGCGGTCATCGCCTGGGTGGCGCTTCGGCTCAACGACAGCGGGCAGTTCCAGAGCCGCCGCTGGGCACAGTTCCAGTACACGGCGATACAGAACCAGTTGATCGACGGGCTGCTGAACACGCTGAAGGCGGCCGGCCTCGCGGCGGTGCTCGCGTTCCTGTTCGGTGCCGTGTTCGCCGCGGCGCGGATCAGCGACCACTGGTGGTTCCGGGCTCCGGCGACACTCGTCGTCGAATTGTTCCGGGCGATCCCGTTGCTGATCCTGATGTTCTTCTTCTACTACGGCAACCTGCAGTTCCACCTCGGCATCGGACCGTTCTGGGCGGTCGTGTTCGGCCTGACCCTCTACAACGGATCGGTGCTGGCGGAGATCTTCCGGGCCGGTATCGCGGCCGTGCCGAAGGGTCAGCGCGAGGCCGCGTACGCGATGGGGCTGCGGAAGAACCAGGTGGTCCGGCTCATTCTGTTGCCGCAGGCCATCACTTCGATGCTGCCGGCGATCGTCAGCCAGCTGGTCGTGCTGCTGAAGGACACCGCGCTCGGGTTCATCATCACCTACGGCGAGTTGCTGTATGTGGCCAAGCAGATGGGTGGCCGGCTCGAGTTCGGCTTCCCGTACATCCCGACGTACATCGTCACGGCGGTGATCTACATCGGCCTCTGCTCGCTTCTGTCGATCTTCGCCCGCCGGCTCGAGGCCCGGTCGCGCCGCCAGCGCAAGATCACCGGGGCACCGCCGCCCTCAGCTGCCGAAGCGGCCACCTCGGTGGAGGCTCCGCTGTAACTTTCAGTGCCCCGGTACGACGTACCGGGGCACTGTCATGTATCAGCGCAGGGTGTTGAAGGAGTCGCGGATGATTTCGAGGGCTTCGCCGGTCTCCTCCTCGGTCAGGGTCATGGGCGGAGCCATCCGGAGGACGTTGCCGTAGAGGCCGCCCTTGCCGATCAGCAGGCCGCGGTTCTTCGTCTCCTGCTGGAGTTTGGTGGTCGTCTTCGGGTCCGGGCTGTTGTCCTCGGGCTTGACGATCTCGGCCGCCAGCATCAGGCCCTTGCCACGCACGTCGCCGAGCTCGGGGAACTCCTCGGAGATCCCGCGCAGGCCGTCGACGAGCTGGGCCCCGCGCTTGGCCGCGTTCGCCTGCAGGTCGTGGTCGAGCAGGTAGTCGATCGTGGCCTTCGCTGCGCTGGTAGAGATCGGGTTGCCGCCGAAGGTCGACAGCGAGTTGGCGCTGAGGCTGTCCATCAAGTCCGGCGTCGCGACCACGCCGCCGATCGCGAACCCGTTGCCCAGGCCCTTGGCGAACGTCATCGCATCCGGTACGACGCCATGCGCCTGGATGCCCCAGAAGTGCTCACCGGTCCGGCCCCAGCCGGTCTGCACCTCGTCGGAGATGAGCAGGATCCCGAACTCGTCCAGCACCTCCTTGAAGGCGGCGTACAGACCGTCGGGTGGTGACGAGAACCCGCCAACGCCCTGGATCGGCTCGGCGATCAGGCAGGCGACGTCGCCCGCGGTGGTGGTCTCGATGACGTTGCGCAGGTCGTCGACGCAGGCCTTGATGTACTCGGCGTCCGGCAGGTCGCGGAACGGGCTGCGGTACCGGTACGCACCCTGCACATACTGCACGTTCACCGGCGACAGACTGCTCGCGGACCAGCCGCGGTTGCCGGTGATGGCGATCGTGCCGAAGCCTCGGCCGTGGTACGAGTTGCGCATCGCCAGCACCTGGTTGGAACGGCGCTTCTGGGTGGCCAGCAGCATGGCCGCTTCGTTCGCCTCGGTGCCGGAGTTGGCGAAGAACACCTTGGCGTTCGGGATGCCGGACAGCTCCGCGATCTTCTCGGCCAGCTCGATCTGCCTGCGGATCAGGTACACCGTCGAGGTGTGCGCGATCCCGCTGGCCAGCTGTTCGCGCACGGCGTCGGAGATCTCGGCGATGTCGTAGCCGATCGCGTTGGTCAGGATGCCGGCGAAGAAGTCGAGGTACGTGTTGCCCTCGCCGTCGGTGACCCGCCGGCCAGACCCTTGGACGATCTCGATCGGCTCCTCGTAGTACAACGCAAGCCAGTCCGGCATGACGGCCTTGTGACGCTCCCAGAGCTCCGCATGTGTCATGCCCTAAGGATTACCCCATCGGGTCGCCCACTCCTAGTGAGGGTCGGGAGAGTGCGTGAAGAATGCGGGTTCGGTTCCCTGTGGGTTCCTGACCGTTAGGGTGCTGCTTGTGACAGTGCCGAGCATCCCGCACGTCGATATCGAGTCGCTGGAGCACTTCGACCGGATCGTGGCCGCCGGCGCCACCTCGATGGAGGGCTGGCGGGTGCAGTCCGTCGACCTGTCCGCGCGTACGGCGGAACTGCTCGGACTGGACCCGATGGGCTCACTGTTCCTCGGCAGCGCCCTGGAGGAGAAGGCCGAGGAGTGGATCCGCGACGGCGGCGGGCTCATCTTCCCCACGATCCCGTCCCTCCCGTTCGACTCCTACCGCGGCACCCTGTACGACGCCGACGAGCTGTACGCCGGCCTGGAGAACGGCTACCGCGCCACACCGGACGCGCAGATCTACGCCTGGTCCCGCCAGCACGGCGAGAAGGGCGACACCAGCAGGACCCTCGCAGCGGCCCTGCACGACCACGCCATCGCGGACGCACTCGCCGAACTCCCCGACGACAAGCCGTGGATCGGAGTGATGGGCGGACATGGTGTGCCCCGCGGCAGTACGTCGTACCGCGCGGCTGTCCTCTTGGGTCGCACACTCGCCCGGGCTGGTCAGACCGTCGTCACCGGTGGCGGGCCGGGTGCGATGGAGGCTGCCAACCTGGGTGCTTCGCTGTCCGCGTACGACGACTCCGCCGTCGACACCGCGTTGTCCGAGCTGGCCGTCGTACCGTCGTTCCGTCCGTCGGTGGCCGCGTGGGCCGCTGCCGGTCTCGGCGTACGGCGTGAGTTCCCCGGCGACGGCGGGGTGTCGATTCCGACGTGGTTCTACGGGCACGAGCCGCCGAACGTGTTCGCGTCATCGATCGCGAAGTACTTCTCCAACGCCCAGCGTGAGG
>WNGE01017705.1_pt1 | contig 10976 bp, 11 predicted proteins | sample 5400651 | NCBI WGS metagenome assembly WNGE01 (sample SAMN13153370, study PRJNA577476) | soil metagenome | isolation source: 60 cm soil or saprolite under grassland replicate 2 | place: USA:California | collected 2016-06-15
GTCGCCAGGATCGACAATAATGTTTCAAAATGGATCGGCACGAACGAGGTTTGGAATTTAAAGTTGGCGCGTTTGTTTTCGTCGGGTTGGCGATGTTAGGCGCGTTGGTCGTGCAATTCGGCCGGCTGGGAGAAGGCCTTAAAACGTATTATCCACTTACTGTTCGCTTCACTGACGCGAGCGGCCTATTAAAAGGTTCCGATGTTTTGCTCGCAGGGGCCAAAATCGGAAAAGTCTCTGGTGGTCCGCGAATGGTTCCTGGAAGCCAGGGTGTGGATGTGCCGCTGAAGATGTATGATTACATTAAGGTTCCTGAAGGAAGCAAATTCACCGTCGGAAGTTCCGGTCTGCTCGGCGATCGGTTCGTAAACGTGGTGATGCCCCCCGGGCAGCCGACGGCGTTTCTCGCGCCAAACACCCACATCAGCGGCGCGCGAGAAACTGGCATTGACGATCTCACGCGCGAAGGCGGCGCGCTGGTGAACGATCTCCGCGGGACCGTGCAAAAGATCGACACGACTGTGAATCGCTTGAATCAAGAAACACTCTCCTCAGCGAACATGGAAAATCTGAAAGCCAGCATGGAGCATTTGAATCAAGCCACTGGCGCTCTGGCAGAATCCTCAAAAAAATTGGATGGCGTGATCGAGCAGGCAGATTCAACCATGACTTCGGCAAAAAAAGCAGCAGACAGTTTGCAAAATGCAATAGCTGACGTGCGCAAAGTGCTGAACAGCGCAACCCAGGGAAAAGGTTTGGTAGCCGCGCTTTTAAATGATCAGCAGTTAGCGAACGATCTGCACGCGCTCGTCACTAATTTACGGGCACACGGCATCTTATTTTACCGGGACAGCGCCGCAAAGGCTGAAAAGAAGGCACCCGAGCAAACCAAACCGCCACGCCGTCAAACTCAAGGTCGCTGAGAGCAGAGCTCCGCGGTCGGAAAAATTCTTGTCGCGATAAGGCGGAACAAAGACCTCCTGATCTGAGTACCCTGCGGGCCTATATCTCACAGTTTCACGAGAAGCGGTTTCAAAAATTCCCTTTCGCCCAATTGCAAGTGCATCTGTGTGAGACGCCCCACAATTGGGCGAAAAAAGAATGTAAACAACTATTTTTGATTCGCTGTCGGAAGCAAACGGCGTCGCACCTCTTCCTCGCTTAATTCTTCGATGCTAATCAGTTTGTCACGCGATTTCTGGCCCCGCTCCAACACAATGTTCCTTTCTGGGATCCTTAATTCTTCGGCCAGAAAACCACGCAGCGCGGCATTCGCCTTTCCTTCGACTGCCGGAGCGCGCACCTTGATTTTAATCGCATCGCCATGCTTTCCCACGACCTTGTTTGCTCTCGCGTTCGGAACAATGTGAAAACGCACCGTCGCCATCAAGCAACTGTAGCGGCGGTCTGTGGCCGCCGCACTTACCTTGTCGATCCAGGTTTTGTTGATTAAAACGAGCCGGTGCGCGAACATTGCCAACGCGAATCGCGGACTCGGCCGAGCGCCACGCCAACACAGGAGCGCTAGTTAGATGCGATGGCTTGCCGGACTATGGCAAGCCTGCGCAGACGCGCTGCGCTTCATTACTAGTGGGCGATTTTATTAGAGCGACTTATACCTTAGGCGGTTCTTCGCCTCGCTCGTCGAAATATTGTTGTAGAAAAACCAAGTCGCCCGCGTCTTTCGCCCGATGCGTTGGCTTCTTCATTCGCCATAACAGCCGAGGCGACGCAAATGGAATCGGGACCCCTTGAACTTCATGGACGATCACATCTTTGGCAGCCTCGCCGTATTCGATCCCGCCCGCCGATTTCATCAGGTCGACAATCACTTCATCGCAAACACGGACGACGCTGTAGTGTGAAACCTCGCCGGGTTTGAGTTCGCGAACGGCTTTGTCGGGTAAAACCTCCAACGCTTCATAAACAAGTGCCTCGTTATTTAGTGCCGTGTCGATCACGAGATCGATATCCATCGTCCGTCGCACGTAACCAGCTGCACGAATGGCAAAACCACCGACAACAACGTATCGCGCGCCTTTTTTGTTCAGCTCCGGACACAAAGCTCGATCAAGTCCTCGAGCGCGGGCGCGCGCGGTTCTAGCTCGCTGGAGTCGGTGTCGCGGGACGTGCGATCATCTTTAGCATCCATTTGTCGGCTTCTTCATGGGAGCGAAATCGGTAGACGCCCTTCGGAACGAATGGGGTAGGAAACGCCCGACGCCAGGCCCGCATATCTTCCTTTGTTTCCCCTCGCAAAGAAAACGGATTTGGTGGCCCGCGCCGGCCAACCGTCTTTCCAATTGTTTCTTCTACGTTAACGACCGGTTTCATCTCTGTCTGAAGTTCGCATACTGCAGGCTCCCAGCCAAGCAGGTTACAGCCCGACAGCAGTTCGCACGCGCTCCATGACCTGATCGGCAACTTCGTTCGCGCGCTTTGCGCCGCGCCTGAGGACATCGTCGATGTACGTTTTGTCGGCCAGGATTTCTTCCCGGCGTTTGCGCATTGGCGCGAAATAATCCCAGAGTTTTTCGAAGAGCTGTTTTTTGAAATCGCCGTAACCGGCGCCGCCTTTTTGAAACCGTTCGCGCATCTCTGCAACTTCGTTTTGTGAAGCAACCAGCGAGTAGAGCTTGAAGATTGTGGATCTTGAGGAGTCTTTCGGCGCTTCCACCGGCGTGGAATCGGTCACGATGCTCATGACACGTTTCCGGGTTTCCTTTTCGTCGCCGAAGATGTCGATGTTATTGCCGTAGCTTTTACTCATCTTCTGGCCGTCAATGCCCGGGACGACTTCCGTCGCCGCCTGGATGCGCGGCTCGGGTAATTTGAAAATCTGGCCGAATGTCTCGTTCATCTTCACCGCCAGATCACGTGTGATTTCGATGTGCTGTTTTTGATCTTTGCCGACTGGAACAATGTCGCTGTCGTAAATCAGAATATCGGCCGCCATCAGCACCGGATAATCAAAGAGGCCAACTGTCGCGGCCATTCCCCGGGCGAGTTTGTCTTTATAAGAATGCGCCCGCTCGAGCAGACCCATTGGCGCAACGGTGGATAAAATCCAGGCCAGCTCGGTGACTTGCGGCACATCGGATTGACGGAAAAGCGCGGCCCGCTCCGGATCGAGGCCGCACGCCAGAAAATCGAGCGCGACACGACGCGAATTTTCACGCAGCGCCTGTGGATCGCGGACGCTGGTGAGCGCGTGGTATTCGGCAATGAAATAAAACGCTTCGCCCTCGGCTTGCAGCGCAATCGCCGGCCGCATCATGCCGAAATAATTGCCGATGTGCAGCATGCCGCTGGGTTGTATTCCGGATAAGATGCGCATGTGCTAATTCTGTAGCGGCGGTCTGTGACCGTCGCACTATTTATTTTCTCTTCGGAATGCCGAGGAGCACAGGCTGTCAGCCTGTTCATCTCGGCAGCCTGCGGAGATGCATTGCCCGATCACGTCCGTGTCTCCGAGGGTTGCCGGCAAACTGCTGGCAACGACAGGCTGGCAGCTTGGGCTCCCCGGAATCCTAGCGCGGAAATCGTGCTCGCATTTTTTTGCTCATCGTTAGATAACACCACCCATGCCCGCACGATCGCAACCCGTTTCCGTCGTCACCGGCGGCGCTGGTTTTCTGGGGTCGCATTTGACGGATCGGTTGCTGGCGGAGGGTCATCGCGTGATCGCGATAGATAATCTAATCACCGGCAATACGGCGAACATTGGACATCTGGCGGGAAGCGAAAATTACCGTTTCATCAAGCACAACGTTTCCAACTTCATCTTCCTCCCGGAAGAAAAGATCGACTACGTTTTTCATTTCGCCTCGCCGGCCAGTCCCATTGATTATCTCGAACTCCCGATTCCCACGCTCAAAGTAGGCGCGCTCGGCACCCATAATACGCTCGGTCTCGCCAAGGACAAAAAGGCCACGTTCATTCTCGCATCCACATCGGAGGTGTACGGTGATCCTCTCGAGCATCCGCAAAGGGAAGATTACTGGGGCAACGTCAATCCGATCGGGCCACGCGGTGTTTACGATGAGGCCAAGCGTTTCGCCGAGGCAATGACCATGGCGTATCACCGTTATCACCGAGTGGACACCAAAATCGTGCGCATATTTAACACCTACGGCCCGCGAATGCGGCTGCGCGATGGCCGCGTGGTTCCGGCGTTCATTGGGCAGGCTCTGAATGGTCAGCCACTCACCGTTTTTGGCGACGGCTCCCAAACGCGCTCGTTCTGTTACGCATCCGATCTGATTGACGGAATCTTCAATCTGGCCATGAGCGATTATCACGAGCCGGTTAACCTTGGTAATCCGCGCGAGATGACAATCAAACAATTCGCCGATGAGATCATCCGTATCACCGGCACAAGATCAAAAATCGACTACAAGCCCTTGCCCGTGGACGATCCGAAGGTGCGTCAGCCGGACATCACGCGCGCGAAGGAGGTCCTCGACTGGCAACCACGTGTCGATTTCGAAGAGGGAATCAAAAAGACGATTGAGTATTTTAGGGAAGCTTTGGCTTCGCCACGTTGAATCGTTAAAGCGTTGAATCGTTAAAGCGGGGAGCGCACGCATCCTGCGTGCATCGATGAACCCGAAAATTGGGTTGCCTTTCTCGGTCCGGTAGGGGAAACCGAAGTGCATGGATCCCCCGTTTCCCGAACGCGTCGGAAAGCCATTCAGTCTCGTTTCATCGATCCCACGGCCAATAGGACGATTTTCCGTTGTTTTGCTGTTAGCCGCTCTCTGCCTGACCTTCGGCGGAACCGCGAACGCAGTGCGCGCTGCAAACAACAAACTTTTTGTCTTTGATGGGGAAATTCAAGCGGTGGACATGGCGGCGAGGACGTTCACGCTCCAGGTCGACAAACAGAGTTACGTTTTCGTTGTCACGAACCAAACCAAGATCGTGAGAAATCGAAAAGCTCAGAAATTCGCCGATCTAAAGCGAGGCCGATTCGCAGAAGTCGAGATGCAGGTTGGTCCTGGCGGCAAAGGAATGGCCGTCTCGATCAGGCTCGGATTTGATTCTCGCCAGTTAGACTCTCGCGTTCGCGAATTACAATGGCAATCTCTGTTCACCGCGACGACCCCAGACGGCAAAACTATCTCTGGGCCCGAGTTGACCCGTCTTATTGTCAACACGCCAGTGTTCCCAGTGATGCCCGCCACGGCGCTCGGCCCGTTCAAGCCAGCTATTTTTCTGTTATCGGTTCGCCCAGACGGGACGGTTTCGAATGTCGAAATGCTGAACTCGACTGGATACAACCACCTGGATAAGCGGGGGATGCAATGGGCGAGGGAGTGGCGATTTCGCCCCAACAGCGTTGTGCAAGTAAGGGTGGCGATACAGATATTCAATACACGCTACTGAGAGCCAGCTATTGGACATTGAAGTGATGAGCATTGAACTGTCCCACACTTGCCGCGAAAATTTTCGCTGGCGCTGGCGGCTGTTTGGCTGTGAATTCTCTCATGACTAGGAGCGCCCTTCTTGTCGGGCTTAGCCTTCTCGGTTTTTGTTTTTGCGTGGCGGCGCAGCAAACAAAGCGCGTGGAGCGGACAAAAAATGAAACTAGAACGCCTCGACAATTGCGGCCCAGCGCGTTGGACACTCCTGCAAGGCTGACCCTCTCGCGGCCGGAAGTTTTCAGCGCGATGCATGGTTCGAGTTTCACGGACGCTTACCTGACACTAGCTCTCTTCAACGGACCGCGCTTACCTGCCTCGAGCGAATTGGGCTGGACGGGAATGGCGCCGCTCGATCCTTTTCAGGATGACCTTCCCAGTGCCGCCGAATTGGAGCAGGCAAACAGCGCCCCGGTCGATGGAAAGGATCTGCCCTCCGAGATCGTGAGTCCGCCCTTGAGTCCATTCTATTACAGTGGAGAAGTGGGCGTGTTCTACGGGCGCTCGAGTGGCAAATTCGGTCGCGAGATCATGCAGACTTATTTTCTGGGCGAAGTCGGCAACGAAAAATTCCATATCATGGTCGGCGCGGCATACGAAGAGTCGAACGGACGCCTCCCGCGGTTCGGCTCGTTCACTGGTCCAAGGTAATTAGGTGGCCTGGTAGGACGCGCCGGAATTGGAATTTCTAAGACGCGCATCGTCCGACCATGCGGGGAACCTTAATCTTCAAGTTCCAAGCTCCAAGGAAAGATCCAAACCTCAATCAGTAAAACAATATGCGCGCGATTGAGATTTTGGGCTTGGGGTTTGCCTGGGATTTGGTTTCTTGGGATTTGGAATTTTTAGCATGAGAGCAATCTCGATCGTGGCATTTCTCATTTTCCTTCCGCTCATTGTCTCTGCACAGACGCGCCCGGCGGCCGATTTTCAGATTAAGAAAATAACCAGGAAGCTAATTCCGGCGCCGCAATTCGCTTACACCGGCGCGCCACAATACCAAACGAGCCAGCGCGATCGCTGGTTGGAAGTGGAGGTTGAGTTTGGGGCGACGCCGGAATTAACCAATGAGCTGACGTTCAAGTATTACATTCTCTTTAATGGAACATTGCTGACCGGTGAGGTGAATCATGTAAATGTCCCGGCAGGCCGCGAGAACCGCTCGGTCATGTACGTACCGCCTCGCGCACTAGCGCGTTTTGCGATTAACAGGCCGATTACCGAGAACTCAATTCAGAACATTGCGGTGCAGATTGTGCAAGGGGGCGACGTGAAAGCGGAAGCCAGTCTCAACCGTGCACAGCCACAATGGTATGCGGCGCTGCCGCAGGTTTCCGGACTGGTTTTAAACAAGGATCAAACACCTTTTGCCCCGCTTTACTGGGATCGTTACGAACAAATCAAAACCGCGCGTTAGCGCGGATTTTCCAAAATTTTAAACCACGGATTGCACGGACGAACGCGAAATCACATCGAACTAAAGCACCGCGGACACAGCGTTTTAGTTCAAAGCCTGTTCCCGGTTTGTTATCGCGGCGAATTAATCGGCAACCCCGACCTGATTGTCGACATCGTCGATCCAAAAGTGGTGTCATGCTTCACCGACACGCATGTCGCTCAAATGATTGGGTATTTAAATATCACGAGCTTGGATGTGGCGCTTCTCATTAATTTTAAGAATGCACGATTGGAGTGGAAGCGAGTGTTGCGCCCGCAAGAACCTGATCCGGCGGCTGCCGGACGCGATCCTGATCTCCATGTCTGAGCCTTCTTATCCGTGGTATCCGTGTAATCCGTGGTTTCTGATGCTTGTTCGTATTCATGGTTAAATCCGCATCGATCTCGTCGTAAAAAGCCTAGACCCTGCAAGCTCCAAGCAAATTCCAAATTCCAAATGACCAAAATGGAATGCGTGTTATCGAGGTGCTTTGAGAATTGGACATTGAGATTTCCTTGGGATTTGTTTGGGATTTGGAGCTTGGAGCTTTTACAAGATGCCTATCCCGACGCGCCTGATCAGTCTTAATCTTGGTTCGCAGACCATCGGTCTGGCGGAATTTCGAACTCACGCCCATGGCGGCCTTGTTTTGGTCGACTATCGGCTGCGCCAAATTCCCGCGGACTTGACCAATGAGGAAGCGCGTTACTCGCAGATCACCGCTGCCTTGCGCGAAATGATGGATGAGCTGCGCATCAAACACGGGCGCGTCAACTACGCGATTGCTGCGCAATCGGCCTTCGCACGTTTTGTCAAATTGCCTTTGGTGGATCAGGAGAAAATCGAGCGGGTCATCGGATTCGAGGCGCAGCAAAATGTCCCATTCCCGATTGATGAAGTCGTTTGGGATTACCAGCTCATTGGTGGTGGACCCGACGAGCAGGTCGAAGTCGTAATTGTCGCGGTCAAGGCCGAGTATCTCGAAGGGGTTAATGCCGCAGTCGAAGAATCCGGATTGCGCGCGAACAAGATCGGCCTTGCCACGATGGGCCTGTACAATGCTTTTAGATATAACTACAGCAACATCCCCGGTTGTTCTTTGCTCGTGGATATCGGCGCGCGGACGACCAACGTGCTCTTTATCGAACCCGGAAGGTTCTTTTCGCGCAGCGTTCCCATTGGCGGCAACTCGATCACGGCCGCGATCGCCAAGGAATTTGGCGAGTCTTTCGGGGAGGCTGAATCTCGCAAGAGACGGGACGGCTTCGTCAGTCTGGGCGGCACCTATGCCGAGCCGGCAGACGCGGATGTTGCCCGTGTCTCAAAGATCGCGCGCGCCACCATGACCCGGCTGCACGCCGAGCTGATGCGCTCCATCAGCCATTACCGCGCGCAACAACAGGGAAGCCGGCCCGACCGCGTTTTCCTTTGCGGCAGTAGCGCCGACATGCCGTACATGCGCGAGTTTTTTCACGAGAAACTACAGTTGCCGATCGAGTTTTTTAATCCACTCCAAAACGTGACCGTATCGGAGTCGGCGAATGTGCCACAAGTGACGCGTTCAGCTCATTTGCTTGGGGAACTCGTTGGCTTGGCCCTCCGCAGCGTCACCATCTGTCCGATGGAGTTGACTCTGCTCCCGGCAAGCGTGGTGCGTAGAAAGGAATTGGAAAAACGGCGACCATTTTTCATGGCGGCGAGCGCTTGCTTCCTGCTCGCATTGCTCGGCTGGTCGGCTTACTACACGCGAGCGGCGCAGGTGACACGGCAAAGCACCGAGGCGCTGCAACAAAAGAACAACACCCTGCGGGCTGCCGAAACGCGGCTCGATAAACTTAAAAAGGAAGTGGCGTCACTCGACAATATCGCTACGCCGCTGATCGCGGCGGTTAACGATCGCAACTTCTGGCCGGAACTTCTTGAAGACTTAAATTCGCGTCTGCCGGAAGCAGACATCTGGATCACCGAGCTCGCCGCTACATCCGGCGGAAAAGTGCTCGGGGCGCCTGAAAAGCACACCTCGGAAAAGGCGCCGGCTTCCGTTCCGGCAAGCCAGGCATCTCCGACCGGCGGCTCAAAAACAAAGACAAAAAGCCCAGCCACGACTGGGCCTGCGATTGACGGAATCCTGGTGCGCGGCCTCTATTTATATAATCCGAAACAACAGGAACTCGTCGTCGATTACTTTCATAATCTGGCGGCGTCGCCATTTTTCAACATTGACCCGAAAACTCCCGAGCGCGTGATCAAATCCAACTCGGTGCCAAACGACACGGAGTGGGCGTTTCCCTACGAGCTTGAGCTGACACTGCGCAAGCCGGTGAAAATGCCATGAAAGTTTAACCACGGATGGCGCGGATAACACGGATGAGCAGGGACAATGACGAAATCTGAATGCCGAATGACGAGGGAATGACGAAAAGGAATCTTATGAGTGGCACACACGTCTCGCTAGTTGTGGCAGCGCACTTTCCGGGGAGCGCACGCGCCCTCGCGTGCTGGCGATGGCGCCCTCGCCATCGCGAACTTGTTAGAGTTCTGGAGTTTTGTTCGGGTAGTTACGCGCAGGATGTTTCGGCGAGGGCGCCCCTTCGGCTACGCTCAGGACAGGCTCCACCTGCACGCGAGGCGCGTGCGCTTCCTTATCCGCGCTATCCGTGTAATCCGTGGTTCCTCATGCTTTGTTCGTGTCCATTCGTATGATCCGCGGTGAATGTCATGAAATCGTTTCAGCAAAATCGTTGGCTTAGCGCGTCTGTGGTCGTCGCCGGAGTCGTCGGCAAGCTGCCGACGACGACAGGCTGGCAGCCTGTGCTCCCCGGAGCAGCAAAATCCCAATGTCATTTTGTGAATTCGTGTCCATTCATGGTTAGTAATCCGTGGTTAGTTCTATGAAATGGTTTCAGCAAAATCGTTGGCTCGGCATGTTTCTGATTGCCTTCGGACTTTGCGTCTTGTGTGCGGGGATTCTCTTGTACTGGACCAGGGCAAGATGGAGTGATGCCAGACAAGTATTCGACAAGGCAGCGGCGGAACGCAGCCGGCTGCAGCGGCTGGATCCATTTCCAAATGATGCCAATTATCACAAACTAAAAGTGCACCTCGAGAATTACAGCGCCGCGCTGGATAAATTCAAAGGCGAACTAAAAAAGGAGGTCGCTCCCGCCCCGCCGCTGGCGCCGAACGAATTTCAATCGCGTTTGCGCCAGGCGGTAATCGCCACTCGGAACAGGGCGCGCACGAACAACGTGAAGCTCCCGGACAAATTTCAGCTCGGTTTTGACGAATTTACCACCGCCATGCCAAAAACAGGCGTGGCGCCATTCCTCGGACAGGAGCTTTCCGAAATACAGATGCTCATAAATATTCTGCTAGACGCGAAGGTGGACGGCGTTACCTCTTTTCACCGCGCACGGCTGCCGGAAGAACGCGCAGTTACGCCTACCCCGGCTCCCAAGGCGACTCCCGCTCCCGCGCGAAAAGCGAGTCCAGCCCGCGGGCAGAAGTCCGCAAAGCCAGCCGAGCCGGGCGCGACTCCGAGCAACGCGGCCTTAGTGGAGCGCAACTTTGTTGATCTCACGTTCAAGGCAGCGCCATCCGCAGCGCGAAAAGTCTTGAACGAAATCGCGAGCTCGACTGGACAATTTTTCATTATTCGCACGTTGTATATGCGCAACGAAAAAGACAAAGGCCCGCCGCGCGAAAAAACTGCCGAAACGAATCCATCTGCGCCCGAAACCGGATTGAATTTCATCGTTGGCAACGAGCACATCGAAGTCTCCGCCCGGGTCGAGATGGTTAGATTTGTGTTCTAACCACGAATTTCACGGATAACACGGATGGCATTGCAATGACGAAATTCGAATGCCGAATGACGAATTACCGCCGAAGATTCGAGTCAGTAAACGATGACGAAATCTGAAAACACGCAACAAGATGAGGATTCCTTTTGGTATGATAACCAAATTCCGTTTGTCCGAGAGGAGCCCGGCACACAACCCGTTTACAATTTGGAGGAGCGGACCGCGCGATTTGGAGAGGCAGTAGTTGATTTTGCGAAGACTATTCCGCAGACCGCTGTGACAAGCCGAATCATTAGTCAACTCGTCGGTGCC
>WNGE01019463.1_pt1 | contig 10976 bp, 11 predicted proteins | sample 5400651 | NCBI WGS metagenome assembly WNGE01 (sample SAMN13153370, study PRJNA577476) | soil metagenome | isolation source: 60 cm soil or saprolite under grassland replicate 2 | place: USA:California | collected 2016-06-15
CGAGCCCGTACTGGGACCCCTCCGCGAGCGGGACCGTGATCGGCTGGCACCACGGGCACCGCCGCCAGCACCTGTTCCGCGCGATCGAGGAGGGCATCGCCTACGAGCACCGGCTGGCGATGGAAGGCATCCAGGCCGCCACGGGCGAGCGCATCCACGAGCACATGATCCTCGGCGGCGGGTCGAACAGCGACCTGTGGTGCCAGATCATGGCCGACGTGCTCGGAGCCACCGTCACCCGGACCCACACCGCGGAGGCGACCAACCTCGGCGCGGGGATCCTCTGCGCATTCGGCGTCGGCTGGTGCCCCTCGGTCGAGGAGGCCGCGGCGGCGATGACCGACGTGGCCGAGAGCTTCCAGCCCACCGACCACGCCCGCGACTTCTACGACAACCTGTTCGCCCAGGTCTACCGGCCGCTGTTCCCGACGATCCAGCCGCAGCTCGGGCGGCTGTCGCAACTGCACGCCGAATTCGATAGGAGACGTCGGTCATGACCACCATTGCGATCCTGGGATCGGGCGTCATGGGCTCGGCTCTGACGTTCCCCCTGGCCGACAACGGCCACGACGTCCGCCTCGTCGGAACCCACCTCGACCAGGACGTCATCGACGCCATCCGGGTCACCGGCGTCCACCCCGGACTCAAACGAAAACTCCCCGAGCCGGTCCGTCCGTACCAGGTCGAGGAGATCGAGGCGGCATTCGACGGCGCCGAGATCATCGTGAGCGGGGTCAACTCCCTCGGCGTGCGCTGGGCGGGTCAGCGGATCGCCACGCTGCTCGAGCCCGACATGCTGGTGATCGCCATCGCCAAGGGCATGGCGGCCGGCGACGACGGCGACCTCCGCATCCTGCCCGACGTGCTGGCCGAGCAGGTGCCGCCCGAGCTGCGCTCGCACATCCCCTGGGCGGCGATCGGCGGCCCGTCGATCGCGGGCGAAGTGGCGGCGCGGCGCGACACCTGCGTGGTGTTCACCGGCCATGAGCAGGCCGCACTGGACCGCCTGGCCGCGACGTTCCGCACCGGCTGGTACCACGTGTGGACGTCCACCGACCTTGTGGGCGTCGAGGTGTCCGCCGCGATGAAGAACTGCTACGCCGTGGGCATCGGGTTCGCCGAGGGTGTCCTGGAGCGGCTCGGCCAGGGCGACAGCCCCGACCGCAACCACAACTACGCGGCAGCCCTGTTCGCGCAGGGGGCGGCGGAGACCGGCCAGATGGTGCGCCTGCTGGGCGGGCGGTCCGAGACGCCCCATGGGCTGGCGGGCGTGGGGGATCTGTTCGTAACCAGCACGGGCGGCCGCAATGTGCGGGTGGGTCGCCTGGTCGGCAGCGGCCTGCACTTCTCCGACGCCCGAGCGCGGCTGGGAGACGTCACCCTCGAGGGCGTGGCGGCGATCCAGGTCATCGGCGGGGCCCTGCGCAAGCTGACCGATCGCGGGGTCATCGGGTCGGAGGACTTCCCACTGATGCGCCACCTGCACGCTGTGGTCAGTCAGGACCAGCCGCCGCGGATGCCCTGGAGCGCCTTCTTCGGCGGCGGGGCATGGGCGGACGCCTGGAGGCCAGCAGAGTCTCGCTGACGCAGGTGGCGCTCGCCGAGCAGTTCGGCGTGAGCCGGACGCCGTTGCGCGAGGTGCTGCGGATGCTCCAGGAGGAGGGCTTCGTCGAGTTCGAGCCGAACCAGCGGATGCGCGTGGCCGGCCTCGACCCGGTCGAGCTCGACGCCGACTACGCGTGCCGCATCGTGCTGGAGACGCTCGCGCTGTCGATGACGCTTGAGTCCATCGGCTCGCGTCAGCGCCGGGAGGCACGCCGGCTGCTCACCGCGATGCGCCGGGCCGCGCGGGTCGGCGACCTCCCCGTCGACCTCCCGTCGACCTCCCGTCAAGCTCCCTACCCCGACGAAACTGTGCACAGTTTCGTCGGACCGGGACAAGGCCTCGCCGGCCAAGGATCCACACAGATATGGCGAATAGCTCGAATAGGTTGACAAGCAGTGACATGAGATTCTAGAGTCCGCCACTGAGGTAATCGCCTTGGCGGGCAGATCCGTAACGGACGGCAGTCTTGGGGGAAGCATGCCGTTCATCGCGAAACTCCTGGCCCCGCTCGCGTCGGTGCCGGTCATCGTGCCCAGTGCGGTCGACGATGCCGCTGCAGGAGGAAGCATCCTCTTTGTCGCGCCCTCGGAATTCGTGCTGGCGGGCGGGTTCGTCAGTGCCCTCGAACGCCATGACCGGTCGCCGGTGTGGGTCCGTCTCGGTCCGGAGGACCGTGATCCGGGCACTTTCCTGCTCTCGCTGATCGGCAGTGTGGAGCGCCTGCGCCCCGGGTTCGGCAAGGCCACCGTCGAGCTGATGCGCCGCCAGCCCGGTCCGGTCGCCGGCTGGGTGTCGCTCTTCGGCTGCCTGGCCGACGAGCTCGCCGGCGCGCTCGGCCCCTCAGGTGCGATCGTGCTCGAGGGCGTCCACCATCTCGAGGGCTCCCACCCGACCCTCCGCCTGCTCGGCGCCCACCTTCTCCGCTCCTGCCAGGACGAGCCGGGCTGGTTCCTCATCAGCGACACCGACGTGCCCGGCGCGCTGCTGCCCGCCGGGATCCGCCGCCGGTCAGCCCACGACCTGCACGTCAGCGGCGACGACGCGCTCCACCTGCTCGAGCGCGAGGTGAGCGGCCTGGACGCCAGGTGCGCCCACCGGGCGGTGGCGCTCTGCGACGGGCAGGCCGTGCTGCTCGGCGCTGTCTGCGCGACCGGCGGCAGCCTGGGAGCGGCCGTGGTCGAGCAGGCGACGAGCACCGTGAGCGAGCCGGCGCAACTGCTCGGGTTTCTGGCCCGGGCCTGGCTGGAGACGGTCGATCTGGACGCGCAGCGGGCCCTCGCCCTCACGCTTCGACTGGAATACAGCCACCCCGCGCTGACTGGCGCGGCGCTCGGGCGCGACCTGCTCCCGCCCGGCCCGTGGCTGGAGGCGCTGGAGGGCGGCTGGTCGCGGATCCGAGCCTCCTGGCGTGCGCCGCTGCGCTGGGCGCTCCCAGACCGTGCGATGCCCGACCGCGAGATGGTCCACCGCGCCGCCGGGCACCTGCTGAGCCACGGCGGAGACGAGAGCGCCATCCCGCTCTACCTGGAACTGGACGACTGGAGCTGCGCGCTGCGCGCGATCGGCGCCTCCGCCGAACGGCTCATGGACCTCGGTCAGTGGGAGACCCTTCGCGAATGGCTCGACCAGATGCCCGAGACCGCCATCAAGGAGCAGCCCTGGCTGATCTATGACCGTGCCGAGATCGCCGTGGCTGGCGGCTCCATCGAATGCGCCTGGCGCGACTTCTCGACGGCCACGATCTGCTTTACGGAACGCGACGACCCGGCTGGTGCCTGCCAGAGCATGCTGGCCGAGAGCGTGGTCGCCACCGGGCAGCGGGATTTTGCCCGGGCGCAGGCGCGGGCCCTGGCCGCGCACGCCCTGGCCGCGTCGGCGGGTCTGGTCTGGCACCAGGTCTGGGCGTCGTGGCAGCTCGGGAGCCTGGCTTGGGTCGCGGGCGAGCTCGACAGCGCCCTTGCCTACTTCGGCGAAGCCGCTTCGGTGGCCGCCCGGATCGGCGACCCGCGCATGACCGACCTGGTCCGCCGGGCGGAGCAGGTCACGGAGCGCCTGCGCGAGCTGGACCTCCAGCGGGAGCTGCACAGGCAGGCGCTGGTCACCTTGGAGCGCGCCGTGCAGGAGGCGGCCGAGCGTCTCGGCAACCTGCTCTCCTCGCCGCCAGGTGACCTGGAGGACCTGGTCGGGGCCTATGGCTGGCTGCACACGCCGATGATGCTCAAGCTGCCCCCGCCGACGCCGCTGCGGTCCGATGCCGACCTGGCCGGCGGTCCCCGCTTCTGGTCCAAGGCGCTGCGGGCGCTCGGGCTCCGCCGCGAGTACGTGCACGACGGGGTCCAGGTGCCGCCCGACGGTCTCAGGCCGCTCACCGGGAGCGCCGCTGGCCAGGCCGCCGGCCAGGCCGTCGGGCAGCTCGGGCCGGTCGCGAGCACGCGGGTGCAGGCGCTGGAGCCCTCGTGGCCGGGGGAGGTGCGCGGGGGCGTGCTCCTCACGGTGCACCTGTTCGGCCAGATGCGCGTGATGCTCGCAGGCGTCCCGGTCGGCAACTGGTCGAGCGGGCCCAGCCGCCGGGTGCTCAAGTACCTGCTCACCCACCGCGACCCATGGGCGACCCAGGAGATGATGACGGACGTCTTCTGGCCCGGCTCCACCCCGGAGGCTGCCCGCAACAACCTGCGGGTCGCCGTGCACCGCCTGCGCCGCTCGCTGCAAGAGATCACGGACACGCAGGTCATCGTCTTCCGGGACGACACCTACCGCCTCCATCCTGACGTGCGGCTGTGGCTCGACGTGGACGAGTTCGAGCGCTACGTCGAGTCGGGGCGGCAGCTCGACGCGGTCGGCGAGCTCGCGGGCGCGACGACCGCGTACGAGCTGGCGGCCGCCGTCTATCAGGGCGATTTCATGGCGGACGACCCCTACGAGGAATGGGCCGTCCACACCCGCGAGCAGCTCCGCCTGACCTGTCTCGACACGCTCGACCGACTCAGCCACCTCTACTTCAGCCAGGGCCGCTGCCCTGCGGCAGTACCAGCTCTGCGCCGAGGCGCTGCGCACCGAGCTGGGGGTCGGCCCGTCACGGGCCACCAGCGGGCTCAACGAGCAGATCCGCCGCCGGGAGCCGGTGTAGCTCCCGGATTAATTTCGCGCCCCGCCGCGACAATCGTCCTGACACGCCTGGGTAAGGCGGGGCTGCGAGAGTCTGGCCCGGCACAGTCGAGCGGACCACGTGTGGCGGCGGCGCGGGACTCCGCCGCGGCGCGGGACCGCCAGAAGGAAAGGATGGTGCGATCATGCCCTTGGACTTTCCTCCGTCGATGACCGGGGCGATCAACGTCAAGGTCCGGGACGCCTCCGGCACCGAGACACAGTTCATCCAGGTCGGCAAGCCCTTCACGGTCGAGCTCGACTGGACCGTCAAGGGCCCGGGGACGGTGCTCGGCAACCCGACCAACCAGTGGCACGTGCGGGCGCGCCTGGAGAGCGTCGGCCCGCCGCCCTTCGAGGCGCAGCTCGTCCCCGAGCAGGTAACGAACTTCGTCCCGGTCGACGGGCACCCCTACCAGGTGCAGATCACGCCGGCCGTCCCGGTCCCCGGGCTCGGCGAGGGCGTGTACGAGCTCGCCGTGGTGCTGGACCTGCGCAGGCAGAACGGCACGCGGCTGCCCGTGCACGGCTTCGTGGACGGGATCCAACTGGACTTCTTTAGCTGACGCGGCCCGGCCCCACCGGTGCGTCCCACCGGTGGGGCCGACGACCGCAACGCAGGCCGGCGACCCGCAACGCAGCCTGGCCGGGGCCGGAGGGAGGTTCTCGTGACGAGCGACGTGCCAGAGGAGGAGCTGGCGGGCGAGGACGCGCCGCGGGGTCCGGCCGAGGAGGACCGGCAGCACTACGAGAGCTTCACGGTGCGGCTGCTGCTGGAAAGGGACAACGCGGTCCGTCGCTTGTCGGTCAAGCACACGCGGACCCTTCACGAGGAAGTCTGGACCGGCTGGGAGGCTGCCAGGCTCGTGGACTTCATCGCCGGGCAGGCGGGCGTGCGAGCCGCACCCGCGCCGGAACCGGCCAGGGCGGCGGCCCCGGCCAGGGCGGCGGCCTCGGCTCTGGTGCCCGGGACGCCTTGGCGGCGCACCCAGTTGCAGGTGAAAGAGGTCGAGGTGGTGGAATCGGTGCATGCCGGCGAGCCGTTCACGGTTCGCCTGACGATCGACCTGGCCCGCCTCGAGATGGAGGGTCAGGCCCCAGCCCCGCTCGAGTACACCGCGAGCGTCGTCGCCAAGCTCCCTGGGCGGGAGCGCCGGACCGTGGGAGAGGCACAGGGCAAGCTGGACAGCGGCGCCGCCACCACGGTCATCGAGGTCCCCAGCTCAGCAGGCGGGCTCCCCGCCGGGACCTACGAACTCAACGTCGCCGTCCGCTTCCGCGATCCCGCAACGGTGCAGCCGGTCGCGTTCGCGGCGCTGCTCGACGGCCAGATGCTGCACGTCCTCTGAGCTGCACGTCCTCTGAGCTCAGGCGCTCAGGCGGCGGAGCCGTCCCAGTCGATGCCCGAGTCGGCGAGCCACTGCCGCCATGCGGTGTCCGGCGCCGCGGCGTCGCTGCTCGGCACCACCTCAACCTTCCCGATGCGAACGCCGCCTGTCCCACCGGCATGGATGGCGCGCCCGTCACCAGGCTCGAGGACGACCCGCTCGTAGTCCGGGGACCACTGCACCGCAATCCGGCGGCCGCACTCCGGGCAGGACCACACCTCGGCGCCCGAGGGCTGCGTCTCGTCCAGGACCATTTCGTGGCGCGCCGGCTGCCGCCCCGACGTCTCGAAGACCAAGCTGGCTCCTCCCGTGCGGACCCTCATGATACAGATTACCCATAAGATCCGCGTGCTACTCGCCGGTCGCGCACGGTCTGGGCGAGCAGCACGGCGCCAACGACCGCGAGCAGGCAGAGCGCGGACAGCCACCCGCCGACCGTGGAGACCGCGGCCGCCGAGGCGTGCGCACGGGAATGCGCCGCCAGGCTGAGGAACAGGCTGCCGAACACGGCCACCCCGATCACCTGCGAGAGCTGCAGGTCGTGGTGCGCCCGCCGCCACCAGTAGCATTCGAGCCGACGAGCAACTACTAATTTAAAGACGGGAGTGACCGCCATGAGGCAGCGCAGGCTCGGGCGTCTCGGCCACGCCAGCTCGGTGCTCATCTACGGCGCGGCCGCGCTCGCCGAAGTCGGCCAGGACGTCGCGGACCGCTCCATCCAGCTCGCGCTGGACGCGGGCGTCAACCACTTCGACGTCGCCGCCAGCTACGGCGACGCCGAGCTGCGCCTCGGGCCCTGGATGCCGCGCATCCGCGACGACGTCTTCCTGGCGACCAAGACCGGGCAGCGCGCCGCCACCGACAGTTGGGCGGAGATCAACCGCAGCCTGGAGCGGCTGCAGACCGACCACCTCGACCTCATCCAGCTCCACGCCGTCTGCGACCTCGACGAGCTCGACCTGGTCACCGGCGGCGGCGGCGCGCTCGAGGCCGCGGTCCGCGCCCGCGACGAGGGCCTGGCCCGCGCGGTCGGGATCACCGGGCACGGGCACCAGGCGCCCGCGACCCACCGCGAGGCCCTGCGCCGGTTCCCGTTCGACACCGTGCTCACGCCGCTGAACTACGTGCTGAGCCAGGACCCCGCGTACCTGGCCGACTACCAGGCCCTCGCCGCGGAGGCGCGGGCCCAGGACGCCGGGCTCATGATCATCAAGTCGGTGTCCCGCCGGAACTGGCCGAGCGGGGTCGAGCAGCAGTACACCACCTGGTACGAGCCCTTCGACGACCCTGAGCGCATCACCGCCGCGGTGGTCTGGGTGCTCTCCCACCAGGAGGTCACCGGCGTCGCCACCCCGGGCGACGTGCGCCTGCTGCCGCTGGTCATCGAGGCCGAGAAGCAGGTCGGCACGATGCCCGCCGCCGCCGCCGAGGCCGTGCTCGCCCGCGCCGCCGACTACAGCTCCCCCTTCATCAGCATCCCGTTCTGACCCGGGACTGGGAACCGCGCCGCGGGGCGGCCTCTGGCGGCGTGGTTCCTGGCGGCCTGGCGCGTGGCGGCGCCCGCCATGGCGGCGGGAGGGTCGGTCCGCAGCGGCAGCCCGACGTCGACGCCCTCGTGGCGCAGCAGCCAGCTCTTCACGTCGAGGCCGTAGTAGTAGTCGCCGAGCGTGCCGTCGGTGCGGATGATCCGGTGGCACGGGACGACCAGGACGATCCGGTTGCTGGCGCAGGCGAACCCGGCCGCGCGGGCGGTACGGGGGTCGCTGACGCGGGCCGCGAGGTCGCGGTAGCTGAGCGTCGAGCCCGCCGGGACCTCCCGCATGGCCTTCCAGGCCGCCTGGAAGTAGCCGTTGCCCGCCTGCGCGACCGGCAGGCTGTCGATGGCGGTGAGACCGCCGGCGAAGTAGGCGTGCAGCGCGTCCGTGATGGCGCCGAGGTCGGGGACGCGGCGCAGCTCTGCCTGCCGCGCGGCGGGGTCGAGGTGGGCGCGGACGTCCTGGGGCCGGTCGGTGAAGGACGCGGCGTGCAGGACGCCGTCGGAGGCGATCAGCGTGAGCGGGCCGATCGGCGTCGCGGTCGTGCTGGTGAGAAGCGTCGTCATGGGGAAAGCTCCCGTGTCGCTGGGGCGAGGCTGGTCCACAGGTGCAGCACGGCGTAGGCGCGCCAGGGCCGCCAGCGCTCGGCGCGGGCGGCGATGGCGGCGGGGTCGGCCGGCAGGCGCTGCGCTTGGAGGGCGCGGCGCAGGCCGAGGTCGGTCACTGGGAAGGCGTCAGGGTCGCCGAGGGCGCGCATGGAGACGTAGGCGACCGTCCACGGCCCGACGCCGGGCAGGTCGAGCAGGGCCCGCTCGGTGCTGGCGCGGTCGGCGCCGCGGTCCAGCTCGATCTCGCCCTTGGCCACGGCACGGGCCAGCGTGCGCACGGCCGCCGCCCGGCCCCTGGTGAGGCCGATGCCGTCGAGGTCGGCGTCGGCGAGCCGCTCGGGCGTGGGGAAGCGCCGGGTGAGGCGGCCGTCGGGCACGGGCAGGGGCTCGCCCAGCACGCCCACCAGCCGCCCGGCCAGGGTCGTGGCGCCCGCCACCGAGATGCGCTGCCCCAGGATCGCCCGCACGGCCATCTCGAACCCGTCGGCCGCTCCCGGCACGCGCAGCCCCGGGCGGGCGGCCAGCAGCGGCGCGAGCACCGGGTCCGCGCCGAGCACCTCGGCCACGGCGGCGGGCTCGGCGTCGAGGTCGAGCATCTGGCGGCAGCGCCGCACCGCCGCGCCGAGGTCGCCGAGGTCGTCCAGGCGCAGGCGGAGCCGCACCTGGCTGGCGGCGGGCAAGGGCTCCAGCTCGGCCACGGCCACCGAGCGCGGCAGCGCGAGCACGCGCCGGAACCGGCCGCCGGCCACCTCCTCGAGCCCTGGCACGGCACGCCTGCCGAGGTAGCCGAGCAGCGCGCCCGCCTCGAACGGCGGCCGGTAGGCCAGCCGCAGCGTCAGCACACCGCTTGCGTCCGGCGCCGCCGCCCCGGGCGGCAGCGCCGGCACGCCTGGTCGACCGGCCTCCAGGGACACCGCGCCGACACGGTCGGCAGCATCGCGCTCAAGCACGCCTAGCCTTCTCCTGGCGCCGCACCCGGGCGGCGGTGCGCTCCAGGTGGGCGCGCATGATCTCGACCGCGGCGGCGACCTTGCGCTCGCGCACCGCGGCGACGAAGGCGAGGTGCTCCTGCACGCCGCGCCGGCCCATCTCGGGCGCCACCTGCCGGGCCTCCTCCAGCGACATCAGCAGCGGGCCCTGCAGGGAGGGCAGCAGCAGCTCGATCGCGCCGTTGTGGGCGGCCTGGGCGACCCGGGTGTGGAACTCGGCGGACATGGTCACGTCGTAGGCGCCCGCCGCCAGCGACTCCCTGGCCTTGTGGCACAGCGCCTGCAGCTCCTCGACGTCCTGCTCGGTGGCGCGCTCGCACACCAGCGGGACGATCCCGAGCTCGAGGACCATGCGCAGCTCGGTGACGTCGTTGGCGGTCACCGGCGCCATGGTGAGGTAGTCGACGATGCCCTCGCCGACCCGCTCCCTGGAGGGCGAGCGGACAAAGGCGCCGCCCCGGGCGCCGACGCGGATCTCCACCAGACCGTTGGCCTCCAGGACGCGCAGTGCCTCGCGCACCGTCACCCGGCTGACGCCGAAGTGCTCGCACAGCTCGCGCTCGGCCGGCAGCCGGTCGCCCGGCCTGAGCTGGCCCTGCCGCATCAGCAGGCGGATCTGGTCGACGATGATCGCGGAGATGCGCCCAGGGTTGATGCGGCTGAACAGGCCGGCGGCCGCTTCGGGACCATTGCCGCGCCTGGCCTCGCCGGCCGGCTGCCTGGCGCCCGTGGGCATATCGGCTCCCTCTGCTCGAAGGCGCTGGTTGACGAGGTTCACCATACGCCTTATGGTATGACCAATAGACCTCTAGCGGCCCCTCTGCCGCCGCAGAGCTCTGGGAGACGACATGGTTGCAGTTCCCACTCTCTCCTACGAAGACCTCGTGCTCGACCGCTCGGACACCTTCCAGGTTCACACCGACGTCTACATGGACCGGGAAGTGTTCGAGACGGAGATCCGCAACGTCTTCGAGCGGACCTGGGTCTATGTCGCTCACGAGTCGGAGATCCCCGACGTCGGCGACTACAAGACTAGCATCATCGGTCGGCAGCCCATCATCATAACCCGCCACGAGGACGGCGAGGTCTACGTGCTCCTCAACCGCTGCCGCCACCGCGGCGCGGTGGTCTGCCGCGAGGCGCTCGGCCACTCCAACTACTTCCGCTGCCCCTACCACAACTGGGCCTACGCCAACGACGGGTCGCTGGTGGGGATGGCGCAGTCGCACGGGTACCCGGACGACTTCGACAAGCGTGGCTGGGGCCTGGCCAGGGCGCCGCGGGTGGCCAGCTACCGCGGCCTGGTGTTCGCGAGCCTCTCCGCATCCGGCCCGTCGCTCGACGAGCACCTCGCTCCGGTCAGACCCTACGTCGACTGCTGGTTCAACCGCTCGCCGGCCGGCACGGTCACCGTCCTGCCGACCGCGCACAAGTACCCCTACCCGGGCAACTGGAAGTGGCAGGCGGAGAACGGCCACGACGGCTACCACGGCAACTACGTGCACGAGTCCTGGCAGCGCGTGCTCGACCGGGCCGGGGAGGCGCCCGTCCGCGACATCCGCAGGTACCGCGCGGGCGGCTGCACCCGCGGCTTCCGCTTCGGCCACGGCCTGCTGGAGCGGCCCGGCGGCCTGAACCCGGCGGCAAGCTGGACCGGCCGCATGATGGTGAAGTACCCGGAGTACGAGCGCGCCCTCAGGGCC
>WNGE01008869.1_pt1 | contig 10975 bp, 9 predicted proteins | sample 5400651 | NCBI WGS metagenome assembly WNGE01 (sample SAMN13153370, study PRJNA577476) | soil metagenome | isolation source: 60 cm soil or saprolite under grassland replicate 2 | place: USA:California | collected 2016-06-15
TCAGCACGTTGACCGGTGTGCGGCGCGGTTGTCCGCTCTTGCGACCCCGAACCTCGAGCACGCGCGAGCCCCACACGCTGATCCCGAGGCGCGTCAGCGCAGCAACGATCCTGTTGAAGACGTTACGGGTGAACCAGTTTGGAACGACGTATCGCTGCGTCACGACGAAGCAGAACACGATACCGCCGCACGCCGGGTCGTCGACGGGACCGGACGGTTAGGGCGCCGACCTCAACCCGAGCCGACGTATTCGCAAGAGAACCGATGAGTCTCGTCGTGCTCCGGGGTCTTAGCTGGTAACGCCGACTATGAAAAGGGATGAGGAGGCGCTCATGCGCGGTACATCTGAGATCGGGGTCCGCGAGCTGGACTCCCGGAGTAACGACGGCATCGACGTGACGCTGCTCTGGAACCCGCGGACGAACCAACTGTTCGTTGCCGTCAAGGACGAGCGTCGCGGCGACTCGTTCGAGCTCGACATCGACCCGGCCGATGCCCTCGACGCCTTCCGCCACCCATACGCGTTCGCCAGGCGCGACGACGGCTACGCACTCGCCGGTTGAGCGCCTTGCCGGCTCCCCCACCACGCCTCTCGGCGACGCCTGCGTTCGCGCGGATGCTACTCGGCGGCCAAGGACTCACCGGTGGCGGGATCGAAGAGTTGGATGCGGTCGCGGTCGATCGTGACCTCGACCTGCGCGCCCGCGGCGATCGGCGCGTTCGGGGGGAAGCGCCCGATCACGGTTTCGCCTAGCTCACGCGGCTCGTCGCCCCCGACGATGCGCCGGCGGGCTTCCGGATAGGCGACGCGCAGGCCGTCGACCCGGAAGTGCGCGAGCAGCTCCGGCCCGAGCTGCTCCGTGATCTGGATCTCCGCCGGCAGCCGCGTCGCCCTGGACGATCCGCCGTTCGCGAGCGTGAAGTCCTCGGGCCGCAGCCCGACGAGCACATCACCGCTACGGCCGCCGACGCTGCGCGCCAGCGCCTCGGGGAGCTCGACCGACCACGGGCCGAGCCGCACGATGCCGCCGTCCAGATGTCCCTCGAGGAAGTTCATCGCCGGACTGCCGATGAAGCTCGCGACGAACGTGTTCGCCGGATGGCGGTACAGCTGCTCCGGCGGGTCGACCTGTTGGACGACTCCCTTGTCGAGCACGACGACCCTGTCGCCGAGCGTCATCGCCTCCGTCTGGTCGTGCGTGACGTAGACAGTGGTGACACCGAGCCGCTGGTGCAGATCGATCAGCTCCGCGCGCATCTGCACGCGCAGCTTCGCGTCGAGGTTGGACAGCGGCTCGTCCATGAGGAACGCCTGCGGCCGGCGCACGAGCGCCCTGCCCATCGCGACGCGTTGACGCTGTCCGCCGGAGAGCTCCTTGGGCTTGCGCCCCATCAGGTCCTCGATGCCGAGCAGGCGCGCCGCGGCGCCGACGCGCTCGTCGATTTCCGCCTTCGGCAGGCGCTGTTGCCGCAGCGGAAAGCTGATGTTCTGCTGGATGGTCATGTGCGGGTACAGAGCGTAGTTCTGGAAGACCATCGCGACGTCGCGGCGTGCGGGCGGCACGTCGTTGACGACGTTCGCGCCAATGCGAACCTCGCCGTCGCTGACCTCCTCGAGGCCGGCGATCATTCGCAGCGCGGTCGTCTTCCCACACCCGGACGGCCCGACGAGAATCAGGAACTCGCCCTCGCCGACGCTCAGGCTCAAGTCATCGACCGCGACGGTGCCGTCGGGGAATCTCTTCGTAACGTGCTCGAAAGCGATGGTGGCCATCAGGCAACCTCCGTTGGCGTCAGGTTCAGCGCAGGCTCATCGGCGAAGAGGGCGGCGAGGGTGCTCGCGTTGCGAGCAGAGACGTAGACGGGAATCTCGTCGAGCGGTGCGGGGCGCCTGACGATCGTCGGGCCGACGAGCTCGTCGCCGGTCCACGGATCGACCCATTCGCCGGGCGGCAGGTACACGCGCAAACTCTCCGCTTGCGGCTCGAGGACGGGCGCGACGAGCAGGTCGTCGCCGAGGAAGTACTGGTGCGGGAAGTCCCAGATGCGCGGATCGTCCGCCACCTCGAAGAAGAGCGCGCGCATCAGCGGCTTGGACGACTCGACGGAAAGTCGCGCCTGCGCGCGCAGGTACGGCTGCAGCCGCATCCGAAGCTGCGCGAAGCGGCGATAGACCGGCAGCACGCGCGCGTCACCCGTACGCTCCGCGATGTTCCACGGCGTGCGGTCGCGGCACGGAATGCGATGGTTGTACTCCGAGTGGTACTGCATGATCGGTGCGAAGCAGGCGGCGGCTGCGGAGCGGAGGTAGAGCTCGGCGCTGGGAATCTCTCCCGAGAACCCGCCGAGGTCCCAGCCCCAGAAGAAGATGCCGCTCGCCCCGGCGGTGAGCCCGGCCGTGATCGACGCGCGAAACGCCTCCCAGGTCGAGTCCTCGTCGCCGGCCCAGTGGCATGGGTACGCGGCGGAGCCCGTGAACCCCGCGCGGCTGAACGTCGTCCCCTCATGACCGAGCTCGTCCATAAGCTCGTGATACGCGGCGGCGTACAACACGGGATAGCGGTTGTTCGTCTCCGCGCCGCTCGTCCCGTCCGCGTAGCGCAGATCGTGACCCCACGCGTGCTCGCCGCCGTCGGTCTTGAACCCGTCGACGCCGAGCTCGTCGAGCAAGTAGCGCCGTTTCGCGGTCCACCACGCGCGAGCCTCAGCCGAGGTGAAGTCCGGCAGCAGCGCGCGCGGGAACCACCAGCCGCGGTTTGCGTACGGGTTCCCGTCGGCTTTCCTTACGGCGAAGCCGCGCTCGACGAGTGCGCGCCGGTCGTACTCGAGCTGGCTGCCCGGCGCAGGCGCGGCCCTGAGCAGCGGGATCTGCCAGAGGAGGAGCCGGATGCCCCGCTCGTGCAGCTCGTCGACCAGCCCCTTTGGGTCCGGCCAGGCGCCGTCCGGCGGGAACGTGAAGTCGGCGAGCGCGTGCGGGCGGCCGTCTGGGTGCGGCTCGTACTCGGCGTCCCGGAACGCGGTGAACGTCGCCTCGTCGCTCCACGCTTCAATCACGAGAACGCCCACCGGGATGTCCTCGTCGGCGCTGCGCCGCACCTCCGCGAGCACGCGCTCCTGCGTGTTCCAGTCGTTCGCGCTCATCCACGGCTCGAACACCCAGTCGGGCGGCAGCGCGGGCTGTCCGGCGCGCGCGAGGAATGCGGCGAGCACCTCGTGCGGGTCGCCGGCGAAGACGTCGACCGCGAGCTGCGCGTCGCCGTCGAGCTCCGCCTCGATCCAGAGCACATCGGCCTCGGAGGCTCCGACGTCGAACCATACGCGCCGCGACGTCCGCGCGTGGAAGCCCCAACGGGCGCCGACAACGATCGCGAACGGGGTTGGCATGTACGTCCGCGCGCCCTGCGCCTTGTACTGCTCGAACACGACGGCGTCGAGCGAGCGGCCGCGCTGGTCGAGCGCGTCGAAGCGCTCGCCGAAGCCGACGACGTGTGCGTCCGGCTCGAGCCGGAGCGCGAAGCGCACCCGATGCACCGTCGAGCCGTCGCTCAGCCAGCGGACGCTGCTCTCGACGAGCCGCTCAGGCGCGACCTCGAGCGTGCCGCCCTTCTCCGCAGACCACGCCGCGGCCGTCGCGCTATGCCAGCGCGTGAACGAGCCGTCACCGGCGGCGAAGCGGTAGCGGAACCGCTCGTGCGGGTGGAGCCCTTCGAGCACGACCTTCCATTCGGGACGCGTGCCGCGGCCGGAACCGTCGGCAGCGACGCTGAGGTGCGTCGTCTCCCCCGCCGGCAGCGGAAGCGGCGCGGCTCGCGATACCCGTACGGCCGCGAATCGCTCGGTGCGGCCGCGCCGCTCCAGCTCCAGCCAAACCTCCGACGCGTCGTCGCCGGTCGTCGCGCGGAGCTCGAGCGGCATTCCGGCGACCGGTTGGACGGGCAGGCGCTGGTCCGGCTCGACGAGGTACGGGTGACCGCGCCCCTCCGGACGATGGCGGATCACGCGCTTGCCTTCACGATCCCGAGCTCCACCGCGAGGATGACGAACATCGCGTGCGACCAGAGCAGCGGCGTCGCGACCGGGCCCCACCGCTCTACCCATTCGTCGAACGAGCCGGGTGCGAGCAGATGCCCGCTCACCTGCTCCGGCATGTCGCCGCCGGGGCGCGCCTGCGCAGCGACCCAGCTGAGCTGCGCGCACGCATCGGCGATTCGGCCGACCTCGACGTAGTGCCAACCAAGCAGTGCCGCGAGCAGGAGCCACTCCCCTCCGCCGAAGTACGTGTCGTCGGAATAGCGGTGGACGCCCCCGTGCGCAAGCTCGTCCTCGAGCGCGCGGATCGTCTGCGCCATCAGCGCGTCGTCAGGCGCGAAGAGGCGAAACGGCGTGGCACAGGCGATCAGGCTCGCGTCGACGCCGTCACCATCGAGCCACTTCGTCAGGTGCCCCTCGCGCACGCCCTCGTCGAGCACACGTGCACGAATCTCGCCGGCGGTACGCACTGCGGCGGCGCGCGTCTCGGGCTCGAGCGCATCCCAGCGCGAGGCGGCGTCGAGGCCGCCGTAGATCGAGGCGAGCGTCGAGACGTGCCGGTGCTCGGCGTGCTCCTCCCACCAGTCGTAGCAGGGGTCGGCCCAGAAGGCGACGAGATACTCGACAGTGAGCTCCGCGGCGCGGACGCACCCGCCGAGCGCGGCGCCGTGTCGCTCCAGGTGCCGGTCGAGCGCCCAGAGCCACGTGCCGTAGCCGTCGAGTTGGAACTCCCACCACTCCTCGGGCGACTCCGCGCCGTCGAGGGTATAGCGGCATGGGAGGAGCTCGTCCGCCGCGATCGCCTCGCCGCCTCTCTTACGCGCGGCGAGCGAGTCGATCTGATCAGCCCGCGCAACGACAACGTCGCTGCACCACCCGAAGAACGCGTCCGCGCTCTGCACGCGGCCGGCGCGACTCATCGCGTCGGCGATGAAGGCGCCGTCACGGAACCAGCAGTACCGGTACACGGGAAAGTTCGGAGACGCCGGGTACGCGCCCGACGCTGCCTGGTTACCAGCGATCACGTCGAGGCTGTGGTCGACGAGCGCCGCGATGCGCTCGCGCTCGGTGGGGTCGAGGTGCAGTCGGGCGTCGATGAGAGGAGAGGAAGTCATCTTGATCGGAGGCGGGGTACGCGTGGCGCGCCGCGGCCGGCGGCGCACCACGCGAACGGTCCGTCGTTACCCGCTGACAGCCAGCACTTCGTTGACCTGGCCGGCGGCGGCGTGCAGCGCCTGTGCTGCGGACACCTGCCCGAGCTGAGCCTTTTGCAGCGCCTTGCCCACGATGTCCTGCAGCTGCGCCTCGGACTTGATCGTCGGCGTCAGCACCGGGTTGTTCAGCGCGTCGAGCACGGCCTGGCGGTTCACCGGCGGCCGCTGCTTCAGATAGGCCTGGAACGCGGCCTTGTCCTGCACCGGAGCAAGCTCCCAGCTCGAGCCGATGCGTGCCTTCACGGAGTCGTGCGAGCCCGCGAGGAACTTCAGCCACTCCCACGCTTCCTTCGCGTGTGACGTCTTCGACGACGCGACGACCGTGTTGGCGAAGAAGTGATTCGCCTTCACCTTGCCGGCCGGCTCGACGACGACGTCCCACTGGAACGGCGCGTCCTTCATGGCGCTGAACTGCCAGATGCCGTTGTGCCACATCGCGATCTTGCCGAGCTTGAACATCGCGTCATCCGCGAGGCCTGCCTGCTCCTCCTGCGTCGGCATCACGGTGCCGGGCTTGCTCAGCAGCCAATTGAGTGCCGCGATGCCGGCGGGGCTGTCGAACGTCGCCTTCGTCTTCTTCGCATTGAAGAAGGTGCCGCCGTTCTGCGCGAGCACCTTGTAGAACTCGTAGAACTGGATCGGCTGGTAGTCGCCCCACTGGCCCTTGCTCGCGTTCGTGAGCTTCTTCGCGGCCGCCATCTCGTCTTTCCACGTCCACTTCGCGGTCGGGAACGGCACCCCCGCGGCCTTGAACATGTCCTTGTTGTAGAAGAGCAAGACGTCCGAGAACGACTCCGGCAGCCCGAACTGCGTCTTGCCGACCGCGAACGCCTGATACGCCTTCGGGTAGTAGATGGCGGGCTTGAACGTCTTGTCGGTCTTCGCGACCTTGCTGAGATTCATGAGCGCGCCGCTCGTTGCATACCCGTAGAAGCTGCCGTAGTCGAGCTCGAACGTGTCCGGCGCTTGACCGCCGGCGATCTGCGTCTGGAGCTTCGTGAAATAATCCGAGTAGGGCGCGGTCTGGAAGCTGATCTGGATGTTCGGATGCTTCTTCTCGAAGATCCCGATCAGTGCCTTGAGCGTGTTCAGGTGATCCGGTGCCGCCGAAAACGTGAAGTAGCTGACTGTCACCGTCTTCGTCGATGCCGGGGCCGCCTGCTTGGCAAAGGCCGCGCCCACTACCACTCCAAGAGCTGCCATTGCTGCGGTTGCGACAAAGATGAGGCGTCTCATTTGCTTCCCTTCTCTTTCTTCTGTCAGTTGGAGGAACTGTTGGCGCGTGAACAAGGCTGCGCCGAGCCTCAGCAGTCGCTCGATAGGGCCTCCTCCCGCATCCGACGTCAGCCTTTGACCCCGGAGAGGACGAAGCCGCGCACGATGTGCTTCTGCGCGAAGAGGTAGACGACGACGATCGGGATGACGCTGATCGTCGTTCCGGCCATGACGAGGTTCCAGGCCGTGAGATGCTCGCCCTGCAGGTTGGCGATCCCGACCGGGAGCGTCATCAGCTTCTGCGAGCTGATCAGCACGAGCGGCCAGAGGAAGCTGTTCCAGCTCGCGATGAACGACAGCACGCCGAACGTCGCGAGTGAGGGGCGGACGAGCGGCAGGACGATGCGCGTGAAGACGGTCCAGTGCCCGGCGCCGTCGACGAACGCGGCCTCTTCGAGCTCGGCCGGCAGGCTCATGAAGGCCTGGCGCAGCAGGAAGGTCCCGTATGCGGACGCGATCGAGGGCACGATCAGCCCGGGATAGCTGTTCACGAGGTGCAGGTACTTCACCTCGATGAAGAGCGGGACGATCGTCACCTGGAACGGCACCATCAGCGTGCCGAGATAGAGGACGAACAGCGTCCCGCTGCCGCGGAACTTCATCCGCGCGAACGCGTAGGCCGCCATCGCGCTCGTTCCGACCTGCAGCGTCGTCGCGACGACCGCGACGAGCGCGCTATTCAGCAGGAAGCGCCACACCGGGAAGATGTGCACGACGGTCGAGTAGTTGGACGGTTGGAACGGCTTCGGAATCAGTTGCGGCGGTGTCTGGAACACTGCGAGGTCGGGCTTCAGCGACGTGCTCACCATCCACGCAAACGGGAAGAGCATCGCAAGCCCGCCGACGAGCAGGATCGTGTAGAGCAGAGCGCGCGGCACGAAGCCGCGGCGCGCCGGCGTGCTCAGCGTCCACCGGCCGCCCGCGACCACGGGGCTGAGCACCGGACCCGTCGTCGTGTCAGGCATAGACAACCCAACGCTTTTGCAGGCGCAGCTGGACGGCGGTGATCACGAGGATGATCGCGAACAGCACCCAACTCATCGCGGCCGCGTAGCCCATGCGCCCGAAGCTGAACGCGTTCTGCACAATCTGCTGAACGACGACGGTCGTCGATCCCGCCGGGCCGCCCTGCGTCATCACCCACACCTGGTCGAAGACCTGCACGTTGTTGATCAGGCTGATCACGACGACGAAGAAGCTCGCCGGCGAGAGCAGCGGGAACGTGATGTTGCGGAAACGGCTCCAGCGGCCTGCACCGTCGAGCGACGCGGCCTCGTAGTACTCCTCCGGAATCGCCTGCAGGCCGGCCAGGAAGATCACCATCGTGAAGCCGATGTCCTTCCAGGCGGACGCAAGGATGATCGACGGCATCGCCCAGTGCGGGTCGAGCCACCATCCGGGGCCCTGCACCCCGACGAAGCCGAGCAGCCGGTTGACGATCCCGTACTGCGGATTCAGCAGCCATTTCCACACGAGTGCGACGACGACCCAGCTCGTGACGACCGGCAGGAAGTAGAGCGTGCGCAGCCACGCGATGCCCCGCAGCCGCTGGTGCAGTGCGAGCGCGAGCAGCAAGCCGCCGCAGAAGACGAGCGGCAGATAGCCGGCGACGAAATAGAACGTGTGCAGCAACGCCGCATGGAACTCGCCGTCGTGCACGAGGCCGCGGTAGTTCTGCAGCCCGACCCAGCGCGGATGCGTCAGCAAGTCCCAGCTCGCGAAGCTCAGGCCGATCGACGCGAGCATCGGGAGGACGAGGAAGAGCACGAGCGGGATCAAGCTCGGCGCAAGGAAGAGGGCGACAATCAGACGGAAACGCCAGCCGCGCTGCCCGACCATCAGCCGGCCGCCAGCGGCTCGAGGCGCGCACGCACCGAGTGGTCGGACGAGCGCTCATCGAGCGCGGTGACGAAGGTCGCGCGCAGGACGAGCGCCGCAGCGCCGAGCGCCCACTTCGCGTCGTCCCACGGGTCGATCTCGACCGCGACGCCCCCGAGCGGCGGGAACACCGCAGCGCTCAGTCCGCGCTCGAACGAAGCGGACATCTGCGGCCACGCCTGCGTGCCTTCGCCGCTGATCAGCACGAGCTCGGGACTCAGCACGTTGACGAGGCCTGCGACGGCTCTCCCGAGAAGCGCGCCTGCGTCGGCGAAGATCCGCGCCGCGCGCAGGTCGCCGTCCTCGGCGAGCGACCGCAGGCGGTCGACGCCTTCTCCGGCCTGGAGCAGCCCCTCCCCCTCGCCGCGCGCCACGAGAGCCGGATCGGCGACGAGCGCCTCCAGGCAACCGCGCTTGCCGCACTCGCAGACGGGCCCGTCATCGACGACGGCGACGTGCCCGAACTCGCCGGCGCCGCCGTGCGCGCCGCGGTACACGTTGCCGCCGATGATGATCCCGAGGCCGACGCCCCGGCCGATCGTAACGGTGAGGAAATCCTCGACGCCCTTGCCTCGACCGTACAGGCGACTGGCGACCGCAAGTGTGTTGACGTCGTTGTCCACGAGAACCGGAACGCCGAGCCTGCGCTCGAGCTGCGCACCGACGTCGAGCGAGCGCCAGCCGAGCATCGGCGAGTCGACGACGCTGTGCGCGCGGCCGTCCACGACTCCGGGGACGCCGAGACCGACACCGAGGAACAGCGGGCTGTCCTCGCGCGGCTCGGTGTGCGGCAGGAGCAGCTCGGCGAGCCGTTCGATCGCGCCTGGGTCGTCGGCCTCGAACACATGCTCGAAGCTGTCGACGACGACCCCGTCCAGGTCGACGCGAACGCCAACGAGATGATCGGCGACGACCTTGACGCCGATCGCGTGCGCCGCGCCACCGACGATGCCGAGTAAGAGGGCCGGCCGGCCGCCGTTCGAGGGAGCCTGCTCGACGACCCTGATGAGCCCTGCCGAGATCATCCGCCGCGTGACAGCCGTAACCGTGGCCGGGCTGAGCCGCAGCCGGCGGGCGATCTCGGCGCGCGCTATCGGCCCCTCCTCGCCGATCAGGCGCAGCACCGCAGAGCGGTTGAGATCACGGACGAGGTTGGACGAGCCTTTGCGCACCGAGTTCCTTCGATAACTAAATTTAGGTGATGAAGATACTCGGGCGAGCGCGGAGAGTCAAGCTCCTCTTCAAAAGTCGGAGCGCTCAAAAGCCCCGGAGAGGGCGAAAGGCAGAACGCTTCGTGGACAAGCAATGAGGAATTTCATCGCCCGGCTTCTCCACAGAGTCCGTGTTTTTGTCCACAAGCTGTTAGTGTCACGAGTGCTGTCCACAGCAGCGTGCAGGTAACCCGAGGCGGTTGGTTTGCGGCAGTTTCCCCCCGAGGGTCATTTCGGACCTTCACCAAGGCCACCAGGTCGGATTAGAGATGGCTCCGCCCCCGCGTCCGCATCTGCGAAAGCGCGAGCAGAGCCGTCGGACCGCCTCGGCCCCAAAGACCCCGGCCGCTCCACAGCTGGCCGGGGCACGAGAAAGGAGCACTTAATGAGGAAGTCCTTGAAACTGACTTTAGCGATGGCCGTGTTTGCGTGCGCGGCCCTCACGTTCTGGGCCGCAACGGCCTCGGCGACGTCGGGTGCGCACTTCTTCTCGGCAACGGGAAGCGTCAACGACAGTGGCGCGCTCGTCGTCTCCTGGGATGAGGCGGGTGTCGGCCAGCAGCAGATCAACTATGTGCTCACCGCTGACAGCACCGCTACCTACGCCTGCCTCAACGGCGGTGGCAACCATCCCAAGGCAGCCAACAAAGCGACCTTCGCCGGGCCGCTCACCTCACCCAGTGTTGGCTTCCTGCCACAGAACGGACGGGTAGTGGGAAGCATTTCTGTCGGCCCACTCTCGGCCGGTAGCTTCTCCTGCCCGAGCGGACAGAGGCTCGTCCTCGCGTCCGTCAGCTACACGAACATCCTGCTCACAGACACCACGAACAACGTCTCGACCAGTGTCGCCGACACGTCGAGAACATTCTTCAGCGTCTGATCGACAACCTAGGGCGTCTTGACGCCCTAGGGTCCGACCGGTGGTATTCGCGCCGGGGTCTGCCGCAGGCCCCGGCGCAACTTCGATCTGGCACCGTAACCCTGTCTTCAGGAAACTCATTCTGAAAACGAGTTCTGACATGGAGCAAAAGGTCAAGGGTGAGGCGTCGAGTGGTTGTCCTCTCGGCCTGGGGCAGCGGAGCGTCCGGAGCAGCGACGGTGGATCAGACTGACATTCGCGGGTCGGGACCGCATGACTGGGAACCGTCGGGAGCTGCCTCGGTCTTAGGTCGCGGGTCACCGGCGGGCGGTGCCGCAAAGAACTGTCGAGGGTTCTCCGTGTGGTCGGACGCATCCGCTGCTCGAGGTCGAGAGGCTTGACGATCAGGTGGTCCGAAGTGGTTGCTCGGTCGCGATCGCCCAGACGAAGCCGGCGAGCTCACGTGCGCAGGCGACGACGATCTGCTGCTGCGGCTTGCCGCGGCCGGC
>WNGE01010151.1_pt1 | contig 10975 bp, 6 predicted proteins | sample 5400651 | NCBI WGS metagenome assembly WNGE01 (sample SAMN13153370, study PRJNA577476) | soil metagenome | isolation source: 60 cm soil or saprolite under grassland replicate 2 | place: USA:California | collected 2016-06-15
TCAGACTTAGGCAACTATAGTGGTGGCAGTCTGACCCTGAATACGTTGAACGCGTTCGACCCGCGGTACGTCACTCCCACTTGCTTTCAACTACCTATAGGAACTCCTAACGGAACCGGCACATTGGCGAGCAACGGCACGCCATTAGCGCTGAAACCCGTCAATAACGTCACCCCTCCACCGGAGGCTGTAAGCGGAATCTGTGATCCGACCAAGGGCTTTACCATTGACCCAAACTCGGCGGCGACATTCGGCAGGATTATCAACAAACACGGACACCGAAGGGTGGAACTGGCGTTGAAGTTCTATTTCTAAATTGCGCCGGTTGCGGGTATGCAAAATTCTGGTGCGAGAGAGGTGTACCCTCTTTCGCACCTGTTTGTTTGTCGCGGTGGCGAGTCTCGTTCAAACCTTGAATTGTTGAACCGATGGAGTCTATCGTTGCTGAGCAAAGGGTTGAATTAACTTTTTCTGAATAGTCTTTGCATTGGAAAAGGGAGAGGTCAATGAGAACTCCTTATGCCCAGCCAATACTCGATCGTAGTTGCGGACGATATATAACCGCCAGGAGTTTGCTGCTGGCACTCTTTCTAGGCGGATGGCCGAGCGCGCACGGCCAGGACAAGAATCCGCCGGTACCATCGCGGCCCGGCACAATGGTTACGGACCCTGGTCTAATCGCCGATGCTGTAGACACAGACACGAGCCGCACAGCTACCGGTACACTGAATGTAAGCCTCACACTTCACTCAACATTGGACAGTACTAAGAAACCTAAGCCCAGCGTCATACGTGTCGGGGAGTCTACTCAGAAAGTCCCCAAGGAGGCGCGCAAAGCTTTTGAGCGGGGTCTCAAGCTTAAAGAGAACAATGAGTCGGGCAAGGCGTTGGATAGTCTCAGCCGGGCCATTGAGCTTTACCCAGAATACTTTCAAGCGTTGACTGAGCGCGGCGACCTTTATGTCTTGCAGCGCAAACTGACTGAGGCGGCTGCGGACTTTGCCTGGGCCTTAAAGATCTATGATCGCTACGGACCAGCCTTGCGGGGATCTGGGTACTGCAAACTTGAAAAGAAGGAGTTTGTTCAGGCTATTGGAGATTTCGAACGATCAATCTCAGTCGAGCCCGACAATGCAAATACTTATCTGTTACTGGGGATTGCGAATCTTGAGTTGGACCGTCGTGAACCGGCTAGAGAGGCGCTGCAGAAGGCGTTGAGCTTCAGCAATCCCACCATGCCACGTGCTCATATCTATCTGGCGAATCTTTATGCTCTCGAGCACCACTACGTGCAGGCAGCTGACGAGATTCATAAGTATCTCGAAGCGGATCCCGGTTCTGCCAATGCGGGTGAAATGAGAAAGATGGAAGCCCAGTGGCGAGCGCGTGCGGCGATCCCATAACAGAGACCACACCGGGCAGCATCGTTCGGTCCATTTCTCTCTGGCGCGAGGACATCTTTCGACGCGGGCTGAGTGGCTGCTCAGCTTCATTTCACTTTTATAGTGTGCCTTAGCTTCATATCAGCGGAAGATCTTCCAATCATGATCTGAACTTCGCCGCTCTCCATTTCAAACCTATTCCGTGAGGCGTCCCAAAACCCCAACTGTTCTCCCTTTAGCTCAAGCGTCACGGTTCTGGTTTCCCCCGGACGCAAAGGTATGCGCTTGAATCCCTTCAACTCGCGCATTGGTCGGACGACTTTGGAGTTCAAGTGTTTGACATATAACTGAACCACCTCTTCGCCGGCGCGACTCCCTGTGTTCTTAACATCGACACTCACGCGAAGCGAACCGCTCGCGCTGAGTGAATTGGGACTTGTACGGAGATTGGCATAAGCAAAGCTCGTATAGCTCAAACCGTAGCCGAAGGGATAGAGCGGGTCGCCTTTGAAGTACATGTAAGTCCGCCCGTGACGAATGTTGTAATCCATCATCGGTGGTAACTGCTCAAGCGACCTGGGCCAGGTTTGCACAAGTCGTCCAGCGGGGTTGTAGTCGCCGAATAGTACATCGGAGAGCGCGTTACCCTCTTCCTGACTGTTCAGGGCCATGTGAAGAATGGCCGGTACGTTATCCTGAGTCCAGTTGATCGCATACGGGAAACTCGAGATGAGCACCACGATTGTTCTGGGATTCGCCTGGTAGACTTGCTTAACCAGTTCTTCCTGTTCGAGTGTAATCGATTGTCGGTCGACCGCTTCACGTCCTTCGCTGGGCGTTGAAACTTTGCCCCAGACAGAGTCGTTGCCCCCGTTCGGATGGTTCCCGACGCAGACAATTGCCACATCAGATGCGCGTGCGAGTTTTACCGCGGCGTCATCATCATTGTTCACCGCAAAGCCGACGTTCACGCCTGGACCGACGCTGCTCTTTATTCCTTCAAGTGGTGTAACTCTGTACGGTGGGGTGCCGCTGTACCAATCCAAAAGAACTTCGTTTGCGCGTGGGCCGATGATGGCGATTGACTTTATCGCGTGCTTGTCCAGTGGCAGGAGGTTGTTTGAGTTCTTCAACAGGACGATAGACTCTTGAGTTGCCAGACGAGCGACGGCTTTGTGTTTTTCGGTCAGCCACGGATCTTCAGGCTTGCTGCCGATATTTGAGTAGGGAACCATCGACGGCGGATCCAGTAAGCCGAGGCGAATCATCACTGTGAAGTTTCCTTTGAGTGCCTTGTCAATTTCGGTTTCTGTGAGCAGGCCTCTCTTTAGAGCACCACTCACGGCATCGGGATACTTGTCCAGGAACTGGCCGATTCCGGCCTTCACAGATGAGGCGGCGGCGTGATCAAAGTCTGGAGAGTATTTCTGGGAAGTGACAAGGTTACGCATTGCGCCGGCATCAGTACAGATGATGCCATCCTGTCCCCATTCTTTGCGAGTGACATTTTCCAACACGGGATTAATCGTCATCGGCACGCCGTTCATCTCATTGTAAGAGGCCATGAAGGCTCGCGAGCCGCCTTCTACGACTCCCATGCGAAACGGCACCGAGTAGTATTCTCTAAAAAGTCTCTCATCAAAATCAGAAGACGTTTTGTCGCGATCGTTCTCATTGCTGTTAGCGAGGAAGTGTTTCATCAACGCTGCAGCCTGCCAGTATTTCTTATCATTGCCCTGCAGGCCCTTTACAAAGGCGACGACCAATGTTCCGTTGAAATAGGGATCTTCGCCGTAGCATTCTTCAGTTCTACCCCAGCGTGGATCGCGACCCAAGTCAGCGTTAGGCGACCTGATAACGATTCCGCCCTGATGGTATTTGCTACTCTGAAAGACGTACCGAGCTTCATAACCTTCAATGGCCCCTGCCTGCCGCAGGATGTCCGGGTCCCACGTTTCGGCCAGGCCAATGCCTTGAGGAAACGTGGTAGTCGGGATCGTCATCGGTCGACCCCATTTGGCAGGCCCGCCTTGCGTTAAGCCATGTATGCCCTCCACGTGGCCGCTTCCTTTGATTCCCAGACGCGGCACACTGGGATTCGTCCCCAGACAGGCAACCTTTTCATCCAGCGTCATCAGGGAAAGGATATTTGTAATTCTTTCTTCAACGGGCAGGTCGGGATTTTGAAAGGGGTATTGATACCTGGATGGTTCCCTGGCAGTGCCCCGGATCATTATTGCTGCCGTGAGGAAAGGCATTAAGACGCCCAGCGTGAGAGTGCAGAAAACGAAGGGCCTATTGCGCTTCATGGATAACTGGTTTCTATTCCTTGACTTAGGATTCCTGCGTCAGTCACGAGCCAGGTAGCCACTCGAACAATACGCACCAGGTTGCTTGAATTCGGAGTAATTTCGAGGACCGTACTTGCTTTCGGGATCATTCGATGGCCGGATCTGGTCAGCCGCTCGATCGCGAAAGTATCTCTGCCTGGTTGGCCAGTATTCGCTCCTGGTTGGAAATGACAGTATCAAACTTCGCTTGATTTGAGAGAATCGTTTGCTGGTTCGCCATGATCGCTGCCTGGTTCGCCAGGGCCTCGTCCAGTTTTTCCTGGTTGGCTTCGATTCGTTGCTGGTTGGCAATGATGGTTTGCTGATTAGTGATGATGATCTGCTGGTTGGACAATACTTCATCGGTTGACATATGAGTCTCCTCAAATTCCTAATCTGTTATTGGCTAGCAGAGCGGCTTATTATAACTTTGCGGCCCGAGAGATGATACGAATACCTTTTGATTCTCACCTCGTCTGAGCATTCATACTTTAGTTGGAGATGGCCTTCAGTCTAAAGGTGTAAAGGGTAGGTCCTCGTGTTGTGTTATCTTGCTGCCAAGTATCAAATTGCCAACGAATAAACGCGCGCCACTACTGTTACTGCTGGGAGTGATTCTCTGTGTGATTGCGGCCTGCCGGCCAGGCACGAGATTGCCTGCGAAGTCTTCCAAAAAATATAACGAAGTTGTTCGGACATTTTACGTCGGCCTGGCGGCATTACAAGTTGGCGATGATGTGCGTGCGGACACCAAGCTCGCGCAATTAACGCAGTTGGTACCGGCTGAGCCGGCGGGATGGGCCAATTGGGGCTTGCTGGCGTTGCGGCAGAGAAATTTCGATCCGGCCTCCGAGCGGATCGAGCGCGCCCGAGCGCTCGCTCCTGAAAACGATCAGATTTATTACCTGATCGGGCTGCTCGAGAAGGGTCGAGGTCGCTCGCCCGAAGCAATCACGGCCCTCCGCCAAGCAATCGAGTTAAATGCAAAAAATCTGGTTGCCACATTTGCATTGGCTGAAGAGATTGAACGACTAGGCGACGAGAACAGCGCCGCGGAGTATCAGCGTCTGGTGCAAAAGATATTGGAGTCCCAGCCTGACAATCTGGCGGCGTTGCTCGAACTGGGACGTATTGCGGCCAAGCGCGGCGACGCCAATACGTTGCGCCGAACAGTAGACAAGATCACACAGCGTTCGGCTGGTTGGCCCGCTGAAGTGCAACAACAACTGAGCGCCCTGCAAACAGCCGCATCTGGTTCGGATCCTCAGGCCGCAGCAACGCGAATCGCGTTCCTGCGCAATGTGCTGGTGCGTGTCCCCGACTATCGCAACGATCTATCAATCATCAAACCACCGCCAGGTGAAGAGGCGCAACCATTCACGCACTTTCTGAAGATGGAGTCGCCGACCTTTGCACCTGCGCCTGCGGATACCGCGATCAGCTTTTCGTCAGAGCCGGTGCCAAATGCGCCGGCCGGCAAGTGGAGTTGGATTGGAGCGATTTCGCTAAGCGGCGAAGGCGCACCCGCGATTGTGCTGGCTAACGAAAAAGAAGTGCGCATTGGAAATGCGAGCTATCCGTTCCCGGGCGGGCAAGCAGCTGTTCCCCCGGGACCAGAAGGCGTTGCCGGGCTTGATTTCAATTACGATTTCAAGACTGATCTGGTCCTCGCGGGAGCCGGCGGCATTCATCTGCTGAAACAAGAAAGCGCAAACAAATTCACCGACGTCACAGCGCAAACAAAGTTGGCGGCGACAATCGTGACTGCGGGCTACACGGGAGTCTGGGCCGCCGATATTGATATTGACGGTGATCTCGATGTCGTGCTCGGTAGGGACAAAGGGGTACCAACGGTTTTGCGAAACAATGGTGATGGTTCGTTCGCGGAGACCCATCCGTTCGCGGGAGTCTCAGGATTGAGCGGATTCGTCTGGGCCGACATCGATGGGGATGGCGATCCGGACGCAGCGTTGATTGACGATCAAGGAAAGCTGCACATTTTTGAAAATGAACGGGGCGGACAGTTTAAAGAACGACTCGTACCGGCAGTTGAGCATTTGATTGCGAGCTGCATCAAAGCCGCGGATGTAAATGGAGATGGCCTGCTCGATCTTCTTCTGCTGGATCACAATGGCAACGTTACCAGGCTAAGCAAACAGGCCGAGGATCAGGGGTGGGACGTTGGCGAGATCGCACGTTCGGACACTGGCGTTTACATTTCCGAATGGACCCCGCGTCTTCTGGTGCAAGACTTTGACAACAATGGCGTCGTTGATTTGCTGGTTGCTTTGATCCCGATAAACAGAGCCAACAATGCCGGCTTCACTGAGGCCTGGCTCGGCGACGGGCAGAATAAGTTAAATCAAATCGGTGCGTTAAAACGTTCTCCAGCTATCTTTGACAGTGCAGACCTTAACAGTGACGGAGCGCTTGACCTTCTAACCCTCAATGCTGATGGCCAGCCCCTTCAACTAATCAACCACGGCACGAAGGGCTATCACTGGCAAGCAATTCGTCCACGTGCCGCGCAGGCGACGGGCGATCAGCGCATCAACAGCTTCGGCATCGGTGGCGAGATGGAAATCCGAGCGGGGCTGCTCGTGCAGAAGCAATTGGTCACAGGTCCGGTTGTTCATTTTGGTCTCGGAGATCAAACCGGCGCAGATGTCGTGCGCATCATATGGCCCAATGGAGCGGTGCGGGCCGAGTTTGAAACAAGAGCGGATCAAACCATTCTTGCCGAGCAGCGCTTGAAAGGCTCATGTCCGTTTCTCTTCACCTATAACGGCAAAGAGATGAAGTTTGTCAAAGATACAGTCCCCTGGGGTTCGGCGATCGGTTTGCGCATCAACACTCTCGGGACCGCGAAAGTAGAAGCCACCGAAGAGTGGTACAAAATCGGCGGCAACGAACTCTTGCCGCGTGATGGTTACTACGATCTGCGCATCACGGCTGAGCTTTGGGAAACCTACTACTACGATCAATTGGCGCTGATGACCGTGGACCATCCGGCAGGATCGGACATCTTCGTCGATGAACGTTTTGTTATTCCTCCGGCGAAGCTCGGAATCACAGCCGTCGAGACTCCGCACAAGATAGCGCACGCCTTAGATGACCGTGGCAACGACGTGACGGGCATTGTCAACACTCTTGACGAGAAGTATCTCGATAACTTTGGACGCGGGCGCTATCAGGGCGTGACGCGCGATCATTACGTCGAAGTCGATCTCGGCGAGGACGCGCCGCAGAGTGGCCCACTGTGGTTGATTGCCAAAGGCTGGATGCACCCAACTGACTCTTCGATCAACGTGGCGATCAGTCAGGGTCAGCAGGTCCGTCCGCAGCCGTTGAGCATGGAGGTACCCGATGGCAAGGGCGGCTGGGTTGTGGCCCGACCAAACCTCGGCTTTCCTGCCGGACGCAAGAAGATCTGCCTGTTCGATCTGACAAATATCTTCCGCCCAGGCACACCGCGCCGTCTGCGTTTGCGTACTAATCTTGAAATCTTTTGGGACTCGATCGAGTGGGCAAAGGGCCTTCCTGATACGCAGTTGAAAACGGTCCGAATTAATCCTGAGACGGCCGACCTGCATTATCGTGGTTACTCAGTGATCGATAAGCCGAATGCTTCTTCGCCGGAGGTGCCCGACTATAATCAGATGTCAAGCTCGAAACAGATCTGGCGCGATCTGATCGGCTATTACACACGCTTTGGCGACATACGCGAATTGCTCAAGCAGATTGACGACCGCTACGTGATCATGAATGCCGGCGACGAGATGACGTTTCGCTTCTCCGAACAACCGCCACCACCCGCCCGTTGGGTGCGCGACTACGTGCTCATGGGCGACGGGTGGATCAAGGATGGAGACTATAACTCGACGTTTTCGAAGACAGTGTTGCCTTTGCCGTATCATGCCAGGCAGGAATACATTACGCCGCCCGGGCGACTCGAGGATGAGTGGGTCTACAAACAGCATCCGGAGGACTGGCAGAAGTATCACACGCGTTACGTCACGCCTGACGTTTTCACAAATGCACTGAGGTCAAAGGAACAAAGATGACCCCCGGGAGCCCCAGTAGTTCGCTAAGAATTGCGCTCGTGTTCATCTTTCTGGTCTTGCTCGCGACGCCCATCGCGATCAAACGTCTGGCGGCGCGGCGCGAAGTCGGAAAGTCGAAACTAGATTCCGGCCAGGCGCTGGCCCGCTACGGCTTCTATCTTCAGGAAGTCGCCCAGGCCTCGGGTATAAGCTTCGTTCATCAAGCGCCGACATTGGATCACAAACTGGATCACATCATGCCGCAAGTTGCGGCGATGGGGGCTGGTGCATCGATCGTTGATTTTGATCGCGATGGTTGGCAGGACATCTATTTGACCAACAGCGGCGAAGGCAGCAGGAACTCCCTGTATAGAAATCAAGGCGATGGCACGTTCAAGGACTTAGCCGTTGAACTCGGAATAGCCGATCTTAACCAATTGGGCACGGGTGTCTCGATGGGCGCGGTCTGGGGTGATTATGACAACGACGGCTTCGAGGATCTCTTTCTTTATAAATGGGGCCGTCCGGAGTTGTTCCATAACGATGGTGGTAAGCATTTCACACGCGTCACTGACCAGGCTTCACTGCCAGCCTGGGTAAACGCCAACACCGCGATCTGGTTTGACTACGATGGCGATGGACTGCTCGATCTTTTTGTTGGTGGGTATTATTCCGAGGACGTCGATCTCTGGCATTTAAAGACTACCCGCATGATGCCCGAAAGTTTCGAATACGCGAAAAACGGCGGGCGCAAGTATCTGTTCCACAACCTCGGCGGCGGAAAGTTTGAAGAGGTCAGCGCGAGCCTTGGGATTAACAGCCGGCGCTGGGCATTGGCCGCATCGGCCGCTGACTTGAGAGGCACGGGCCACCAGGATTTGTTTGTCGCGAACGATTACGGCGTTTCCGAACTCTACTTTAATAACGGTAAACAGTTTCGCGAGGTGGGCGAACAGACCGGCGTCGGATTTGCGCCTAAGAGCGGCATGACTGCAGCCTTTGGCGACATTCTCAATCAGGGCAAGTACGCTGTCTATGTCTCAAACATCTCTGAAGACGGCGTACTCATTCAGGGCAACAATTTGTGGGTGCCTCAGGAAGGAACCTCGGGTGACGGTTTGAAATACGAGAATCTCGCGCGCGCGTTGGGTGTCGAAATGGGTGGCTGGAGTTGGGGCATGCAGTTCGGCGATCTAAACAATGATGGAACGCTCGATCTCTATTTGACGAACGGCTACGTTTCAGCGGATCGAACCAGGAGTTACTGGTACGACTTTTCGAAAGTCGCGGGTGGCAACACCGCCATTATCGGCGATGCCAGGAACTGGCCGGCGATGGAGGGGCGCAGCTTATCGGGATATCAGCAAAAGCGTGTCTGGATAAACGACGGTGCGGGTAAATTCAATGACGTCGCACAGGCGGTTGGCGCAAACGATACTTACGACGGGCGCTCGGTAGCGTTGGCTGACCTTTGGAATCGCGGCGTGCTCGATGTGATTGTTACTAACCAACGCGGACCTTTGCTTATCTACAAGAATACTGTCGCGCCGGACAACAATTGGATCGACTTTGAATTGGAAGGTACTGCCAGTAATCGCAGCGCTCTCGGGGCGGAAGTTAAGCTTTACTGGAATGGCCGGCAGCAAGTGCAGACAGTGAGTGGCGGCAGTGGCTTCTGTGCCGAGAACCAGAGACGGCTGCATTTTGGTTTAGGCAAGAATCCACAAATCGAGAAAGCTGTGATTCGCTGGCCGTCTGGCAAGGTCCAAACCCTAGAGCAACTGCACGCGGGTCAGGTAAACAAAATTAAGGAGGCTGCATGAGCCAGTCGTCGACGGAGGCTGCAATCACTCCACCGCTCGAAGTGCAGGCGCGGCGGAAGATCCGTTTTGATAATCGCTACGTCGCTCCTCTTTTCATCACTTGCATCCTGCTTGTTGGTCACCTTTCATACGGCATCCTGGAGAGTTATCGAAAGACCGCGCTGGCGATCGTGGTGGCGATCATTGCCGAGTTGATTCTCGGGCGTATCTTTTTTGGCAAGTGGCTTAACCTGGCCAGTGCCTATATCACAGGAATAAGCGTAGGCATTCTGGTTCGCTCGCCTGCCTATTGGCCATATGCGCTGTGTAGCGCGATTTCGATAATGTCGAAGTATGTGCTGCGTGTGAAGGGCCGCCACATTTGGAACCCTTCCAACTTTGGCATCGCGGTGCTGCTCTTTCTTGCCCCGGAGACGATGGCCGTTCTGAGCATTCAATGGGGTAATAACTACTGGTCGCTTTTGGTGATCTGGGTGCTGGGCTCGATTATTATCTGGCGCGCCAGGCGTTTTCACATTAGTGCTACGTACGTCGTCTCGTTCTTTTTATTTGCGTTCGTGCGGAGTTGGATCACTGGCGATCCCTGGCAGGCTGAGGTGGCGCCGATCACCGGACCGATGTATCAACTTTTCGTATTTTTCATGATTACCGATCCGAAGACGACCGTTCGATCAAAGACGGGCCAATGCGTGGTTGCATTTTGCGTCGCGATCGCCGAGTTCCTTCTTCGCATTGTTCTTTGTTGGGCCGGCAGCGAATTTGATCGAGATCTGGTGGGATTCACGCCGGACAACTTCCGCCCCGGCCAAAGCGTAAGGGACTCGGGCTGATCACATGTTTTTTTGTTTTGCAAAGGAGTCTCACGAATGAACTCTTCGAGACAATTCAGGAATCCCACCCACTTCCGAAGCCGAAAAATTGAAATCGATCGTGGATACCGCTCAGGAGACCGAAATTTGCAGCTTGGGAAGGGCGGTTTACCCCCGCTTGCGTTCATAACGGAAAGTGCTCAGGAAACGGGAAACACACATTGGACTTGAGCGTAGCGCATCAGCGGGGCTAAACCGCCCTTCCCAACCTGCGAATTTCCGAATGTTGGCTAGTATCCAAGAAGCGATCTTTATTTTTCACAGCATCGGGAGTGAGTGGATGGTTCAAGTTCAGCATGTGTCCACAGTCGGGTTGTTTAGTTCTCCATAAAATCAAAGAAGAAAGTCCCTTACTAATGCGACGTCATTCAGTCATCTTCTGCCTTCTAGTAATTTCACTGCTTCTGATCTCGGCCTGTAAAGAGTCGGCCCCGACAGCACCCGCGGCGGCTTCTCCCGAAGTAGCTAGCCAGACACTACCGTCGGCTAGCCCGACACCGCCTCGACCATCAGGTCCCATCGAGTTTA
>WNGE01019760.1_pt1 | contig 10975 bp, 9 predicted proteins | sample 5400651 | NCBI WGS metagenome assembly WNGE01 (sample SAMN13153370, study PRJNA577476) | soil metagenome | isolation source: 60 cm soil or saprolite under grassland replicate 2 | place: USA:California | collected 2016-06-15
CTTGCGCTTCGTCACCAACAACACGACGCACTCGCGGCGCGCGCTTGCCGACGAGATCCGCTCGTTCGGGGTCGGGCTCGACGACGAGGAGCTGCAGACGACGCCTATCGCCGCCGCGCACGCGCTGTCCGGGAAGCGGGTTCTCGCGCTGACGATGCCCGCGATCGTGGACGACTTGGAGGGGATCGAGCTCGTCGGGGAAGGCGCCGACGCAGTGCTGCTCGGCGGTGCCGACGAGGGCTTCGAGACGAACCGCGTCTTCAGCTACTTCAACCTCGCGCGCGCGTTCGCCGAGCTCCAGGACGGCGCGGAGCTCTACTGCCTGCACAAGAACCGCTGGTGGCAGACCTCGCGGGGCGCGCTGCTCGACGCAGGCGCGTTCGTGGCCGGGCTCGAATACGCCTCCGAGACCGAGGCGACCGTGCTCGGGAAGCCGAGCCCGGCGTACTTCGCGGCGGCTCTGGAAGCGCTCGACTACGACCCGGAGCAGACCTGGATGGTCGGAGACGACGTCGACGCCGACATCGGGGGCGCAGCGGCGTTCGGGCTCCGGACGATCCTCGTCCGCACGGGCAAGTACCGCGAGGAGGCGCTGGAGGAGGCGACCGTCAAGCCGGACGGGGTGATCGACTCGATCGCGGCGCTGCCCGACTGGCTCGAGGATCGGTAGTGCGCGTCGGCATCGACCTGATCGAGATCCCGCGGATCGCCCGTGCGCTCGAGCGCTACCCGGGCTTTCGCGAGCGCTGCTTCACCGAGGCCGAGCGCGAGTACTGCGACGGCCGCGCCAACCCGCCCCAGCACTACGCGGCCCGCTTCGCCGGCAAGGAAGCCGTCGGGAAGGCTCTCGGCTCAGGAGTTCGCTTCACGTGGCGGGAGATCGAGATCGCCGGCCGGCCGAAGCCGGGGGTGACGCTCTCGGGCCGGACGCTGGCGTGGGCGGAGCGCGTGGGGGTGGGGGCGATCGACCTCTCGATGACGCACTCGCGCGAGCTCGCTACTGCCGTGTGCGTCGTCTCGGATGCTTGAGCCGCTCTACACCGCGGACGAGATGCGCGCGGCCGAGGCGGGCCACGACGTCGAGCAACTGATGGCCCGTGCCGGCCGCGCGGTTGCCGAAGAGGCGATGCGGCGATTCCCGCAGGCGCGGCGGTTCGTCGCGGTTTGCGGCGGCGGTGCGAACGGCGGCGACGGGCGGATCGCCGTGGACGTCCTGCGCTCCGCCGGGCGGGACGCGGTCGTCGCCGACGACTTCGCGGGCGCCGACGTGATCGTGGACGCGCTCTTCGGCACCGGCTTCCACGGCGAGCCGCGCGAGGACGCGGCGCGGAAGATCGAGGCGATCAACGCCGCGGGCGCTCCGGTGGTCGCGGTCGACCTGCCGTCCGGGGTCAACGCGTCTACGGGCGAGGTTGCCGGCGCCTGCGTCGATGCGACGCTCTCGGTGACGATGCACGGCCGGAAGGTCGGCCTCGAGGTCGCTCCGGGCCGCTTCCACGCCGGCGAGGTCGTCGTCGCCGACATCGGGCTCGAGCCGCGCGAGACGGAGCTCCGGCTCGTGACCGCAGCGATCCTCGAGCAGGTCCCGCGCAAGCGGCCCGACCAGAACAAGTACTCGGCCGGCACGGTGCTGGTCGTCGGCGGCTCGCGGGGCTTGACCGGGGCACCGTCGCTCTCCGCCGAGGCGGCCTTCCGCGCGGACGCGGGCTACGTGGCGGTCGCCGTGCCCGACTCGACGCTGCCGGTCTTCGAGCAGCGGCTGCTCGAGGCGGTGAAGCTCCCGTGCCCGGAGGACGAGGGCAAGATCTCGCCGCGGGCGATCGAGCGCGGGCCGGGGCCGAAGGAGGTCGTTGCCCGCCTGCTGGCCGAGCTCGAGACACCCGTGGTCGTGGACGCCGATGCGCTGTTCGAGCTCGAGCCGTTCGAGCGCTCGGCGCCCACGGTCCTCACGCCGCACGAGGGCGAGCTCGGACGTCTGCTCGGCCAGGAGTCGAGCTGGGTCGCAGCGCACCGGGTCGAAGCCGCGAGGCGCGGAGCGGAGAAGTTCGGCTGCGTCTGCCTGCTGAAGGGTGCCGACACGCTGATCGCAGAGCCCGCCTCGGGCATCTGGGTCTGCGCCCTCGGCACCCCCGCGCTGGCGACCGCCGGCAGCGGCGACGTTCTCACCGGCGTCGTGTCCGCGTTCCTCGCGAAGGGGCTCGGCGCCGGACTCGCGGCCGCCGCCGCCGCGGCTGCGTGCCAGCTCGCGTCGAGAGAGATCCCGCAGCGCGGTGCCGTGGCGAGCGACGTCATTCACGCGCTTCCAGCTGCGTTGAACTAGTTCGGTTCAGTCTGGTCGAACCAACTGGTTCAGTGCCGCCGAACCAGCTGCTAGCGTGCGTGCGTGGCCGACGTCAACCCGTTCGTCTACTCGCGGCCGCTCGCGCCCGAGGATGTGCTCGACCGCGAGCCGGAGATCAGGCAGCTGCTCTCGCTTGCGGCCGGCGGCCATTACGTGCGTCTCTACGCGCCGCGGCGCTTCGGCAAGACGAGCCTCCTCGGCAAGGCGCTCGCGGAGGCCGAGCGCGGCGGCGAGCTCGTTCCGGTGCTGGTCGACCTCTACGGCGTGCTCAGCTACGCGGACGTGACGATCCGGATCGAGCGCGCGTACGCGCAGCTGAAAGGGACGATCCGCAAGACGATCGAGGCGATCCTCCGCACAACCGGCCTCGGGCTCTCGCTGGGCGCGCCGGGGATCTCCGTCAAGCTCCAGCTCGAGCCGCGCACCGACCCGCTGCCCGCGCTGCACGCGCTGCTCGACCTCCCGCAGCGCGTCGCCGAGCGCAGCGGCACCCGCGTGCTCGTCGCCCTGGACGAGTTCCAGGACATCGCCAAGGTGCAGGATTTCGACAAGCTCCTGCGCAGTCACATCCAGCATCAGGGCGAGTCGGCCTCGTACATCTTCTGCGGCTCCGAGCCCGGGATGATGCGCGAGCTGTTCGACGTCAAGGGCCGGCCGCTCTACGGCCAGGCGGAGCCTCTGCGCCTCGGGCGGCTCCCGGACGGCGAGGTCGCGGCCTACATCGCGGAGCGGTTCGCCCGCACCAAGCGCAGCGCCGACCGCGTCCTCGACGCGCTGCTCGCGACCGCGCGCGGTCATCCTCAGCGGGCGATGCTGCTGGCCCACCGTCTCTGGGACGAAGTCGGTCCCGGCAAGGCCGCCGACGAAGACGACTGGCAAAGCGCGCTCGCCCGGACCCGTAACCAGGTCGCGGCGGAATTCGACGCGCTCTGGCGCGGTCTGGAGGCGAACGAGCAGCGGGCCTTGCGCGCGATCGCGCTCTTCCCCGAGGCGCCCTACGGCGCCCGGGCGCTGGGCGCAGTCGACCTGAAGAAATCCGGGGCGCACTACGCGGTGCGCTCGCTGCTCGCGAAGGGCGAGCTCGAGGAGGAGAACGGCCGGACCGTCTTCGTCGATCCGCTCTTCGAGCTGTGGCTGAACGACGTCCAGCGAGGACGGGAAGATGCACCGCTCTGAGGTGACGGTCGATCTCGGCGCGGTCCGGCGCAACGCGCGCACCTTGCTGCGGGCGCTCGAGGGCTCGCAGCTCTGGGCGGTCGTGAAGGCGAACGCCTACGGGCACGGCGCGATCGACGTAGCGGGCGCGGTCGTGGACGAGGGCGCTGGTGCGCTCTGCGTCGCCACCGTCGCGGAAGGCCTGGAGCTGCGCCGGGAGTTCTCGCTGATCCGGATCCTGGTGATGGGCCCGACCGCGTCGAGCCGCGAGATCGCCGAGGGGCGGGAGGCGAAGCTCGAGCTCGCGGTCTGGGACGAGGAGATCCCGGAGGGCGTGCGGGTGCACCTGAAGCTCGACACGGGGATGGGCCGTTGGGGCCTCGCAGAGCTGCAGAAGCCGGGGGCCGAGGTGGTCGGCCTGATGACGCACCTCGCGACCGCCGAGAGCGACCCCGACTACGCGGCGAAGCAGATCGAGCTCTTCCGCGCCGTGACCGAGCAGTACTCCGACCTGATGCGTCACGCGGCGAACAGCGCGGCGGCGCTCCGGCTGCCGTCGTCCCGCTTCGACGCGGCGCGCTGCGGGATCGCGCTCTACGGGCTCTCGCCGTTCGGCGAGGACCCGGCCGCGGACGGGCTCGAGCCTGCGCTCTCCTGGCGTAGTTATCTCGCGCAGGTCAAGCAGCTGCAGCCGGGAGAGAGCACGGGCTACGGGCGGCGCTTCGTCGCCGAGGAGCCGACCTGGATCGGGATCGTTCCGGTCGGCTACGCGGACGGTTTCCGCCGCGACCTGACCGGAACGGAGGTACGGGTGAGCGGCGTGCCGCGGCGTGTGGTGGGGACGATCTCGATGGACGCGTTCGCGGTCGAGCTGGAGCGTGAGGAGCCGGTCGGCGCGCCGGTCACGATCCTCGGGCAGGGCGTCCTCGCCGAGGAGCACGCGCGTGTCGCCGGGACGATCAACTACGAGCTCGTCTGCGGCATCCGCGCGGACCCGAGGCGGGCGCGGAGGGTCGTCGTCGATGCTTGAGACCGCGCGCGACGTGCTTGCGGGCGAGGAGGCGTGGGTCGTCGGGGGAGCGGTTCGCGACGAGCTGCTGGGGCGGGAGCTGCTCGACCTCGACATCGCGGTGTGCGACCCGAAGCGCGCGGCCCGCGCCTACGCGAAGCGATCGTGGCGCGTCGCGCTGGAGGCCGGCCGCACCGTCGACTTCACGCCGCTTCCGGGCTCGGTCGAGGACGACCTGGCGACGCGTGACTTCACGATCAACGCGATCGCGCGCCCGCTGGCCGGCGGCGAGCCGGTCGATCCGTTCGGCGGGGTCGAGGATCTCGCAGCCCGACGGCTGCGGGCTGTGCGCGGGTCGGTCTTCGAGGACGACCCCCTCCGGCTGCTGCGTGCGGTGCGGCTCGAGGACGAGCTCGACGTGCGCCTCGACGAAGCGACCGAGACGCTCGTGCGCGAGAACGCTGCTCTCGTGACGCGGCCGGCGGGCGAGCGGATCCTGGCGGAGCTGCGGCGCCTCTCGCCGGGCGGCTACCGGCGGCTCGACGAGCTCGGCCTGCTCGAGCCGCTCGGCGGAACGATCACCGACCGGCTCGACCGCGTCGACTCGCCCGATTTCCGGCTCGTCGCGGCGTTCGGCGACGGGCTGCGGCGATTTCCGATCTCGAACGAGCTCGGGCGGTACGCGTCGGCGCTGCTCCGCGCCGAGCGGCCCGAGGCGGACCCGCGCTCGATCCACCGCTTCCGGCGCGCGACCGAGCCGTGGACCCTCGACGCGCTCGCGTTCCTCGGCGCTCCGGCGCTGAGCGACGCGGTCGAGGAGGCGCGCCGCAACCAGCCGGCCGAGCCGCTCCTGCGCGGCGACGAGCTCGGTCTTCCCGCCGGTCCGGAGATCGGCAGGCTGCTCGCCGAGATCGCGGAGGAGCAGGCGGCGGGTACGATCGACACGAAAGAGGAGGCGCTCGAGTATGCAAGACGCAACGCGCGAGCGGTTCGCGAGGACGGCTGAGCGGGTCGCCGAGCTGCAGGACGCGCGGGCGGCCTCGCTCGAGCAGGACGTTTTGCGGTTCGTCGCGCCGTCCGGGGACGAGCGCGCGCTCGACTCCGGCACCGGCTCCGGCGCGCTCGCCTTCGCGCTGGCGCCGCACGTGCGCGAGGTGGTCGGGGTCGACATCGTTCCGGAGTTGCTCGAGCAGGCCCGCAAGCGGGCCGAGCGGCTCCCGAACGTCACGTTCGTCGAGGGCGACTCGACGAAGCTCCCCTTCGAGTACGGGTCCTTCGACCTCGCGGGGACGCTGCGGACGCTCCACCACATCGCCCGCCCCGAGCTGGCGATGGCCGAGCTCGTCCGCGTCACGCGGCCCCGGGGGCGCGTGCTGGTGATCGACCAGATCGCGCCGGTTGACCCACTCGCGGCCGCCGAGCTGAACCGCTTCGAGCGCGCGCGCGACCCGTCGCACTCCCGTGCGCTCGCGGACGTCGACCTGCGCGGGCTCTTCGAGTCAAACGGCCTCGTCCTGATCCGGGCCGAGTACGAGCGCGAGCCGCGCGAGCTCGACGCGTACCTCGACCTCGCCGGGTGCGAAGGCGAAGCACGCGAGCGGGCGGAGACCCTCGCTCCGCCCGGCTACACCGCCGAGCTCGGCTGGTACCTGCTCGAGAAGCGTTAGCTCAAGCGGCCCAGCACCACTCCGAAAAGGGCGTGGCGCCAGATCGCCTGGGCGAAGGCTCGCGGGTTGGTGAAGAGCGGCGGGACGCCGGGTTCGCCCCGGGCCGGGTGGTGGCGGTCGATGAAGTAGCAGAGCGGGTACAGGGTCAGATGCTCACCGACCGCGGCCGCCACCGCGAGCTTGCGGTGTTCGACGCGGGCCCTGCGCCGGAGCTCGTGGAAGGCCAGCCCGAAGATCGCGCCGTTCACCGCGTGGATCGCGAACCCCGCGGCGCGCCAACCGGGGCCGCGCGTGACCGTCTTGCCGAGCAGCGCGATGTCCGAGTAGTCACAGCGGAAGAGCCGCTGGTCGAGCGGCTCCTGCAGGCCCCAGACGGTCGCGGCGATCACGCCCGCAACCGCGGCCTGCACACGCTCAGTCACGCAACGCCGAGAGGACCTCGCCGTCGTCCGGGAAACGGCCGGTCTCCCGTTTCGAGTAGACGAGCCGCCCGTCCGCGAGAACGTCGAACTGGCCCTTGCCGCCCGGAATCGCCTCGGCGTCGAAGCCCTCTCCGCTCAGCTCGGCCGCGAGACTCGCAGCCCTCGTGTCGTAGCCGCTTCAGGTCGGGCAGTAGTGGATCTCGACATGCACGGAGGCCGATCCTAGCCCGCGGTGACGCGGCCGCGGAGGCTCTCGAACGCGTCCAGGAGGGCCTGCCGCTCGGTTTCGTTGCTCGTGAACGTCGATGCCAGCCGCCGCTCACCCTCGGCCGAGAGCCGGAGGTATGCGATCCGCCCGTCGACCGACGAGCGCTCACGCTCGACGAGCCCGATCTCCTCCGCGCGGCGGACGAGCTCGGTGACGGTGCTCTGAGCGAGCTGCAGGCGGTCGGCCAGCTCTGTCACCGTCGACTGCTCCGAGTGGTCGGCCGCGCCCTTGATCATCAGCAGCAGCAGGTAACGCTGCGGCGTGAGCCCTGCCGCGCGCGCATTGCGCTCCGTGATCCGCAGGAACCGGCGCAGGGCGGCCCGGAACTCGGCTACGCGCGCGACTTCCTCGGCTGAGAACGGCTCGCTGATGGCGAGAGTTTAGGAGGGATTGGTGGAACCTTGCTCGCCGTCGGGGTGCGATGGCCGTTCCGAGGCAAGGACGCAGGGAGTCCCTGTAGTGGATAACTACAGGGGCGACTGAGGACGCCGCCTCGGGGCGGACAGCGCGGCCCGATGGCACAGACTAGGTTTCGTCAAGCCCTCCTTAGTCGCCTGCCGGGCGGATTCCCCGTTTTCCGGCGCGGGCGACGAGGCCCGGCGCGAAGACCTGGGCCAGCGTTGCGATGCGGTAGTAGCGCGGCACGAATATCTCGGCGCGGCCGCGCTCAACTGCCGCGACGATTCGGTTCGCCACCAGCTCCGGCTCGACGACGACGGCTCGCAGGAGGCTGCCCGAGAAGCGCGAGCGCTGCGGGAAGCCGGGCGTCTCGACGAAGCCGGGCAGCACGGTGTGGACGTGGATCCCCCGCTTCTGGAGCTCGCCGCGGGCCGCGCGCGAGAATGCGAGCTGCGCGTGCTTCGAGGCGCTGTACGGCCCCGCCGCGCCGCTCGAGATCGTTCCGGCGACGGACACCACGTTCACGACGTGCGACGGAGCGGCCGCCTCGAGCGCGGGCATGAACGCGCGCAGGCACCAGACGCCGCCGAGGTAGTTCGTCCGCGTCACGGTCTCGATCAGCTCCGCGTCGGCGCGCAGGAAGCCGCCTCGGCCCGGGATCCCGGCGCCGTTCACGAGCAGCCCGATCTCCGGATGGCGCTCGCGGATCGCGGCGGCAACGCGTTCGACCTCCGAGCGGTCGCCGACGTCGCAGCGCTCCCACTCCGCGCCGAGCTCCTCTGCCACCGCGCGCAGGCGCTCCTCGCCGCGCGCGACCAGGACGCAGCTCCAGCCTCGCCCCGTCAGCTTCCGGGCGACCGCGGCGCCGATGCCGCTCGAGCCGCCGGTGACGACCGCTACCTGCGGCACACGCGAACGACCCGCCGTGCCTGTGCCCGCCGGCCCCGCCGGTCTGTGAGGACGACGCGCAGCACGTGCCGTCCCCGCGAGGCCTTCTTCGGCCTCCAGGTCGCGCCGTAGACCCCGAGCGGGCTGCCGCGCTGCTTCGAGATCCGGCGATGGCCGGCGAAGAACCGCACCGAGCGAACTCCGCGCGGCGAGCCTCCCGCGACCACGAGCGGCGTCGCCTTGCCGACGCAGGCGCGGGCGCCCGGGAGCAGCCAGGTCACCGTCGGCCGGTTGACCGCGCGCAGGCGCAGCCGGCGGAAAGCCGTGTTCGGGAGGATGTTCCCGCCCGCCTGGTCGACGTTCTTCGCCTCCTGGTAGTCGGACGCGATCACGTTGAACGGCGTCTTGCCGCGCTTGACCTTCGGCGCGCCGTCCAGCAGCCAGATGACGAGGCCGGTGGACGGGTCGTACAGGGCTGCGAGCACGAGCGCCTGCCGGTAGCCGACGACGAGCGAGAGCGGGTCGACGCCGGCGCCCTTGTCGCGCACGATCGCCGCGAGGGCCGGTCGCCCGGCGCTCACGCGCCGGGTCAAGAAGCGCAGGCTCGGAGGCTTCACGTCGTTCTGCCAGGAGTGGAGCCGGTACGACCCTCGCAGCGGCTCGCCGGTGTACGGATCGGCTCGCGAGTCGACGGCGACGTAGTACCGCCCCGCGTGCGGGAAGTCGATCGCCGCAGCGCCGGTGTCGAACTGGAACTCGTAGGTGAGCCCATTCACGTTGACCGGGGTGCCCGGGTAGCCCTGGACGTCGTCCTCGTTCGGCGAACCGAGCAGCCAGGGCTCGACGAGCGCGCCGAAGCCGCTGGAGACGATCGCCGCGCCGGCGTTCGCCGCGTGAGCCTTCACGTCGAGCGTGTAGAGGTGCTCGGCGCCGTTCTCGAGCATCCCGGGGCCCGAGTAGTCCGGCGGCGGGCCGAACGGGAAGGCCGGGAAGCGGTAGAGGTCGACGAAGTCCGTGCCGCTGCTCGTACTGCCGCGCTGGCTGCGCTTGATCGCGCTCTGCGGCGCGAGGCCGATCTTCGGCTGGACGACGGTGAAGTCGTACGGGATCCGGATCCGGTCGACGCCGCGCTGAAGTACCACGAAGCCGTAGTCGTCGCCGCGCAGCGACCCGGAAGCCGCGCTCACCGCGATCGGCAGGTCGACGGCTCCGCCCGGCGCGATCGTGACGACCGAGGCTCCCGGGCTCACGGCGGCGCCCGTGCTCGCCGACTGGGCCGCGATCGAGACCGTCCATGCGCCGGCGCCGCCGCCGGCGTCCGAGAGCGAGATCAGCAGCGACCGGCTCGCGTTGCCCGCGCTCGCGTCGAGGAAGCCGAACGAGAGCGAGGACGGGGTCGCGAAGAGCTTCGGGTCGTTCGCGGCCGGCACGTTCACGAGCCCGCCGCCCTCGAGCAGCACCGACGCCTCCTGCGTCCGCGCGGTATCGGCCCACGCGGGCCCCGCGGTGGTCATCAGCGCCGACTTGACCTGCCGCGGCGTCCAGGTTCCGTGCTGCTGGATCAGGAGCGCCGCAGCGCCCGAGACGTGCGGCGCGGACATGCTCGTCCCGTCGAAGACTGCGAACGGCGCGCCCGCGAACTCCCGCAGGGTGGACGAGAGCACCTGCCCGCCCGGGGCAGCGAGATCGGGCTTGAGCGCGTGCGTGAAGTTCGTCGGCCCGGCGGAGGAGAAGCTGGTGATGATCCCGCTGCGACCGGTCTGGATCTCCAGCGGGTTGTTCGTGGGCGTTGCGCGGAAGGTCGTCCGGCCGCCGTGGGCGTCGATGAAGGCGCGGAGGCCGGCCCCGTCGAGGTCGGAGATCATCCCGCCGCCGATCGGGAGGAGAACCGGGATGAAGTTCGCCTCGCCGGCCCGGTTGTCGACGAGGACGATCCCGGTGCCGCCGACGCGCGCGACGCGCTGCGCCTTCGAGTCGAACGTGCAGCCGCCGCGCGAGACCAGCGCGACGGTGCCGCCGAGGGAGCCGGACGGAAGCGGCGAGCGCGTGGGGTCGTTCGGGTCGTCACCGGCCGCGCAGAGGCGGCGGTCGACCGGCTGCCCGTCCGTTCCCGTGATCGTTCCGACGTCGACCAGGATGTGGTCGAACTGCGGCCAGCTCGGTGGGACGCGGCCGTTGAACATGAACGGGATCTGTTGGGTCTCGGGCGGAGCGCCGGCTGCGGTCACGTTCAGCTCGGGCCCGAACACATGGACGTTCGAGACCGCCGCCACCGAGATCGCGTCCGGCGCGTTGCTCGGCGAGCCGACCGACCCGAGACCGAAGTCGTCGCGGTCGTTCCCCGCCGAGATCACCGGCACGACGCCCGCCGCGGCGACGTTGTCCGTCGCGACGAGCAGCGCGTCTGCGGCCGGGTCGACCTCGGGACCGCCACCGGAGAAGTTGATCACGTCCATGCCGTCGCGCACCGCCGCCTCAAAGGCCTTGACGATCTGCGGCGTGAACGCGTCGTCGCCGCCCGTCGGCACCGGCGTGTTGAAGACGCGGTAGTTGCCGAGCCACGCGCGCGGCGCGATCCCGGAGAGCCCCGTGACCTGCGGATGGTCAGGCCCCGCGAAGGCGAGGGTTCCCTGGACTCCCGCGGCGATCCCGGCGACGTGCGTGCCGTGGAACGAGTCCGCGCGGTAGAGCGGCAGCCGGCCCTGCTTGCCGGAGCCTGGGCCCGGGAAGGCGCGCGCGACGATCACCTTCGGCGTCGTGAAGGAGACGTTGCCCCTCGGGAATCCCGCCGGGTACTGGAACCCGGCTGAGTTGAAGAACGGATTC
>WNGE01008465.1_pt1 | contig 10973 bp, 7 predicted proteins | sample 5400651 | NCBI WGS metagenome assembly WNGE01 (sample SAMN13153370, study PRJNA577476) | soil metagenome | isolation source: 60 cm soil or saprolite under grassland replicate 2 | place: USA:California | collected 2016-06-15
CAGGGTCGCGCGCGAGACGCGGGCTTCCGCGGCAAGCACGTCGAGCGTCCAGGCCCGCGCAGGCGCCATCAACATGGCTGTCACGGCACGGGCCGACGGCGGCGCGACCAGAAGCTTCATGAGATTATTGGAACATGCCGCCTGAGCGAAATGACCCCGGAGCATCATGACGAAAAGGGCGCTGGCGAGATCCTCGGCAACGGCCGTAGCCCCGGGCCGGCCAGCCTCGAGCTCTTCATCGATGACCTGCACGAGCATGCGCATCCGATGGAACGGCTCTCCCGGGCCCAGGCGGAGCACGATCGCCGCGGGCAGCGCGGCAATGATCAGATTGTCGGGCGCGGCATGGAACTTCAGGCGGCCGCAGATTAATTCCGTGTCGCTTTCGTCTTCGGTATTCGTCTTGATCCTGACCGCGTTGTTGAACTCGATGCGGATGGGCGCTCTGATGCCGCCTTCTCGGCCCGCCGACCGCACGACGTGAGCATCACCATGCGGCAGCAACAGGAGGTGGCCTGCCTGGAGCAGCAGGGGCTCTCCGTAACGCTGCTCGAGAAAGCAGCGTCCCTTGGTCACAATATGAAACTGTGCCCAGCCGAGCGGCTCCGCTTGATGCTCCGCCTCCCATCGCGCGGCGAACCTGCAGATTTCCTGGATTTCCGGGCGCACACGGAGCAAGGGCGCGATGGCGGTCAACGGATCCGCTGCGAGGGGACGCTTTGTGGGGGCCGAGCTGGTCATTGATCCGATCGGCACAGTCTTTGAGCCGCTCGAACATAGCCCGGCTCCTTTCCGATCTCATCTTATTTGCTGTCGCAAGGGGCCAGGTAGCGCTCAGGGCATTCCGGATGTCCGCCCTGTCATCCAAAGGAGATTCGCCATGCGTCTCCTCAGTTTCATCCTGTTCTCGGTGATTGCCCTGGCCTCGAGTGCGCCGTCCGCCTTCGCGGCAGAAAATGCGTTCGGACGAGCAAGCCTCAGCAGTGCAACCTGCCCCGTATACGAGGGTTACCCGGACTGCCATCCCGACGCCGACGTGCAGTGGACCGCGTATTCGAGCCGCCGTCGGCTCAGCCGTTAGCTGGTGAATGCATTGGAGACTTTGTCATGTCTATGCTCGATTGGAATGGCTATCGCCAACAGGTTTTGTCCGGCGTGGGCGCTTTGGGGAAGCTCAGCCCGGACACGGTGAAAGGATACGTCACTCTCGGCGGTGCCGGTCAGAAGACAGGCCGGCTCGATGCCAAGACCCGGGAACTGATCGCGCTCGCCGTGGCAATCAGCCTGCGCTGCGATGGCTGCATCACCGTGCATACCGAAGCGGCCCGCAAAACAGGCGCCACGAAAGAAGAGATTGCAGAAGCCCTGGGCGTAACAGTCAGCGTCAACGCCGGCGCCGCGCTCGTGTATTCCACGCGCACTCTCGACGCGTTTGACGCGGCGTCGAACGCTTAAAGCACCGTCCCGAGGAGACCTTCCAATGACCGCAAATGTCCTTCGCATACTCGGTATGATCGCCACTCCGGTTTCCCAGCGGATCGGCGTTGCTGCCCTCCGAATCTCCATCGCGATTGTTTTCTTGTGGATCGGTGCGCTGAAGTTCGTGCCTTATGAAGCCGACAGCATAACGCCGTTCGTGGCCAACAGTCCCGTGATGTACTTCTTCTACAAGCATCCAGAGGACTACAAGGCCCACCTTACCCGTGAAGGCGATCTTAAGCCTGCTGAGCGTGCCTGGGAGACAGCAAACAACACCTACGCGTTCTCATGCGGACTCGGGACTGTTGAGTTGATCATCGGATTCCTGGTGTTGGCTGTGTCGGTGCGCTTGGGACTTGCTGGAGCAGTCTTGGCGTTCCTCACACCATTCGTCACCCTCTCCTTCCTCGTGACGACGCCGGAGGCTTGGGTGCCGGCTCTCAGCGATGCACAACACGGCTTCCCCTATCTCTCCGGTGCTGGCCGCCTTGTGCTCAAGGACACGGTCATTCTGGCCGGCGGATAGCTTGTTGTCGTAGACGGTGCGCGCGCAACACTGGCGCAAATGGCACGCCATACCGCCGCGCCGTGGCGCAGCGCTAAGACTAGTTGTGAGGAAACAAGCATGGCACAGCCCGAACACAACACACGACAATCGAACAGGAGAGAACTATGAACATCCACTGGCAAGACACGGCTATTCTGTTCACCGATCCACAGAACGAGGTCTTGAGTGAGCAAGGCGGCGCGTGGAAGCTCGTCCGCGACTCCGTCAGGGAGAACAAGACCGTGGAGCACATGGAACGTATCTTTCAGACGGCGAAGCAGACCGGGTTCGAGGTCTTCATCTCCCCCCACTATTACTTTCCCACAGATGACAGGTGGCAGTTCCGTGATCCCCTCGGGTCGGTGATGCACGAAAACCATCTGTTCGCTCGAACCGGCGCGTTGACGCTGGAGGGGTTTTCGGGATCGGGCGCCGATTGGCTCGCGCGCTTCAAGCCCTACATTGAAGACGGCAAGACCATCGTGGTCAGTCCGCACAAGATCTATGGGCCCGAGTCCAACGACCTCGTCTTGCAGCTGCGCAAGCGCGGGATCGGGAAGGTGATCGTCGGTGGGATGCTGGCGAATATGTGCGTCGAATCGCACGTGCGCGAATTGCTCGAGCAAGGGTTCGACGTGGCCGTCGTGAAGGACGCGACCGCCGCCCCAAGGCACCCTGTTTGGGGCGACGGCTACGCGGCGGCGCTCATCAACTTCGCCTATCTGGCTGCGGTCATGACTACCGACGAGGTGATCGACGCGATGAAGCGAGGCGCGAGCGGTAGGGACATCGCCCGGCCCCCCAAGACAATACAACCTCAACCTATAAGCAGTTAAACATGTCCACTTCAGAGAAACCGCTTCACATCGATATTCCAGTACGAGTAACAGACCTTCGGATTGCCTTCAGCATCGCTGACCTGGCGTTCGAAGGGGACCTGCCGGCGTCCATCTTTCACCTCCAGCTCATCACGAACGACATGGCTGTCTGGAAGGCCAAGGCCCAGGTCATTGCCGTCTTTCACACCAATGCCGGTCACGTGACTTTGAACGACGATTCCTACAACGCCGAACGAAAGATGGCGAACGGCAACCCGTACAAGAAACTTCTCGCTGAGCTGATGAAACGAGGTGTGGAAGTCGAGTTGTGTGGCGCGACCGCAAAAGCTCACAACTGGGGCAATGAGGATCTGCTTCCCGAAATCAAGGTCAACACGGATGCCATGGCAAGAATGTCACAGCTCGTTCAAGAAGGGTTCATCCAAATAACGGAGTGGGATTGAAGCACGGTTCCAGCCGCCTGCGCTGAACGACGAGCCTTTGAACACGTCCAAGCGTCGATCAGCAAGCGGTCGAGATGCGTCCCGGACGGCACCGCTCAATACGCGGGCAGATGGTCCGGTTACCCTCCAGTGACTATCACGACGAGGAAGGGCAGCGGACGGGCGTCGCTACCCGCTGTGCCGACGTAGGCCTTCTCGCCACAGATCGAAGTGCGTCCGGAAGGGACCTACTATAAGTCCTACAACGCGCCCGCGTTCAACGGCAATTTCAATGCGACGCCGGTGCCGACGGCGCCATGCCGGCGCGTCCGGTTCGCCCCATGAGCAGACGTTCGGCCATTGCTCGCGTTTTATGAGTACACGCCCTAGACTAGCCACTGTTGCGCAGCCCTGCGGCTATCCCGTTGATGGTCAGATGGATTGCCTGCACCACGCGCTCGTCGGTATCGCCAGCCCGGTGACGCCTGAGCAGTTCGATCTGTACATGGTTCAGCGGATCGAGGTAGGGAAAGCGGTTCTTGATCGAGCGCGCGAGCAAGGGATTCTGATCGAGCAATGCTTGCTGGCCGGTGATGGCGAGCAGCATTTCAATCGTATACTGCCATTCGGCACGCAGTCGCGGAAAGATAGCTTCGCGCAGCGCGGTGTCCTCGACGAGCTCCGCGTAGCGTGAGGCGATTGCGATATTGCTCTTCGCCAGCACCATATCCATGTTCGAGAGCAGCGTTTGAAAAAATGGCCACTCGCGGTACATCTCCCGTAATATTCTCATGCCGTCCCGCGGCCGCGCGGCAAGCCAAGCCTTTATCGCCGTTCCGAACCCGTACCAGCCCGGCAGCATGAGCCGGCATTGCGACCAGCCGAAGACCCAAGGGATAGCGCGCAGGTCCTCGAGGCGCGTCGAGTTTTTGCGTGAGGCGGGACGGCTGCCGATGTTTAGATTGGCGATTTCCCCGATGACAGTCGATTCCCAGAAGTAGCGTTCGAACCCAGCCGTTTCGTATACGAGGCTCCGATATGCTCGATAGGCATGGTTGGAGAGTTCCTCCATGGCTGCGAAGTACTCCTGACGCGGCGCCGCCTGGTCTGGCTGCAGGAGCGTCGCCTCGAGGCAGGCGGCAGCAAGAATCTCAAGGTTCCGCCGGCCCACCTCTGCTTGCGAATATTTCGCGGCGATCACCTCGCCCTGTTCGGTGATGCGGATCTGCCCCTGCACCGCCCCCGAGGGCTGCGCGATGATGGCCTGATAACTCGGCCCGCCGCCACGACCGACGGATCCGCCACGGCCGTGGAACAGACGTAGCGCGATCCCATGACGGCGGAATGTGTCGATAAGCGCGATTTCTGCCCTGTAGAGCTCCCAGCCTGAGGTCAGGAAGCCACCATCCTTATTGCTATCTGAGTAACCGAGCATCACCTCCTGTGAGCGGCCACGACTTTCCAGGAGGCAAAAGTACTCAGGCACAGTGAGGAGTTCGTCCATGATGCTGCCGCAGTTGCGTAGATCGGCGATCGTCTCGAACAGCGGGACAATGTTCACGTCGAGCTCGCGCTCACGCGGCCGCAACAGTCCTGCCTCCTTGAGCAGCAGCGCTACCTCGAGAAGATCCGAGACCCCGTTCGTCTTGGAGATCACGTAGTTGGGCACCGCGGCCTTGCCATAACGCTGGTGTGCGTCGGCCGCTTCGCGCAGGATTGTCAGCTCCGAGGCCGTCTCCGCGGAATAGCGTAGGAAAGGCGAAGAAAGCAGTCGCGCGGTCTTGAGCTCCTCGCACAGGAGGGAGATGCGGGCGGCTTCGGGGAGGCCAGCATAGTTCGAGGCAGTGCAAGTCATCTCGAACAGTTCGCCCACCGTGCGCTCATGCACTTCGGAATTCTGGCGCAGATCGATGCCTGCGAGATAGAAGCCGAAAGTGTTGGCCGCGCGACGCAGGCTGCGCAGGCGACTGCGCGCCAGCGTCGTAGAGCCATTGGCCGTGAGTGAACGATAAAGAATGCCGAGGTCGGCAACGAATTCGGCGGCGTCGGCGTAGGGCGGCGCCTCACCTACAGCGTGGCGCGACGCCTCTGCCTGCCCGAACGCCCGCGCCGTCGCGGCCAGGCGCGCATAGATACCAGAGACAGCTAGACGATAAGGTTCGTTGCGGCGGTGCGGCGAGCGATCAGGCGAACGCTCGGCGAGGTCCTTCAGCTGATTGGATACAGGGACCAGCCGCGCATCGAGCGATAGTTCGCCGCCTAAAAGATGCACCTCAGCTAGATAGAATTTGAGTGCGCGCTCGCTTTGCATGCCCAACGCTTGTCGCAGCACCTCGGCTGTGACGAAGGGATTGCCGTCGCGGTCGCCGCCGATCCAGCTTCCAACGCGCAAGAAAGAAGGTAGCTCGAAGCCGTCCCAGGCGGGATCGGCCGAAGCGAGTTGGTCTTCCAGCGCCGCGTAGAAGCGAGGGAGCTCGCGCAGAAAAGTGTAATCGTAATAGGAAAGCCCGTTAGCTACCTCGTCTACGACTTTAAGTCTGCTCCCGCGCAGCATGCTGGTCTGCCACAGCGTGAGCACGGCGCAACGCAAAGCCTCTTCATTTGCCGCCGTCTCTTCTGGCGTGAGCCGAAAGCGATCGCGTTCCGCCAGTAGAGCCGCCACCTCCATCTCACGATCGATCGTGCTTTTCCGCCTCACCTCCGTCGGATGCGCGGTGAGTACCGGGCAAACGATGGCACTCGTGAAGAAGTTCTGCAGCTTAATTCGGGAAATGGCCGCATCACGAGCGCGAGTAAGCGCGTGGGCAATGGTGCCTTGGCGGGGTGCCGAAGCGGCCAGTGCGTGGGCTCTAGTCCGGCGGATGTGATGTTGGTCTTCGGCGATGTTGGCGAGTTGCGAAAAGTAGCTGAAAGCGCGGATGATTTGGATGCTCTGACCATGCGAGAGGTTATTCAATATCGCCTCGAGCTCATGCCGCGCGGCTTCATCTTCGTTGCGGTGGAAGCGGATCGAGGTCCGGCGAATGTGCTCAACGATCGCGAAGACAGGCTCGCCTTCTTGGCTGCGGACCGTGTCGCCAAGAATGCGTCCGAGAAGACGGATATCGTCACGTAGCGGCAAATCCTTGTCGGGAGTTTCAAGCAGATCCATGATCACACGAATTCGAAATATGCGGCCACTGAGGCGCTGGCCCGAGTCCTGCGCCGCGCGCCCTTGATTCCACGAACTGGATGTAAACGCCCGTCATATATTCTTCCACTCTAGTTCTAGAAGTTCTCGCTGGCTATCGACGGCTGAACCGCCGTTCGAGGTGGCGGCACGCCCTTAATGGTCGCCACCACCGGCGTCTCTTCCGATAGGCCCGCAGTCACCTCGATGCGACCATTATCGGTAAGACCAATCTTGATGGCGAGGCGTGTGATGCGATTGTCAGTGATGGTGTACACGAAGTTACCGTCGCCATCTGAACCTACAGCCGCGGCGGGTACGGTAAGCGCATCCAGGCGCTGGTCCATTTCTAGCGAAACCTCCGCATACATACCTGGATAGAGTCGCTCGTCCGGGTTGGACAGGTCGATTTCGGTACGCATGTTGCGGGTTTCGGGATCGAGACGTCGGGAGAAGCGGGTTACCGTGCCCGCGAACGGCTTACCGTCGAAGCCAGACGGCTTGACGATGGCCCGATCGCCGACGTGAAGGTGAGGTACGTCGTTCTCCGGAACGTCGCAAAACACCCGGATCGTGTCGATCCGTTGCACGGTGAAAAGGGATCCTGCGGACGGCGTCGTCCGGGTGGCCGTGGTGGCGACCTGCACCAAATCGCCGCGGTTCACCAGCCGTCGCGCCACCACTCCGTCGAAAGGCGCCACGATCTGCTTATAGGCGAGCAGCGTCTTGATCCTTTCCACGGTGGCGGCGGCGACGTCGACTTGGTTGGCCGCGAGGGCACGGTTCGCTTCCGCAACGGAGAGATCCGCCTTGGCGATCTCCGCGCCGGCGCGCACCTCGTCGAGCGTCCTGTCGCTGATAAAATGTCCCTCCGCACCCAGCTCCTCCCGGCGTCTCAACAGAGCGTTCTGAAGCGTTATGTTCGCCTCGTAGTGGTCCAGTTGGCGGCGCGCGAGCTCTAGCGAACTTTGCTTGGATTCGAGTTGGGCCTTGGCCTCGGCAAGCTCCTGCTCCATTTCGGGGACGTCGATCACCGCCAGCACTTGACCCGCCTTCACGTGATCGCCGATATCGACACGAACATCGAACAGGTATCCTGAGACTTTGGCGAAGAGATCCGCTTCCTCGAAGGCTTCGAGGCTGGCGTTGGTTTGGAGACGTCGTGCCGCCGTGACGCGGCGCGGACGCACAACCTCGACCCGCGGAGGGCTATCCGCCTTCCTTGAATTCACTGGCGATGGCGATGCGGCCAGGTGCCGCTCGGCAACGATGCCCCCCGCGCCGAGCGCGACTACCAGCACCACCAAGACCTTGATGCCCGTTGGGCTCGTGAAGTTCATTGTGTTCCGCCTTTAAAATCCGTTTTGACTGTTCCCTTATTCCGCCTCCTGAGCATCGTGTTCAGCGCGTCCGTCGCCACGATCCGACACCGTCGCGAGCCCCGGCTCCGACTCGAAATAGAGGCTGTGGGGGTCGTCAGGATCGAGCGACGCGGAAATCCGAGCATGCCGCGACTGGAGCGTGGCCAAGATCGCCGGCAAGATGATGAGCGTGGCGCACGTTGCGCCGAGCAGACCGCCAATCACCGCCCGCCCAAGCGGCGCGGTTTGCTCGCCGCCTTCGCCGAGGCCCAGCGCCATCGGCACCATCCCGGCCAGCATCGCGAAACTGGTCATCAGGATCGGACGCAGACGGCTCCGCGCGCCTTCTATCGCTGCCTCCCATGGCTCGCGGCCCTCGACCCGGCTGCGCTCAGCGAAAGTCACGAGCAGGATGGCGTTTGCCACGGCCACGCCGATCGCCATGATCGCGCCCATGAAGGATTGAATGTTGAGCGTGGTCCGCGTGAGCCAAAGCATGAGTACGACCCCGGTGATGACGGCGGGAATCGTCAACCCTACTGCCAGGGGAAGCCGAAACGATTGGAAATTGGCGGCCAGCAGGAGAAGGATGACACCCACCGCCATCAACAGCCCCAGACGCAAGCCTCCGAACATTTCCGCCATCGGCTGCACTTGCCCACGCACGGTCACGTTTACCCCATCGGGCGGTTTTCCCGTGTCGCTGATAGCCTGCTGCACGCGAGCTGCCACGCGTCCCAGATCCTCGCCGGAGATGTTGGCGCTCAGTGTCAGCATGCGCTGCATGTTGTAGCGGTCATATTCGCCGAGCGCCGTGCCGTCGGTGACGCCGGCCACATTGCGCAGGTCGATCTGGCCGCCCGACCGGCGAGCGATGGGGAGATTCTTCACGTCCTCCACGGAATTCAGCTGCTGCTCGGGGATCTCGACCTGCACTTGATAGCCAATGCCGCTCTTGGGATCGGGCCAATAATTCGCGGAGGTGTAGCGACTCGATGACGTGCCCGCGACGACCGATTTCGCCACGTCATCCGTCGTCACCCCCAGAACGCCCGCTCGCTCGCGGTCTACCGTGACCTTCACGGTCGGGTAATCGAGTTCCTGCTCGAAACCCAGGTCTCGCAGCGTCGGCACCTGTGCCAATTTCGCTCGCAGCTTGTCGGCGTATTGGCGGCTGTCAGCAAGGTTCGGCCCGCTCACTGCCACTTCGATCGGTGTCGGCGCGCCGAAGCTCATAACCCGGCTGACGATGTCGCCGGGCTCGAATGAGAAACGCACACCCGGCAGTTCCTGGGGCAATTTCTGACGCAGCCGCTCCTGCAAGTCCTCGATGCCGATCCCGATGCTGCGCTTGACCTGCACTTGCAGGACCGCTTCCTCAGAGCCTGAACTCCAGAGATAAATGGTATTGATGGGGTAATTGGGCGGCTGCGTGCCGACAAAACCGAGGCTGATTTCCACGTTATCTGGCCCGACCTCGCGCTTGATCGCGTCGAGTGTCTGCAGCGCGATCTGCTCGGTGCGATCGATGCGCGTTCCCGCCGGGGCCCGCAGGTGCAATTGGAATTGCCCGGTATCCACTACCGGGAAAATCTCAGTGCCGAGCGCCCTGCCGACCAGGAAAATGATTGCCCCACTAATGACCAGATAGGAAAGCACGACGATGCGGCGTCGTTTCATGACGGCGCGCGCGAACCGATCGTACCTTACACGCAGCCGATCGAAAAACGTCTCTTTGGGCTTGTGGCGCGTGCTCGGCTTGCGCAGCATCCAGACCGAGAGTACCGGCGCAAACGTACTGGAGAGCAGATATGAGCCCACCATCGAGAAGCCGACTGCCAAGGCCAGCGGTACGAACAGATTGTGCGCAGCGCCGGTCATGAAGAACGCGGGAATAAAGACTGCGAGAATGCACAGCATCGCCACAAACCGCGGCAGCGTCGTCTCGGCCGTGGCCTCGCTCGCCGCGCGGGCAAGGCTGCGGCCATCAGCAAGATGGGTGTGAATGTTCTCGATGGTGACCGTCGCCTCGTCGACAAGGATGCCGACGGCCAACGCCAAGCCGCCCAAGGTCATGATGTTGATCGTCTGACCCGATACCCAGAGCGCCGTCACCGACGCGAGAATCGCGAGCGGAATGTTCAAGACCACAACGAGCGAACTGCGCCAATCCCGCAGGAACAGGAGCACCATCAAGCCTGTGAGCACCGCACCGAGAGCGCCTTCTAAGAACAGGCCCCGTATGGCGCGCGTCACGTAGGGGGATTGATCGAATTGGTAGCTGACCTCGATGTCGTCAGGCAGGACGGATTGGAAGCGCGGCAAGTCGGCCTTGACGGCCTGGACGACCGCGAGCGTCGAGGCGTCCGCTCGTTTGGTCACGGGGATGTAGACGGTGCGGCGTCCATCCACCAGCGCGTAGCCGGTCTGGATGTCGGCGCCGTCTTCGACCGATCCGACGTCGCGTATGAAGATCGTCTGCGTTCCCTGCGAGCGGACGGGAATGTTGTTCAGGCCCTTGAAATCCCCGACTGTGGAGTTGACCGGCACCATTGGCCACAGGTCGCCGATGCGGACGTTACCCGATGGGGTGACCGTATTGCCGGCAGCCAACGCCCGCACCACCTCGTCCGGCGACATGTTGTAGGAACGCAGCTTGTTGGGATCCAAGCGAACGAGGATGGTGCGCTGGCTGGAGCCGAAGGGCGGCGGCGCCGATACACCGGGCAAGGTCGCGAACAATGGGCGCACCTTGAAGAGCGCCGCGTCCTGCAGCTCGGCCACGGTTTTCGTCGTGCTGGAGAAGACGAGGTCACCGACCGGCACGCTGCCAGCGTCGAAACGCAGCACGAAAGGCGGCACGGTTCCAGCGGGCATGAAGGCGCGGGCGCGGTCGACGTAGGAGACCGTCTCCGCCGTGGCCTGCGCCATGTCGGTGCCGGGATGGAATTGGAGCTTGATCAGCGCTACGCCCTGGATCGATTTGCTTTCGACATGCTCGATGCCGGTGATGTAGAGGAAGTGATATTCGTAATAATTGACGATGAACCCTTCCATCTGGGCCGGGTCCAAGCCGCCGTACGGCTGGGCCACGTACAGCACGGGCACCCCGAGATCTGGGAAGATGTCCCGCGACATGCGATCGAGTGCCAGAAA
>WNGE01008466.1_pt1 | contig 10973 bp, 11 predicted proteins | sample 5400651 | NCBI WGS metagenome assembly WNGE01 (sample SAMN13153370, study PRJNA577476) | soil metagenome | isolation source: 60 cm soil or saprolite under grassland replicate 2 | place: USA:California | collected 2016-06-15
AGCCTGTAGTTCGCGGCGGCTTGCCGCGAACATCCTGTTGTCTGCGCTCCCAAGAATTCCGCGAATGCGCTGGCTAAATTCCGTGTTTCATCCGTGTCTATCCGTGGCTAATTGAATCATGAATTCGCCGATTAAAGTCGCTGTTACCGGCGCGGCCGGACAGATTGGTTACTCGCTCGTTTTTCGCATCGCTTCCGGAGAGATATTCGGACGAGATCAACCGCTAACACTTCACCTGATTGAAATTCCCAATGCGCTCGGCGCCCTGGACGGAGTGGTCATGGAATTACACGATTGCGCCTTTCCGTTGCTCGAATCGATTGTGCCTACCGCGGATCTTGACGAAGGATTCCGCGACATTAACTGGGCATTGCTGGTCGGCAGCATTCCGCGCAAAGCCGGCATGGAACGGAAAGACTTGCTCGGGATCAACGGCAAGATTTTCATCGGACAAGGTCAGGCAATCGAGAGGAATGCCGCGGCCGATGTCCGCGTGCTTGTGATCGGAAATCCGTGCAACACGAATTGTCTAATTGCGATGAACAACGCAAAAGACATTCCGCGCGATCGCTGGTTCGCCATGACGCGCCTGGATGAAAATCGAGCGCGTGCTCAGCTTGCACACAAAGCCGGAGCGAAGATTGCCTCGGTCACAAACATGACAATCTGGGGCAATCATTCCGCGACGCAGTACCCAGATTTTTATAACGCGAAGATTGACAATCGCCCGGCGAACGAAGTCATCGGCGATGAGAAATGGTTGAAGGAAGAATTCATCGCGATCGTGCAACAGCGTGGCGCCGCGGTGATCAAGGCGCGGGGCCTTTCTTCCGCTGGGTCGGCGGCAAACGCGATTATCGATACCGTCCGCTTTCTAACAAATGAAACGCCGCCCGATGATTGGCACAGCGTCGCGGTGTGTTCGGACGGAAGTTACGACGTGGAGGAAGGATTGATCTCGTCGTTTCCTGCACGCGTTCGCAGCGGCAAATGGGAAATCGTGCAGAAAGTATCAATCAACGAATTCAGCCGCGCTAAGATCGACAAATCGGTCGCGGAATTGAAGGAAGAGAAATCGCTCGTGAGCGATTTATTGTAGCGGCGGCCTATGCCCTTCGGACCAATAATGCGGCGCTCATAGAGCGCCGCTACAAAAGCTTTTCGCTGGTCAACCGCTCGAACGCTTCTATGTATTTGGCCGAAGTTTTCGCAATCACCTCTTTCGGCAACGAAGGCGCCGGAGGCGTCTTGTTCCAATCGAGAGTCTCGAGATAATCGCGCACAAACTGTTTGTCAAAGCTGGGCGGGCTTTGGCCAATGGCATATTGGTCGGCGGGCCAGAAGCGAGACGAATCCGGGGTCAAACACTCGTCGATCAAAAGCAGTTCGCCTTCTACAATTCCGAATTCGAATTTTGTGTCGGCAACAGTGATTCCACGTTGCCCGGCATGATCTCTGCCCTCCGCGTAAATTTGGAGACTGAGATCCCTGGCGCGAGTCGCGATCTTATTGCCAAGGATTCGACGGCATTCCTTCCAGTCGATATTGAGATCGTGGCCGGCCTCGCTCTTTGTTGCCGGAGTAAAGATTGGCTTCGGCAATTGCGAAGCGAGCTGCAGTCCCGGTGGCAGTTTCTCGCCACAAACACTTTGCGATTCCTGATATTCCTTCCAACCAGAACCGGCGAGATAACCCCGCACCACACATTCCACCGGCAATGGTTTTGCTTTACACACAATCATCGAGCGACCCGCGAGCTGATCGCGAAACGGTTGTAATTCTTTCGGAAATTCACGGAAATCGGCGGTGACGAAATGATTCTTTATCTTACTGAAGCGCTTGAACCAAAACGCGGAGAGTTGATTCAAGACTGCACCTTTGTGTGGAATCGGATCCGGCAAGATCACATCAAACGCGGAAAGGCGATCGGTGGCGACGAAGAGCAGCGTTTCCCCAAGATCAAAAACTTCGCGCACCTTTCCACTGCGCAATTTTTTGATACCCGCAAGATCGAGAAAGGATTGTGGAGTGGTCGCCATACGTGCGACATCATTACGACATGGCTGGAATCGTCGTCAAACCGCGCGCGCGAATTTTGCATGGACACGACTGGGTTTTTTCCAGCGAAGTGCTGAAAGTTTTCGGAAATCCGATGGATGGGGACGTCATCTCGCTCAAGGATGGTAAGGATCATTTGATCGGGAGCGCGATTTATAATTCGAAATCGCAAATCGTCGCACGACGGTTCTCACGGCGGAAACAGGATCTCGATCTGGATTTCTTCAAGCGGCGGATCGGGCAAGCGGCCGAGTACCGCGCACGGCGACGTGTCGATCCAAAGCTTTGTCGTGTCGTGTGGAGCGAAAGCGACGGGCTTCCAGGAGTGATTATCGATCGCTATGGCGAGCATTTCTCGCTGCAAACGCTCACGCTGGCCATGGACATGCGAAAAGAAATAATCGCGAATGCAGTTGTCGATTTGTTTGAAAGTCGCGCGAGCTTCCAGCTTGCGAACCGACAAAAGGCAAGCGGGACGCATGCCCCACTTACTATCATCGAGCGTAATGATGCGCCGATTCGCCGTGCCGAGGGGCTTGGATTACACAGCGGCGTTTTGCGCGGAGATGCTCCTTCTCGAGTTGAGATCGAAATCGGCGGCTTAAAGTTCGATGTCGATCTCTTGCACGGACAGAAAACCGGCTTTTATCTCGATCAATTACGCAATTATGAAACCGTCGCGCAACAGGCAAGCAATCGCCGCGTTCTCGATTGTTTCGCGAATCAAGGCGCTTTCGCGCTAGTTTGCGCTAGCGCGGGCGCGAGCGAGGTCACAGCGGTGGAAGCTGGCGCAGAAAATATCTCCGCAGCGAGAGGCAACGCCGAGCGAAACGAGTTATCAGTGAATTGGATCGAGCAGGATGTCTTCCAATTTCTGCGTGCCGCCGAAAGGGCCCAAGCGCAATACGATCTCATTATTCTCGATCCGCCTTCGTTTACAAAGACGAAGAGTGGAATAGGCGACGCGATGCGCGGCTATCGCGAGCTACACATGCGCGCTTTCAAACTCCTCTCGAAAGATGGTTTGATCGCGACGTTTTCTTGTTCGCATCACGTGAGCGAAAATGGGTTCGCGCAGATGATCGCCGCTGCGCTCGTGGACGCACGGTGCTCGGCGCGTCGGCTTCGCCGTTTTGAGCAGGCACCCGATCATCCGGTGCTTCCCACCTTGCCGGAAACGGAATACTTCAAAGGCGTCTTGCTCGAGATGATGCCGGCACGCTAGGAACACAGGCTTCTAGCCTGTGCGGCCGACTTGCATCCTTCCTGTCGTTTTGAAAAGAAACACGCAGGCTGGAAGCCTGCTTGCCGCACAGCCAAGATGGCTGTGTTCCGGGCGCTCGTCGAGATGATGCCAGGGCGGTTATTCAAATTTCTTTCGGGAAATATCTGGAATTCTCCAGTGAGCCATTTAATATGGCGCTACGGCGAGCCTGGACGGCGAGTCACGATTCGTTATGGCAGAAAAGATTCGACCGATCGAACAAATGCTGGAACTGAGCGAGGAAGAATCGCTCTCCGCGGAGCATCTCGACTCGCAAATGCAAAAAGCGCAGGAGCAACTGCTTCAGCTCAAGCGCCAGCAGGAGCAGATTGAAAAACAAAAACGCGAGCTCGAAGAATTGAGCCGTCGTCAGGAAGAATTGGACCGGGGCCGCGCGGAAATGACCGACAAGCTGACACGCTCGCTCGTTGTGCTCGAGCGGGAGGCGTACAATGCGCAAAGGCGGCTCGAGCAGCTTCGTGCGACTCGGGAAAGTTTCGGTCAGCACTTGGAATTAATTGAAGCCATTGAACCCAAAAGCTGGAACCCGTCCGATTTGCACAAGGAATTAAGCCGGGCCTTGAGCACAATAGATGACGCGCGCACCGAGTACGCCGAGCAGCACAGCCGGCTGCAAGCAACTGGCGAGAACGCGGGCGATGCGTCATTACCTGACGTTGTGCCAGGTGCTTACGAAGCCAGCGGTGGGCGCTCATTTTCTCAGTGGTTGCAAATCGGCTTCGCCCTCACCTTGCCACTGATCACTTTTGGCCTGATTGCCCTTTCTATTTTCTTCTGGATGGCCGCCTCAGGCCGGTGATGGTGCATGCTTCGCCGTTCGCCTAGATCGACTACGCCGCTCCGTCGAAGGCAACAAGAACTAGCCCGTCAGGAATCTGAGCTGCGCGAGAGAGTCGAAAAACTCGAGCGCAGTATCGCGGCAGCGCCGCAGGTGGCGGAGGAAAGGGCGCGGCGGCAGCGAGAAGAGTTCCTCATGCGAGCAAATTCGCGCGGTAGCCGGCTCGATGTCTCAATTGCGCTGCAGGACAAACGCTATAGCGATGACAGCGGGAGCCCGCGCCACCGTGGTTCACTTCGGAAAGAGCGACGTGACGGCCGGATTATTTTTCTCGTTCTGGCGATTGCGCTTGCGGTAGCGGTGATTTGGTTAGTGAGCCATCTGCATCTTTAATCAGGCACTCCCGTGGTCAAAACTTCCGATCTCGACGTCGCATACGTTGCTAAGCTGGCGCGGCTAAATTTGAGCGACGCAGAGACACAACTTTTCCAAAAACAGCTCGGGGATGTTTTGAAGTACGCCGACAAACTCCGCGAAGTGGATGTGAGCCACGTGCAAGCGGCCGCGCATGCGGTCCCGATTTTCAATGTTTTCCGCGAAGACCAGCCGCGCGACTGGCTTACAGCCGAACAAGCGCTGAGCAATGCGCCCCGGCAGGCAAATGGTCTCTTCATCGTCACCAAAGTCGTGGAATGACGGGAAAAGATCTGCCGGCGCTTAACATCGCCGATCTCCAAGCTCTGTTGCGTCGTCGAGAAGTTTCGCCTCGCGAAGTGCTCGATGTCTTGCGAGCGCGGATCGAAGATGTTGATGGAACAATCGACGCGTATCTCTCGCTTGATTTTGAAGCGGCCGCCAAAGAGGCAGAAAAAGCAAACGTCGATCTTCCGCTCGGCGGCGTGCCGGTCGCGGTTAAAGACATCATTAATGTAGCGGGCCAGCCTTGCACGTGCGCGTCAAGAATCTTGCACGGTTATCGTGCGCCTTACGACGCGACAGTCATTCGAAAATTGCGGACGGCAGGGGCAATTCCATTTGGCAAGACCAACATGGACGAGTTCGCGATGGGTTCGTCGACCGAAAATTCCGGTGTGAAGTTGACGCGAAATCCGTGGGACTTGTCGCGGGTCCCGGGGGGATCGAGTGGCGGTTCGGCCGCGGCAGTTGCGGCTGATGAAGCATTCGGTGGACTGGGCACTGAGACTGGGGGATCGATCCGGCAGCCAGCTGCCCTTTCGGGCGTTGTCGGCCTCAAGCCAACCTACGGACGCGTCTCACGATTTGGCGTCGTCGCGTTCGCCTCCTCGCTCGATCAGGTTGGCCCGTTGACAAAAACGGTGCGCGATTCCGCGCTGATCATGAACGCGATCGCGGGTCACGATCCGCAGGAAACAACGTCGCTAAACGAGCCAGTTCCCGATTATACAGCGGCGCTGGGAAGAGATTTGCGCGGCTTCCGGTTGGGTTTGGCGAAGGAATACATGGTCGAAGGGACTGATCCAGAAGTGAAATCGGCGATCAATGTGGCGGTGAAACATATGAACTCGTTAGGCGCGGAAATTATCGATGTTTCCCTGCCACACACCGATTATGCGATCGCAGTCTATTACATCCTGGCCACGGCGGAGGCTTCCGCGAACCTGGCGCGCTTTGATGGCGTGCGCTACGGACATCGGGCGGAAAATCCAAGAGATTTGCTCGATCATTACGGCCGCACACGCGAGGAAGGTTTCGGCCCGGAAGTGAAACGCCGGATCATCCTCGGCACTTATGTCTTAAGCTCCGGCTACTACGACGCTTATTATTTGCGGGCGCAAAAAGTGCGGGAGTTAATCCGGCACGATTTCGCAAAGGCGTTCGAGAAAGTCGACGCGCTAATTTCGCCGACTTCGCCAGTGCCGGCTTTCCACCTGGGCGAACGCACCGACGACCCTTTGCAAATGTATCTGGCGGACATCCTCACCAGCCCCGCGAATCTCGCTGGCATTTGTGGAATTAGCCTGCCGTGTGGCTTCGCCAAGGTCGACAATCACCAATTGCCGATCGGCTTGCAATTACTCGGCAAAGCGCTCGATGAAGCGCGCATTTTGCAAATTGCCCACGCCTACGAACAGAGCACCGACTGGCACAAAGCGCGTCCGCCGATCGCTGAGACGTTAGGTAACGCGTGAAGGAGTCGGCAGCAAAGATGGGCTGGGCTGGGCTCGATCGCCGATTGAACAGCCCGACTGGGTTTCGCGCGTTGATTTGGATCTTTATTATCACGGCGATTGTGTTCTCGGCTATCCCGCTCCTTCATTACTTCCGTGGTGGCAGCATCAAGGATTACAAACTCTGGTACGACACCGGGACACACGTGCTCGCCGGTCATGAAATCTTTTTTTTCCGCTCTGGGAAGTATGATTTTATGTATCCGCCGCCCTGCGCGCTTTTTCTGGCGGGCGCGAGCTTGCTGGGCCAGGCCGGATTAATTCTTCTGCTCGTCGCGATCAATTCCGTCGCCTGGTTCTACAGCGCCCGACTGGCTGCAATTCTCGCTGTTGGCCAGCGACATGTAACAAATGCGTGGCTGTATCTGATACCGAGTCTCCTCGTGATCGTTTACATCTGGTCCAGTTATCACCTTGGCCAGGCGAATCTGGTATTGCTCGCGCTGATGCTTGGCGCTTTTCTTGTGCTACGCGGGAAACGAGAAATTTTCGCTGGCGCACTGGTCGCGTTCGCCGCCGCGATCAAAGCGTTTCCAATCATAGCGATTGTTTATTTAATTTATCGACGCCACTGGAGCGCCGTGGCCAGCCTTGTCGTGGTGCTGGCATTTTTGCTTATCGTGTTACCAGCGCCGTTCCGCGGACTCGAACAAACGTGGCACGACCTTGAGAAGTGGAGCGCCGGGATGTTGAAATACAACGTGGTCGGCGTGGGGCAGCGGCCAATGCGCAGCTATACCTGGAAAAATCAATCTCTCGTTGGCGTCGCCAATCGCTTGCTCCGAGATGTCGACGCCGATGCCGCTTCCGCGCCGCACACACCGGTGTATGCAAACTTCGCGGACTTCAAATTTGCGACAGTCAACGTGATCATCATGAGCATCGCAGTGGCGCTTGGAGTTCTGTTTATCGTAGTGATACCTGAGCGCGCAATGCGAACAGCAGAGAGCGATGCAATCGAATTCGCACTGCTCATCTTGATGATGCTGATGCTCACTCCGCTCTCGTTTGGTTATTTTTTTTCATGGCTCATTCTGCCGTTCGCAGTAGTGACGCAACGGGTGCTCGCCCACAGGACCTCATCCCTTTTGTGGTGGAGCGTCGCTGCACTGGGGATTCTCGCTCTCGCTTTGCTTTTCCCACGCGTTGCGCAGACCTACGGAAACGTATGTTTTGCCACCCTACTGCTATTTATCGGACTTTCGATCGAGCTGTTGCGCTGGAAGCGAGAGAGCCGGCACATTTCAGCGGCCCCACTCATTCCGATTCCGCAGGTTGGCCGATTTCCATAGTCACTCAATCGACACGTTGCTTACTGCCGATCTTGCAATCTCCGGTGCACGGTGCGGCCCGCGGATGAGATGCCGGAAGATCGCGAGTAACCATCGGAGAAAAAACCTCAGGGCAATGCCGAAGGACATTTTCGATTTTCCGCGTGCGCGATCCCGAAAAGCGATTGGAATTTCACATATGCGCAGGGTGCGACCGCTGTGTACGATCGTCTCGAAAACAATTTTGAAACCGCTAACCGGTGGCGCCAGTTGGAGCAATCGAGAACGGGTAATGGCAAAGAATCCGCACATCGAATCGTGCACGCCGGTGAGGGGATAAGCGACCGCCGCTCCCGCTCGCGATATGATTCGTCGCCAGAACGGCCAGCCCGGCGTCGATCCACCGGTGACGTATCGACTTCCGATCACCATGTCCGCTGTGCCGGTAAACAGCGGGGCGAGCAAATCGTTCATCCGCTCCGGCGGATGACTGAGGTCCGCGTCCATCACCAGAAGAACTTCGCCCTGCGCGGCGCGCGCGCCCAACATGATCGCGGCAGCCAGTCCAAGTTCTGCGCGGTTTTGCTCGATCAGGCGAATCGGATGATTTACCGCGAGCGCTCGAATCATCTCTCGGGTCGCATCGGTTGAATGATCATCGACAAACAAAATCTCGCGAAAAGGAACAGCGTTCGCGGCAATTTGCGACACGAGGGGCGCGATATTTTCGGCTTCGTTCAAAGTAGGAACGATGATCGAGACGGAATTGGCAGTGACAGACATTTGGTGGGTGAGCCGACGACGGGATTCGAACCCGTGACCTGCGGTTTACGAAACCGCTGCTCTACCAGCTGAGCTACGTCGGCACGGACGGTAAAGATCGCATCCGGTTGAAGTGGCGGCAAGAGTGAAGGCGCAGAGGCGACGGCCTGCTCGCAGATCATTGCGCAGTATCAGGCGTCTGACTTTGTTGATTAGGCGCCTGGCGCGCATACCTCCACCAACTTGTTTCGCCAACGTTTGATCTGCGCCGCGACGTTTTCCGGCGAAGGTGCGCCGATTGCGACGCGTTTTGCGAGTGAATGGCGAATGTCGAAAATCTTTGCCACATCAATATCAAAAAGTGATGAGAAGGATTGCATCTTGGAAAGCGGGATTTGATTCAATGGTAGCTTCGCTTGCGCAGCGTGCACGACCAGTCGCCCAACGATTTCGTGAGCCTCGCGAAAGGGCGCTCCTTTCTTTACCAGATATTCTGCCAGATCAGTCGCAAAAAGATTCGGATCGCTTGCCGCGGCTTCCATGCGTTGGCGATTGATTTTTAGTTCGGGCAGCATCGCAGTGAAAACTTCCAGGACCGCGCGAACCGTATCGGCGGAATCGAATAGGGCTTCCTTGTCTTCTTGCAGGTCGCGGTTGTATGAAGAGGGAAGCGCCTTCATCACCGTCAGGGTCGACATCAAATTTCCGTAGAGTCGGCCGGTCTTGCTGCGGGTCAGCTCGGCCATATCTGGATTTCTTTTCTGCGGCATCAAGCTGGAGCCAGTGCAAAATGCGTCGCTGAATTCCAGAAATCCGAATTCGCTTGTGCTCCACAAAATCAGGTCCTCGCTCAAGCGCGAGAAATGAAGGCCCACCATCGCGAGACAAAAAAGAAATTCACAGACAAAGTCGCGATCGCCGACCGCATCGAGACTATTCTGACTAACACGCGAAAACCCGAGTTCGCGCGCGATGAGTTCGCGATCGAGAACGATAGTCGACCCGGCAAGCGCACCGGAGCCCAGCGGGAGAATATCCGTCCGCCTCCCGCAATCACGAAGACGATCCACGTCACGCTCAAATGCTTCGATCTGTGCAAGCAAGTAATGCGAAAAAGTGATCGGCTGCGCACGCTGTAGATGTGTGTAGCCCGGCATCACAACATCGACATGTTGTTCGGCGAGATCGAGCAACGCGGTTTGCAACGAGCGAAGACCGGCGCTCAGCGCGCCATTCTCAGTTTTCACATACAGCCGCAAATCAAGCGCGACCTGATCGTTCCGGCTGCGCGCGGTGTGAAGCTTCCCGCCGGCCGCGCCGATCCGTTTCGTGAGCGCCGCTTCGATGTTCATGTGCACATCTTCCAACGATCGATCCCACTCGAATTTGCCGGATTCGATCTCCTTCTCGATTGTGCGCAATGCATTCTCGATCTTTTGCCGCTCATCGGCGGTGATGATGCCTGCCGCGGCGAGCGCGGCGGCGTGCGCGATTGATCCCGCGATGTCGTATCGATAGAGTCGCCAGTCCAACGAAACGGATTCGCTGTAGCGCTGCGCTACTTCCGCAGCCGGGTTATCGAATCTTGCTTTTCTCATCGCGTTTTAATAGGTGGGTCCCAGCTACAGTACTTCGCAGCCAAATCTTCCTTTTCGCACGATCAACTTGCGAAACCTTTCAGAGTCAGTTTACAGCCGCTGTTCGCATCACGGTCACGGAAGCGTATTTCGCATCCTCCAGAACGAATTTTCGCAGTTCGATCGTGATCTTTTGAATGGCGAAAGTTCCCAATAGATGTGTTGCGAGCCGGTCCGCCAAAGTTTCGATCAAATTTACCGATTGATCGCGCGCGAAACTCTTCGCTGCTTCGGCAACGGCTGAATAATTGACCGTCTTATCAATGTTGTCTCCTAGATCGCGCTCGTTGTGGCGCGGCCAAAGCGTAATGCTGACAGTTAGTCGTTGTGGGGTTGCGCGCTCTTCTTCGGGCACCCCGATGTGAGTGGAAATCTCGAGTTGCTCGATGTGAATCTGATCGGACAAAAGATTTGGCTCGTTGGGCATGGGGCAAGATTACGGCCCTGCCGATCAGAGCAACACTCGTTTCGTTGGTAAGTCGTCTCCTACTTCGGCGTTGGCGAGGCGACGAGTTTCTGGAAGCGCGGATCATTCCGAAGCGGATCGAACATTGGATCGAGCCGGAGCAATGCCGGAGTAAGCGGCGCGCCCCCAACCAGTACGCCATCGTACGGTATCGAGAGTAGTTTCTGTAAAGCGGCGATGGCGCGGTCGGGCTCTCCTGCCTGCGCCGCTACCCGGGCGAGGATCTCGATCGGACCGGGACCAGTTAACGCGTCTTTCTCGATAGGGACCACGACCATCGCCTGCTCGATCAGTTTGAATGCGGCGGCTTTGTCATCGAGGCCCATATTGGTCAGCGCGAGATCTCCAATCAGGAAATAACTTTCCGGCTGTTCTTTGATGAAAGATTCCAGTTCGCTGCGCGCCTGTCGCCAACTTTGCTGGGCAGCGGCATGGTCGCCCGCGACTTCTTGGGCCCAGCCTAACCAAAAGCGCAGTTCGCCATTGATGTAACCCAACGCTGGATC
>WNGE01010263.1_pt1 | contig 10973 bp, 11 predicted proteins | sample 5400651 | NCBI WGS metagenome assembly WNGE01 (sample SAMN13153370, study PRJNA577476) | soil metagenome | isolation source: 60 cm soil or saprolite under grassland replicate 2 | place: USA:California | collected 2016-06-15
TAGTTACGGTAGTTATATTAAGCGCCGTTGTACCTACATTGATTGCACAAAGATTTTTCCAACCTAAAATAACAGTAATGCAAGCCTGGGGACGGCTGAGAAGAATCCGCCGGTCAAAAAACGGTATTAATAAAAATAAGCTGCTTGATGGTAAACTATTAAATAAGAAAAAAATAAAATCACATGTATAAGAATATCCTTGTTGCGTACGACGGCTCCGATTCTGCGAAGCTGGCAATTAAAGGAGCGCTTGAGCTTGGTAAGAAGTTGGGCTCAAATATAACAGCTTTATGGGTGCGTGATTCAGTGATACACTTTCCTGAAACGGTGGATGAAATACAGGAAGAAAAAGAGGCTGCCGATACTTATGAGCAACAATTAGCAAACGAAATAGATGAGCTTGCAGAAAAAGAAGGAATAAATATTGATTTTGTTTCCCTTCCCGGCAATCCCGCAAAAGTGGTAGTTGATTATGCCACTAAATTTCAGAGTGATCTCATTGTTACCGGGCATACAAGTCATCACAATCTTTGGGGAAATTTATTGGGTAATACTGCGGATAAAATCAGTGACCACGCGCCCTGCAATGTATTAATCGTCCGAAAGAAAAAATCAGAATTAAGTATCAAATAAAATGGAAATCAAATAACAATATCTGTTAAGGTGAGCTAAGAAACTAAAAACATTATAAGACTAAAATTTATTAATAATGAAAAACGAAATCTCCTTTATATCTGAACCTGAATTAAAACAATTTGAAACATCACTAAAGAACACAAGAGAATTTAAAGACACAGAAGTAGATAAAGCCACCTTAGTGATTTTGTACAAACTTTATGAGATAGAAAGAAGGGTTGCTAAAGTCGAAAAACATTTGTTTGCTTCTATTATTCCGCCTGAAGGATAAACAACTTTTTATTCTGTCAAATATCAGTGAATGAGTAGTTTTTAGTGCAAAAAATAAATTTAGCATGGCAAATACATTAGTCAGGATTGACGAAAATGAATCTCGGGAAATTGAAACATGGGTAAAGCGTACAAAAGATGATGACGGAGTAACAATAGATGCTCAGTTATTGATACTATACAGATTGTATTTGTTGGAACAAAAAATAAATGAGATTCAAGAAATGGTTAAAACACATTGGTGAATTAACATAGAAGAAACATGAAATAAAATAAAAGAGAATGAAACTTAAAACAGCAACGGCTTTTGTTGTATTGATTGGATTAACGAGTTTGTTTTCAGACATGACATACGAGGCTGCAAGAAGCATTAACGGAGCATATTTGAATATTTTGGGAACATCCGCGACAACTGTTGGATTGGTAGCGGGTTTAGGTGAATTATTAGGATATGGATTAAGAATTATTTCAGGTTACTTAAGTGACAGAACACAAAAATACTGGACTATTACAATTGCAGGATATTTACTCAATCTTTTTTCTGTGCCTTTATTAGCTTTTGCGGGTTACTGGCAATTAGCTGTTTTATTAATCATCCTCGAAAGAGTTGGAAAAGCAATCCGCACTCCTGCACGTGATGCAATGCTTTCTTATGGTGCAAAAGAAATGGGACGCGGTTGGGGCTTTGGTCTTCATGAAGCGTTAGATTCAACAGGAGCTACTATTGGTCCCTTATTAGTAAGTGCTGTTCTATATTTCCGGAATGATTCTTATCACACCGCCTATTTATTTTTAGCGATACCTGCTGTTATTGCTATTTCTATTTTGCTTTTTGCGCGGTCACTGCATCCTAATCCTGAAGATCTCGAAATAAAAACTGTTGCTATTGAATCATCAGGTTATTCAAAATATTTCTGGTTGTATTTGCTTGCAGTAGTTTTCATTGCCGCAGGTTACGCGGACTTCTCTTTAATCGCATATCATTTTAAAAAAACAGCCATCATGCAGGATGAGTCTATTCCGCTTCTGTATGCGGCAGCAATGGCGTGTGAAGGCGTAGCTGCATTGGTATTGGGTAAATTATTTGATCGTCTTGGAATGAAAACAATGATCGCCGCAACATGTATTTCTTTATTCTTTGCACCAATGGTATTTCTTGGAGGATTTGGATGGGCAGTAGCAGGCATGATTGTTTGGGGCATTGGCATGGGAGCACAGGAATCAATTTTAAAAGCTGCGATGGCGGATTTAATCCCTGCAAGAAAAAGAGGAACTGGATTTGGATTATTCAATACTGCATTTGGAGTGTTTTGGTTTATAGGCAGCGCTTTAATGGGCTACCTGTACGATTTATCCATTAATGCATTAATTATATTCTCTGTAAGTACACAACTCATCGCAGTAATTGTTTTGGGTCTTGTAATTAATCATCAAAACACAAAAGTTGCAAAGGCAACAATGTGAGAAATAAAAAATTATTATGCCGGTTATACCTGAAGAACGTAAGCATGTTTTTAATTCAACGGCTTATATGATAGAAAGAAAACTGCTGGATTTACAAACATATATTGTTGCACATCGTTATCCCTTGCGCTTTGTATGTTTTGAATATAAAAACCCATTAACGGAAAAAGAACTCGGAGGAATAGAAAAGGGAATAAATAAAATGTATGATTTGCTGGAAACTTTTTGCAATGAATATGCTGTTCACAAAATGCCGACAAGCATGCGATCTGAATTGATGGTTAAAGCAAATTTTCTTTGGGAAGATCTCTGCGGCGCAATAAGTTTAAGAGGATATGGAAAAATAGATGAGCCTATTGTAAGTGATTATACAGAAAAGATCAATGCAATGATTAGAGGTATCAATGAAGTAATTGAAGATTGCAAAAAATTAATGGATGAAAGTACAAACGCTATTATTCCTTTCGGCACAAATTCAGAATAAGAACTAACAACACAAAACTGCCACATCAAATAAAGAATACGCAATTATTAACCAAATCAAAATGATAAAAAATGAGAATAACAAAAATTCATGCACGTGAAGTACTCGATTCAAGAGGTAATCCAACAGTAGAGGCTGAGGTGTTTTTAAACGATACAGCAATTGGAAAAGCAATCGTTCCCTCAGGTGCAAGCACCGGTGAACGCGAAGCCGTGGAATTAAGAGATAATGATTCAAAACGTTATAACGGAAAAGGCGTATTGAAAGCAGTAGAAAATGTAAACAACAACATCGCTCAAAACCTTACAGGCAAATCGTTAGGTTCCCAATCAAAATTGGATGAAGCTTTGCTTATGCTCGATGGCACGCCAAATAAATCTAAACTTGGTGCAAATGCTATTCTCGCTGTGTCTATGGCTTATGCAAAAGCAATGGCTGCTTTTCGCAATCAACCCTTATATGTTTATTTAAGTGAAAGCGAAAGATACATTTTGCCCGTTCCATGCATGAATGTAATAAATGGCGGAAGGCATGCTGATAACAATGTAGATTTTCAGGAATTCATGATTGCTCCGCATAATGCACCTTCATTTAAAGAAGCAATAAGAATGGGTGAAGAAACTTTTCATGCACTCAAAAGTATTTTGAATAAAAAAGGTTATTTCACCGGTGTTGGTGATGAAGGTGGTTTCGCTCCAAATTTAAAATCGAATGAAGAAGCAGTGGAAGTAATTCTTGAAGCAATTGCAAAAGCTGGTTATAAACCCGGCGCTGATATATCCATTTGTCTCGATCCCGCAACAAGCGAAATGTGGGATGAAGGCAAGTACGTTTTCTTTAAATCATCCAAAGAAAAAATTTCTTCAGAGCAATTACTCGATACATGGAAGAAGTGGATACAACAATATCCGATAGTATTGCTCGAAGATGGCATGGCTGAAAATGACTGGGAAGGTTGGAAAATAATGACGCAGGAATTAGGAAATAAAATTGAATTAACGGGTGATGATATTTTTTGCACCAATCCCCTTATTCTTCAAAAAGGAATTGATGAAGATGTTGCAAATTCGGTGCTTATCAAATTAAACCAAATAGGTTCTGTTACCGAAACACTGCAAACAATTCATCTCGCTTATGAAAATAATTACAACTGTTTTATCTCGCACAGAAGTGGGGAAACGGAAGATACCTTCATTGCTGATTTATCAGTTGCTACAAGCGCAGGTCATTTAAAAACGGGCAGTGGCTGCAGAAGTGAGAGGGTGGCTAAATTTAATCAACTATTGCGTATTGAAGAAGAGTTAGGAAACAGAGGAACATTTGCAGGTATAAAAGTATTTAAAAATAAATGATCATGCGTATTGCCGTTATCAGCGATATACACGCTAACCTGCCCGCATTGCAAGAAGTGCTTGCAGGTATTGATATGCAAAAGCCTGATCTGGTTTATTGTCTCGGCGATCTCGTAAATCAAAATGTTTGGAATAATGAAGTGGTAGAAATAATTCGTGAAAGAAAAATTCATTCAGTAAAGGGCAATCATGATGAAGGAATTTCAAGCGGAAAAAAGTTTTTTCCTTTTACATATACCTATGACGAAGCGAAACAATGGGGCATAGAAGCCATAGCTTACACATTAGAACATATAACCGATGAAAATAAAAAATTTCTTGCTGCGTTGCCATTGCATTTGCATATAACTATTGAACAAAAAAATGAGAAACCATTTATCTTAACGTTCATGCATGGCAGCCCTTTGGGCATCACTGACAAGATTTTTCGTTTTATGCCATTGTCTCATTATGCTTCTATGATTGATATGGCAGAAACGGATATATTACTCGCCGGCAACACACATACACCGCTTCATAAAGTAATTACAAAAGAAGAAAACGGCAGAACAATTTATCGTCATCTTATTAATCCCGGTTCAGTAGGAAGATCCAGAGATGGCGACTGGCGACCTTCGTATGTAATTATCACACTAAATACAACAAAACAATTACATTCTGATCCTGATGCTGTAAAAGTAGATTTTTATCGTATAAAATATGATTTGGGAAAAGCAGTAAAAGCAATAAAGAATAGCGGATTGCCTGTTTATTTCGGAAGTTGTTTGATTGCGGGGTAATGAGAAAATGAGATAATTTGATAATTTGAAAATGTGGTGAATAAAGTATAAGAATTTTTTTATGTACCAACCAGTAGAATATGAATTAAACTTCCGTTGCGTCGCACTCTTGTACTGAAGGAAATTCTATTGAACATCGCGAAGATAGATGTCTCTTTCCTCGACATGACAAGCTTAAGTTTTTTAATAAGCTGAAAATTGAATCTTCAGCTTGTCATCATTCTTCAGCATGTCATCCCGACGTTAGGAGGGATCCATAAAACATGCATTAGAAGAATCAATGGTTTATGGAGCATTTTGAACATATCATATCAGAGTTGAAAAATATTGCTGAAAAAATCGGCGACATCACTTCATTGAAAGAATGCGAAGAATTAACCGTAAAACTTCAAGAACAAAAGCTATATATTGTAATTGTGGGATTATTTAAACGTGGCAAATCTTCTGTTATCAATGCCTTACTTGAAAAACATTTGGCACCTGTTGGTGTAACGCCTCTAACGGCACTCATCACTTTATTTGAATACGATGCAAGCCGCTCTTATGCCAAGATATTTTTTCTCGATAGATATACAGAAGAAATTACAATTGATGAAGTAAGTAAATATATAAGTGAAGAAGAAAATCCTTCCAATCAAAAACAGGTAGAACTGGTACAGATATTTGACTCAATTCCTTTGTTGCAAAATATCACGCTTGTTGATACACCCGGTATTGGTTCTACATTTCAGCACAACACAAACACTACTCGCGGGTTTATTCCAAAAATTGATGCCGCGTTATTTATTATAAGCGCTGATATGCCCGTATCAGAATTAGATTCAGTTTTTTTAAAAGAGTTAACTGATACAATTCCCAATACAATTTTTGTTATTAATAAAATTGATTTGCTGAATAAACAAGAACTTGAAAAAATGGTTCGTCATGATAAAAAAGCGATTGCAGGCATCATTCAAAAAGAGGCAAAAGAAATTGATTTCATACTCGTATCTGCAAAATGGGCAAATGAAGGAGACGGAGAAGGAAATATACATGCGTTGCGGAAATCGATCATACAGTTAACAGCAAAAGAAAAAGAAAACATGCTTGCTCACTCCGTAAAAAGAAGAATAGATTTATTATACCAGCAATTATCCATGCAACTGCAATTACAGCTTGATGCATTGCAAATGCCATTAAACGAATTGGAAAGTAAAAGAAAACAATTGCAAGATTCAGTGGCGCTGATGGAAGAGCAAAAAAGTGAGTTTAATGCAATTATAAATGGCAGAGTAAAATCTTTACAGGATCAGATTGATGAATCGTTAAATGAATTTGCCCGTTCTGCAAGGAATTTTATAAATGAACAACTAATATCATTTTTTGCTGAACAATCAAAACTTCCTGACACTAATAGTCTCAACAAATTTGTCGAACAACTGCATAGTGAAATAATTCAGCAATTTAATTCCGTGCATATAGAATGGGAAGCTAAAAGCCGTACACATTTTCGAAATCTATTAGAGCAATATATCCATCGTTCCCAAAGCTTCCTGAATGAGCTTGCAAAAAATTTAACGGCACTTATGGAAATGAACTTTGCAAATATCGCAGAGAAATTCGATCTCGATGTTTATACTGCTTTTTATCTCACTTTGGATAGTGGCAAACCGCCTGCAGTAACGAATAAAGGAATATTCTTTAAATTCTTATCCGTTCAATCTCAAAAGAAAAAAATCTTCACCCAGTTACAGGAACACTACAGTGAAATTATCGTGAGAAATGTCGGTTCAATTATTTATGATCTGCAATATAAAATACAGGAGTCTTTCAGAAAGTTCAACTATGATCTTAATAATAAACTGAAAGAGCTTCTGGATAATATCAATAAACTTTTATCTGATGTTATTGAAGCACGGCAAAATACCCAATACAAGGTAAGTGATAAAGTAGAAGCAGTAAAACAAATGCAGCAGCAGTTGTTAGTAGCTAAATCAATATCTGCCGCTTCTTTGGCAGAATAGTTGTATGATATGGACAAGCAAACTTATATTGACCTTGAGATATTCGAAACAAAAGAAAACAATACAAGTATTTTTAAAATGCTTGACTGCACCATCACGCAAGGCGGAAGCGACGCTTTAAAAAATAGATTTTTGCATCCCTTTACTCGTGTAGAAGAAATAAAACAAACACAAGAAATAGTTGAATACCTAACTCAGCACACAAATGAATGGAGTCTCACAATCACTGAGCAGGATGTAAAATATGCAGAACACTATATTTCTTCCAGCATTGTTGTGTTTCACGTTAAAAAAAATATTGGCGGTTGGATAACAGCAGAACAATTTCAGTGGCAGCAACCTGATTATTTTCATTTTATAAAATCAAGTATTGAATCCTTTCATCACTTGCTGCAAAAATTACATTCATTTTTAAATCCACTTCTTGACAAGAATGTGCCTCAATACATTCTAAATCTTTTTAGTGAGGTTAACAATCTTCTTTCTGTGTTTCAAAAAGAAAATGCGGAGATAAATAAAATTTCAAGAGTTAGTACTTTGATGATGGACTATAAACTTCGTCATGATAAAAAAGAAAACATCAATAATCTTTTGAATGCCTTTTATGAAGCTGACGCATTATTTGCAATGTCTAAATCATGCAGGAAATATAAATTATCAATGCCTGAAATATCACCTAAAAGCAAAAGTTTTTACATAGAGGATTTGCGGCATTTATTTATAGAAGATGCGGTTGAGAATGATTTAATTGTCTTGAATAAAAATTTTATTTTTTTAACTGGTCCTAATATGGCAGGGAAGACAACTTTTATAAAAGCGGCGGCGATAGCGGTTTTTTTAGCGCATATCGGCATGGGTATCCCCGCTAAAAACGCGACAATTCCTTTGTTCCATGAAGTGTTCAGCAGCATTAACATTGCAGACAATGTACAACGCGGAGAAAGTTTTTTTCTTGCTGAAATTTTACGGTTGAAAGAATTAGGCAAAATGTTTCAATCGGGAAAAAAAGCTTTTGCAGTGTTGGATGAACTATTTCGTGGTACTAACCTGAAAGATGCAATGGATTGCACGGTTTTAATTACTGAATTACTAACCAAAAAAAATGAAAGCTTTTTTATTCTTACTTCTCATATATCAGAATTGTATGAGCGATTAAAAGAGAATAAGAATATTAGTTTCTTGTATTTCGAATCTAAAAATATCAATGATCAAATTGTATTCAGTTACCGTTGTAAGGAAGGCATTACAGATGAAAGATTGGGGCTAATGATTTTGAAAAATTCCGGATTACCGGATTTGCTTTCAGAATAAATCATTTTGAAAAACCGAATATGCAAGAATTATCATTATGGCAAAAATTGTTTTAGCAGCAGGTGGTTATGTTTTCGATTTTATGCAACTAAAACATTATTCGGAGATATCTTTTCTCAGTTAAAATATCCGCAATCGCTTCCACCCTTTACTGATACTACTGACCTTGAGGTGAGAATAATCAGGGAATTACAGAAAGGTTGAAAAATTCAATTTTTCTTGTCAGGCTTTTTGATTTTCCACGACTATACTTCTTTGGCGCATCGTTCTCTTCCGCTTTGAGGAACGGTTATCAGGAAATTATTTTAAACCGTTAAAAGAAGAGTTATGAAGCAGAGTGTGTGATAAAGAGGAAATGAATTTTCTGGCATTGAATCTGCCAATGATGTAACTGCAGGCAAAAAAACAGTTGAAGAAACATGAGCTTATTATACGAGAGCGGCTATGGACTTTATGCAGGGCAAGATGGATCCCTATGTGCACGGACTAAAGTTTGCAGCCAATCAGTCGAATACCAAAGACTCTGACACACCCGCTAAAATGTAATTGCTTGTGCCGCCCGAAAAGCGGCACAATCTTTTGAATAGGAACTTAAAAAAAACCTATGAGTAATCATTATTACAATGCAGAAGATTTAAAAAAGTTTGGTAATGTAGGTGAGTTTCAAAAGAACCTTGCCAATAAGTTCTTTGCTTACTACGGAGAAGTTTTTAAAGACAGTGAATTATCGGCCAAAGAAAAATCCTTAATAGCCTTAGCCGTAGCTCATGCCGTACAATGTCCTTATTGCATTGATGCGTATAGCAGCGATGCCTATGAAAAAGGATGGAGTGAAGCCCAGATGATGGAAGCCGTGCACGTAGCCTGTGCCATACGAGGTGGAGCTTCATTGGTGCATGGTGTACAGATGATGAATAAAGTAAACGAAATAGCAATGTAGCGATGAATTGTATTATTCAATAATCTTAGTTTTTATGAACAATGAAACCAATACCATTTCTCCTGTGAAAAACAGCAAAGTTTCTCTTCAATACCGGCACAGCCCTTTAGCTGAAGTACAAACACAACTTGAAATAATTGAACATGGACAAACGGGTGATTTCGCCTTAGTGCCCTTTCAGCAAAAGCTAGAAGAAAGTGAACTATATCCTTTGAAACCAACAGGCATAGAAATTTTTCAGGTGAACGTGGGCAAAATGTGTAATCAGACCTGCAAGCATTGTCATGTAGATGCCGGGCCTGACAGAAAAGAAATAATGACAAAGGCAACAATGCAACAATGCCTGGATGCTCTGGAAAATAATCCGCAGCTACGAACAGTTGATCTGACAGGTGGTGCTCCTGAAATAAATCCAAACTTTCGATGGTTTGTAGAAGAGATAAAAAAGTTAAACAGGCATGTAATGGTACGCTGTAACCTCACTATCTTTTTAGCCAAGCCTTGCAAATGCTCAATGATGTGGGTTATGGAAAAGCAGAAACAGGATTGATACTTAATCTGGTTTACAATCCTGCCGGTGCTTTTTTACCGCCCTCGCAAGCTGCCTTGGAAAAAGAATACAAAGAAGCATTGATAGAGCGATTTGATATTATGTTCAATCATTTGTTTGCCATTACTAATCTTCCCATCAGTAGGTTTTTAGATTACTTGCTGCAAAGTGGCAATTATGAAAATTACATGGAAAAGCTTGCGAACGCATACAATCCTGTTGCGGCTGCTAATGTGATGTGCCGTAACACTATTTCCATAAGTTGGGATGGCTATTTATATGATTGCGATTTTAATCAGATGCTTGATTTAAAGGTCGGTTACCACTCAAACCATATTTCAAAGTTCGATATTGAGGATTTAAATCAAAGAAACATTATAGTGGGCCAACATTGCTATGGCTGTACAGCGGGAGCCGGCAGTAGTTGTGGTGGTGCTGTAGCATAAAATATTCGTGGTATGGTTGTACTTATTTTTATTACAGTTCTATTATTGACGTATGCAAATGGTGCCAATGATAATTTTAAAGGCGTAGCTACACTTTGGGGCAGCGGTACACTCAATTATAAAACAGCCTTGGTACTTGCTACGATTGCCACTTTTGCAGGATCTGTTTGTTCCTGGTTTTTTGCTGAAGCACTCATCAAAAACTTTTCAGCCAAAGGATTGGTGTCAGATAACATTATCCAATCAGCAGATTTCGTCCTGGCAATAGTCTTAGCTGCCGGGGCAACGGTTTTGTTAGCCACTCGTTTTGGTTTCCCTATCTCTACTACACATGGGTTAGTAGGTGCTTTAATCGGTGCAGTATTGGTAGCAGTTGGCACTCGTGTGAATTTCACCACACTTGGAAAAACATTTTTTCTTCCTTTATTAACAAGCCCCCTGATCGCAGTAGCGTTAAGCAGTTTTTTTTATTGGCTGTTTCATTATTCAAGAAAAACTATAGGAATTTCAGAAGAAAGTTGCATATGCGTTGGTAAAAAATGGATGCCGCTTGCAGATTTAGCAACAGCATCAAATAGTGTTACTTCTGTGCCTGTTACAGAAACAACTGTTAGCACTATGGAAGAATGTGCCGTACAATATCAAGGCAAGTTTTTAGGCATCAGTTTTCAGCCTCTGTTAAATAATCTTCACTATGCCAGCGCAGCTATTGTTTCGTTTGCCAGGGGATTGAACGAC
>WNGE01009101.1_pt1 | contig 10972 bp, 4 predicted proteins | sample 5400651 | NCBI WGS metagenome assembly WNGE01 (sample SAMN13153370, study PRJNA577476) | soil metagenome | isolation source: 60 cm soil or saprolite under grassland replicate 2 | place: USA:California | collected 2016-06-15
CCAGTCCGGCGTCCCTGCCGGGACGCAAAATCGGTTATGTCCAACTCCGGTGGTTACGCTCGCGCTCCACCACCGGCTAATATCCATCGTCCCTCCGGGACGAAAATGCATCGCTTGACTTGTGGGGAAACCAATGGCTTACGCTCCCCGTACCGTACCGGAGATCGCGCCACAGGCCCCTACTCGCATTTGCTAACCGCCATAAAATGTTTGCACGGTGAAGTCTTCCCCTTCCCAACGGTCTGCCTCGGGCCAATGGAAGGTGAACACTATCTGCTCGTCATGCGGCAGCGCTTCTGTGGGTAGATCGGTTATGTGCACGCCAAGGCCGGTGTCTAGCGAGTCGGTATCATGGGCCGTGCGCCAGCCGTCGGCGCTCCAGTGAATCACAGTTGAAGCCAGCGTCTCGATGCGCAAGGTCTTGCCCGCCGGCATCGTGTCGCATTTATTGTTGAAGCGCCACACGATGTAAGGCGAGCCGGTCTTCTCCACCAGGTAGCGCTGGACCGGCTGTGGTGGCAAGTCGAAGACGCGGCCGTCGCGCAACGAACGGCGCAATTTGATGTACTCCGCGTGCGCCCAAACCAGCGGCATGGCTGAACCAGTAGCTCCGCCGCGGAAGAGTTCAGCTGCGCGCCCAATCCCAAATCCGTCGAAAGGCGAGCCGTCCTGGCTCTCGCCGTACATATCTCCCACGTACCGGCGCCAGGCGGGTCCGTTGGGCGTCTCCACTTTGAGCAGCGCATCAATGGCTTGTACGGTGTTGACGATGCGCGGGTCGTCAGCCGCGCGCAGACCGAAGCGCACCAACGCCAGCGCGTCGGGACCGACGATGTAAGAAGCCGGCCCAACGAATTGTTCGGGCGGGCGGCCTTTGATCGGGACGAAGCCATGCCGCGGCGACGCCGCTTCGGCCTTCTCCGGCGGAGCGATGCGCACGTAGTGTCCTTCGATCCCGAGCGCGCGATCCAATTCGGCTCCGGTCACGTATGTCCACCGTTCGATGTTGGCGTTCCAGTAATCCGCCGTCTCCCTCAAGTAAGTCGCCACCCGCGGCTCATCGGCCTGGTCGGCGATGTCGGCGGCGGCCAGTAACGCCGCGACCTCCGCCGCCAGAGTGAACGGGGAGTAACCCGGGTCCATCTCCCACCGCTCCTGCATGGTCACGGGGCCGTTTCGCGCCAGATAGCCCGCGGCCTTCCTCACCATTGGCCAGAGGCGCGACAGATCTTCACTGTCCAGCGGCGGCAAGAGCGCGCCTTCGCGCCTAGCCTGATCTACCAGCAAGATCGGCAGCGCCGTCTCGTCCATCTGCACGCCGTTCCAGTAGGGCGTGCCGTCCATCCACATATTCTGCGGCCAATGACCGTCGGACTCCTGCGTCACCATCAAGTAATTAAGCACGCGGTTGACTTCGTCGCGCGCGCCGGCGGCCAGCAACGCCGAGGCCGCCTCCACCAGATCGCGCGGCCAGACCAGATGATAGCCGCCGAGGTCTTCGTCTCCTTTGACGAAGCCCCAGGGGATTGAAAGGCTGGCAATGATCCCGCCCAGGAATTTCTTGGCCTCGTGAGCGCGCAGCGTCGCCAGGCTGATGTAATAAAGACCGCAGTCGCCCGCTTCCGGCTTCATGGTCAGCGGCTGCCGCCACGCCTCCCACTCGCTGATGTACCGGGCCTGCGCCAGATCGAAGTCATATGTCACGGCGGCGAGCGCCGACTGGCCCGCTTCAGCGGCGCTTGCGCCGAAACCCAGCGCCAGAGTGAACTCGCCGCCGTGAGCCAGCAGATCAATCTCGCCCGTGAGCGCCACATTGCCGTTTTCCGCCCGCTCATAACTCCAGGTCATTTGTTTGTGCGCGCTCAAGTCCTGCCACCCGTCGGAGACGCCGACGAACCCCGCCGCGGTTTTCACCCACGGCGCGGAGCAGGCCAGCGCCAGCGCATACCCGTTCCGCTCGGCGAAGAGCATCGGCGCGCCCTTGTAGTCGCCAACCCAGGCGGTGTTGCCCCATCCGCGATTGCCAAGGTGCGGGGCCAGCAACGCATAAAGTCGATACTCGTCCAAGGCTCCCTTCAGAGGAATGAAACGGGTCCGCTGCAACGCAGCGTCGTATTGTGGAGAGGCTATGATAGTTTTTTCGATCCGGTAACGTCCTTGCAGGCAGGTATTGCTCAAATGGTAAGCGGGTACGCCTTCGGCGAGATATTTCACCTCGTGCCGGGCATGCCGTTTCTCTTCTGAAAAGAAGTCGCGCCCGTCGGTAACGATCAGGCCAAGATCGCGCGTGCATGCATGATCCAGGCGCGGGTAATAAATCTCATTGAAGATGCCATGGCTGAGCGTGAACCAGACGCGGCTCTCCGCGTTGAGCGCCGTGCCAACGCCGCTCTTGGCGCTCGAGGTCCATCTCGGGGCAATGCCCGGCCAGCCGGAAGCGTAAGATGCGTTTCCATCGAGGTGTTGCGTGTTATCTTGCATTAGCCGATTCCCTATTGATTTGAAGCGTGCAAATAAAACTACTTTGCAATCAACACATTGATCGGCGCAAACCTGGGTACGCATCGCTTCCAGCGTGCAGTCTCGGCAAGAGGCGCATTGAAAAGCAATTGCGCTAGTGTGCGAGACTGCACGCTGGAAGCGATGCGTACCCAGGCGTCTCCTGATTTATGCGCAGGATTCATAGTAAGTAGTTGATTGTATTCAGTTTTAATTTGCACAGTCTTCAAATAATTGATTTCCTCTGTGCCCTCTGTGTGCTCTGTGGCTGGAAGTCTTCGATCCTTGATCCTCGATTCTCGGGAATTACCGGTTGCCCAGACGGATGACGACCCCGACCGAGTACCGGAAGTTATTGAACACTTCACCTCCGGCCCTGGCTGCCAGGTAATCTACTTGACCAAGGCGAATGGCGAGATTGTTATGCACTTTGACATCGAATCCGCCTCCCAGCGTGTATGCGAACGCATAGGCCGCATCTCCCGCTGAGACCCCGAGAGCTGAACCCTCGACGCTGGCGCGCGCCGCGCCAAACAAGGCGTGAACAAAGGGCTCGACTTTTCCTCTGTGAAGAGTGACGCGCGGACCGAACAGGAGGGTCAACACGCGGACTTTGGCGTTAATCCCGGTAAGGCTCGGATCGCCGAGAAGATTGCTGGCCGAATCCGATTTGGTGAACTGGCTGAATTCGCTGATGATGCCGACATGTCTGGCGACGTTCCCGGCGAATGACACATTGAATCCGTGCGTGTCGAGGTTGGTGGGAACAGAGCCGGCGGGAACAGTGCCGGCGGGAACAGCGCCAAGGTCGACTCGCAGAAATGAATAGCCGCCGAAAATCTCGACTTTTGGAGCTACCTCCTGCGCCGATGCCGCCAGCGGCAAGCAAAGGACCACCAGTGAGGCCAAGAACGACAATTTCTTCATAGATCCTCCTTCGTGAGGTTGTGATACGGGTTGAGTGTTCCAATAATAGGGGGCTTGGTGGGGCGCCAGGTTAAGCCGGAAGGGGGACAGGTACGAACATGGACGCGGCACATCCGAGGGGCGCGACGTCAGCCGATAATGAAAGGCTTGACAGTCACTTATGCCCAGCCGATTATGCATGAAACTTCTTCAATGTAAAACCGACGGAGGATTAACGATGAAGAGAATCGCTCTATGCGTTCTCGCGCTCTCGTTCGCGTGGGCGATTGTCCAGTCCACGCGCGCGCAGGAATCGAAGACGCTCGACGACCTCAAGCGAGAGGTGGTCGCCGAAGTTGATAAGTCGCAGAAGCTGATCCAGGAGATGGTGGACAGCATCTTCAGCTTCGCCGAGTTGGGCTTTCAGGAGTACGAGACCAGTAAATACGTCACCGGAATACTCGAAAAGAACGGGTTCAAAGTTGAGCGCGGCGTCGCGGGCGTGCCGACCGCGTGGGTGGCGAGTTACGGTTCGGGCAAACCGGTCATCGGCTTTATAACCGACATCGATTGCATCCCGCGCGCTTCGCAGAAACCAGGGGTCGCTTATCACGACCCGATCATCCAGGACGCGCCCGGTCACGGCGAGGGGCACAATTCCGGCCAGGCCGTGAACGTCGCCGCCGCGATCGTCCTGAAGCAGATGATGGAGAGGCACAAACTGCCGGGAACGCTCAAACTCTATCCTGGCGTGGCCGAAGAGCTGGTGGCGACTAAAGCCTTCTTCGTTCGCACGGGATTGTTCAAAGACGTGGACGTCATGCTCGGCTGCCATGTGGACAACGATTTCGTCACGAACTGGGGGCAGCCCGAACGCAACAGCGGGTTGGTCTCAGCGCAATTTTTCTTCCACGGCAGGTCGGCGCATGCGGCGGGCTCGCCGTGGTCGGGGCGCAGCGCGCTCGACGCGGTCGAATTGATGAACATCGGCTGGAATTTCCGGCGCGAGCACCTTCGCCTGCAGCAGCGATCGCATTACGTCATCCCGAACGGCGGCGATCAGCCGAACGTGGTGCCGTCCGAGGCGAGCGTCTGGTACTACTTCCGCGAACTCGATTACCCGAAGATCAAGGAGCTTTATGAACTGGGTAACAAAATGGCGCAGGCCGCCGCGATGATGACCGACACCACGGTCACGCAGCGCATCGTCGGCTCCGCATGGCCGAACCATTTCAATAAAGTGGTCGCCGAGGTTCAGAGCAAGAATATCGAGGCCGTCGGCATGCCCCAGTGGAGCGAGGCCGATCAGACGCTGGCGAAAGCTTTGCAGGCCGAGATCAAAGCGAAAGTCGAAGGATTGAAGACGAAGCCCAAAGTGCTTGACGGGCCGAAAGAGGTTGTGATGGGCGGCGGCTCGGACGACGTCGGCGACATCTCGTGGAACCTCCCGATGGTCTATTTGCGCTATCCGGCCAACATCCCGAACCTGCCCGGTCACAGTTGGGAAAACGCCGTCGCCATGGCCACGCCGATCGCCCACAAAGGCTCGACCGCCGGCGCCAAGGTCCAGGCTATGACCGCGCTCGATTTCATGTTGAAACCCGAACTGCTGAAGCAGGCATGGGATTATTTCAACAGCGTCCAGACCAAAGAGATCAAATACCAGCCGTTGATCAATCCGTCGGATCAACCTGCGATAGAATTGAATAAAGAGAAGATGGAACAATTCGCGCCGCAGTTGAAGAAGTATCACTACGATCCGACGAGGTACAAAACCTACCTGGAGCAATTGGGTATCCAATATCCGACTGTGAGAAAGTAATCGCCAATATACGAAAATCTGAAACAGACCTCCAATATTCTGTAAGTCGGCGGATCGCGACTCGGCCCCGCCTGATTTAAATTCAATAGATAGTATGCTTTGGCAGGTCCTCTGATTTCTCAGCCTATCGGGAACGCAACTTGCACACTGCCGGACGAGAAGCAAATCCAAAAAAATATGTATAGCTTCGATATTTAATAATCTAATTGCAGTTCAATCGAAGCGAACGCATTTCTAGCCACGTCAGTTCAAGCAATTAAGGAAGACTGCCAACAGGATTTTTCCGGAGGATATTTATGACAAGGATAATCAGGCTATTTGCCCTGTCGCTCACATTAATGGCCGGGGCGTTTTCGTCAGCCGCCGCTCAGGCGACTTCGGGCACGATTTCGGGCGTTGTGACCGATGAGAATCAGGGCGTGATCACGAGCGCTTCGGTGACAGTTCGCAACGTCGGCACGAATGAATCACGTTCTTTGACCACAGATAGTGAAGGTCGCTATCGCTTTCCTAACCTGCCTGTAGGGAATTATGAGGTCACTGCTCAAGCGAACGGTTTCGCGAAGCTGGTACGATCCGGCATCGAGCTGCTGCTTAACCAGGACGCGGTTGTAAACCTGACACTGAAAATCAGCAATGTGGAATCGGTCGTCACCGTCGCCGAGAACGCGTCGTTGTTGAATACGAGCAACGCCGAAGTCAGCACGCGGTTCGATTCCAAGCGCCTGTCGGAACTGCCGCTCGCGCCGAACCGCAACGTCTTCAACGTCGCGCTCTCAGCGGCCGGCGTCAGCCAATTGGGCAGCGGCCAGACAGGGTTCGCGCAGGGCATGAGCTACTCGTCCAACGGCGGCCGCCTGCGTTCGAACAACTTCGTGCTGGACGGTCAAGACATCAACGATCCGAGCGTGTCGGGTGGCCAGCAGCCGCTCAACAATCCTGACCTGGTGCAGGAAGTTCGCTTGGTGACAAATCAGTTCGCCGCCGAATATGGCCGCAACTCAGGTTCGGTGCTCAGTGTCATCACCAAGAGCGGCACGAACCAATACCACGGCAGCGCCTTCGCCTTTAACAACAACAACCACTTCAATGCCTGTAGCAACAGGGACAAGGCGGCGAGCAATTCCACCGGCTTCTGCGACCCGAAGGCCGCGACCGATTCGCGCAAGGGCGCGCCTTACCGGATAGAGAACCAGTTCGGTGGCACCTTCGGCGGGCCGGTGCGCCTACCGTACTTCGATGGCAAAGACAAAACCTGGTTCTTCGGGTCATTACAACGGTGGACGGATCGGCAATTCGCCCCGGGCTTCACGCTGAACGGCGCGCCGACCGACTTGGGTCGGCAGAGATTGCAACAGAACGCGGGCAACCGCGCGCAGGTGGCTGCGTTGTTGCGCTTCCTCCCCGTGGCGCCGGCCGCCAACGGTAAAATTGCCCGATTCTCACTGACCCCGGGCGTGAACTGTAAGCCTGCCGACCCCCAAGCGCCAATTCCGCCATCCTGTATCGAAGTGCCACTCGGTGACCTAACCGGTTCGACGTCTTTCCGCTTCGACGATTGGCAGGGGTCGGGCCGCATTGATCACCAGTTCACCCCAAACCAGCGGATTAGCGGTCGCTACCTTTTCGACGACAGCCTTACCTCGGGGACGGGGCAGGTGACGCCGCCGGGACTGACGACGGTCTCACCGTCGCGTTCGCAGGCGGCGACGTTTAATTTGACCAGCCTAGTTGGCAGTCGCTGGATCAACGACGCTCGCCTTGCGTGGTCGCGCTTCGGTTCGCGTACGACGGCCAGCGACCCGTCGTCACAACTGATTCCTTCGATTGAGATCGAGGATCTGGCTCTGCGCGGCTTCAACGCCGCCGCTGACCGGACAGCCATTGGGCTGGCGGTCAACCTGCCGCAGTTCCGCTTCAACAACACTTACCAGATCGTGGACACCGTCGCCTACAACGCTGGCAACCACGGCATAAAGTTCGGGACTGACTTCCGACGCACGCAGGTCAAGAGCTTCTTCGTGCCGACTATTCGCGGGCGGCTGGCTTACCCGACCTTGCAGAACTTTATTGACGACGTGGCCCTAACGGCTTCGACCATAAATCGTCCGCTGCCGGGCGGGCAGCAGATTCAGTACTACGACAACTACGACTACTACTTCTTTGGGCAGGATGAGTGGAAGATCAGGCCGAGCCTCACGCTGTCGTATGGTCTGCGCTACGAACTGCCGGGCAATACTTTCGACGATCTCGTTCCGGTCAATAACCAGATTGTGGCGGCTGCGGGTGGCGATGCGCGCTTCGCCTTTACGCCCGTGCCCAAGACCGACAAGAACAACTTCCAGCCGCGCCTCGGCTTCAGCTGGAACCCGCGCACAAGCGGCGGGCCGTTCAATCTCTTGACCGGCGGCGAAAAGCTTGTGGTGCGTGGCGGTTATGCGCGCACGAACGACGCCGCGTTCCTCAACATCAATCTGAATATCGCCAGCGCCTTCCCGTTCGTGGCCTCGATCAACTTGCCGCCGGCAGGCGCCTTCAGCGCTATCAGTACGGCGCAGGTGTCGGGGCTGAACCCGAATACGTTGACGCGTACGATCGTCGGCGGGGACTTCCGCGCGCCAAGCTATGATCAGTTCAGCCTGGAAGTGCAGCGCGAACTGTCGCGTGACATAGTCTTGCGCGTCGGCTACGTCGGTACGAAGGGCACAGGACTGTTCCAGACGGTCGACGGCAACCCGCGTACGCCTACCAACGTCATCGCTGATCCCAAGGCCCCCGTCTTCGCGCCGCGCGTCGACCCCACCCGCGGCATCTTCCGATTGCGCGCCAACGCGGCCTCTTCGATCTACCACTCGATGCAGATCAGCCTGGAGAAGCGCCTGACTCGTGGCTTCAGCGCGGGCATGCACTACACCTGGAGCGCGGCCATTGATACGACCTCGGAGATATTCAATCCCTCGACCGGCGAGGTGGCCGTGGCGCAGGACTCGTTCGATCTGCGCTCCGACCGTGCCCGCTCGACTTACGACCGGCCACACCGCTTCACTGGAAACACCGTATACGAACTGCCATTCTTCCAGGATCAGAAGGGCGCGCTTGGCCATCTGCTGGGCGGTTGGCAGGTCAACGCCTTCTTTACCTTGCAAAGCGGCGCGCCGTTTACCCCGCTCAACGGTTCTGACCCGACTGGCGCCCTGAACGGCATTGACTCATTGGTGGGTAATGCGATTCGCGCTGACCTGAACACGACGCTCGATGTTTCTTCGATGAATATCATCGAGCTGTTGGCGGCGGGTGGCTCCAAACTTTTCCGTCCGCTGCCTGCCTTCGACGAGTCAAAGCGAGGGACGACGCAGATCGGGAAGCGCGTAGGGAATGCGGGGCGTAACATCCTGCGCGCCGACGGCATTCAGAACCTCGACTTCGGCATCCTGAAGAACACGAACCTGTTCGAGAGCCACAGGGTGCAGTTCCGCGCCGACATGTTCAACGTGACTAATACTCGCAACTTCGGAATCCCGAACGGAACCGTCACCAGCGCCAACTTCCTCAACCAGTGGGCGACTAACGGCGGCAACCGTCGCATTGTGCTGGGCCTGCGTTACACGTTCTAAACCGAACTGGTAACTCATTACGATAATTTGAGGGCTGAAGGTTTTCGAACCTCAGCCCTCTTTTCCTTATGCATGAAGACACACCTCATCCAACTCGGTGTCTGGGAGTAGTTGTTAAAAGACCATAAAATGTAGGCGGCTCCCACGCAAGTTCCTAATGAGCCCAAAGACTTCGCTTCAAGTTTGGATTTGCTGAGTCTGATAACTGCCAATGCCGACATGGCGAAAATATATTTTACGAACCAATTATCCCCAAAATCGCCATTGACGGACTTGTGGTGATCACTATACTGCGAATCGCGCGGTGATTTACAGCGAATGCAGCATGGAGACGCAGCACTCGACCTTCGCCCCGTCCTCGATGAATTTGGCGTTCTGGAGGGCGTGCAAGAACTCCTCTGCAATGCATTCTTACAGACGTAAATTCCAGAATCATTAAAATACGGCACATTTGCTGACAGAGTGTGTCTTTATTCCATGCACGCCATCAAACCAGCCTGAAGATCGAACGGTTCAGTGACCATTCAGGCTGACGGAGTTCAGTTATTCTGCGGAAAAGTGTTTGAGGAAATCCTTGAAATACTTTTCCGATTTTTACATCTTGTGCCGGAAACACGGCACGTTGAAGGGTAAGACACCAGCGCAAGCCGCTAGTCTGAGCGACCACTGTTGGACGCTCAGGGAATTGCTAACCTTCAATGCTGCAATTACTTCAAAGATCACGTAGGGAGTACCTAATCTTTTGTCGCCGCATTGGTGGTTATAATGGCCAGATTCCCCCAGGCCACTCGTGAATAGGGAAAATAAAAATCACGGCAGAAAAATTAGCGCCGGCGCGGAGCCGGACAGAGCTTGGGAAGAGTCTATCTTGTCAGGAGGATCGGTATGGCTACGAACGACAACATGTTGAGCAAGTCTGGTATCAAGGGGAACAAATGGCATCATTTCAAGACGCCTTGGTTCAGCAAGAGCGCCATCTCCAAGCTCCGGCGCAGTAAGCGAGCCCTTTTAGTGGTTCTACTGCTGGCGTCGAGCGCCGTCGCGTTGGCGTCTCTTGGTATTTGGCGAGCCGTCAGGCCGACGCCGAGCCTTGCTCATGGAGCCACAGCCGCCAGCCCTGCAAACAATGCCTCCGTACTGCAGACGACAGCCGATCTTCCCTTAACCAAACTCAGAGAATATGTCTATGCCGGGGGTAGGCTGGTAACGAGTGAGGAAAAATCTTGTGTGCCCACTCTCACTCCTGCCAGCGCGAGTTCGCTGCAAGGCGGCGGGACCGGATCCTTCAGCGTTTCCACCGCGTCCGGATGCAATTGGACCGCCGTCAGCAACGCCAGTTGGATCACCGTCACCCCGCCGACAAGCGGCGTAGGCGCCGGCGCGGTCAACTACTCCGTGGCGGCGAATGGTGGCGCGCAGCGCGTCGGGACGATTACCGTCAACGGCCAGGCGTTCTCCGTCACCCAGGATCCGAATCCGGCCACTTGCAGTTACACGCGCAATCCGCCCGGCGTGTCGGTCAGTGAACAGGCTAGCAGCAGCTCTTTCGCGCTGACGACAGGCGGGGGTTGCCCCTGGACCGCCTCCAGCAATGCCGGCTGGCTCAGCATCACCTCGCCATCGCCGGCGAGCGGCCCCGGCTCGGCCATCATCAGCTACTCGATCGCCGCCAATAGCGGCCCGCAGCGCGTCGGCTCAATCTCAATCACGGTGGGAGGGCAGACCTTCGCCACCTTTACCGTCACCCAGGCGCCGAACCAAGCTAGTTGCACATTTGCCCTCAGTCCAAGCAGCTGGTTGTACCCTATCGAGGGCGGGAGCGGATCGTTCAGTGTCACGACCGGAGCGGGGTGCCTTTGGGACACCAACATTGCCAACGGCTGGATCACCATCACCGGCGGAGCAACAGGCATCGGCAATGGGACGGTGAGCTTTACAGTGCAAGCCAACAACGGCGGTTCGCGCACAGGCTCCATCTCGGTTCGCGGGCAGGTCTTCACCATCACCCAATGCGGCTTTGATGTTTCTCCCACCAGCGCCTCGTTTGGATCGGGCGGTTGGCCGAGTAGTACCATTACGGTATCATTGCCGGCAGGTTGCCCCGCGACCCCCTGGTCGGCGGTCAGTAACG
>WNGE01008469.1_pt1 | contig 10970 bp, 13 predicted proteins | sample 5400651 | NCBI WGS metagenome assembly WNGE01 (sample SAMN13153370, study PRJNA577476) | soil metagenome | isolation source: 60 cm soil or saprolite under grassland replicate 2 | place: USA:California | collected 2016-06-15
CCGAACAGCGGGTCGGCGAAGTTCTCCCACCCCAGTGTGTTGAACGCGCGGACGTAGCGGGCGGCTGGCGCCGCCGCCGCGACCTGAGCGGAGGCATTCACCACGGCCCCGCCGACCTGATTCGTCTCATCGATCACGAGCTTGCCATCCATACCGTCGTCATGTTCGACGAGCAGATCGCTGACCGATCTGCCGGGTAACGCCAGCAGCACCACGTCGGCTGCGGCGAGGGCGTCGGGGATGTTGGCCACCGTGGCATCGGTATCGCCGGCGACGTCGTCGTCTGTTGGATGGCGTGACCCGAACGTCACGACATGCCCGGCCTGCGCCCACGCACGGCCGAGCGTGCCGCCGATCTTGCCTGTACCGATCACGGCGATGCGCATCAGCTCCTCCTGCCTGGTCGTCGCTGCGCTGCACGTTATCGTCGGCTGGTATGGACGTCGGCGCCGCCCGAGACATCATCCGTTCGCAGCATCGGGCCGTGCTGGCGACGACGCGACCGGATGGCGAGCCGCAGATGTCTCCGGGGCTGGTCACTGTCGGTCGAGTCCGCACTACTCTGGGCCGCAATCGCGGCGCGGATGCGGGAGGCACACCCGCCGGCTCGGCCGACCCACAGGTCAGCACTCTCGACCTATCCCTAGCGCGGCCCAACGGAACTATCTACGCGGTTAGCGGACGCGTTCGCATCGGTCGGCGAAAGCCTTGAGGTGGTGACCTCGTCGTACGAGGAATGGATGTGCGCGTCACCGCAGGCCTCCGGCATCGCGTGCGTGTCATTGTGGGCGTGGCTGGAAGCGAACAACCCGCGAACTCCAGTGAGTATCGCCGGCTTCTCCTCTGATGAGGCGGCTCAGGATTTGGTCGGCATCGCTGCCGAGGCCGACGCGTTGGCTTATCTCGTCGCGGCCCGGGACCTCGCGCCGCCGTTGGCCATCGGCCTGTTTGGGGACTGGGGCAGCGGAAAGAGCTTCTTGATATGAAGCGTCGAGAGTCGGGTCTCCGGGGCTCCCACTTTCCGAGGGTCGACACCATGCGTTGGATGTCTACCTTCGACTGATCTGGCAACGATTTGCTCGCCAGGGCCCGTTCGGCAGCCCCGCGTTCGCCGACCGAGAGGTCCACGTACGGAGCCTGCTCGACGAGGTTCGCCCACACGATGAGGTTGATGTCGCGCAACTCCTCGACCGTCACTGTGATCTGTTCGCCGTCGTCGAGCTGCCCACTGACCAAGTCGTATTTGCCCGAGGCGGCAAGCGAATCCCGGTCGAGCGCGGAGAACAAGAACGCCAACCGTTCGGCTTCCGGCCCGACGCTTTGCGATATCACCGCCCGCTCGCTTCGCGGATACAGTTGCTGGCTAAATCCCAGCGGACCGTAGATGGAGTGGATCGATCCCGCCCGCATGACATGAGGTGGCACCTTCCATCGGCGGAACGCGTGGTGATCAGCGACTGGAAGGACGACTACAACCACCGACGCCGGCACAGCTCGCTCGGCTACCAGCCGCCAGCGGTCTACGCTGCCGCCTGCACCCACCAATGATCGACTCTGGCACGAGGTGGATAAGTCCTCGGGCGCCAGTGAGCATGGGACTTGCGTGCGGCGCGTCGGATCCAGTGCCCGATCGCCGCTGCCCAGCGGGGGCCTCGCGGCGCATTCCCCGAAGCTCGTGGAGCCTCCCACTGGGCTCGGGGCGTGCTCGGCCGGTTCAAGGGAGAGATGAGCGCCCTCGCGCCAGAGACGAGCGCTCGTGCACATCCGTTCATGCCCGAGATCGGGCGACAGAGCCAGCTACCGACGCCAGTGGGGTCACGTCCTGTCGGTATCGTGTTCGACGTCGCCTTCGGTCAGGGCGTTCCGGTCGTGGCGTGAGGCCGTGCGGTCGTCCTGCGCGTGTGCGCGGTCAAGGTCGGCGTGTCGCCGCTCGGGCCAGTGGGCACCGTATTCGCTTGTCGGGTCCAGCATTTCGGCGCGGTCGAGGTCGTTCTCGCGCTTCTCGGTCGCTGCGTCGCGAGCATCGGATAGCCTGTCACGCTCGTCGGCGACGGCCAGGATTGTCTGGGTGGCGTTCATCCGCTCGGCATGGGCGGCCTCGCGTGCCGCCACGGCGGCCTCGCGTGCCGCCACGGCGGCCTCGCCTGCCGCCACGGCGGCCTCGCGGCGTTCGAGGTCGGCCTCGCGCGGTTCGGAGTGGGCTTCGCGCGCGTCGGCTAGTTGGTCGCGTTGCCTGTCCTCCGAGCCCATAAAGGGAGTGAACCACCAACACGCGCCGCTGGCGAGGTTGGTTAGCACTGCAGCGCTTCGCTTAGCCTCGCCAGGGACGGGTCGCATTCCACTCATGCAGCGGCTCGACACTCATTCGCCAGTTGATCGCGCAACTGACGGTTCTCGGCAAGAAAGACTGTAAACCACCGACGCCGACACTCTGCGCTCTATGACCAGCCGCCAGCGGTCTACGCTGCTGCCTGTACCCACCGTTCATCGACTCTCACACGATGTGGATCAGTTCTCGGGGTCCGGCCAACCTCACTGGCGCCGCGCAGTGATCCTAAGAGGCCAAACTCGCCTGATGGTCGAGCACATGAATCTGGACGGCGAACTCCAACGCACGTCCCTACGTCACGTGCGTTGGAGTTCGCGCAGTCGCGTCAGGACTGCCGTGACGAACCCGTCGTCGTCTGGGGCCAATTGTGAGGGGTTCGCGCCGGCTGCCCGAGGTGAAGCCGGACGCCTCTCGTAACCCCGTTTGAGCGCAGCTTCGGCGTCGGGGAAGTCGACGTTCAGGACGTGGATCCACGCGGCTACTTCGTCCGGCTCGATCGTTCGCATGGACGAGGCGCCGGACTCGATATCGGTGAGCGCTTCCGCTGGGACGTGGATTTGCGCCGAGATCTCTTCGGGGGTGACTTTGGCGGCGCGGCGACGTGCGAAGAGCAGGACGGGCAGAGCTGCGGAGTTGTTCTTGCGCCACCGGAGTGCCGACTCGGCAGCCGAGACGAGTCGGCCGCGGGTCGCTGGTTCGAGGTTTTCTGAGTAGTCAGTGAGTCGGAGGAGCAAGGCTTGTGCGGATGGTGACATCGCTTCGAGACCGACTGAACTGATGGCGTTGAGGATTTCGGGATCAAGCGATGCGTCGTCCGTGGCGAGCTCTGCGAGGTCGGTCTCGGTCAGTTCGTCGTCGGCGAGCAACGCGTGCAACTCGCGTTGCGCTTCCTGTGATTGCCGGTCGCCGGGGCTGATAGTCATGAGGTTTCTCCCGTCATTCGCTGGGCACGTCGTCGGCAACAAGAATCGCCTTCAGCCGTTTGAGGGCTCGGTGATGACGTTGGCGGCAGGCGTCCTGGCTGATGTCGAAGATGGCGGCTGTGTCGGTGACAGAACGTTGCTCGTAGTTGCGGAGAACGATGATGATCTGGTCCTGGGCTGCGAGTCGGGGCAGAGCTGAGCGGATCGCTTTGATCGCCTGGAGCGTTGAAGCGGACGGGGCGGGAGCTTGGGTATCAGTTACGTCGGGGAGGTCGGGCAGGTCGTACTTGCTGAGGTCGGCGTGGCTTCGTCGCCAGTCCTGTGTCGCATGCAGAACAAACGGCCGTAGCCAGGCGAGCAGGGGCCCACGAGCCGGGTCGTAGTTGTCGATCCGGCGCACTGCGCGTTCGATGCCGTTCGCGGTCGCGAGTTCCCTGTCGGTGTCGCTCAGGTCCGATGCGATTGACCGACAGTACCCCGCTAGTTTCGGTCCATACAGGCTCACGAGAAACGGGCCGGCGTAGGGCTCGTTGTCGCGAGCTGCACGAAGTAGTTCTTCGTCATCCATGCGTCCGCCTCCTGTCTTCCCCGCCTGCCTGTCTACGGATTCGCGTGACAAGGCCATCACCCGGCGGCGGGGCTGACGGAAGCGATCGGTCCGGTGTATGGCAGGCCGGACGCGCTGCGTACCACGTCGAGGTCTGGGATCCATTGGCTGAGATGGGTGCCGTAGCGCCATGCCAAGACGTGGCGATCGCGAGCGTGGTCGGTCGCGTCGATGATCGCCTCCCCTAGTACGCACGGCTCGCGGGCCGCTCTCAGCTTTCGATCGACGGCCTCGATGACCCAGATCCACCGCGACATTGGCATCCGGCGGTAGACAGCTGCCTGATGTCCTGCCATGCCGCGGCTTTCAAGACTGGTTTTGAATTCGTTGGATTGCACAGGGGTAGCTCGAAAGGATGTCGTCGCGGGATCTAGCGGTTCACCGGTCCGTTGGTATGCGGCCCTGAGTCGGGCGGCACCGATGACTTCTGCTTCCTCCCCGCTGAGATAGAGCTTGCTCGGCAGTGGGACTACCAGATATTCCCAAGGCGAGTAGTCGTCGAACAGGTAGTTGTCAACGACCTGGTACGGGCCTACCTCATCGTCTTGCCGGATGAACCGGATCCGCTCGTCATAGGTTCCGGGGTCAGTGCGTTCGTAGCCGACCAAGACGAAGGCGTGCCCTCCGCCGGCGACGATGACGGGGATGCCTCCGTTGAGGTACCGGCATGCGATGCGGAAAAGCGACTCACCAGTCGGCAAAGCCTCGAGGTCGTAGACGAGCGGCGGCAGACCGACGGCCGACGCGGCCCCGGAGAGCTGGTTCAGTGTCAGGCCCGCAGATGGCACCGCACGCCCGAAACCCGCGCCGACAGGAACGGCGTCCGCAATGGTCCCGGGCAGCAGCCGTGTCGCGCTCCATCGCAGGTGGTGCACGTAGCCGGCGACCCACAAGGTCGCGTGGGCGCACCGCAGCAGCTGCGCATCCTGAGCGATGAACGGCGCCGCGGTGACGTCGAGACTCTCGCCGAGAAGGTTCACCTGATCGGGAACGCTGCAGGTGACGAACGACTCCAGGACGGCGGGAGCCTGCAGCATCACTCTGCCCACCGGTGCACCGGGCACTGGCCTCATTACGGCATAGCCAAGATAGCCCAAGCCGGTGAAGCGGGCGGGCTCGTCGTCGCTCGACAGTGCCGCCGGCGGCGGATGCTCGAAGAAATGGAGCCGATGCGCGACCGACGGGTACCTGCGGAATGTCGTCGAGTAGAAGCGCGCGTGCTCGTTGCGGTAGTCAGCGTCAACGTAGCGGTACTCGATCACCGCCGTCTGCGCGCCGAGCGCGAAGGCCTGCCCGACCACTTGCCGCACGACCCGCGGGTGTGCCTGGCCGTAGTAATCAGCCAGCCACTGTACTGCTGCGGGATCTCGCAGATCGACAACATCAGCGGGCTGGTCGGTGAGAGACCAGCGTCGGTCGTCGGCCACGGGCGCGTCAGTGGATCAGGTAGTCCCGGCCGTTTACGGCCGCTTCGGCGCGAGACTCCACGATCTCGCGCAGCCGCTCGGCAACCTGACGTTCCTCGTCGGGGTCGAGCGTCGGCGCCTCGTCTGGGTCTGGCAGGCCTCTGTTGACCTTGTGGAGATAGGACATTTGAGCCTCTCGCTCATCAGCCATGACGCCACCGTAGCGCTCCTCACCCGGCATGTACTGCTGGGCGCCAGCGCGTCGGGAGAGGGCGTGCGTCGCCTAACCCCAGCAGCCCCACCTCACCGCACACGTAACAATCGGCGTCTGATGGCATGGACGCCGTGGTCAATGCCCGCGACTCGGCCCGGTACAGCATGCGGTCACGTCCGTCGCCGAGCATGCCGACGAGTAGCTGGCAGACCTCGAGAACGGCTAGCGACGCGACGACGCCGTTCAGTGCAATTACCGATGGCGCGGGCACCGACTCGCCCCGGATGTATCCGCGCCGGATCTCCAGGATGCGTTGGTCGTCGTCGAGATACTCCTCACGCACGAGGTCAGGGGACAGGGTGCGGGCGCAGTGCAGGCACCCGCTGCCCGGCCGCAGCACTCGCACGCCTCCTCCGGCACGAAACGTGCCGCTGTTTGGGTCGACCTCGACGCCGAGGTCTACAACCGGGATGAGGTACTGCTGTGGGACTTCCGTCAGCAACGCCCGCGAGCCATGACCGTCTGTCGCACACACGATCACGTCGGCATCGAGGAGCGCCCGCGGGTTGACGTCGAGGATCGATGCAGCGAGCGGCGTGACCTGCGCCGACGGATTGATTCCCCGTGCGTGATCGGCGAGGACGTCGACCTTGGCCCGTCCGACGTCGGTGCTGGTCGCCCCGACGAGACGGGACAGATTGCTTGTCTCGACGAGATCTGGGTCGATCAAGGTCAGCTTCCCGATGCGCAGGTGCGCGAGCTGGGCAAGGACGTGCGAACCTGTCCCCCCGCACCCGACGACTACCACGTGCGCGCGACGCAGCACTTGCTGGCCGATCTCGCCCCACAACAGCGCCTGCCGGGTCGTGGCAAGATCGCCAAAATCCGCCGCCTCATCTGGCGCCGCGGGGGGCTGACGCAATCCAAATGAGTTGCACACGCGTCGCTCGATTCGCGGGCCCACGATGGTCACCTCGGTGAGCGCCGACGCGCCCAGTTCGTCCCATACGCGGCCGTCGATGCCGCCCGGACCCAGAATGAGGGCGGCCGACGGGGTTCCGCCGAGCCGATGAGAGAACACTCGTCCGCAAAGTTCCATCTCCGTCCGCAGGTCGATCGAAGAGGCCACGACCTCCCCGGGGAACGGATGGGAGTGGCAGAGCACGAGCGTCGCATTCTGCGTCCTCGCGAGCTTCGCGTAGCGCGCAAGTGAGCGAGGCGAAATCGACAAGTGCAGTGCGCCAGAGCCGAGATAGTCGTCGTTGGTCAACTCGACAACCGACCGCACGAGGAAGTCGATCCGACCAGATCGCCGGTGAACGCCGCACAGCAGCAACGCCGCGTGTTCGTACGCATCGGACAGGAGGTGTCCGCGGAGCTGGTTCCAGTGGTCCTGAGTGATCCGGATTCCGCCAGGGCGTGCTGGCGAGGCCTGCGGCAGGTCGGTCCGCTCATCGAGGATCATTGAGACGCCTTTCGATGAATCGGATGTAGGTCGAGACGTTGTCGCGCTGCGGGCTCCAGCCGGCAACATGCCAGGAGAACCAAACTCGCGGCACGCCGCCGAGCGGCTGGATGCCGCTATTCAGGGCCATGGTTCCGGTAGCGAGCCGCAGGTCGGCGTCGGCGTAGAAGCAATCCGGCTGCGCTGCAGGAAAAGGCACCGGCAGCACGAAGCTGATTTGCGTAGAAGCCTTGTTCCATCCAGGCGGCAGTAGGGCATGGAAACTGACGACGCTCGTTCCGTCGACAACGCGCTGCAACGTGATGCTGGGCTTCGCCTCCGCAGCGTGTGCGATCTGCAGATCGATCAGCATCAGACAGCGCCGAGGTTGCCGACCGGAACGTCGTAGAAATGCAGGCCGTCCTGCATCGGAACGGAAAAGTCGTCGCGGATCTGGTCGTCCTCGCCTGGTCCAGGCACCTCGAGGAACAGCTGGTTCTGAATGGGGATTCCGGCGAGCTCTTTCAACTGGAGGCCAGTCCGGAACCGGTGATTCACCGCGTAATGCTTGTTGTCGACAACGATCTGGAAGGGCGGGTCGGCGTGACCGTGGTGGTCTTCGCTGGCGGTGGTGATCTCGGGCGTGGTCATGAGTCCTCCGGGGATGCGGCGCTGACGGTCGTTCACCCATCTACGGCTGGCCGTGACACCGCGGCGTTGCCGCCTGCGTCTGCTGTGCGCGATCGCGTACGCCCGAGCGGACGCCGAACTCCGATTCCGCACGCTGGTGGCCACGACCGGCCAACGCGGCCGGCAACGCCGGTCTGAGGCAGAGATTGCGGCGATCTACGAGCCTGTACGCCTCACGTGGACTTGGGAGATGGCCGTTGCAGTCGGCTGCCGAGGATCTCTGCCGCGTTCCGGTCGGCGGCGCCTACCCATGCGGCGTAGACACGCAACGTTGTCGCGCCGCCGCCGGCGTGACCGAGGCGGCCGGCCACGGTGCGGAGGTCGACGCCCGCGGTGAGCAGTTCGGTGGCCGAGTAGTGCCGCAGTGCGTGTAGGTGGCTGTCGATACCCAGCCGGGCGCACATGCGCGTGTAGCGGTGCGTCACGGTGTCTGGGTGGTAGGGCCGGTCGCGCGTCGGATCGTTGGAGAACAGGAACGCTCGACCGCTCGGCGTCTCGCCCAGCGCGGTCAAGGCCTCGACGTATCGCTCGTGGTGGGCAGTCAGCACCTCAACCGTTGCGGCGTCGAGTGAGACGCGTCGCATCCGGTGGGTCTTGGTGGTTTTCTCGATGCCGCGGCCGTTGACCCATACGTAGCTGCGTCGGATGTCGACGATGCCGGTCGCCAGGTCGATGTCGTCCCAGCGCAGCGCAAGCAGCTCGGCGCGGCGCATGCCGGTCACGAGGGTGAGCCAGACGAACGTGCCCCAGTCGTCGTCCTCGTCCCACGCGGCGGCGAGGATGCGCGCCGCCTCCTCAGCCGATGGAGGATCCGGCTCGGGGATCGGCAGACGCGGCTTCTTCGCGATCTTTGCCGGATTGGACTTCATCCAGTCCCAGCGCACCGCGGCGCCCAGTGCTGAGCTGATCGCGATGTGGATCTGGCGAATGCTGGACGCCGACAGCGGCCGGCACTTGTGCGGCGGGCACTCGACGATGGCGCACTTCGCGGCCGTGCAGTCGTGCTCGCGTTCGGCTCGCGCCGACGGACGGCCGGGTGGTCGCCGGTGTCGGACGGTCCGGCACTCGTGCGGCCCGTCGACACGATGGTCGACCGTGATGCGCCCGTTGCACCTGTCGCGACACCGGCGCAGCTCGGCGTAGAACTCTTCGAGCAGCTGCACGTTGACCTTGCCGATCGGCACGTCGGCAAGTGCCTTCGCGCCGGGTCGACCGGGCGGCGCCGTCCTGACGTACCGCCGGGTGTACATCTCGTAGCTGCGCCGCGTGTTCTCTTCGACGTCGTGCACCTTCAGCCACGCATCCAGCGCAGCGCCGAGGGTGGCCTTGGTCCGCGCGCTGCGCTTCTCGTCGACCTCGCTCTGCAGCCGCCGCATGATCGAGTCGACCTGGCCTTCGTCCCTGGTCGACTCTGTCAGGTAGTTCGCCTTGCCCGTGACCGGGTCGATGCCGGCGTACACGAGCACCTGGAACGAGTTGCCCCGCTGCCGCACGTGGCCACGAGGGCGACGTCGAGCAGCAGTCCCGGCCATGGTCAGAGCCTATCCATTGACAGGCTCATTGTCATTGATCAAAACTGCGCGGTGCCGCGAAGTGCTGCACTGCCCAGGAACGCAGGGCTAGAAGCTTGTGGGCCCCCCGGGGCTCGAACCCGGAACCTACGGATTAAAAGTCCGCAGCTCTGCCGATTGAGCTAGAGGCCCGATGGCAATCAGTCTCTCAGATTGGGCGCCTCGGTGTTGGGCTGGACGTGGGTGTGGGCGTCGGGCCGGCCCGGCATGTAATGAACGTGAATGTGCAGGTCACGCCGCCGAAATCGATCGCTGCGAACGTTGCGCGTATGACGACGATCTCGCAACCTTGCATCGCCCGACCGCAGCCGTCCGGGAAAGGCCGTGGGCTGGCCGACGCTGCCCCACGGCACGCGTCGCTCACCGGGCTGGTACGGCAGCGCTGGTCGGTTCGGGTGGGCAGCGCCACGGTGTTGATCCGGGGGGCGGAACCCCACGACCTCGCCGCGGTTGCGGAGATGCATGGGCGATGCTCGCCGCAGAGCCTGCTCAACCGGTACCGGGCCGGCGGGCGCCGTCCTGCCGTGGCCGCGCTCGAGAACCAGTTGCGCGAGCCGCTCAGCTTCGTGGCGGCCACCTACGGCGGGACGATCGTCGCGACGGCGGTGGCGAGCCCTGACGCGGAGCACGGGCGCGACGCTGCCGAGATCGGACTGCTCGTCGAGGATGCCTGGCAGGGCTGGCATCTCGGACGCGAGCTCATGAGCCACATCGCCGGCGCCACGCTCGTGTGCGGATACCGGGAACTCATCGGCTACCCGGCGACGTCGGTGGTCGCGGTGCAGCGACTGATGATCGACGTCGGCCACACCCGCGTCGTCGTCGGCCCGGACGGCACGCACCTGCACACATACCTCGCGGAGTCGGCCGCCCTCGGCCTCGGCCCGGTGCGGGAGCGGCTGGCCAGCTGAGCAGGAGTCCTGGGACGACGGTACGGGAGCGGCCAGCCAGCTGAGTGCGCCGGTGCGGGAGCGGCCGGCCAGCTGAATACCCCTTGGGACGACGGTGGGGGAGCGGCTGAGCGCGGCCTCGGCCCGGTGCGGTAGCGGCTGGCCAGCTGAATGCGAACCTCGGGAGGACAGTGGGGGCCGAAGCGCGGTCACCCCCCGGAACGACTGTGCCGGAGCCGAGCATGCTCACGACCGCCGCAGACGACGGTCCAGAAACGTGCGGGGTGGGCTCAGCCGACCTTGTTCCCCAGGGCCACAAGCACGCCGGCTAGGGCGAAATGCCGGTTACTGCCGAGTTCTCGCACCGTGTCGATGTCGAAAAGTTCCTTGACGGCGGCGTCGTGCCTCTCGGTCAGCCCGGCCAGCGCCGACGGCGGCGCGTCGAGGATTTCCGCAAGGCTCTTGTCCTCGTAAGCCCGGTCGAGGCCCTTGTCCAGGTTCAGCGACACGGCCATGGTCAACTCCTCTCTCCTGACGTACGGCGGCCGCCGCGGCGGCCCACGACCCCAGCGTCGTGCACGGTCTCACCGGAGCAACCGATAGCCGGGGTAACCTCGCGCATCGTGCCCACCTGTCTCGCCGAGCTGACGACGCTGCGCCTCGGCGGCCCCACCGATCGGATCGTGGAGGCGCGCACGTCCGACGAGCTGGTCGACACGATCCGCGAGGCTGATGCCGAGGACGAGCCGGTGCTGATCGTCGGCGGCGGCAGCAACCTGGTCGTGGCCGACGCGAGCTGGCCGGGCGTCGTCGTCCGGGTGCGCACCAGCGGCGTGCAACTCCAGCACGACGGCGACGACCTGGCCGTGACGGTCGCTGCGGGCGAGTCGTGGGAC
>WNGE01015670.1_pt1 | contig 10970 bp, 8 predicted proteins | sample 5400651 | NCBI WGS metagenome assembly WNGE01 (sample SAMN13153370, study PRJNA577476) | soil metagenome | isolation source: 60 cm soil or saprolite under grassland replicate 2 | place: USA:California | collected 2016-06-15
CAGCGTCGCCACCGACATCGCACACAGCGGGCCGATCCTGCGCAGCGCGAAATGAGTCGGGTAAAAGAAGAGCTTCATCACGAAGTCTTTCCAGTAGATATTAATACGGCGCCAGAAAGCGGTGAAGCTCGAAGCCAGGAGATAGAGATGGTGTGTTTCCGGCAAGTTAAAGCCAAACATGTGCAGCAAACCCACGATCAGGTGGAAAGTTCCCGAGATACGCAGGTACAGCAGATACATTCCTAGCATGCATCCGGCTACATCCAGCGCGGATGACAGCTTGGAAACGTCCAGCGGCGCAAACTGGTATATAGCTCGATACAACAATAGCTGGACTACTCCGCGGAACATCCACTTGAGTCCGGTCTGGTAGACGCGTGGCCAATCTTCATTGTAGTAGGTCGAGCAGAATGTCTTGTAATCCACTACTGGAAACAACGGGAAGCAAACATTCGGTAGCAGAAAGAAATATGATATCGCGCGTGACGGACTGAAAGGCGCCGTCTGATGCTTCAGATCATACAGATAGATCATCAATCGGAACATGAACATCGAGCCAAGAATCGGCCACATGACACTGATATCAGGAAACCACTCGGTCTGGGCCCTCAAGAAGCTGAGAGCCGCACCGGCGACAGCCACTAGTCCGACACGCGCTCCAAATCGGATCGGGAGATGACAGATTCCGATCAGGCCCAGTCCGATAGCGACTACGCCTAGCCCGGGGATCAGAGAATAGAGGAAATCAGCGAGTGGCAGCCTTCCGCTCAAGCCCGCCACAAACATCCTGACACCGATTTCGCCTACACCAAAGATGACTACCACCAGCGATAACACAGCGAAGAACGGAAGGCGAAGCCGAAGCGGAAGGAGGTGATGAATCACGAAGCCGACAAATGCCAGCCACATCAGTCGTGATAGGGACAGGCTCTCCAGCTGCCAGTACTCAACGAGCAGCACAATCAGGCCAAACTGTACAACCATAGCTAAGAATTGTGCCACTTCGGCAATGTATCGTTGTCGATGGCTTCGGTACGGAGTTAGCACGTCTGTAGCAATCATGGTTGGTTCACGACGTCCCTTGAAAATTTGACTTTCAGTGAACATAGAATTTACGGGCGAACGCCCCTTTTCATCTTACAAACGTAACGTTATAAAAGATAACACAGTGTCAATCGGGCAGAGTGCTCGTCTTCTCAGACAGTCGTTACGTCACCCTCTTATCGCGCAGCTACCTTCGCACTCTCTTTGCTTACTGCCGCCACTTCGCGTACTCGCCTGATTTTGTTTAACACACGCGCGGGCACCGCCGCCTTAATGATCTGCCTGGTACGCCATTTAAGTCGTAGCGCGGAACGCCACAGAAATGTGTTAACATCGGCCACAAGGCAACACATAGGGCCAACAAAAGCAGAAATTCCGACTCTTGTATTTAGCAATTGCTCTTTCATGCTCAAGCCTGTAGTCAACGAGTATCCGTATTTTGCAAATCTGGGCTCATACGTGGCGGCGACGTACCAGTAATAACCTTTGAAAGGCGACTTTGTCAGGAGATGATGCCACCGCTGGAAGTATTTCTCATTGTGACCGCCTGTTAACGGCTCCATCGAGCATTCCGGGACACGCAGGCCTCCTGGATTCCGCCATTGGGCAACATAACGGAATCTGTCTCGCTCCGGCGGCTGCGGCACGCGTGTGCCAATGAAGGCGGCTATTTTCTGATGATATTTGTCAGGATTTTGGATGTAATCTTCATAGGTCAGCTCGTATACGTGATTCAAATACCTCTTGTCTTTCTCAAAGAGCTCATGGCAATGCAGCCAATGCTCAAACAGGCTGTGGAGGGGCGTAATGCTCACCTTCCACTTTTGGATGGCTATACTCACTGGTACCGGATGCCGTCTGATGACTACAAAGTAAGTCTTGGGAAACGCCGCTTGCAGAAACCGTGTCATTAGAAGGTTCGCAGGAGTTTTCTCCACCCGGATGGCCTTGCTTTGGTCCCAATATCGTTCCCAGCTCTGCCGCAGTTTCACTGCGTTCTCTGGTGTCAGCAGAGGCGAACTGTCGGTTAGGTGCGCCCGCGGGTCGAACCCAAACCTGCCGGGGCCACCGCAGTCGCCCTCGGTCGGGTAAACATCCTGCAGAAACCGTCCTTCATCTTCTAGTACGCCCGTGTCGTGCAAACCCGTGCAGTTGTCCATTCGCGCAATATTCCGACCAAGGATGCTGGTTCCGCTTCGCGGCATGCCACAGACAAACACATATTTATGGCCATCTTTGCCCTCGGTTCTTGGAATCGTATTTTCTTTCATGGATTCTTCTTTAATTGTCGGACTGTCTCGAAGAGATGAATCGCGACTTGTCGTTGGGAACTAAAGACCCAGATGTAGGCAACAGCCGTCAGCAATCCGACCGGCGCGCAGATCAGTAGTTCACCTAGTGGAGCAAGATGTGGCACGACGCTGAGCATCAACCAAGTCACAGAAAATACGACAATCCAGACAGGTAGGTGCCGAAAAAATACCACCCACAGATCAATTGTTCGGACCGGCCCCCGTCTTCCTACTATGAAGTACAAGATAGGCAGGCGAGTTAATGGACCTGAAATGGAAAACGCCGTTGCTACGCCCACTGGTCCGAAAGGCAAGCCGGCAATGAAGGAAAGCACTGTAACAAGAGCGTTAATTGATCCTGCGGTCAGCATTTCCCGGCCACGGCCTTGACTGGTAAATAACCAGGTCGAAGCGCCAGCCAAGGGAACGCAAAACGCCGCAATTGTGAATCCCCCAAAAATGACAGCTGCATTCTCCCACTTGTATCCTAGCAGGACGAGCGTGACAGGACGGGAAAGGGCAAGGAACAAGCCAGTGAAAACGAATCCTACGAGTGCGACCGCCTCATAAAGGCGGAGAAACGTCGTCCGATACCGCTCAGGCTGCCCTTGTAGTCGGGATAATGCCGGCACAAAAACAGCGTTCACCGGACCAAGAAATTGTTCGACCGGGCGCATCAACAAGGCGCTTGCCCTGGAGTATAGTCCCACAGAAGCGGCTCCATAAAATCGGCCGATCAGAAGGTTATCCGTTCCCCGAGCCAAGTAGAATATTAAGCTGCTAAGAGTCAGGTGGGCACCGAAAGTAATCAACGGTCTGATTCCGCTATGCCGACTGGGCAGTCCCGGGCGCCATTGAGACACCGACCAAGTGAGCAGGAGGCCGGTGGCCTCCATCGACAGAGCTGAGCCCACCAAAGCCCAGTAGCCGTATCTCAGCAATGCCATCAGGGCCCCGACAAAAACGCCGACGGCCATGGAACTGACCTCAATCAACGCGATAGCTTTGAAACGCATCTGCCGCTTGAGTAAGGCCTGGTGCTGGATGGTTGATCCGCTTAGCAGAAATGTCATGGAGAGAACGAGCGTGATGCGTATCAGTCGGTCATCATGGTAAAACGCAGCAATTAACGGTGCTAATGCAGCTACGACGAGACTACTCAAAAAGCTTATACCAATATTTATCCAGAAGAGATTGGAGACTTGAGCGTGGGTGATGCCTTCACGCTGAACCGTGGCAATGGAAAGACCAGCATCCTTAAAGACTAACAAGAAGCCAGTGACGGTTGTCACCATTGCGACGAGTCCAAAGTCCCCTAAGGTTTGTCAGCAGATGGTCTGTTTTAAAGTGCTCTTGATCGCGGTCTTCCTCCTTTGCCGGGAGCAGCCGACTCAACGAACCACGGGAGAACATTGGACTGCTAAGCTCCTGAAGATTGCGACCTTTCATCTCAGCCGAAGAACGCTCAACCACGAGACCTTTTATCTCACCGGGCCTATCTGAAGATTCGACCCTTCCATATGAAACAAGATTTTATCCCAAAATCTTAGGGCGACCGACTTGCAGCGGTTGTAATATTGCCGCGCCCGCTTCGCCGCGTTTCCAGGCGTCAACAAAGCTGACCTTTCTGTCAGGTGCGCGCGCGGGTCGAACCCAAACCTACCGGGTCCACCGCAGGCATCTTCGGTTGGGTAGACATCCTGCAGAAACCGCCCTTCGTCTTCGAGTACGCCAGTATCCCTGAACCCCGTACAGTTCTCCATCCGGGCAATGTTGCGACCGAGGATGCTCGTGCCGCTTCGTGACAGACCGCATACAAACACATATTTACAGCGAGCTTGATCGCCGTTTCGCGGACCCGTGGTTTCGTTCACCGGTTCTTGTTTAATAATCGCACAGTGCCGAGGAGATCTTTGCTAACGTCGGGTAGAATAGGCAAGGCCTTGCGCTTTTCCCACCAAAAGAGAGCCTTATCCCAGCATCTGCCAACTGACAATCTGATCTCGGGGAGGATCAATTGCACCCGTTTGGCAAACTGGTAACCGAAGAGCGGCCTGAGCCAGCTGTATTTCCAGCGTAAGCGCGGTACCCTTAGTGTTCCCCCAAGATCGTAAGCAAGTTGTTGCGCTTGCTCCATAATATCGGGCCGTTCCGGATAAAAGTGGATTAGACATGTCTGTAAGCGCTTCAGACAGGCCGTCCGAACTCTCTCACTATTCTCCAGTGATCGAAGAACCTCCATTTGTAATTGAATGCCGAGGAAATGAGCTTCGAGTTTCTTGTTGGAACGGCCAACGTAGCTCAATCGGTTGGAACCTGTTTGACGATAGAATACTTTGGCGTCGGCCACGAAGCGCACCCCGCTGCACTTTCTTAGTACGCGGCAGAAATATTCTCCATCGTCATTGTTGAGTAGTCGCGTGTCCCACGGCCCTGCGCCTTCGGTCAATTCGCGACTGACGAGCCATGTTGCTGTCTGCATATGGAGGCTGTGCTCAAATTTGCGAAGCAACCATTCTAGCGGAGTCAAGTCGCACCAAAGAGGAGTGGGAATAAACCTCGCCTTGTCGGGACGATAGTTAAAGGCGCCCCAGCCGGAAGAGATCAGTGTGCCCTGACTATGTTCTCCCGCGGCTTTCATCTGTTTGTCGATCTTGTTTGGTGACAGGAGATCGTCGGCGTCGAGCCACTGAATGTAATCTCCCTGGCAAAGCTCAGAGGCTTTATTTCTGGCTGCCGCAGCCCCCTGATTCTCCTGCGTAACAACCGAAACGCCCTTGGAAGCAAATTGTCGCGCCACTTGAACCGTTTGATCGTGAGATCCATCATCGACAATGATGATTTCTTTCCTCGGCCATGTCTGCCCGAGTGCGGACCGGATCGTGTCAGCGATCCACTGCTCAGCGTTGTACGCAGGAATTAGAATCGAAACCAAAGGTTTCATGTATTCGTCGAACCTGATCTGATCTGTGATCTCCCGACGGGGCGTAGGCCCCTATGGGCCGGAGGCTGACCTCTGATCTCTCTGCTGCTCAGCAGCTTCAAGTAAACGCCCGTTGTAATCTTCGCTACCGTGTCCCATGAATATCGTTCGTTGGCGTAGGCCTTGACCTCCGCGCGCCTGGTTTCAAGATTGTGGAATAATTCACTGGCAAAATAGCGCTTTATTGTCTTCGCCAAATCAGATGAGTCCCGCGGCCTGAACACAAAACCGCTTTCGCCTTCGATGATTTCTTCTCGCAAGCTGCCCACATCAGCGGCGATAGCAGGCAGTCCGAAGCTGTAGCCCAAGAATAGCACGCCGCTCTGACTTTGAAATGTGGGCGCGTAAGGTAGAATTAAAACGTCGGCCGCTTTGAAATATAATTCTGCCGCTTCATCTGGGACATCGTCGATTTTGTCGATGATACGGTCCCCGATATGACTGCATGTGATCATCCGCCGAATCTCGTTCCAGTAGCTATCAGGTCCCTTCAGATTCCCGGCAATGACCAGACAGAAACTTCGGTCTTTCCTTAAGAGCTGCGTGAAGGCGACAATCAAGTACTCGAGTCCCTTATAAGGCGCGATGTTTCCAAAAAACAGCATGGTCTTATCACCGCTACTCACGCCCAACTGGCGTTTCGCCTCTGCACTCGAGAGACTGCTGTTCGGAACTGTATTGTTAATCCCGAATGGGATAACACCGACCTTCGCCCCCGGAATCCGAAAGTCTGCTACAAGTTCGCTTTTCATCCCGCTGGTGTGCACGAAAATATGATCACATAAGTAATATTGAATTTTGAGTGAGGTCCGATTGAGCCATGAATCGTTCGAATCCCGTTTGCCCGCGTTAACATTGTGGGCTGTGAATACGATCTTTTTTCCAAGCAATCTGTAGTAAAGCATCAGCAACGTGCAGTCGAAGAACTGGAACTTGTTGTTCCACAATATATGAAATAGCTTGGGCTTTGCCGTAGCTGCATAACCAATAAGCCTCAGGTAATACATTAATACCCTGCGCACCTTCGCTAGGAAAGTGGCTTCTCGTCGTTGATCTCCCCGCAAATTAAGAAAATTCACTCGTCGATTGGTGACTACCTCCGGCACACTCAGATCGTCACTGCCAATAAAGTCAATCGATATGCCTGCTGACGTAAGGGCCGCTGCGATGCCAAGCGCGTAGGGCTTGTCCCCGCCGCCGGTGAGCAGGGAAACGCGGAGCGCAGTTGAGGGTTGATTGTTAAGAGTTGAGCGTTTGTCCACCCTCGTCGAACTTGCGCGCGACAAGTCGTTGATAGTTGATACACCGACGCTGACCTCTGTCTTCTGACCTCTGTCTTCTGACCTCTGATCTCTTAGATGCGGCATCATTCCACCCTGACGTGCTTCGGCGAAGACCCAGCTTTCTCAAGCTGCGTGAGGACCGCATCCTCCACTTCTTCGACGCTGATGGCGGTTGTTGCGCGCTCGTCATAGCCGCGTTTGTAGAAGAATTCCTCGAGCAGCGGCGAGACAATTTTCTCTTGAATCCCATAGTCGTGAATTTCCCATGGACTTGTGCACGTAAAAAGAGTTACGCACGGGGTGCCCGTCCCCAGCGCCAGGTGCATCGGCAAACTATCGCCTCCCACCAGACATCGATGATTCCGGACATCGGCCAAATGTTCCAAGAGTGACGATCGTTTCGGCAGCATATTTACCGTCAACCCGTGATCTTCAAGCTGCTGTTTCAATTCTTCGTAGTAAGCCCATTTCTTCATTGGCCAGACCGAACCGGCATCGGCTGCTATAGCAATATCGCCTGATAACTCAGTCTCAATCGGTTCCGGCAGCAAATACCTTTCGCCACCAAAGGTGAAACCCAGGCCGTGAAAGATCATATCCTGATATGTTTTCCGATTTTGGAACTTCAGCTTGTCCGCGTGCTGCCCGCCATAAACGCTGATCAGACTGAGATCAAACCAGCGCTTCGAGTTGTCGGTGTAACGCAAGCGCTTGGACGAATCGGCGTAGGCGCCGAAGATCTCGGCTGGCCCGACACTCTTCAGGAAAAAGGCAACCTCGAGCGTGTCTTCCAGGTTTATGGCCAGATCGTAGGGAATATCTAAGGCTCTCGCGCGCGTTTCCCAGGAGAAATGGCGCAAATTATCCTCCAGGCCGTCCAGGAACACACAGTTCTTCGCCGCCGCGATCCATGTGACCGAACCGCTCAACCGGCGCAAGAGCGGCGTTGTGCGGACAACGTCTCCAGTTGCGCCAAGCTTGATAATCAAGATATTCACCGACTCGATACTCCGCGGATGTCCCCAACCGCGTCTAGGATTCGCAACCATTCAAAGTCTTCTTTCGAGAATCTTCGTTGATACTCATGACTCCCACTCCGTTTTCCGGCGCCATCAGGCCTGCAATAATTCAACGCACTCGCCGAAAATATGGGTCCTCGTGAATATTCAGAACCTATAGCCGTAAGCCTTTAAGTGACCTGCATAGGCACGGCCCACAACAAACCTTGCAAGTGGCGAATAACACCTGCGATAGTCGCGCCCGTCTCTTTCCGCTGTCCGGTTCACTACCGGTATATCTGCCTTCCAGGGAATTCCTGCTCTAGTAAATGCGCTCTTTAAATCAGCCTCAAGACTTTCGTATCGTAAGACCACGTCCATACCCCGTATATGTTCTGGGAACATAGACGATTGAAATCCCAAAAGGCCCTTAACGGCCTTTTTATAACACACCCTAAACACCCATCGGTTGAACGAGTGCCGTCTGGCGTAACTCATATACTTAACATAACGAGGCGATTGGTTTGCCCACGAGCTTCGGTCTTCAAGAAGCGGTTCGTACTTGAACCGCTGCTTAAAGTATAACGATACGAGGCTGTCGAATGGATTGCGGACAGTCGCTACCTTGAAAAGTCGATTTGCCTCCTCCCGAGCGAGCAGCGTGTTCTCAATTAGCTCTTCCAGGGTGCTATGTTTTTTTGGCACAACAATCATGCCAGCCGAATCTAAAATGTCCTCTGAAGGCACAAACTCCCCGTCGTAATGCTTGAGAAGAAGCTCGCCGATTGCAGTGCAGGCTGTCCTAGGGACCATTATAAATAGAAGGTTATGCTTTCGACAAATGATTGCCATCTCTCTACCTGGTGTCTAGTTATCTATGCTCAATAGGCGCGACATCGACAGCAGAACGCTAAGGTTTCAACAACGACGAAAAAACAAGTTCGATCGTCAGCGCCTTGTTGATCTCATTCAAATAGTTGTGTGTACCGGCCGTGTGGCGCTTCACCATTTTGCTTATTGAGGGATAGTCAAAATAGCGCGTATAATCTGCCTGCGTATTCAGTAAGGTCTCGCGGATGAAGCCCGCGAAATGCGTCGCAGCCCAAATACGATACCATTCATATTTGTGGCGCCCGCTAACTAAGCTCTCCGGATGCCAAAATCTGAGTAATCGCTCAACGCGAGTGAGCCAATGTGGCATTGCGTAAAGGTAAATGTACTCGACCTTGGATAAGGCCCGATGAAATCGATAGAGCAGCGACCTAGTAACCACGTTATTCGCGCCCAGCTGTCCCATGCTCGTGGCAACGCGGCTTAACGCCGGACCGTAATCGTTTATGTAACGCAACTGCGGTTCTGCTGGATCCCCCGTTGTACGTGGTGCTTGGAACAGCAGCTGAACCAAATCATTGTCCATATACGGCGTGCGTATGGTCAGCTGAGATTGCTCAACAGCAAGTCTCCCCGACATGTACCATGGAATATTCTCTGCTACCGCCCTAGAAAGAGGATGGCGCAACCGGTTCACTCGGCTCGGCGGCGGAACCCTTTGGAGAAACGGTCTCAGATCCGGAGCTACCGCGTTCATAAGGAACGGCGAAAAAGGAATGAGCTTTTGCCGCCTCACAATTTGAGTGCCGTACTTCCCGGTTAGCCGCACAGGAGCGATTTCGCGTGCGATCTCGTTGAAATAAACGTCGTGGGCGCCAAACGCATCGAGTGCACCATCGGAAAGATAAACGCTCTTCTCCGCAAGAGTCGGAAAGCGGTTGAAAAAATTGCCATTAATTTTGATTGCCTGATAAGGCTGATTGTAGATGAGGGCGAGCTTGCGCGCCGTACGGATGTCGTAGGTTTCACCCCACACCCCCCCAAATGTATAACACGGAAACGAACGGTCGTGCGCATGCAAGCTGGCCATAACAGCTCTCGTATCTAGCCCTGCAGTCAGAGATAGTGCGACCTTCTCAATGTCTCCAGCGTACGCAGGAACAATCCGATTCATCACCAAGGCAAATTTCTGGTAAAACTCATTAGGTGCGAGAACGTCTTGTTGCTCCCATTCTTTGAAATCAAAGTAACGCCGTTTCTTGAGGCTCCTCTGATTATCAAACGACCACGACGAACCACCTGGAAGCAAAGCCACGTTTTTGAACAGCGAGCGGTTCCCCATGACACAGTTGCAGCGAAGAAACTGCGCCAGAGCCTCTGCATCGATGGCGCGAAGCTCTGGACGAACTTTTAGCAAAGATTTCGCTTCCGACCCAAATAGGATCTCATCCTTCCCTTCATACAGGTAGAGCCGGCTCATTCCGTATCGATCATTGAAGAGAATGATCTTTCTCTTCCGAAGATCAGCCACGACGCCACAGAACCATCCGTTCAACTGCCGCAGAAAATCTTCGCCGTTCTTCTCGTACAGTCTTAGTAGATATTGAACATCTCCATCAGCTACACCTCGCTCATTCGGGATCCCCTGAACACTGTCGTCACTTAAATGGCTTTCGCCGTGAAAGATCAGCACGATATCGTTATTCCGACTGATCAGCGGCATGCAGTCCGAAAAAGCTCCCTGATGGCACGACCAACCGGCATAAAGGCCCAATTCCTCGTTAATATACTGGCCACTGTTGTAAAATTTTTCGTGACACATTGCATCGAGCATAGCTCGCAGATCGTTCCTTATTTCTTTGTAGGAGTCTTTCCGTATTATTCCCGTGATCCCAGGCATATGATTATTTTGGTTGCTAAACCGGTGGGCAGTTTGGGCATTCCTAATCGGATAGAGAGCCTCGTCTCACGGGAGATGCAGTCAGCGAATTAGGAAACTTTTTGAGTCTGGCCTTGAACTTAAGCTCAGAACCATGGCGACGCATGAGTCCGAGCCGGAAAGGAAATTGATTGTAATACTTCAGCTCCAGCTTCTCAAAAAACCGCCTTAACACGTTCGGCATTAATTCGACCGCAAATAAATTAAATGAATTGTAAGCCACTATCTCAAAACCGAACGCCTGTAGTTCCATTACATACCAGCCGTGTGAACGGAGGTACTGCACTTTTGTCTTCATTCGTAGAAGTAACTTTGTCTTTTTCACGGCCCACAACGTTGACAAGTAAAGAGAAGAAAGATTTTTAACGTGGAGGATAAGGATTCCCTGATCTCTCAAAATTCGCGCGAATTCCGCAAATGATTTCCGCACGTCTGTATCAGTCAGGTATTGTAGCACACTCGTACAAAGGATCTTGTCCACCGAATTGTCTGACAGCGGGGGAGCCGTCACATCACCGCGCATCAGCCTCACATTCTTTATTCTATCCGTGACAAGTCTTCGTTCGCAGCGGGCTATAGCGCCATCGCAGTAATCCATTC
>WNGE01008472.1_pt1 | contig 10969 bp, 10 predicted proteins | sample 5400651 | NCBI WGS metagenome assembly WNGE01 (sample SAMN13153370, study PRJNA577476) | soil metagenome | isolation source: 60 cm soil or saprolite under grassland replicate 2 | place: USA:California | collected 2016-06-15
CGCAAGAAGAAAATATCGCAAAGCCTGCAAAGCTGCTTGTCTTCTCTCGTCCTCGCCAACGTCTTGTTCGTCGCTCTTTAGGCTCTCAACCTTGCCGCGCACGTAAGCCCGGTAACATTTATAGAACGGCAGCAGGGTGGCGATGCCAGGATCTCGAGCGGCCGACGCATAAGTGGTCTCGAGCTTAGCGGAAAAATCGGCCTCGCCCAAGAAATCCAGATCCATCGACAGAAAACCAACCTCGGACGCTACGTCGCCGTATCTCAACGCTTCATCGAACTCGACGCAGTCAAAAATTTGAATGTCGTTGACCAGGCATACGTGTTCCGCGCGCAAGTCGCCATGGCCCTCGCGGACGTGGCCTTCAGCAACACGGCGCTCCAGAAGATTTGAGTTCTCTTTCAGAAAGGCCTCGCTGTAATCCTGAATCTTTTCAAACAAACTTTCGTCCAGGGTGCGGCCAATGAAGGGACCGGTGTCGCGAAAGTTGTCTCTTACTCTCGAGGCGATCGCTTGTGGCGAGCCAAAACGTGCCGATTTGTCGATCGCCGCTTTTTTGTGAAACGCGGCGAGCTTTTTTGCAATCTCAGCGATATGCCCCGACTTTACCGCCTCGTCGCGAATTAGCGAAGTGAGCATCCGATCTTCCGGCAAGCGATTCATCTTGACCGCATATTCGACGATGTGTTCGGGATCCGTAATTTTCTCGTCAAGATAGAAAGATCCATGTGCTCGGCAGATTCCGACCGTCTTCAAATAAGTATTTGGCGCAAGCCGGCGGTTGAGGCGCAACTCTTCGTCGCAGAAGTGACGTCGGTTTTCTAGCGTGGAGTAATCCAAAAAGGGAAATTTAACCGCTTTCTTAACCTTGTAGACATAAGGTCCAGCAAGAAAAACATAGGATATATGAGTTTGTCGAAGTTCTACCTCCGGATTGTGTGGATAAAATTCCCGCCGCAGCATGGCGGCTATTAAGGGAGAGATGTTTTGCTTCATCGAAAGACGATTAAATAACTGCTTAGGGCATGAGGGAATGCTATACGGCAAGTTAGCTCGATTCCTGTAATCGTTCCAGCTATTGTGCCGATTTCGAAAGACCTCGAGTTGCCTCATGTCGCGAGGGTTTTGGTTAAGTGCGCGGAATTGTGGCGCAAGTACTGTGCCAGATAACTAACGTAATCGACTGGCGAAACGTTTTTGACCAATTTTCCCGCCATGCCGCGATCTCCAGCGCTCACGCCATCAGCAGAATTCTGTCTTCGCATGATTTAGTCGCTGTATCGGGATTGGGACGAAATTTTAACTAGCTGTGCCAGAATCGACACAAGATAAATTTACCAAAATAAATGGAAGCACCGTCCAGAACCGTCCAGAAGGAAGGAACCCTATGTATTTTGGTACGACGCTTGCTCCACTCACTTATGCATATCGAGAGGAACAAAATGTTTGAGGAAAAAATCGAACGCAAAGATTTAGCAAAGATGCCGGCTGAGTATATTGACCTTCTTGGGCGCGTGCTGACGATACAAGCCGACTGCGAAATCGGCGGACCACACCTTTATGTTAAGGACATACTTCTCACGGCACCCACCAAAGTCAATCAATTGATCGTCGCGCGAACGGCGGCGGAAGAAATGGACCACTATCGCAAAATTGCGCGCTTGGCTGGCGATATGGGAATAGACGTGTCCGGATTACTCAGCGTGCCCAACCGCGAGCGTTATTTGGAGGCCTTTCGCGGAACCATTACTACTTGGGAAGATTTCTCGGTGTTCGGCTTTTTGATCGATCGAGTGGGTCGATATCAACTCGAGGAGTTTCTCGATTGCAGCTATCTACCGTTACAGCGAATACTCGCGGAGATCCTCAAGGAAGAGATAGGTCATATCGGCTTCGGCACCAATCAAACTGCCGAGTTGGCTGCCAAGAACGAGGAAACTCGAGAGCGGGTTCAGAAGAGCCTCAATTTCTGGTATATCAAAGCGCTCGATATGTTTGGCCGGACCGACTCTGAGCGTTCCAATCGCTTTTGTTATTGGGGACTAAAGCGACGCAGCAATAGTCAAGCACGTTGGGAATTTATCAAAGAAGTGGATCCGCTCATCCAAAATATGGATCTTTCGGTGCCGGATCCAATTGAAGGTCGGAAGTATCTGTAGAGACCTCGCAAGCGAGCGCCCCATCGCTGAGCGTCCGATGTCCTGAAACAATGCCCAACAAACCGACGCAGCGCGGCTTACCCAAAGTGACGACGCCGTCAGCCGTTGCGACCGGCAGACGCGTGCTAGTATCTTTGTATCTATGTTATTACTCGATTATTACTCGCGCGCGATTTAGTGCTCGGGTCCGGCGAAAGCGAATCGGATTCAATGAAAATGTGCTTGATTTTGTCATGATGCTTTCGGATGTTCGCTTCGATTCGGTCGACGCTCTTTTCCACCTCGACGGCCGAAAGATCGTTGCGAAACCGAAGATCCATGGCGAGCAGAACTGTATCCGGTCCGAAGTACATGGTCAGCGAGCGGTTAACACCCGCAACCCCTGGATCCGACTCTACCAGACAGCGAATATCGTCGAGAGTTTCACGATCAGCGCCCTCGCCAATCAGCAAACCTTTGGTCTCGTATCCCAGAAGCACAGCGACAGTCGCCAAGAGAAGGCCGATGAGGATTGAAGCTGCGCCATCGAAATAAGGATTGTGCAGTTGTTCTGCTAGAAAAACTCCGAGCGCCGCAACGACGAGGCCCAAGAGCGCCGCGGTATCTTCAAACACAACGGTAAAGGTCGTCGGATCCTTGCTTCGCTGAATCGCTTTCCACCAAGGATCGTTGCCCTTTACACTCATAAAACTTTTAAGCGCAATGAACAGAGAAATAGACTCAAATACGAATGCGAACGCTAAAACGACGTAGTTCCAAATCGCATTTTCCTGGGGCACTGGATGCAGGATATGCAGCAGGCCTTCATAAGCCGAGATGCCGCCGCCAACCGCGAAAATGACGATGGCGACCATCAGCGCCCAAAAGTAAAGTTCTTTGCCGTAACCAAACGGATGCTCCGCATCCGGAGGCTTCTTACTCTGTCGTAGTCCAAGCAGGAGCAGTCCGCCATTTCCCGTGTCAACGAGCGAATGAATTCCTTCGGAAATCATTGCCGAGCTCCCGGTGAATGCTGCGGCCGTAAACTTCGTTGCGGCAATAGCCAGATTGGCGATAATCGCTGCATAGATTGCGTTCTTCGATTCCGCCACAGGTGCAAACTTTCTTTTCAGTAAATAGATCCAGCTGGGCAAATTAGGTTAGCTCGATATGAGCAAGCGATGTGCCACCTTCGTTCGTTTTCTTTATCGCCGGGAAGGCCCAGATCTGCAACGATGATTTTTATGCAGTCCCGACATTCGGACAAATATTTGCGGAGTAGTTTAATATCCGTATACGTAACGGCGTCAGTTGCCGAGGATGCGATGTGCGCTTGGGCGAGAGAATTCGCGATCATAACGCTGCATCGTGGCAAGCGAGTAAATTTTCCTGAGCTTATGGCATATGCCTTGCTCGTTTAACCAGGTAAGTCGATCTAATAATTCGCGCATAACAAAAAATCGGATAAACAAATGTCATCGCCAACGACCCTTAAATTGGGCTGGAAAGCAGGTACCGAACAGTATCCGCCCGGTGAGCTGCTCGAATATGCAATCATGGCGGAGCAGGCAGGATTCGATTCGATTGACGTCAGCGACCATTTTCATCCTTGGAGCGAAGGTGGCCAGGCGTGCTTCGTCTGGACCTGGCTCGGAGCAGCGGCAGCCAAGACTAAAAAGATTATTCTTGGCACTGGCGTCACGTGTCCCATATTAAGGTATCACCCCGCGATCATCGCGCAGGCCGCCGCTACTTTGGGCTGCCTAGCACCAGGCCGATCCTTTCTTGGTGTTGGCACTGGTGAAGCTCTCAATGAATACGCGGCGACCGGCCTTTGGCCTACATACAACACAAGACAAGCCCAAATGAGCGAGGCGATAGAGCTGATCCGCGCTCTGTGGACCGGTGAGACGGTCACCCATAGTGGCAAGTATTACCAAACACGAAAAGCGAAGCTCTACACCCGCAGCGACGAATCAATCCCACTCTATATTTCGGCCATGGTGCCAAACAGCGCGAGATTTGCCGGCCTATATGGCGATGGACTCGTGACCGTCGGCGGGGAAACTCCGGAGAGTTACCGCCAGATCCTGGAAAATTTTTCAGTGGGCGCGAAGGCCGCGGGAAAAGATCCGAACCGATTGTCACACCTCATCGAGCTGGGCGTCGAATTTACCGACGATAAGGAAAAAGCCATCGAAACCAGGAAAGCGTTCTGGGCGGGGACGTTCGTACCGGCGATGTTTACGGAAAAAATCTACACGCCAACGATGTCCGAGACCAACGGCAAGGCCGTGGGCTCCGACATCATAAGTGAATCGCTATGCATCTCCGCCGATCCTGAAGTTCACGTCAAGTTTGCGCGTCATTACATCGAGCTGGGCTTTAATCATCTGATCTTTCACGCGGCGGGCCCGGATCAGCGCGCATTTCTTGAGGGATACGGTCAACACGTGCTCCCTCGGTTGCGGCAGAATTGAATTCGCGCCGACCATGGACCCGACGGGCATTTTTGATTACGAAGATCACTCGGGAGCGGTTTAAAACCGCTTATGCGATTTCTCTATTCGGATCTGCTTTGTACGACCCGGCGCATGCTTAGCGCAAACCGAAGCTCAAAGCGACTTCGATCATGGAACTGAGGCGGCCCGGAGCTAGGGCAGTCCCATCAACGTACCCGTCCGGGAAAGGGGATGCAGCAGTAACAATTCCTGATTTAATTTCAGCTATTGAGCTGCGGAAAGAGGTGCGCGCTGGAGCGTTGGAATCGCGGATGCAAAGCCAACTGCTGCAGTTCTTCAGCCATTAAGATTTTACAGTGGTACTTCCCGTCCACTCTTTGGTAAATAATAACCGAGTCAAGGGTCCAGACAATACGAAAAACGCTTACCTGAATTCTGTCAAGATGATCCCCCAAAGCACGTAAACGGTGAGACAGCGTCGTCGGCGTCCGCGTAACTGAACCAAATTGACTTTTTCGTTTCTTTTGAGCCTGGGCGTCAAGGCGTGAAATATCGGCTGGGCGGAAACAAAACAGACGATTAGCTCTTGATTGGTGGGCGGAAAGATCATTTCCTCCAAGAGCGTTTCGCAAAATCGATTCGCCCCCTCTCGTTACGCAAGCACTGCAGACGACATAGGACTGGTCATTTTTCTCAAGCTCGAAAGCCGCAATCCCAGCGGCCTCCAGCGACTGTCCGATCACTCTTAGCGATTTAGCATGCATCATATTGGGCAAACATCCTCTTGCTGTCGAAAATAAACAAACGCCGGTTCCATGACGAATTGTAGCCCGCTCACCTCCAATCTTAAAAGCATCAATCATGCCTTAACAAACTAGGAGCATGGGGAAAGCTCTTTGCACATAGTGGACTATTGTGCGCCCTAACTTATGAAGTTTCTCGTGGTGGTGCGTCCCGAAAATTGAACAGGCTTATTCAAGCCGCGTTTTTGACTGAAGTCCCGATTCAAACAGGGCGACGTGACGCCAATCGAAAAGTTGTCCAAGTATGTCCGCTTTTTTGCAGTCCGATGAGTCGCGGTTAAAAAGGGTAAAAGATTGCTACGGATTACTCGGCCAAGGAAAGAGCAGACCTGTCTCATGCCCGACGCGCGCACTCGGAGCGCACATAACAATCCTGAGCAACATTTCGACGAACACCCACGTGCCCAATGAACCAATCGATCGGATTAGTGACTTGTTTAACCGAGGCAGTTGCTGCTGAATCTACAAATCGTTGCGTGAGCAATAGCGTTCCCTATGTCAAAACAGCGTTTAGGCCCAGAAGCTGATATCCATACGCAACACGTTTTGGCCCTCTCTTTGGTGGAGGATCTCCGATAGGCGCTTGATTATCTCGTCTGCGGCGGCCTGGATTTGGCGGATCGGGGGGTTCTTTAGTTGGTGGTTTCTTCTGTCTCGTGGGCGGTTTTATAGGCGCTTTCTTCGACGGTGGTTCTTTTCTCTCAATATGATTGAGACCGATTAGCCGTAAGATCACGGTTTTCAACTCCTCGCTACCGAAGCAGTCGTTACGGGTGGGGATCAGAGGCAGAGGTATTCTGCCATTCAGTTTCCTCGTTTGGGCGGGCACTAGATCCACGAACCGCGTTCGATGCCAATAGCTTTTCCAATGTCCGATGCCGCCTCTCGATCTGGCAGCCAGGCTCTGTCGAGGAGTCTTTTCGCCTGCGCTATTTCGCAGCAGATCTGAATCGTGCGCAGGAAGCGGTCTCCGTTCCGCCGGCGGCTGAAGGTGCCATGTTTCAAGATCGCAAAGTCGGGACACGACCTCTCATCACACTTGTCGAGAAGACGGTCGTAGTGAGCGAGAGATATCTCAATGAGCACCTTCACGGGCCAAACTTAATCAGCAAACGGCGCCAGTCAATGTCCCAAATATGAACGAGCTAAAGGTGACCAAACTCCGGCCTGAAATCCGGCAGCTGGAGCGCTTTGCCGGCGTAACTTGACCGATGGACCTACGACCAGAGCGAGGAAGATCCGTTTTACCCTCTCACTCGCGTACTGTGAAGCAGGGATTTCTACAGGGCAAAGGCTTCTAGGGAGATTTGCTTCCAGCCTTCGCCAATAATCAGCCAGCAGTAATCCATCAATCGCTGCATGGTTGTGGTGCATTGATTGGGGCGAACCTAGTGAGTCTATGCTCCTGCTCGCATCCTCTCAACGCGAGACCCGAAACAGTAGCGCGGCGGGTGTACGTACATTCCACACCGAGTAAGCAGATTTCTTACTTAGGGGGCGGATTGCCAGTCAGAAATGCTGTGCATACGGGCATCATTGGTGGCATGTCGCTTGCTCTATTCTCTACTAGATTCCGCGCACGCGTCTACACTTGTTTGTCAGAAATTTGAAAAAGAAGGGAGATATAATCATGGAACGAATACAGAAATCTATCGAAGTCGATCGTCCGCTGCATCAGGTTTACAATCAATGGACACAATTCGAGGAATTCCCGAGATTCATGGAAGGCGTGAAAGAGGTCAAGCAACTCGATGATACGCGGTTGCATTGGCTCGCCGAAATTGCCGGCAAGGAAAAGCAATGGACGGCAAAAATTATCGAGCAGATTCCCGATCACCGCATCGCATGGGAATCTGAATCCGGTGAATACACTTCAGGAGTTGTTTCCTTCCAGGTCGTGGGGCCGGATCGTACATGCGTCACTTTGGAGATCTCCTATGATCCGAAAGGATTTGTCGAGAATGCAGGAGATGCGATTGGCGTGGTGTCGAGACGCATCGAGAACGATCTCGAGCGCTTTAAAGAATTTATCGAAAATCGTGGCCAAGAAACCGGCGGCTGGCGTGGCACAATTCAGGAAGGCCACAGACCGGTGTCTGAGAAGGCGTAAACGGTAGCAATTCTGTCGTGGGCCCGCGCTGCGCGTCGCTGCATTTCGTCGCGCAGGCGCGGCCCGCTCATAAGTCAATGTAAACCTCACTAGCCCTTACAAGCCGACAGCCGAAAGCGACGATTACGAGTGAGCAGTGAACCGAATAAAGAACAGCTATCAACCGTGGAACAGCAAATTCATTTTGTCTCGATCGTTCTGACGGAATCGCCGTTGCTCCAGTGATGATGAAAAGGGAACAGCCGAGCCTGAGGGCTGTTCGGTCCCGATTGTCTAATTAGCATTGCAGAATAGTAAACCCAGCGCACTTGAGCCTGCTTTATCTCGGTTGTCGGATCGGGTCGCCAGCCATGAGCGGGGTTCTTCTCACGTTTCTGATGTAGCATGCCGGCATTGTTCCGTGGACTGACAGAGAGCCCAAAATTTACATGCAGACAAATAGAAACCATCATCTAGATCGGCTAAACCATGCGCCCGACAAGTCCGATACGGCATTATTGCTGATCGATGTCATCAACGATCTTGAATTCGATGGCGGCGAGAAACTTTTAGCACAAGCTCTGCCCATGGCTGCTGCGCTCTCTAAACTCAAAGCTAGAGCTAAGGCGTCCGGCATCCCGGCAATCTACGCAAATGACAACTTCGGTAGATGGCGGTCAGATTTCCCAAGGCTGGTTCAACACTGTCTCGGCCAGAAAATTCGCGGCAAACCGATCGTCGCGCAACTCGCACCCGACCCGGACGATTATTTTGTTTTGAAACCGAAGCATTCAGCATTTTATCAAACGAATCTCGACATATTGCTAAATTATCTTGGCGTAAGCACCCTGATATTGACAGGAATGGCAGCCGACATTTGCGTTCTTTTTACCGCCAACGACGCCTACATGCGCGATCTGCATCTGATCGTGCCGCCGGATTGTGTCGCGTCCGAAAGGGCCGAGCAGAACCGGCTCGTGCTGAAACTTATGCAGCGCGTGCTGAAGGCTGAAATTAAGCCTTCCCGCAAAATTCAATTCAACTCTCAGCCGAAATTAGGCAGAGGCGCGCATCCGCCAAGAAAGCGTGCGATCCGAGAAGAAAGCGACCAGAGACTTGGGAAACTTCCGTGAGGGAAGGGACCGACCACGAGTGTTTGCTGACACGCTGCCGGATGAACGTCCTGTGGGCGAGTAGATTTAAAGCTTGCACCGTTCCGGTACGCTCGCGCGGGTGATGCAGATGTCTCTGCCTTCCTGCGACAGAATGAGCGGTTCGCCGTTGTCGATGTGCCCGGCGATGGTCGAGTTCGGCATGTCCACGGCGCTATCGGCCGTCTTGTGCAAGAGGCAAGGATGGTTTGAAAAGTCTTTCGATCATTGAGAATCCTCTTGATCGCCTGTTTTGCGTCGCGCGTCGCCTCGATCCATTCCTTGCCACCCGCAAACAGTTGCCCTCACTCATGGCTTTAGCTTTTCGCGCTTAGACTGTGGTAAGTTCGGCCCCACAAAAATTGGAGGCAACCAATGGCGAAACATTTTAAATTCATCCAAATAGCGACTGCATCCGAAACGGTGCGGTCTGGGCAAGTGAAACCGGTTCTCTTCGCGCTTGATGAAGAGGGAAACGTTTGGGAGTACGACTACGGACATCCACGAGTCAACAAAAGGCCTCAATGGGTTCCCTTGCCCACCGACAGAAAATAATCGCTGGATTTTGCGGGCCATACCTTCCGCAGAGAAGGCCGATAACCTAAAAACCCCGCGAGCTCAAACAATAAGCTTTATATCGAGAAGCAGACTCCGACGTTTGGCGTCAGATTTCAGGAACTACCGCAGAGGGCAAACGCGACTCGGTGTACTCGGGTGGATGAGAGCGATGACGGTATTGAGTTTGTTCGCTACCTGCATTGCGGCGACCTCCTACGGCTGTCGCGCGACCCTGATGCTGTCTTCGATATAGATAGCCGCCCGCGGATAGATACTGAGTGCAAGGTCACGGAGTAATTCCGCATGCATTACTTCGCAGAGGATTTCTGCTTGACCCTGGCCATCTAAGTCGTGAGTGACCACAGCCTTTTTCAGTATATCCAACTCACCACGCCATCCTTCACATTTCTGAAGAAAACCATTGTAGTGATTGATGGGAATGTCGACCAAGATAGTTTTTGATGCGGCATTGGAAGCGGTACAAAACTGGCGGTTCATTCAAGCCTCCCATTCTGCTGCATGTAACATTAATCCCGGAGCGCTAAGTCGATGTGACCCCACGCGGCACCGCATACGATTAATGGCAGATGAGGGAGACGAGGGATGTAACTGACGCGTGTGTCTAATGTGTTAACAGACGCGGCTGGGATTACAAGAGCTGAAGATAAATAAACGCCGAGTGGAAACGCTCATACGTAGCTCGGTAATGCCAGGAAACTTCGTAGGCGGCGATAGAAGGCTCCGACTGTCGAGTCAAATTATCCCCCTTAGCACGGGGAGAAGCCGGGCAGTTTACTTGATCCAGCGACTGCGATCACCCGATTCGCGCATTGACCAAGCAGACCTCTGATTGACGCAGCGGAATCGGTAATTATCCGCCGGACGAAGGTCGATTTCATTGACGCCAGGTCGGAGATTGATCCGCCTTGCCTGGACGACAATATTGCCGCCTTCAAAGATTGAGATTTCCGTCTCACATTCGCGCATCCTTTGGCCCCCGACAACAGGTCGGGGGACATGTCTAAATCTAGAATTTGTAGTCGGTCGCCACGACGACACGCGTTGCCGCGTCCATAGTCCGCTCGCCTCGGCCATTACACTCGACCCGCTGTAAGTTAATTCGCGACACATTGTCCGCGATCTCTGCACAGATCGCATAGCTGGCTTGCTTTTCAGACCCGTTACCTAGGATTCGAGATCGTGGAAGTGAGCTGCGAATTATTTTCCACGTGATCTCTTTAGGGCGACGTAGTTCACCGCCGCCGGGGTTGCAAGGACGATATCCAATTTCTCTTCTTCTACGATCATCAACTTCTCTTGATTGTGGAGAAGCGAGAAAAGAAGGCTAGTCCGGCGAGCTGCCAAAATAGATGCAGAAATTCATACTCCAGTTCTCGAACATTCCGGGCGATCTCCTAACGAAATCGATCACATGAAATGGTTGGATGATGAACGTTTGCCTCGGCCCGTGCATACCCGCTGAAAGTCTCCGATGAAACTTCCAAAGGTAGGAACCAGCGTTCACCAAAAGACATTATCGCCTTCATCAAACACTCAGCGGATCGAACGCAACTGAAGCAAAAGGTCTAGAGTGATCGACACACACTGTGTTGCTCGTACACACGCTTAATGAGTCAGACAAACCATCGACGGAATCTTGAGACGGCTACTTGGCCTCCTATTTGCTCCACGCAATGAACAAGCTTTGACGGAGGTTAACAAATGGATGCGTTAGAACTTCTCAAACAAGACCATCAGAAAGTGAAAG
>WNGE01023512.1_pt1 | contig 10969 bp, 11 predicted proteins | sample 5400651 | NCBI WGS metagenome assembly WNGE01 (sample SAMN13153370, study PRJNA577476) | soil metagenome | isolation source: 60 cm soil or saprolite under grassland replicate 2 | place: USA:California | collected 2016-06-15
CTGATCGTAGAACTCATGTGTTCCGTGCGACGCCTCGCCCAGCAGCACGAAGCGCGCGTCACCGATCAATTCCAGCAACGGATCGTAATCTCTCGCCGATCCCGCGAGCCGGCGCGCAGCCTCGCGCAGGCCCCGAACAAGCATCGCGTCATTTGCATTCGTCATGCAGCCACCCTTTTGGTCAGCCCACGCAGGTTCGCGCTTGCGCGAGCAGCTCGTGCACCTCGCCATCGCTCGTCTGGGAAAAGTCTTCGTACCAGCGGCCGACGCCGTTGAACATCCGCGGCGTCGCGGCACAAACCGTTTCGTCGACCTCGCTCTTGAATTCCTCGCATGTCTCCGGCGCGGCGACCGGGACCGCGACGACGATCCGCGCGGGCCCTTGCTTGCGCAGCGCCGCCACGGCAGCGCGCATCGTCGAGCCGGTCGCCAGGCCGTCGTCGACGAGAATGATCGTGCGTTCGCGCACCTCGGGTGGCGTGCGAGCGCCGCGATAAATGCGTTCGCGCCGCTCCAATTCCTTTTCTTCTCTCGCCGCGACGGCATCGATCACTTTGGCGCTCAGGCCCAACGCGCCCACCACGTCTTCGTTCAGAACGCGTACGCCGCCCGTTGCGATGGCGCCCATCGCAAGCTCGTCCTGACCGGGGACGCCCAGCTTGCGAACGATGAAGACGTCGAGAGGAGCCCTGAGCGCGTGGGCGACCTCGAATGCGACAGGCACACCGCCGCGCGGCAGCGCCAGGACGAGCACGTCGTCGCGATTGGCATATTTCGTCAATAGCCCCGCCAGTACTCGTCCAGCATCACGTCGATCGGCGAATAGCATCGGCAGAACCCGCGCTCACGCGCCCTTGCCCGGGCGGACACCCGTATCCGAGCGACCGTGCAAATGCCGCCCGAACCATTCGCCGGCGAGGCGGGCAACTTCTTCCAGTGCCCCGTGCTCCTCGAACAGATGCGTCGCTCCCGGTACGATCCGAAGCTCCTTCTCGCAGCGCAAGTGCGCGAGGGCTTCCTCGTTCAGTTCGATGACCGGTTCGTCCAAGGCGCCGACGATGAGCAGGGTCGGCGACTTGACGCGGATCAGCGCGTCCGCGGCCAAGTCCGGCCGGCCTCCGCGAGAAACAACGGCGCCGATTTCGTTGCCGAGGTCGGCAGCCGCGACCAGCGCCGCACCGCCTCCGGTGCTCGCACCGAAGTAGCCGATCTTCAACGCGCGGGTTTCGGGCCTGCTCCTCACCCAGCGGCTGGCGTCCACCAGACGCTCGGCAAGGAGCGCTATGTCGAAGCGAAGATGACGCGTGTGAAGGTCGACCGCCTCTTCTTCGCGGGTCAACAAATCGAAAAGCAGGGTTCCCAATCCCCTGTCACGAAGACTCCGCGCAACGAGCTGGTTGCGCGGGCTATGACGGCTGCTGCCCGAGCCGTGCGCAAACAGCACGATACCGCGGCTTTCCTCACCGACTTGGACCTCGCCCTCAAGCATCGCCGAGCGCGCGGGGATGCGCGCTTCAAGCGTATAGCCATTACCGGCATCTGCCATGCGATAGCGCATCGCGAAACCTCTGCGCCTGGTTCACGCGCCCCTCAACCTGACTCTTCGCAATGATCCCCACCGCCGAGGTCGTCGCCTATCGGCGCGCATCCGATTCTGGCGTAGGAGAATCGGCCTCGCCGCGTCGGAAGAGCGCTGACAGAGCCTTCGCGTCCTGCCTACAGGAAAACCAGACAGCGGCCGCTACCGCGCATGCGTTGCAGGATGCAGCATCGTCGCTAGTTCGAGCAGGTCCCGAGTCTCGTCGTGTCGCTCGAACGCCTTCAGGTCAACCTAACTTGCGGAGCACTCTCATGGCTACTTCAATCCCTCCAACCCAAACGACCCGCGCCGGTGGCGCGAATATCATTCCAGGCGACGACGACTTCGATGCCTCGGCCGGACCCGGACCCGAAGTCATGGATGCAGCGACGCTGATCGGCGACAAAGTCGTCAACGCACAAGGCGAGGGTCTGGGTGAGATCGAGGCGATCATGCTCGATGTCAGGTCCGGACGCATCGCTTATGCCGTGCTCTCGTTCGGCGGCTTCCTGGGCCTAGGCTCCAAGCTGTTCGCGATTCCCTGGAGTGCATTCACGCTCGACGCGAGGGAAAAACGCTTCGTGCTCAAGGTCAGCAAAGAGAAGCTTGAGAACGCGGAAGGCTTCGACAAGGACCATTGGCCGTCGATGGCGGACACAGCGTGGGCCGTCAAGGTGCATGAATACTACGAAGTCGTGCCTTATTGGGAAGATCCACTGCGCGGAACAGCGGATGCGCGCACCACCGCAGGATCGTACCGCGAGCGACCGATCGAATCGTTGGGGGGCCTTGATCGGGAATAAAAGACGGCTGGTCGCCGGCACCTCCGATCAGTCCTACAAACAAATCAGCGTTTCGCCGATAGCCGCGGCGGTCGGGCCGCGGCTATCGTATTTCCGATTTGCATAAAAAGGGAGAACGGGGATGACGATCGACACGAGCGGATGGCGCGCCCAAACCCTGCACTGCCGCGGAGAAGCGACCAGGATGCGCCGGCGGATTTTTGATCGCGCGGTTGTCCTGCTGGCTCTTCCCGTAGTCGTTTTGGGGGGCTGCGCAACCGCGCCGAGCGAACGTGCGTCGGCTGATGCGACGCCCTTCGGGCTCGTACACGTCGCCGCGCGTACCGAGTCTCGACAGCTCGACGCAGCGCCCGAAAAGCGCATTCTCGCCCTCGATCCGGACCGGATCAGCGAGGCGGACGTGCGTACGACGCTCGCTTCCGCGCCCGCGCCGCGTATCGTTCTCGTGCACGGCGGCGTCGTTGGGGTTTACCTGCTCATGGAGTCCTTCGCCAAGTTTCTCGTCGGCATGGGCTATCCGGAGGCGAAGATTCGCGATCCGCATGACGGCGCGTACTCGCAGAATCCGTACGGCAGCAGCGAGCGGCTTGCCGGCGAGCTGGCCTGGTACTACGAGCACGACGCGATGCGGCCGATGTTGATCGGTCACAGTCAGGGCGGAATGCAGACGGTCAAGGTGCTGCACGAGCTCGCCGGCAGCTTCGGAGACAGAGTCGCGGTGTGGAATCCCGTGACGGACAGGCGCGAAGAGCGCTACACCATCGTCGATCCGATCACTCACGTGGAAAAGCCTGTCGTCGGTATTTCGGTGGCGTATGCTTCGGTCGTGGGCGCAGGCGGAGTCGAATTCTTTGCTCCGAGCGTATGGAACATGGCCGGCCGCCTGCGGATCATTCCGGACAGCGTCGACGAATTCACCGGCTTCGCCATCGCCGGCGACTTCGTGGCGTTGACCGCGCCGGGCGGCGCGACCAGCGCCGACGAATATCGTCCAAACGGGACCGCAGTCGTGCACAACGTGAATCTTCCCTCGAGCTACAACCACGTATTCGTACCGAATACGCAGCATCTGGCCGATGACTCCAGGATGCGCGATTGGATCAATCGCTACGAAACTGGGAAGGCTGCGGATCTGTCGAATCTGCCCGAGGGCCAGAACGACAACGTGCTCTGGGCGGCAGGTGTCTGGCACGATATCAAGAAGCACTGGTGTCTCGAGGCGCAACGCCTGATCCGCGCGCGTCAACTCGACGCCGCTCCTGCGAGCCAATCCGCTCAGCTACGCGAGACGACCGGCGACTGAAGTCTTCCAGCGATGATGTACAGACGACATCTACCGGACGCGATGACGTTGCGAACGCAACGCTGCTTGCGAGTTATCGCCGTGCTGACGCTGGCGCTGCTTCCGGTCGCGGGATTGCAAGCCGCGAGCGACCAGGACATCGAGGTCCGCGTCAAGAAAAACGGGCCGGAAGTTGCCGTCGATGTCGATTGTCCTGTGAACGCCTCCGCCGCCGTGACCTGGGAGGTTCTGACCGATTACGATCACATGTCCGAATTCCTGTCCGATGTGCAGCACAGCAGCGTGCAGGCCCAGGACGGGCACACGCTACAGGTCTACCAGAAAGGCAAGGCTGAGAGAGGATTGCTGTCGATCACCTTCGAGAACGTGCGCGAGGTCGAGCTCGTCCCCTATCAGGAGATTCGCTCGCGCCTGATCAGCGGCGACCTGAAAGCCTCCGCATTCACGACCCGCGTGGTCGACGACGGCACCCTTGTTCACATCATCAACAGCGGACGGTACACGCCCAAGCTCTGGGTGCCGCCGGTCATCGGCCCGACACTGATCGAGGCCGAAACGCGCAAGCACTTCGGCGAGCTGCGCAACGAGATCCTGCGCAGACACGCGCTCCGCGTGAAAGCGCCCTCCGCCTCGCTTCCCCCTCCGGGTAAATCGCTGGCTTCCGACGCGCCGCGCTAGTTGCTTTTCGGTGCGCGCGCCAAGGCGCTGTCATAATCGGACTGCGCAAGCGATTCTAGCGAGCGCATCAGCCGATCACCCGAAAGGCACGAGCCCTTCGGATGATCGACGCATTGCAACGGCGAGCAACGTCCGCGGCCGCGAACGCCGCCGCGAGCTTCTACTCCTGGAACACCAACACGCCTCCGGTAGGTACGGTAAAGCAGGTCTCGCAACCGCCCGGTACGGTGCTGGACGAGAACGGCATATAGACTTGATGCGTCACTGGATCGACGCCGACCGAATGCGCGTTGTTTCCCGAGAACGCCGTCTGCACCAGCGTCCGCGACGCGGCATCGATAATGGCGAGCACCGGCGTACACGGCGAGGCCGCAGAGCATCCTCCCGAGGAAAGTCCGCTCCTCGTCCACCGGCTCGCCGCGAGGTAGTAGCGATTCGTCGGCACGTCGTAGGCGATCTGATCGCCGCCGCCAATCGGAACCGTCGCCCGCAGCGTGCCATTGGTGCGATCGAGGATCTCCACCGTCAGGTGCTCGCCGGCATTACCTTGTCGACAGGAGACGGCCATGTCCGTGCCCGGTCCAAGGTCGAGGCCCGTCGGATCACAGATGCCCAGCGGAAAGATCTTGAAGCCATTGGCGGGCGTCGGCACGGGCAACGTCAGAACAACCGGAACAGTCGGAGTCCCCTGCATGATGAAGGCTGCAGGGATCACGTCGACTTCTCCCCGCGGATTGGCGGTCGACCCGTCATTGTTATTGAGAAAGGTCTGCGTCGCATGATCATAAGCGCACGCCTCCAGCCCCGCCGACGCAGGACCAGTGGGACCCGTGCCGGCATCGGTGAACTTCAGAGTTGCGATGATCTTCTGCGTATTGACGTCGATGAACGTCGCGAACGGCGGGCTCTCGCCGGGACTGTTGATCATGAAAATCTTGTGGTCCGGATCGTAGCAGCCCTCGTCCGCGCGCAGGCCCGATGCGCCGCCGATCGCGATCGTTTTGACGACGGTGTCGGTCGTGGTATCGATGATCTTCACCGAGTTGACGTCGCCGACGTAGATAAACGTCGTGCCGGTGATGAGATTGAGCCCGTCGGGACCGGACTTGTCATTGTTCGCGCCGACGCAGGTCGGTCCGGTGTCACAACCCGCGAATCCCCCGGTGATCTGTTTCAGGAACGGTTACCAAGCCGGGAGTGATGCTGCTTGAACCTCCGCCGCCGCAGCCGCTCAGAATCACACTTGCGAGGAATGCCAAACCGAGAGTCAAATATCTGATCATGTCATCCTCCTGTTTTTCACCGCTTGCGCTTATGGGCCGAACTGGGAACACTGGATGGCACCCGACGTAGCTTACAAGTCGGATGTAACGATCGTACGCGTGGCTGCTGTCAATTTCCTTAAAAATTGCTGACATTCAGCTGACAGCCGAGGTACCCCGCCCCGCGAGAGGAGCAGGCAATGCGCATTCTCGTTGTCGAAGACGACTCGCTGCTCGCGCAGGGGCTGACACGCGTCCTGGCCCGCGCCGGACACGCCGTCGATAGGGCCGAGACAGGTGTGCAAGCGGACAGGGCGTTGCGCGCAGCGTCCTACGACCTGGTCGTGCTCGACATCGGGTTGCCCGATATCGACGGCTTCGAAGTTCTTCGCCGTCTTCGCCTTCGTCACGCCTCAGCCAACGTGCTGGTGCTTACGGCGCGCGATGCGATAGAGGACCGGGTGCACGGTCTCGACCTCGGAGCCGATGACTACCTGACCAAACCGTTTTCGGTCACGGAATTCGAAGCCCGCGTCCGCGCCCTGCTGCGTCGCGTCTCGCTTCCTGCGAGTGCGGTCTCGTTAGGCCGACTGACCGTCGATGTGGAAGCAAAACGCATCAGCAACAATGGAACGCTGATCGAGCTGACGGTCCGGGAGTGGGCGCTGCTCGAGCTATTCATGGCGCGCCCGGGGCGCGCGCTGAGCAAGGAGCAGATCGCCCAGCAACTCGCCGACTGCGACTCGCAATTGACCACGAACGCCGTCGAAGTCTATGTCTCCCGCCTGCGGGCAAAGATCGAGATGGCCGGAGTGCGCATCCGAACCGTGCGCGGCTTTGGCTATCTGTGGGAAAGCACCGATGGCTAGCCGTCATCCGTCGCAGCAGCATTCGCCGGCGGCTGCTCCTGTTTCTGATTCCTTCGTTCCTGCTCCTCGCCGTAGGCGCGGCGGCGGTAACCTATTACGTAGCGCTGCGCGTCGCCACGTTCGCGTACGACCGCTCGCTGCTCGATCCGGCGCTCGATATGGCCGCGAACGTGCGGATGGACGCCGAGGGCCCGCGCCTGGCAATGCTCCAGCAGGCGCAGGAAGCGCTTCTCTTCGACCACGAGGACACGCTGGTTTTCCAGATTCGCGCGCCGGGCGGTGCGGTTGTTGCAGGCGACGAAGACCTGAATCTGCCTCCGAACCTCGCGCCGGGCGAGCGCTCATTCTTCGACAGCCGTTATCACGGCGAACCCGTACGCGTCGCGGCAGTCCGATCCAACTCGGGCTTGTATGTGCAGGTCGCAGAAACCCTGCACAAGCGCAATCGCCTGATCTGGGAAATCCTCGCCGCGGGATTGCTGCCCGCGCTTCTGATCGCGCTGGCGACGCTGGTGCTGGCGTGGACCGGCGTCGCGCGAGGGATCGCCCCCCTGGCATGGATCAGGACCCAGCTCCTTGGCCGCACGCCGCACGATCTGCGTCCTCTGGACGAGCACGCGACGCCGGTGGAGATCGCTCCCGCCATCGAGGCGTTGAACCGGCTTCTGGCGCAGCTGCGCGAGTCGAACGAGATGCAGCAACGCTTCCTCGCCAACGCCGCGCACCAGTTGCGCACGCCGCTCGCCGGGTTGCAGATGCATCTCGAGCTGCTGTTGCGGCGCGACCTCAGTCCCGAGGTCCGGGAAGAGATCGCGGGCATGCACGTCGCGACCGTGCGCGCAGGTCATCTCGCCAACCAGCTCCTCGCTCTCGCCAAGGCGGAAGCGAGCATGGATGACTCCGGGCACCTCGCGACCGTCGACCTGCACGGCGTCGCCGATCACGCTGTGCAGGAATGGGTGCAAAGGGCGATCGCGCGCGACATCGACCTGGGCTTCGTGCTCGAGCACGCCACCGTGCCCGGAAACGCGGTGTTGCTTGGCGAGTTGCTCGACAACCTGCTCGACAACGCATTGCGCTACACGCCGCCCGGCGGCTCGGTCACGGTGCGTTGCGGCTCCGAGCTCGGTTATCCGTACCTCAGCGTCGAAGACAACGGGCCGGGGATACCGGAATCGGCCCATGGCCGAGTATTCGAAAGGTTCTATCGCATTCAGGGCACGCCCGGCGACGGCGCGGGCCTCGGGCTCGCAATCGTGAAAGAGGTCGCGCTGCGACATCGCGGGGCGTTACGGATCGAGAGCCCCAACAGCAACGACCAAGGGCAGGGTACGCGTATCGTCGTCCGGTTTCCGGCCGCCGCGCCTGAAATCGCCTGAGAAATCAAGCCGGGCCGCACAACGGGAACGCGGGTCGACCGAGGCGCCCCGCGCTGAACCCTGGCGCGGATGCGGCGTCAAATAAATGACGGCACAAAACCCTGCCGTTGGATGAAGAATTGCATCATCAATCACATCTATACCGACCGCCCCCGCATGATCTCGGTCGCCGGGTGCACGAGCTTGTGCACGGCTACCGGCCGTTCCACGGCGGCGGGCCCGCGCTTTCGGCACCGCATCTGCGCGCGTTGCTGGAGCTCCTCGAGGCAGAGGGCCATGACGTGATGGAGCTGCGCGAAGAGCTCGCGCATCTGCTGCGCGCGTTGATGCGCGCACGCCACAGCGCCGTCAAGCTCGAGAGCCGGCAAGGGTTGCGCTGACTAGGAGGCCCTATGGGACAGAGACACGCCGCCACTAATTTGCGCAGCGTTCCGCGCGGCGAGATTCGCCCCGGAGCGATCGTGCGTTTGCGCGATCCCGATGGGAGAGTATGCGAAGGCGTCGTGCATCACCTGAACGCTTTCCACGAGCCTTATATCCTGCCCAACGAGGCGCTGAGCGAGCCGTTCTATGCGCAGCCGGCCGATATCGAGGAAGTGCTGGGCTTTCACGCGGAGCTCGTCGGGCCTCGCCCCGATCCCCCTCGCATCGAGCGCCGCCGCCGGCGAAGCACTTACGCCGGCCGTCGGCACAAGCCACGCTAGGTTCGCCCCGCGCTTTGTAGATCGCCTCGGCCATTGATTGATGGCCGCTTACGGCTGTCCGTTGCGTCAGCTAATTTAGCTGCCGGCGACGTTCACGATCGCGGCGGTTAGCGGATGACCGGTCAAGCCGCGCCGTGGTCTATTTCGCTGGCCGATATTTTTCGGCCCGCCACGCCAACGTCACGCTCCCTCCCAGGGTAAAGCATCGCGCGCCAATTTGTGGCACACATGTTGCTGTCAGGGGTCCCTGCAAGCTGGCTCAGGGGGAGAAGGCGTGAGAAGCAGGATCGGATTGTGGGGCGCTGCCGTTTTCGGCCTATTTGTGCCGGTTTTCGCCCATGCGACGCTGACGGTCACGCCGATCACCTGGAACGTCGTCGGCCTCGACAGCAACAATCCCTTATCCGGGCCGAAGGATTTTCCGGTCGGCGCGCGCGTCTGCAGCAATATCGCGACCACGAACGTCGACGTCAAATGGATCTGGAACTCGGCGAACGCGAACGTCAGCCTGCGCCCCGGGTCGCTCAGCACGATCACCCTGCCGAGTATCGGCGTAGGCGCCTGCGCCGACGCCTACTTCGAAATCGAGGTCAATCAGGTCGTCGCGGCGTACGACACGACGCGCGGCTATCACATCACCGCGACTGACGGTTCGGGGACGGCCTCATCGCCGACACCGCGCGAGATCTACGTCGAGCACCTGATCTCGCAAAATCGGAACTCGATTACCGGCATCAAGCTGGACGGGGTGTCGATCCCCGCCGGCGGATCGATGAGTCTGGTGGTCGGCAATACCTATACGATCGAGCTCGACGGCGGCACGGCGACGCAGGGTTACAACCAGTTCGAAGCGTTCATCAGTTTTCCGAACACCATCTTCCAGATCTTGTCGGTCAGCACCACGTATTCCGCCGACAATTCTCCGTACGTTCCGGGTCCCGCACCGATCGCCAGCGACAAGCTCTACGCCGATGCGTGCCTGTGGGAAAACGATCCGACCAGCCCGAACTATCGCAGCTGTATCGGCGGCGACTACAAGGCCGGCGGCAACACCGTCGTCACGACCTACACGATCAAGGTCATCAGCGGTGGCGGGACGGCGCAGACGCTGAACAGTCTGCTCTACGACTTCTCCGGCAGCAGCTATCACTACAACTCGGACTTCGGGGTCAACGGGATCATCGCCAACATCGTCGATCCCGCGGCGCTCACCATCGGCAAGGCGTTTTCGCCGACGCCGACGGTCGCGGGAGGAACATCGACCCTGACGTTCACGATTGGCAATCCGAACCCGTCCGCGGTGAGCGGCGCGAATTTCACCGACGCGCTACCCCTGCTCTCGGGCGGCCAGATGGTGGTGGCGACACCGGCGACCTTCTCGACGTCGGGCTGCGGCTCGCCCACCTTCGCACCGACGGCCGGCGCGAGCTCGCTCTCCTTTTCCAATGGCAGCGTCGCGGCAAACAGCACGTGCGTGGCGAGCGTGCTGGTCTCCGTGCCTTCGACGCCGACCAGCGGAACGTACTCGAACACGTCGAACCATCTCTTCGTGGGCGGCGTCGACACCGGCCATTTTGCGACCGCTAGCCTGCCCCTGACGGCGAGCTCGGCGGGCACCGGCCTGTGCGGCGTGACGCTCGCGCAATGGACGATGGCTCCGGCCGCCGGCACCAGCGTGCCGCCGGCGTTTTCCTTCAAGGCGAGCGACGTCACCACCGCGACGGCGGCGGCCGGAATCGGGATCAGCTCGTCGATCGACACCTCGATCGGCAACCCGGTCAATTCCTGGGCTGCGAACGGCTTTGCCACGTCGGCCACCCTGTCGACCTTGAACAACGACTACTTCGAGTTCGCCGCGACGACGACCAACTACACCAGCATCGGCTTCAAGTTCGACGCGCGGGTCGATATCAATCTGCATGGGCCGCAGTCGCTGCAGCTCTACTCCAGCACCAACGGGTTGACCTTTACTGCGTACGGCAGCGTGATCAATCCGACCGCAGCGTTCGTCACCTACAACCCGACCTTTTCCGGCACCGCGAATACCAGCGGCCTCACGTATTTCCGGATCTACGGCTACAACGCGGGCAACAACGGCGCCGACGCAGACCTGTACATCGACAACATCGCCATCACCGGATGCGGCACGCCGGCTCAGCCGACGCTCACGAAGTCTTTTTCGCCGAATCCGATCGCGGTCAACGGCACCTCGACGCTCATCTTCACGCTGGCCAACGCGAATACGGTGCAGCTCACGGGTGCGAAGTTCACCGACAGTTTGCCCGCGGGACTTCAGGTCGCCGCGTCGCCGTCCGGCAGCACGACCTGCACTGGCTCGCCGACGTGGGCGCCGACGGCGGGGTCGACCACCTTGAGCTTCGGCCAGACTACA
>WNGE01013126.1_pt1 | contig 10968 bp, 11 predicted proteins | sample 5400651 | NCBI WGS metagenome assembly WNGE01 (sample SAMN13153370, study PRJNA577476) | soil metagenome | isolation source: 60 cm soil or saprolite under grassland replicate 2 | place: USA:California | collected 2016-06-15
TCGAGAAGCAAACGGCCATCACGCTTCATAAATCGCGTCCGCACATCGTTGATGAAAAATTTCCAATCGGCGGGCGTCCATTCTACCCATTCGTCGTTTTCGGCGCGCGAGATCCGGTGAAAACAAACGCGATGCGCCGTGATGAGATCGAATTTTTCGTCGAGATCGGGCAACGGAACCCGGGGCTCAATACGCGCGATCACGCGCCGCACGTTTAGCAATTCAGTTGTTCCGCGAAAGAGCAGCTCCTCGTCAGTATCGAAGCCCAGTCCCTCGTGACCGAAGAAGCGACAGACGTAGAGAAAATAACCTGCGCCGCAGCCAAGATCGAGAATGCGGAGCGGCGGCGCGCGATCGAGCCACAGATCCTGCGCGCGCTCCACATTGATGTCGATCCAGTAGGCTGTGTTTTCGTACGCGTTGATCTTTCGCGCATTCGGGCGGTGCGGATAACGTTCACGCAGCCTGGCTAATTCCGCGCAATCAAGCGTCGCCAGAATTCGCCGGGAACTCACAGGATGACTCCAGCGGCAGACATGTTCCCAAAGGCTTTCCACCGCGTCGATGGAAAACAGCTTTTGGAATTTGCGCGAAAGCTGCACTTGGAAATGATGCAACGAACTGCTCGGCAGACAAGTTCGTTGACGATTCTACTCAAGGATGGATATCGACCTCGATCAGACCGGTAAAACCTTCGCGAGTCATGAAAGCGCTTCCCCAACCGTCGCCTGGATAAAAGTATTGTTCGTAACGCCACAGCATTTCTAATTTTGCGCCGGAAGGCTTGTTCCAAACAAGCTGATAATAGCGGTGCCGTTTCCATGACGGCGAATGACCGGTCATAAAATTGAAATCGAACGGCGTTGGCCAACTGAGAGCGCTCCGGCGGATTCTGATGAAAGCATCGTCGCCTGCTGGCGGTACAGTAGCAAGATTCTCCGCTTCTGATCGCGGTGGACCGAAGGCGAAAACTTTTCCGCCAGTTGCCAGACCAAGCTGATTGTCCTTTGTTGTGCCGATGTTGGGAGTCGGGCCATTCTTGTCGTTCAGGCCTAGCGCGAGGTCATTAATGTGAAGGATGCCGCCAGTCCCGCTGCCTTCATAGACAATTGAATTAATCCGTGCTGAAGCTGTTTCAATCGTACCGAACCGATCGATGAAAAGTGAGAGCTGACGCCCGCGGAAAATCCACGTCGCCGACAACGCGGCGATGCACGCGATGAGAATTACAAGCGTGATCAGGATTTTTCGCATTTGCTACTTCTGTTGTACCACGTTCCTATTCGCCACTTGCGAAAAGAGAGTCACATTAACAGCCCGCAGGGCCGTGGCTACAACTATGCTTTTTTCCGCTGGATGTAATCGTTCACTTGTTCTTCGAGAATTTCGAGCGGTAGCGCGCCATTTTTTAGCACGACGTCATGAAACTCGCGCTGATCAAACTTTTTGCCCAGTTCCTTCTCCGCTCTCGCGCGCAACTCCAGAATCTTTAGCATTCCAACTTTGTAAGCGCACGCCTGGCCAGGCATGACGATGTATCGCTCGATTTCCGACCTCACTTCCTTATCGCCCATACCAGTTTTATCGCGCATGTACGTGATGGCCTGTTCACGCGTCCAACGTTTCGCATGGATCCCAGTGTCGACGACCAATCGCACCGCGCGAAAAAGTTCATCGCGCAGGCGGCCTAAGTCGCCAAACGGATCGTGGTCATACCATCCTACGTGCTTCGCCAACCATTCGCAGTAAAGCGCCCAGCCTTCCATGTAAGCGGTGAACGGAATCACCTTTCGAAATTGCGGCAGCCCTTTGAGTTCCTCGGCTGTGGAAATTTGCCAATGATGCCCTGGCACGCCTTCGTGGTATGCTAGGGTCGGCATGCTCCACTTAGGCACCTCGTTCATGTCGCGCAGGTTCGCGAAAAAAATTGCGGGCCGGCTGCCATCCATCGCGGGAGCCTCATAATACGCGCCTGGGGCCGTCGCTTGTTTAAACTCCGGTACGCGGCGCACTTCGATCTTCGCCTGCGGGGTGGTCAGGAATAACTGCTTCGAAGAGCGATCCTTCGCCTCATTGATCAGCTGTGTGTACTCCGCCAGCGCATCGGCGCGGCCTTTATCGTCATTGGGATAAAGAAAACGCGGATCTTTCCCAAGCTTGTCCATGGCTTCTCCAATTGGCTGGCCTGCAAAGCCGTTTGCATCGAGGAGTGCGCGCATCTCCTCCTCGATTCGCGCCACTTCGCGCAGACCCAGCTCGTGAACTTCATCCGGCCTGAGTGTTGTAGTCGTATTTTCGTGCAGGCAGTAGGCGTAGTACGCATCGCCGTCCGGTAATTTCCAAACACCATCATCGGTCGTCGTCTTCGGCAAAATCTCCCGGAAATAATCGATTAGTTTTTGGTAGGCCGGATAAACCCTTCCCGTTATTGCTGTCTCCACGCGCCCTTGAAAATCGGCGCGCTGCGCCTCGGTTAGCTTGTCAATCTTAGCGACACGGGTCTTGAACGACGTCGCCAGAATGTTGTCCGAAACGGGCTTGCCGATAAAATCCGTCATTTCCTTGAGCACTTCCTCGACCACGAAACGCGGCGGCAGAATTTGCTTTTCCTCGCGGACTTTGAGGTTGTCGAGAAGCTGGTCGAATCTTTTCGGCAAGGCATCCAGCCGCCTCAGGTAATACTCGCAATCTTTCCGGGTCAGCAGCCGGTGTGTATTCGCCATAAAGGAAGGAAATTGATTCTGCACGCCGAAGAGCTGATTGACCGGATAATTGTGCCACTGCCATTTTTCGCCTTCGACCTGCATTTTTAAAAACCAATCCAGCACATGGGTGGAAAGCTTTTGCGAAGGCGATTGTCGATCGAGCGGGTACTGGCGAAGTTGCGCCAGGTCGCGCTTCCACCTGTCGAATTCACGCTGTTGGCGCGCCGGCGACTCGTCGTCGAGCTTCCCATTGTGACCAGTAATGCCAAACTGCTCGACCAAACCGAGCATGGAGAGCAGTTCCGGGTGATCAAACAGAACTTCGGCGAAGACTTTGTCGTAAAATAAATTCAAGCTCCACGGCCGAAACCAAATCAGATTGATCAGGAATATGGCGACCACGATCACGAGGACCGCGACGATCGCGCCAAGGGATTTGAAAACGCGCTTCAACATGTGCTTGGATCAGCGTGGGAGTGTCATCTGTGGATACGATGCAGGAATGTCTCGTGGTGGATTCAAAAATTTAGTTCCTTAGTTGCACAATCTTCGATGACTAAACATGCGCTCACATCAGCGTGGAAACGCCGCGCCGGTCAATTAAAACTTTGCATGTCAGCGCTCATACGTGCGATGAATCCTGGCGACAGGCTGACGTAATGACCGCCTCAGCAGAGCACGTCGATAAACCGGAGCCGCGCTGGCAAGCGCTTCTCGCGCTGGTTGCCATTGGAGGAATTTACCTGGCGTTGCCGTCGTGGTTCATCGTGGGTCCCACGTGGTTCCTACCGGCCATAATCGCGGCCTTACTGGTTCCGACGATCATGACGCACCGCACGGGTCGCCACTCGTTGAACCATGCTCTCGGGATTCTGATTAACGCGATTATTACGATCGCGCTGATCGGATCAGTTGTCCTTCTAGTAACGGCGCTGCCGTCCCATAGGGACGAACCCTTGCGACTGTTAGCCTCGGGAGCGGCGCTTTGGTTCACGAACGTTCTTGTATTTGCGCTCTGGTATTGGCGACTTGATGGCGGCGGGCCGACAGTGCGCGAGAAGCGCCGTGAATTTGGCAGTCGCAGTTTTGTTTTCCCGCAGATGCAGATCGAGAAAGCCGAGCGCGGACGATTCAGCGTGGAACGCTGGCGCCCTGGTTTTGTCGATTATCTCTTTATTGCGTTTACGCAGAGTTCAACCTTCGGTCCGACGGACGCGCCACTGCTGACGCATTGGGCGAAAGTTCTCACCATGTGCCAAATCTTCATTTCACTGAGTATTGTCGTGTTGCTTATCTCTCGCGCTGTCGGCATCCTGTAAAGGCTGTGCGCTGCCAGCCGTTCGCGGCAAAGGAGCGCGCAATTCGCGCGAGGCGACATCCTGCTATCTGCCGATGAGAATCAAAATACCGGCCGCAAGCGCCAAAATTCCTGTCACAAGTACAGGAATGGCAATGTGAACGAGCGCGATGATTCCGACGAGAATGAGATAGATCGCCAGCAGGAGCATTCCGAGGTTTTTCGTGATGTTCATCGTTGATTTTTGAGGCAATGGGGTCGGCTTTGCACGCTTTAAATTGGGCTCGCAGCGCAAATATTTGGTGCTCATCTATGTGATGTAATGGCCGCCAGAATTATCAGCCCCGTCAACGCTCGATCCAGTTCGTTTGAAATGGATAATGGCTGCCAGCAATAGGGTGATGAGCACTAGAAAACTTCCCAACTGACTTTCGCTAAACTATGAAAACGTCTGCTTCGGTCGCGTACGATATGGCTGAGCATCGTCATCGTTTTTCCATATGGGCAGCAGCACGAGCTGCACAACGTGGTTGCCGTGGATGCGATACAGATACCTTACGACACGCCCTTGAGAACTCCGGCATCAGAGAATTTCTGAAGACTGCGAACTTTCATGGTCTCAATGAAGAGCGTTTCGACAAACTTCACCGTCAATGGTGTACCTCGATCACTAATTTCCTAAAGGCGAAACGCGTTGATGTTAGATTTGGCCGCGCTGCGAAGCTGGTCGGCGTATACTTAAAGTCCTTTGCTGTTCTTGGCGGGGGAGACGGAGCAGCCCCCTTGCTAGACTTGCCCATCCTCCCATCGATAGAAGCCTCCTGGAACTCCCAAAAGAAAAATCTAAATGGAGAAAAGCTGCCTGGACGAAACTAACAGAAAGTCAATATTACGAGCTCATTTCAGATCTTCGTAAACTCCTCGAGAAGGACGAGCCGTTTTGGAAGCTAGAAAAATGCTTTATGGCTAATAAATCCACTCCGAGGCAGCGTAAGGGCTAAAAGACCATGTCAGACGATTATTACTTTAGGCTGTGTGGCGAGATCAAAGGGCCTTATTCAAAGGCTCAACTGAAATCGATGTGGGATCAAGGTCTGATCACAACGGATGCGCAATATTGGACTCAAGGTATGGCAGACTGGTACCCCATTTCCGGCCTTTTAGACGCGCGTGGCGAACCTCCTTCTTCGTCTCCTTCTTTTGGCGCGGACGCTAAGATCCCTACGGTTTCCGTTGATCTGCAGAGCGTGTCCGTTAAGAGGCTAGATTTCATTTTGAGCCAATTCACCCGGATCTTTGGTTTTGCGACAACCAGAAACATTCGGACCATTCGTGCAAGCTCTGAGAAGGACAAACAGCTTTTGATGAAGTTCTTGCGCAAAGAGTTCCGTTCGATCAAAATGGACGAGAGAATTCCCGAAGTAATGCCGCCGATTCCTGGAATACAGTTCGACGGCAGGATTAGTTGTCCCAAGTGCGGTTCTCGGCATACGCATGTCGAAATGTATGACTCAGCCCCTGCGGGGTGCTTAGGTGGGCTGGTCCTGGGTGGATTGCTAGCTGGAGCGACTGGAGCGCTTTTTGGAGCAGGACTCGGCTCAACGTCGGATTCTAAGAAGCGCATCTTCGTATGCCACGACTGTGGACACCGGGAGCAGCTGTACTGAGATTGACAAATCGAGCTGGGAAGCACCAAGCGTTAAGCTCAGTTTCAAGCACCAAACCTAAAGCCATGGAATACGAAAAAATCGTTTTCTTCCGGAACCTCTTCTTCCGCGCATTTATCGTCGGCCTCGCGTTTGCGCTGTTCTATTTCGTTGCCACGTGCCTGTTTTGGAGGACGGGCGCGGCGTGGGCGACGCACTTCTTTAAGATCGAGGAAAAAGAGTTCGGTCGATTGGTAGTGCTCTTTTTCATCGAGCTGCGCGTTGTGCTGGTATTTTTCTTTCTAGTGCCAGCTCTGGCGCTGCATTGGATGTCCAGAAAGAAGTAACATTAGAACCAATCTCATAAAGAAAGCGGGGCGATTTGGTAGGGGGCGACCGCCGGGCGCGCCGAAGGGACGGCTCACAGAGCCCTGGCTACAGGACCACCCTTTTCGACAGTTCGTGATGGCACGAGAATCGCATCGCGCATACCGTGCAAAAACTTTTTGTCTGCCGGAGCAATAGTGGCTAAGGCGCCGCGCAATTTGACGCGATCCTGCTCGACAAAGAAATACGGACAAAGACGCACCCGACCTTTCATCATTTTTAATTCTCCGGATTCGGGATCCCAATATCGATGATCGAAGAGTCGGCCCTTGTGAAACTTTTGCAGAATCGTAGGTGACGTTTCGAATGTCGCGAGCGCATGGTCGATCCTGCGTTGCCATTCCGCGTGCGGCAGATCGGCGCCAAGTGCGATGCCGCGGCTGCCCCAACCAAGGGGCGAAAATCCGCTGACCTTCAAAAGAAGATCTCGATCTCTTTGGCTGAACCTGGCTGCTTCGCGCCAATCGTGGATTTCCAGCCGCGGAATGACAGCATGTTGCGGTAAGGGCGTCGGATCAAGCAGCCAGGAGTACGGAATCACTTCCTGTAATCTGATGAAATATTTGTCCCCCAGTTCGCGCCGCCAAAACTCTCGAAGAGGCTGCATCCAAAAAAGCGCGAACCACATTTTCTCTTCGAGATAGGGCTTGATCGGCGGCGTGATGGTGATGCGGCCTTCGGCATTGGCGCGCAATGCGTTGTCGATCTTTGCAATATTTGGCAGATCAAATAACTCGAAGAAGCGATAAACAGCGCGCCCATCTAGGGGCTCATACCTTTCCGCCGGCACAACGCGCCAGCTGTAGCTGGGATCGCTGATCCCGGCCGGGTTAGAATCGCGAATAGAACCGGAGTCACCCCGCATGCGCGGGGCTACAGCGTATCGATCTTGCAATCGCGCAACGATCCATTCCATCTCTGGTCGGTAAGTCGCGGCTTCTTGGGAAATGACGATGTCGCCGCCGTTTGGAAGCACAGTCCGAAATCCATCCAGCATTCCATCTGCGCCGCCGATAGTCTCACTATCGAATGCGGAATACGTTTGATTGAGCCAACCGGTCAGGCCGATTCCGCCCGGCACCGAATCGATTTCTGCGATGATGTAACCTTCGTCGGTTAGAATCAGGTCGGGCCGGATTACCCGAGGCAAGTCGTCGCGAATTTCCTTGCGTCTCGAAAATTCGATCAGCTCCTCCGGTTTGCCAGCATCGAGGTAGCGCGCTACCCACGCGGGCTGCTTTCCTTTAACACTCAATTGGTAGAGCTGATTACAGGCACGCTGAAATACAAACAGACGGTGGCCGAGTTGCTCGACTTCCACCGCAAATTTTTTGTCGATTGGAAAGGCGTCTGGCGAAAGCAGCCAGTCCTTTTCTGCAAAGAGGCCTTCCTTTGGGAAAGCACTACGAATTGTTTCCAAGCGGTTTTCGGTAGCGGCGAGCATGGCTCCTGGACAACGTTCAACGTTCAACCCGCCTTCGCAAACTACGGCATGGCAGGCGCTCAATGTCCAAATATTGTAGGGCGTCTCTGTGAGACGCCATTTCCAGAGAAGGCGTCTGACGCAGACGCCCTACAATCATCTTCCAGCCGCCATGCGCTTGAGCGCGAACTTGACCAGTTCTTCGGCGGATTGCGTTTCGCCTTTTTCCTGCAACTCGCGCACTGCTTTATGTGCATCGACCTGTTTGTAACCAAGCGCAATTAACGCCAGCACCGCTTCATTTGCTTGTTCCTGCTCGGGAGTGGGTGCATGTATCGCGCTTGCCGCTTCCCAGGCCGCAGCTACGCCGAGCTTATCTTTTAATTCCAGAACAATCCGCTCGGCCGTCTTTTTGCCGAGCCCGCTGATTTTCGAAAGCGACGCGACATCAGAGTTCACGACCGCTGCTTTGAAAGTATTCACGCTCATCCCACTCAACACTGCGAGCGCCAGCTTCGGTCCGATGCCGCTCACATTGTTAACGAGCAATCGAAAAAGATCCCGCTCAGCTGCGGTCATGAATCCGTAAAGCACGTGGGCGTCTTCGCGAACAGCCAGATGCGTGAGAATACGAATGGGCTGCCCAGGCGGAGGAAGCTTGTCGTAACTCGAAAGCGGGATGAAAACTTCGTAGCCAACGCCGCCGACATCGACGATGGCTTGCGTGGGCAAAGCGTTGATGAGTCTGCCGTCGAGGAAAGTAATCATGATAATGGTTACAACGTTACATGGTTACATGGTTAAAACGTTACATCGTTAAATCGTCAAATACCTCACTCCGGCTTCAGCACGAGCGTAAGATCGACACGTTTACCTCCAATTCTGAGGGTACTCCGCGAAGAGCGTCCGGGCCATTGAAGTCGGCAGAACCACAAAACGTGGTCCCGAGCTTCCCATGAACTCCGCAGTGCGGCGATTGTTTAATGGCATGAGAAAACTGTGCACGCGGCTGCGAAAATACCAGACAAGGCTTGGCTCCTGGAAATCGACCGAACCAAATTGCATGTCCGGCTGCAGATAGATTCGCGATTGCCGGAAAAGCTGTTGGGCAGGAAAAAGCCGGGCGACGAACGGGACAACGACAATGGCAATTGCAAGATAAGCCGAAGTCGATGCAAGAATGCAGTTCCTGAAAAAATGTGTCGCGTTTTCCGCGGCGAACCCGCGAGCAAGCAAAAGCGCCAGCAATGGAAATGCCGGCAGCGTGTAATGAGGCAATTTCGTTTTGACTAAACTGAAAATGATGAAAATAATCGCGACGCCCGCAAGAAGATAATTGTCGATTTTATTCCCTTTGTAGCCGGAATCGGCTTGTCCGCCGTAGCCTTGGCGAAGGCGGATGATCCCGGCCTTTATTTGCCGCCACAGCTTCCCCATCAACCACGGCAGTTTAATCGACCACGGAAAAAAACTGATAAAGACCGTTACGAAATAAAACGGCAGCAGCAGAAGATACATGCCGAGCGAACTCGCACCGTGACCCTCCATCGTGACAAACGACCGACCCACGACGTGCCGGCCAATTCCGATAAGGAAAAATTCTCCATGCGTTTGGATCAACGCTGGAACACCCCACAGCGCGACGATTGCGAGCATGAGTAAAATACCGCGCACAAATTTGAATCGCCGCGCGAGGTGTGCGTCGCGCAGAAAAAACTTTGTCGCGGCGACAGTCGCAAGCGGCACCCATCCGATTGGACCTTTTGCGAGAAAGGCAAAGGCAAGCGAAGCATAAAACATCCACCACCAATGGGAATCCGCAGGGCGCCTGACGACACGTGCCTCTTCACGTTCTGCATTGGATGTTGAGCGTTGAATCAACTCGTATCCGCTCCAGTGCGCAATTGTCATGAACAACACCAACCACATGTCTGCGACGGCGGCCTTTGCGTGCAGAAATGTCTGCAGTGAAAGCGTGAAGATGATTGCAGCCCACCAACCCACTCGGGCTCCGTTGTCCCGCGCTTCCGAGGGCGAAACTCGCCGCGGCGATGGAAGCCGCGAGCCCCAGACGAAGATTACCAACGCAGTGAGCGCGGCTGCCACCGCAGATGGAAAACGCGCCGCGAAATCGTTTTCACCAAAAATGCGATAACTGGCGACTTGCGCCCAATAGGCGAGGGGAGGCTTGTCGAGGCGGACCTGGTTGTTGAAGTGAGGAACGATATAATCTCCGCGCTGGATCATCTCTCGCGACGCCTCAGCGAAACGCGGCTCGTCGCGATCGATCAGCGGCAAGTTCCACGTGCCGGCCAGATGAAAAAGAGCGCAGCCAAAAAACAGCAGTGCGAAATTGCGGATTGCGGAATTCAAGTGCGCGCTCAAAATAGCGCCAGGCAAATATAACGGGAACTTATTTGTGAGGGGCAAAATCGTTTTTTATTGGCTGATTGGGATCGTGATCGCTGCGATCGTGATGGTCGCGGCGTTTTATTTCGACGAGTCGGTGCGAAATTTCATGGCGCAGCATCAGAACCGCGCGACGCACAATTTCATGCGCAAGGTCAGCCGATTTGGTGATTGGCCTGAGCATTTCGCGCTCGGGCTCGCGCTTGCAGGCTTCGCGTGGTGGCGGGGGAATAGAAAATGGACGCGCATTTTTTTGTCAATGTTGATCGCGCTGTCAATCGCGGGCGTACTGGGCCACGGGATCAAAATCGCAACAGGTCGCGCTCGTCCGTCTGTAAGAGCGGAAGAAGTCTGGAACCGCTTTAGCACGAAATACCACGCATTCCCGTCAGGTCATGTCGGAGCGTCGATGGCGTTTTTCGGTGTTCTATTTTTTGCGAGCCGGCGAATTGGCCTTCTCTGCCTGCCAATCCCCATCGTGATCGGCTTTTCACGAATGTACGTCACGGCGCATTATTTGTCGGATGTCGTTTGCGCGGCAGTTCTCGGAATTCTGTGCGCTTTGCTGGTCGCGCGAGTCCTCCTTTATCCGCTCGGAAATCGGCAATCAAAAATCGAAAATTAATGCACCGGAGGGGGTGAGATTCGAACTCACGAGGCCTTTCGGCCTTCCGGTTTTCAAGACCGGCGCGATCAACCGCTCTGCCACCCCTCCAGAGCCGTGTTCGTTAAAGCGGCCCAACTGTAGCGGCGCTCTATGAGCGTCGCAAACTCTGGCGGGAAGATCAGCGACTATCACAGACCACCGTTACTGAAGAAATTGTAGGGCAAGCGCTCCGCTTGGAAAATTGGTAGTGCCCTAATTTGGCTGCTAAGAATTACAAACGTCGCTTTGGTCGCGGCCATTTGTCGAAGATTGCGCACATTCCCTTGCTATAGAACCTCAGCCGGAAGCCGTATTGCTTCGCAAATTGCGTGATCTTGGCCTCTCGATCTTTCTCGTTAAGTGGCCAGAGGCGTCTCAGTTCACGCTCGTAAACAACGCAATGCCTCCAATCGCCAACTTGCAATTCGCGGTCGATTTGGCTCGCAAGTGTCTTC
>WNGE01023349.1_pt1 | contig 10968 bp, 12 predicted proteins | sample 5400651 | NCBI WGS metagenome assembly WNGE01 (sample SAMN13153370, study PRJNA577476) | soil metagenome | isolation source: 60 cm soil or saprolite under grassland replicate 2 | place: USA:California | collected 2016-06-15
CGATCGCCAGCGGCAACGCCTGCGGATCGGCAAGACCAATGTCTTCGCTGGCGAAAATGACGATGCGTCGGGCGATGAAACGAAAATCTTCGCCGGCATGCAGCATTTTTGCGAGCCAATACATCGCGCCTTTTTCATCCGATGCGCGCATGCTTTTAATGAACGCGCTGATCGTATCGTAGTGCGCGTCGCCAGCGCGATCGTACACGACCGCTTTCTGCTGAATGCTTTCTTCCACAACAGCGAGCGTGAAATGAATCACGTCTTTGGAATCTGGCGGCGTTGTGAGTACGCCGATCTCGAGCGCGTTTAAACATTTGCGCGCATCGCCGTCGCTAAGCTTCGCCAGATGACGGCGCGCGTCCTTGTCGATCTTTACATTGTAATTTCCAAGGCCGCGCTCCTTATCACCGAGGGCGCGGTCGATTAACTGCTCGAGGTGCTCGACACTGACCGGTTCAAGCCGAAAAACCTGCGAACGCGAGACAAGCGCGCTGTTCACATAAAAGAATGGATTGTACGTGGTCGCTCCGATCAGGCGGAGATTCCCAGCTTCGACGTCGGGCAAAAGAATGTCCTGTTGCGCTTTGTTAAAGTGGTGGATCTCATCGATGAACAGGATCGTTCTTTGCCCTGAAGTGCGGAGACGATTAGTTGCCGCCGCGATAACGCGGCGCATTTCGGCGACATTGCTTTCCACACCGCTGATTCGAATGAACTTGGCGTGCGTCATCTCGGCAATGACGCGGGCCAGCGTCGTCTTGCCGCTGCCAGGCGGTCCGGAGAAGATCACTGAGGGCAAACGGTCGGCTTCGATGGCGCGCCGCAAGAGTTTGCCCGGCGCAAGAATATGTTCCTGGCCGACAAATTCCTCCAGTGAGCGCGGGCGCATGCGCGTCGCAAGCGGCGCAGCGCTGTCTGCGGCTTCAACATCTTCCTTTTGTTCGAATAGATCGTGCACGCGACAAAATTACGGCGTGCACGTTATGCAGGCAATCGTGCCTGTGAGGTTAGGAGTTCCGCCTTTAGCCGATTCAACTCTGCGTGAGCCCAGCCGGACCGCGTAAACGCGGAACTCCAAACGCAGGCAGTGGTGTATCACGCCTTGAGGTCAGTCGCGCATCGGGTAATCTCGCCTGCGGTCCATGAAACGCATTCTGGTTGCTATTGATTTTTCCGAGGTAACACCGCTGGTGATCCATCTTGCACGGCAGCTCGCCAAAGCTCTTGCTGCCGAGATTCATCTTGTTCACGTGCGCGAAATTACGGCAGCTCCAATGCCTGGCAGCCTCGGTTACGGCCTCGCTGGCATGCCTGAGCTTGCGCCGATGACGGGCGTGCCCGTTGCCGGATTCGAGCCGATGCCAGAAGCCATTGCGGAAACTGAAGATGAGAAGTCCAGGCTGGCTCGATGGCAAGCAGAGATGGCGCAGGAGGGTGTTAAGGTCACATTGCACGAGCCGACAGGCGGGGTCGCAGAGGAAATTTTAAAGCAAGCCGATGCCATTAACGCCGACTTGATTGTGATGGGCACGCACGGCCACGGCGCGATATATAACCTGCTCGTAGGAAGCGCGACCAAAGGCGTACTCAAGCATAGCACCCGCCCGGTGCTGCTGGTGCCGAGTCCGAGATCTTAAACGCGCAACGAGCTCGTTACTTTTGTGAGTTACCAAAAGCGGTAGAGCATCTGTTTCTCGCATAACGGCAGTAATCGCCGGTTCAAAGGCGAAAGCGAAGGATAAAATGCGGAAAAAAGGTCCGGCTTGGCGTTGTCACTTGGGATCGCAGTACGCGTGCATTGATACGCCGGCCATTATCAAGTCAGCATATTGATTCTTTCCGCCACCACCCGTTGCGCCTGTCGTTTCAATCCTATTCTTGATGTTATCGTACGCCTGTGTCGCTGCCGCACACATATTCTGTCGGTTCGGGGCCGAAATATTTCTCGTTGATATCCCAAGGTCACGCGCGGCCCTCTTGGTAGCTTGCTTGATGAGTTCTTCGACGATCCTGTCGCTGACCAGTTTCTGTTTCTTTTTCATAATCACTCCATGCTATTGATTGTTTCTCGATTCCTAGCCGTCCATTGTGCCTTCAGTTTATTCAGGGGTAAAGATTATTCTCCGTCCCCGCGATGTGCCATCAGCACTGAAGATCGTTCGCTGTTCCATGTTGGGCGTCGGCCGTTTCTCTCATTTTAAGATCTTGCGATTGCGGCTTGCCTTACCAAGGCGGGATAAGCAAAAACGCTAGCAGATGAAATTGCTCAGCGCGCCACGCCAGCCATTTGTCGGGCTGGCACTCATGGCTGTAATGGGAGTTATCACGGCGGAAATTCTTCCGCTTCCGTCTGCCGCCCTGATACCAACAGCGATAATGCTCGCGCTGTGCATTCTCACTGTGATGCGCTGGCCGAGACTGCTGGCGACATACGCGATCGTTGGAGCTGGTTTTTTCTTGCTGCACAATTTTCAGACTAAGAGCACTGAAGGTCAGCAACTCGCCGACGAACTTGGGAACAGGCCGCGAGTTCTCACAGCGACTGGCTGTGTGATCAGCGAACCGAAAATCGCGCCCAGTGGATTCGCAACGTTCCTGCTCAAGCTCAAATCAGTTGAACTGGAAGGCAGGAAACAATCCACGCACGCGATCTGGCAGGTGCGTTGGAAAGGCGTCCCGGAATTTGGCGATGAACTTAAATTTTTTGGAACTGCCGAGCCGATCCCGCCGCCGCGAAATCCCGGCGAATTCGATATGCGTTCCTATCTCGCGCGCCGGGACGTTCGTCGAATGCTCTTCGTCCGCTACCCGGAGGGCGGCACGCTCATTCGACACGGCGGTGGCCACCCGATCATGCGCGCGGCGCAAAAGTCGCGGGCCTGGATGCAAAACGCACTTTGCCGTGGGCTGGAGGATGCGCCCGACGTGCAAAGTTTTTTGAGCGGAATTGTGCTTGGTCTCAGGCATCAAACACCCGAAGACATCGAAGAACCGTTTCAACAAACAGGCACTCTTCACCTTTTTGCTGTCGCTGGCCTGCACGTGGGAATTGTCGCGGCGCTGTTGTGGATGGTGGCGACGGTTGCGCGGCTATCGCGCAAGTGCGCGGCGGCGCTCATCATTCCACTGCTTCTCTTTTACGCCGCAGTCACAGGGCTCCACGTCTCGAGTATGCGCGCGGCGGTAATGAGCTCAATTTTACTCGGCGGGTTCTTTTTTGATCGCAGAGGTTTTGTCCTGAACAGTCTCGCCGCAGCGGCAGTCCTTCTTCTCTGCTGGGACACAAACGAACTCTTTTCCACCGGCTTCCAACTCTCCTTCGCGGTTGTGGGCGCCATTGTGTTGTTGGCCGATCCTCTTTGTCGATCGTTGGAGCGATGGAGTGTAGCAGACCCTTTCTTGCCACGCGTGCTTGTGCGCGGCCCGCGACGTTTAATGCACGCGAGCTTTGACTGGCTGTTTCGCGCGGGCAGTGTCTCTCTCGCCGCATGGATAGGGTCACTGCCATTAATTCTGTGGTATTTCCATTTGGTCACACCGATTTCATTGTTCGCGAACCTCGTCGTTGTTCCGATCGCGTTTTTTGTTCTCGCCATTGCGCTCCTTTCCCTTCTTTCGACGCCGTTACTTCCCTGGCTTGCTGTCGTTTTTAACAACGCCAACTGGGCGCTCGCCACGTTGGTAATCGGCATCGTTCAGCTGTTCGCGCAAATTCCCGGGGGACATTTTTATGTCGGGCCACCGCGCTGGCCCGAAAAGCTTATCGCGCAAATTACCGTGCTGGATCTCGGCGCGGGTGGGGCTGTTCATCTACGAACGGGAGGCGCGAACTGGTTGTTCGATTGTGGGAGCGAGCGCAGCTATCAACAGGTCGTACGCGAATATCTGCACTGCGCGGGTGTGAACCGGCTCGACGGCTTGTTGCTCACGCATGGCGATGCGCTTCACCTGGGTGGCGTGACGCAATTGGTTGATGATTTTCCTCGAATTCGTGTGGTGGATAATCCGGCGCCTGATCGCTCAACCATTCACAGGCGATTGCAGCGTCTATTTCAGGAACGTGGAATCAAACCAGATGCTCTTAGCGCGGGAGACATTTTCCGTCTTTCTCCCGATGTCACTGCTCAAATCCTATTTCCCCCACGCATCTTCAGCTCGCCTTTCGCGGATGATCAGGCGTATGTCATCCGATTCTCAGTTGGGCCAGCGGCGTCCATGTTATTGATGTCGGACAGTGGGATCGAAACCGAACAGGTCTTGTTGGCGAGCCATACGAATCTTCAGAGCGACATCGTCATCAAAGGTCAGCATCATTCTGGACAGTCCGGCTCGGGGGCTTTCCTGGATGCGACGCGCCCGCGCCTGATCATTGCAACTTCGCGTGATTTTCCTGTTCACGAGCGAATCAGCGATGCATGGGCCGAGGAAGTGCAAAGACGCGGCATCAAACTTTTTCGTCAGGATGAGACCGGCGCGGTGACGCTCCGCTTTCGTCGCGACAGTTGGGAGGCGCAAAGTTATGTCACCGGCGAAATTTTCCGTAGCGCTAACCAATGAATGGTCGCGCCTTTCTGGCTAAAAATAAGCCCAAACCTGCTCGGGGGCAGATCGATGGCGGGCTCGACTCTTGCAAAGCCGGGAGTTGATTCGGCGGTCTTTTTTATCTTTCGAAAGTAATCGAAATGATCGGTCGCAATGTAAATGACCCCATTGTGCTCAAGCGCAGCATGAACGGACTTGAGGAAGTCTGATGTTACGATTCGGCGCCGATGGTGACGGCGTTTTGGCCAGGGATCGGGAAACAAGAGATAGAATGTTTCAACTGATCGAGCCGACAATAGATAGCGGACTGCGTACGAGCTCTCGATCTGCAACAACCGCACATTATTCAAACTTCCGGCTTTGCGCGCCGCGGCGCGGACCCGATACGATAAGCGTTCGATGCCCAGAAAATTCTTGTTCGGCAGACGCTGCGCGACCGCGCAAAGAAACGAGCCGTCACCGCAGCCAAGATCCACGTGCAAGGGTGCTTTGCGCCCGAAGACCTTTTCCGGATCAAGCCAATTCGTGAGCGAAAACTGCGACTGCGGAATCACCCGAGAACAGACGTGCCTGCGGTGAGCTAAGCTATCCTCGCCCGCAGGCACGCTGAGGAGAAAAACTTGGTCGTTTTGCGTCTCGTCCTTGGTCAGGCCGATCCGATTTATGAGCATCATGAGCATCGCGTCTGCTGATGGCAAGAAAAAAGAGAATGAGTTATTCACAACGCGCCGAACGCGAGAATGTCTAAGATTCCCAACATGAAGCGACTTTTTCTTCTTCTGATCGGCTCCGCAGTGCTTAGCGGGACTTCTGTCATTGCTGATGCTCCGCAAAATTCGTCTGCGGCAGCAACAAAAACTGCGGTTTTTGCCGGCGGCTGTTTTTGGTGCATTCAGCCGGCTTTTGACAAGGCAAAAGGGGTGATCAAGACCGTTGTCGGCTATTGTGGTGGGACAGAACCGAATCCAACCTACCAGCTGGTTTCCTCGGAGAAATCAAAAAACGGATTGTGACCGAGGTTCTCCCGGCGATAAAATTTTGGCCCGCGGAAGATTATCATCAGAAGTATTCGGAAAAAAATCCGGAGCACTTCGAAGCGTTCGAGCACGGGTCGGGCCGCGTTTCGTTTAAGAAGAAGACTTGGAAAGAATAGGCGTCTCAACATCCAACGCCCAACTTATCTGGATTGGACGTTCAGCGTTGGGCGTTGAGCGTTCGACGTTTTTTCTGCGTGACCTAGACAACCTGCACGCCTTCGCTCGTGGTGCGCCGAGCGTAGAGATCGCTCAGGCGTTGTGTCATCGGGCCGACTTTGCCATCACCGATCTGGCGGTTGTCGATCTTTGTGACGGCCGCCAATTCGCCCATTGTGCCTGTGCAAAACATCTCCTTCGCGCCGTAAACATCAACAACTGACAAGTCTGTCTCGACGCAACGAATTTTCTCGGCCGCACAAATCTCGATCACTGTGGCGCGAGTGATTCCCTCCGGACACGCAACCACGCGGCTGGTGGCCAGATCGCCGCTCGCTCGCGACTTATCGGAGTTGCGCACGATGAAAACGTGCGTCGCGTTCGTTTCCGCGACAAAGCCGCGCGTGTCCAGCATGAGCGCGTCGTCTGCTCCGGCGTTGTTGGCCTCGATCTTTGCCAGAATGGAGTTCAGCAGATTCGCGTGATGAATCCGCGCATCCAGGACCTCAGGCGGCGGGCGCCGCATTTTGCTCGTAATCAAAGTCAGACCTGCCTTCGAGTAAACGGGAGCCTTGTGTTCTGCGAGCACGATCAACGTCGGCTCGCTCTGATTCAGCCGGGGATCCATGCCTGATGTGATTTTCACGCCGCGAGTGAGCGTGAGCCGAATGTGCACGCCATCGCGCATTTTGTTTGCGGCGAGCGTGCGCTTGATTTCCTCAATGATTTTTTCGCGCGGGGGAATTTCGGCAAACGACAGCGCGCGGGCCGAACGCTCCAGCCGGTCGAGATGTTCGTGGAGCTTGAAAATACGGCCATTGTAGAGACGCAATCCTTCCCAGACTGCATCGCCGCCCTGCACCGCTGAATCAAACGGGCTGATGCCGGCCTTGTCGCGATGCACCAACTCTCCGTTGATATTCACGATCAGGTCGCGGTTTCGTTCGTCGAATTTCTGGAGCATTTGAAGGGACAAATTAATCAGGAACCCAGGAAAGCAGGAAAGAATTCTAAACTCCTATCGCTGGCTTCCTCTAATTCATAACAGTCTGTGCTGGTACAGCTTTTCGTAGCAATCGCAGCATCTTTCGTAAATTTCGCGCAATCGCTCCGGCACCTGTTGATCTGTGGGGCGATACGGTCGAAACGACATCGTCTTTGCCACCTCGCCGTACCAATGCCGGGCCCAAATCCCGTCGGTGTCGCACAACCCCGGCGGCCACGAGAGCATCGACTTGTTAAAATCGACGCCGGCGGCGTCGCAGAGCAGCCGCAGCGTTCGTTCAGGATTTTCCAACACGTCCTTTGCATCGACAACGGGCGGATTCGAGTTCAACCGATCGCGGACAAAATTGAAAATCTCTACTTGCTGCATAAAGCCGAGATCCTCGAGGCTGGGGTCCTCCCGTTTTTTGACATATGAAGCAATGACTTCGCGTGGGTCACGAATAAGAAAACAATTCGTTACGGCGCCGAGCCATTCCCGATTTATTTCTGGCAGGAAATGGTGTGTCATCTGTTTCTGAAAAAAAATTTGCCTGCCATTCGGGATCGGCCCAGTCAGCTGCGCAACAATTTTTCGCCAATCGATTTCGCCGGCTGCGATCACTTCGTCTGCGCCGGGATGATTTTTGCCCGTTGTCGTTAGGTAGTAGGCGTAAAATGGCTCATCGATGACTACGGTATCGCGCCGATTTCCCCACGCGCGCATCATCGCGGTCGAGATGTTACGCGGGCCCGACCACATTGCGATGCGAACGGGATCGGACTCCTTGGTGTTCATAAGAGTCTCCGCAGTTCATCACGTGTAAGCCCGGTTTGCTTGAGAATATCGTGCAGTGTCCCCCGCGCGATCTCGCGGTGCAGTGGAACAATTGTCCGCCACCGGCTAGCCGAATCAACTCTCTCCATCGAGACGTGACTACCTTTTTGGCGCAGGACAACGAATCCAGCTTTCTCAAGTGCCTTAACGAGCTCTGCGCCGGAGACGTCCGGCAATCGGCTCATACGGCGACTTCGACTTTCGCAAGCTCAGGTTCGCCAATTGTCCGCTCGACGTCATCAATGCCCCAAGTTTCAATGTAGAGTTCGATTGCTTCCTTCAGATTCGCTTTGGCCACTTCGATCGTTTCTCCTTGGGAGGTCACAGGCAAATCAAGACAGCGAGCGACAAACCATTTACCATCAAACTGAATCGCGGCGTTGAGCTTTCGCATGGCGCAAAATATCCGCCGCGACGAATTGCCGTCAATGGCCGCAGCAAAGCGTGCGAGCAGCTTTCAGACCTAGACGGGAGACAGCGCTCGAACAGCGCGATTACGACTTTGCGAAGACGCCTAGCAACGGCCGACGTGATGGTGTCTTTGAGCGGAAATCGCTAACGAAACCGTTCTCGGTGCGAATCTCGACGTGGCCGGCCGCGCGCTTGGCGCCATACACCAGCACAGAACCAACAGGCGCTTCGTAAGGGTTCGAGACAGGAAGTTTTTTGAACCCGTAATTGTTTACGAGCTCCTGGCCGGCCTGTTTCGCCAGGGTTGTCTGCGGCCGGGATTTCACTACCCCGGCAGCAACGAGGGCTTCCTTAACAAAATGCCAGCATTTTGAAAGGGAGTGCGCGCGAGCGCGTTCCTCGGCAATGGTAGCTGCTCGACGCAGTTTTGGATCGATATTTCCTTCCACCTTCGCAAAGGGCTCGACGATTTTCTTGGGGTAATATTTGTCTACTACTTCGACCGATTGTTTTTTTCCGGAAGCATCCGTATAAGCAAACGTCGGTTTTGGCGCCGAGAACATGAGCGCCAATGCGTGATGGGGACAAAACGTCGCGCATCCCAAGGTTGTGAGCGCAATGGTGAGAAGTTTTCGCATAAAGAGCCGCGTCCTATCCAGCATATCGACCAGGCCTGCAACTGATTTTTTTGAGAAAAATTTAACGGTTTCATTTGACATTCGCCGAATACTCAAAGCGGCGCGGCCTCTACAAAGACGAGACGAATTCGACCATTCGCCGGCGCGTCTTTGGATCGGGTAATCGGCCCGTTCCGCCTTGCATATTGTCTTCGAGGTGGCGGGGCTTGCTTGTTGCCGGAATGGCGCAGGTAATCGCAGAATGTGCAACGATCCATTTCAGGAAAAATTGGGCCCACGAGCGGCAATCGAATTCAGAGGCCCAATCGGGCAGCGGTTTCGAACGCACTTTGCCGAAGAGATCGCCGGCGCCAAATGGCCTGTTGGCGAGCACCGCGATCCCACGCTCGCGAGCCAGCGGCAGAAGCGACTGCTCCGCTTCGGGCTCCATGAGCGAGTAGTTGATCTGGAGGAAGTCGAGCTTCTCGCTCCGCATAAGCTTTTCCATCTCACCAAACGCGCCGGCTTCGTAATGCGTGATTCCAACATAGCGAATGCGACCCTGCTCTTTCCATTCGCGCAAAGTCGCGAGATGCGTATGGACATCGAGCAGGTTATGCACCTGCATCAGATCGATGCGCTTGGTGCGCAAAAGGGCCATCGAACGTTCCATCGATTTGATCCCGCTCTCCTTGCCGTGAGTCCAGACTTTCGTTGCGAGAAAAAAGTCCGCCACCAGACTGTCCCGAAGTCTCAGGCTCGCTGTCAGATCGCCGATCACTGCTTCCGCCCGATCATACATTGGCGACGAATCAATCACCCGGCCGCCAAATTTCACGAAGAGCGAGAGCACCTCTTCAAGCTGTCTCCGACTATCCGCCGTCAGATCGACATCAAACGCTTGCCATGTTCCCAAGCCGATCACTGGCAGTTTCTCGCCAGAGGACGGGATGGTGCGCGTCAGCATCGCTGATGATGATTCGTTGGCGGCTCGCGGTGTGATTGGCAAGAATAGTCCCGCAGCCGTTCCGCCGATCACTTTGGCAGCTTCGCGTCTTGTCACGATTGCATTGTAGGGCGTTTGCATGAACTCCGAAAGCGTTCGCGAGCTGGCACAGACGCCCTACCACAGCTATATGCCATTATGGATCGCCGCCGTTTCATCAAAATCTCGACGGCCACTGCGCTTGCCGCGCACTCCAGATCGACATCTTTGTTCGCCGCTACTAAACCGAAACCGATGCGCATTCTGATTCTCGGCGGCACGGGATTCACCGGCCCATACCAGGTGCGGTACGCGCTGAGCCGCGGACATAAGGTGACGACATTTAACCGCGGCAAAACGCATCCGGGCGAGTTGCCAAATCAAGTCGAGCAGCTCATTGGCGATCGCAACGGCAAACTGGACGCGTTGAAAAACCGGCAATGGGATGTGGTGATCGATAACCCGACTACGCTTCCGGCGTGGGTGCGTGACGCGGCGCAGATTCTCAAAGGCAACGTCGATCGTTATGTTTTTATCTCGACGATTTCCGTTTACGGCGAAGTGAAGACCGGTCCGGATGAAAATGCACCGACAGAAAAATACGAAGGCGCTGATCCGTACAAGGAGACGCTGGAGGCGATGAAAGCGGGCGGTTACAAGACCTACGGTCCGCTCAAGGCGCTCTCGGAAAAGGAAGCCGAGAAATGGTTTCCCGGGAAAACGCTGATCATTCGTCCGGGGCTAATCGTCGGCCCGCGCGATGAGACCGACCGCTTCACATACTGGCCGGTGCGGATCGATCGCGGCGGCGAAGTTCTGGCGCCGGGTTTGCTTGAGGACCCGGTGCAATTTATTGACGCTCGCGACCTCGCTGAATGGACCATCCGTATGGCCGAGAATCGCGAGACCGGAATTTACAACGCTACCGGTCCGGCTAAGGCGTTAGGCATCGGCCGAATGCTTGATGGGATCAAAGCTGGATTGCAATCGAGTGCGACGTTCACATGGGTAACTGAAGATTTCCTCACGCAACACAAAGTCGAGCCGTGGTCGGACATGCCGGTCTGGACCGGAAAAGAGAGCGGACTCGCTCGCGCGAAAATTGACCGTGCACTCAACAAAGGGCTGACGTTCCAGCCGCTCGCCGAAACGGCACGCGACACGCTCGCCTGGTTCAAGTCGCTGCCGCAGGAGCGCCAATCCAATCTCCGTGCCGGTCTTACGCCCGAGCGCGAGGCGGAAGTGCTTGCCGCGTGTAAGAAGAAATTGTAGCCGCGTCGCTGTGCGACGCGTGCGCGCGGCCCGCAGGGCCGCGGCTACAGCAATGAAAAACCTCTTCGCTAAAATCGTTGATGTAAAACCGGACGAGGTCCGCGCGCTGCTGTTGGCGTTTGT
>WNGE01016683.1_pt1 | contig 10965 bp, 10 predicted proteins | sample 5400651 | NCBI WGS metagenome assembly WNGE01 (sample SAMN13153370, study PRJNA577476) | soil metagenome | isolation source: 60 cm soil or saprolite under grassland replicate 2 | place: USA:California | collected 2016-06-15
CCGTACCAAAGGCCATACCGGGATCGAGCGTGAGCACGACTTCATACGGCTTTGGCGTGTATTCGCGCCAGGAGGGCCGAATAACCAGGCGGCGTCCGATATGCGTAACGTGGAAGTAGTCCTTCCAGGCGTTGGCCCAGTCTTCTTCGTTGACCGTACGCGTCTCCAGCTTGCCGACGAAATGCGCGCCCAGGCTCGTCAAGTGCCAGAGTCCCTCTTCTATGCGCCGGCGCGCCTCCTTTTCCTTACCGTCGAGAGGCAGATAGGCGCGCACATGCACCGGCTGCCCCGTGAGGATGCGGTACTCCTGGCCCTCGTCGATCAGCTCTATCGGCTCCTCGATCACAACGCCCTCGGACGTGTAGCGGCTCAGCAGCTCGCTGACCGATTCGACCGCATCGGGATGTACCTGAACGGCCAGCTCTAACCAATACATTTACAATAATCCTACTCTCAAAGCACCCTACGCGGGGTGCACTTCCACAATATAATAGTCATACGTGGCCTTGATCTGAAAACCACAGGAGGTATAAAGGGCTATCGCCGCAACGTTATCGACCTCCACATCGAGCATAATCGGCTTCTGGCCCTCGGAGCGCATGATGCGAATCGCCTCCTCCAACATCTGCCGCCCGTAGCCACGCCTCCTGTAGTCGGGCACCACACCGAAGGCATAGATGCCGATTCCCTCGTCGAACTCGTCCAGGCGCAGCGAACCCACAAGCTCCTTACAGCTCACCTCGCCCTCGCCAAAGGTCGCGAGACAGAAACGGCGCTGCGGGTCCTGCCAGAATTGCACCAGCTTCGTGCGCACGAAAAGTTCAGGATCGTTAAAACTGGCCGCCTGCACGGTGACAAGTGCATCCAGGTCGCTCCTTGCAGCCTGGCGAAAAAAGAGGCGCTCGTCAAACGCGTTGCTATCGCGAAAGTCTGCCAGGAACATTTCGTGCTCTGCAAAGCCATGCCGGGCGTCGATAGCTTTTACGCATGCCTGGCCCGCTACCGAAGAACGCTCGCAGACAAGATCAAGGCGATGTATACCGCTATTGATGCACTCCTCTCTGGTGGCTGCGAACAGCGCGTTGAAGATGCCCTGACGCCTGAAAGCAGGATGCACCATGGCGACGACCTCTCGCTCCTCTGCACCCCAGTTATCCAGGCCGAGATATCCCAGCAGACGACCATCTCTATAATAGAGAAAATCAGTGACCACATTGCCCGGACGCGTGCGCAACATGCCAAAGTCCAGGCGCATATGCAGGTCCTCGTAGCGATTGCAGAGATCGCTAAGCTGCTCGATCTCTGCCCGCTCGGCCTGCGTCAATGTCGATTTTTTCACAAGACCCTGTACCTGGGACATCTATGCCTCCTTGACATAAAACGAGAGCGGGCGACCGTCTTTATGCAATCGCCTGCTGTTTGCTAACGTCCTTGCAGTCTTCCGCGACATCAAAACACCGCAGGCTCCATGTACTCTCCGAAGGCTGCACGGAACACATCTATGATCTCGCCCAGAGTAGCATACGCCTGCGCGCATTCTATTAGCGCCGGCATAGTATTCTCCGTCCCCTCGCAGGCGCAGCGCAGATCGTCCAGAGCACGCTTCACGGCGGACGCACTGCGCTCACTGCGCACGCGCTGCAGGCGTGCGATGTGCGCCTTCTCGCCTTCGTAATCGACGTAGAGCGTGGGAATTTTGACGTTCTCGTTAGAGATGTACAGCACGCCGCCGAGGGCTTCGATGCGATTGAGGTAGTCCATTGCCACGCGCTCGGTCTCATCGGTCAGTTGTTCGATGAAGTAAGAGCCGCCCAGTGGATCGACGGTATTGACGACGCCGCTCTCACTGGCAATGATCTGCTGCGTACGCAGGGCGATCAACGCCGCGCGCTCTGTAGGCAGGGCCAGTGCCTCATCGAGCGAGTTCGTATGCAGGGAATTCGTGCCGCCCAGCACGGCGGCGAGCGCCTGAATAGCGGTTCGCACGATATTGTTATCCGCCTGCTGCGCAGTCAACGATACGCCGGCGGTCTGGGCATGGCAGCGCAGCATCCACGAGCGCGGATCTTTCGCGCCATAGCGCTCGCGCATCAGCCTGGCCCACAAGCGGCGTCCGGCGCGGAACTTGGCGATCTCCTCGAAGAAGTCATTATGCACATCGAAGAAGAACGAGAGGCGCGGCGCGAACTCGTCGATCTTCAGGCCACGCTCCAACGTCGCATCGACGTATGCCAGACCATCGGCGAGCGTAAAGGCCAGCTCCTGGACCGCTGTAGCACCTGCCTCGCGAATATGGTAGCCGCTGATGCTGATGGTGTTCCAGCGCGGCATGTTGCGCGTGCCGAATTCGATGGTATCGACGACCAGGCGCATCGAGGGTTCGGGCGTGAAGAGAAACTCTTTTTGCGCAATATATTCTTTCAATATATCGTTCTGCAGCGTTCCGCCCAGCGAGGCCATGGGGAAGCCGCGCTTCTCAGCGTTGGCGATATACATGGCCCAGATGGCGGCAGCGGGACTATTGATGGTCATCGAGGTTGTGATCTTGTCCAGGGGCAGGTCGGCGAACAGGATCTCCATATCGGCAAGCGAGGAGACGGCTACACCGCACTTGCCGAACTCGCCTGCGGCCAGTGTATGATCGGTGTCGTAGCCGTACAGGGTCGCCATATCGAAGGCCGTCGAGAGCCCCGTCTGGCCTTGCTTCAGCAGGTATTTGAAGCGTGCATTGGTATCTTCGGCGGTTCCGAAGCCCGCGAACATACGCATGGTCCAGGGTTTGGCACGATACATGGTGGGCTGCACGCCGCGTGTATAGGGATACTCACCCGGCAGGGCGAGGTCGCGCGTGTAGTTGAGTCCAGCGTTGTCCTGCGGCGTGTAGACGCGGCTCACAGGAACGCTGGAGGTCGTGATGAGGTTGTCGCGTTCCGGCAGACGTTCGAGCGATTCTTTGACCGTCGTCTCCTCCCACGTGGCACGCTTTACGGTGAGACGCTCCAATTCTGCTTTATCAAAGAGTGTGCCTTGTTCGACAACAGGCTGCTTTGACTCTGTCGATTTCTGATCAAGCATCTTGATACTTCTCCTCCGAGAGTTACAAGGCAAGAAGTGAGTGGCTCCTGCACTTATTTTTAGCAATATATTAGCTTATTATACTTCAACCGACATAGCGACGGCACCCCCACCACCCAGGCAGAGGGTCGCCAGGCCGCGTCCACCACCGCGGCGACGCAACTCGTGGATCAGCGTGATAAGGACGCGCGAGCCGCTGGAGCCGATGGGATGTCCCAGGGCGATCGCGCCACCGTTGACGTTGACGCGCGACCAGTCCCAGTCGAGTTCGCGACCATTGGCGAGCGCCTGGGCGGCGAATGCCTCGTTGACCTCGATCAGGTCGAAGTCGCCGATCTTGAGGCCCGTGCGCGCCAGGAGACGATGGACGGCGCGCGGTGGCGCGGCGAAAACGTAGCGCGGCGTGATGGCGGCAGCGGCGTACCCCGTGATGCGCGCCAATATTGTCATATTATGTGCAGCGGCGAACTCGCGGTCTACCACTACGGTTGCAGAGGCACCATCGCTCAGGCCAGGAGCGTTGCCAGCAGTGATCGTGCCGCCCTCCTGGAAGGCCGGCTTCAGCCGCGCCAGGGCATCCAGCGAGCTATCGCTGCGAATGGGCTCATCTTTATCGAGCGTGAGCGTGCCCTCCTTCTGCTTGATCTCGACGGGCACGATCTCCTCTTTAAAGCGACCCTCCTCTGTAGCAGCGGCGGCGCGCTGGTGGCTCTGCAGCGCGAAGCGGTCCTGCTCCTCGCGCGTCACGCCAAATTTTTCGGCGATGATCTCCGCCTCGTTGCCCATGTGCATATCCTCGAAGGCGCACCACAGACCGTCGTGCACGACGCTATCGACAAGCTTACCATCGCCCATACGATACCCCTTGACGGTCACAGCCGGAATATCGACCGGAAGACCCGCGCGGATCGCGGCCTGGCGAGCGGGCGCCTGGCCGACGCCAGCCGAGACGACGTTCCCCATAATCACCTCGTCAATCGCCGCTGGATCGATGCCCGAACGACGAACGGCCTCTCTTATCACGATCGCGCCCAGTTGCGGGGCGGTAAAGCTGGCGAAGCCGTCCAGAAACTTCCCGGTCGGCGTCCGTGCCGCGCCTACAATAACGGGGATGTGCTCAGTCATGGTGCGTGTTCTCCTCTGATCGCCACAACGTTGTGGACAGATATATTGGATTTGCATATATGTACAAATTTGTATAGGTCGTCTTTTTCATTGTATCTTCCTGGTGTGCACATGGTCAAACGGATACATCAGGGCTTTTCAAAGCTGCATAGCAATCGGCTTTAAATGGGGGTATAGTATTTACATAAGGCAGATAGTATATGCCTGAGGATAGATCCTGGTGTGACAAAAATTTAGGAGTAAGGATGAGTAATAACAAAGTACGGGTTGCAATCATTGGAGTTGGTAACTGTGCCAGTTCGCTGGTACAGGGTGTTCAATATTATCGCGAGGCGCAGCCAGACGACTTTGTCCCTGGTTTGATGCATGTGAATCTAGGCGGCTATCACATTAGCGACATAGAGTTTTCTGCCGCATTCGATATAGATACCAATAAGGTAGGCAAAGACATCAGCGAGGCCATCTTTACCGCGCCGAACAATACCTATCGCTTCTCCGATGTGCCAACGCTCAACGCGAAGGTTCACCGCGGCATGACGCATGATGGGCTGGGCAAATACTTATCGAAGGTGATCACCAAAGCGCCCGGTTCCACAGCCGATATCGTGCGCACCCTGAAGGATACAGGCACCGATGTCGTGATCAACTACTTGCCCGTCGGCTCGGAGACGGCGACCAAGTGGTATGTAGAGCAGGTTCTCCAGGCAGGTGTCGGCTTCGTCAACTGTATCCCCGTCTTTATCGCCCGCGAGCAGTACTGGCAGGACCGTTTCAAGGAGGCCAGACTGCCGATGATCGGCGATGACATTAAAAGCCAGGTCGGCGCCACGATCGTCCACCGCGTACTGGCGCACCTCTTCCGTGAGCGCGGCGTGAAGCTGGAGCGCACAATGCAGCTCAATGTGGGCGGCAACACCGACTTCTACAATATGTTGGAGCGCGAACGTCTTGAGTCGAAGAAGATCAGTAAGACGAACGCCGTCACCAGCCAGCTCGACTATGAGCTGGGCGAAGATAACGTGCACATCGGTCCCTCCGATTACGTTCCCTGGCTTACCGATCGGAAGTGGGCGTACATCCGGCTGGAAGGCAGGACCTTTGGCGACGTGCCGTTGAACGCGGAACTCAAACTTGAGGTATGGGACTCGCCCAACTCAGCCGGGGTGGTCATCGACGCAGTGCGCCTGGTCAAACTCGGACTCGATCGGGGCCTGAGCGGCACGCTGGAAGGGCCAAGCGCCTACTTGATGAAGTCACCACCAGTTCAGTATGCCGACGATGTGGCGCACGAAATGACCGAAGCCTTCATCCAGGAAGTACCGGCGCCTACCGGACAGGTAAGCAAGCCGCTGGAGCAGGCAAACGGGCATAAAGTAGAGGCAGAACAGTAACGAGTACAACAAACTGTGCAGTGACAGATTCCTCGCTGTCACTGCACAGGCAATCTGAATCTCGCTTAGTTAACGTGGTTGTACCGGAGTATCTTGCCCCATGGATACTCCATTTACCGCGCGTAGTAGCTCTTCGCGCACGATCGTCACATCTGGCGGTGCACTAATCCCGATCTTGACTCGTTCACCTTCAACAGCCAGGACGGAAATGTTGATGACGCCAGCGAGTACGATACTTTCACCTACTTTTCGCCTCAAAACAAGCATGCAAGGCTCCCTTCATCAGAAGCATGTCCTAAGCGTCCCTGCGCTGTGACACGCGCCCATTTTGTCTGGGCGCTTCTGCCAGGGTGACCGCAAAGAATTCAAGTGTAGCATTCCTACGATACTCAGACGCTTCAATAGTGTAGAGTGGGTAAATCGAAAGTCATCATTCATGCACATTCAAAGCGACATGTTTCAAATAGACATCGCCCACAAAAGAAATCGACCGTTATGGCCTTTTGCCTTCTACCATAGTGTAGTAAGAATCTACCGACACTATTGCGATCCGTTTTGAGATACTGTAGTATCCAGCAGACGTTCTGCAAGAGCCACGCTATCGACTCTATAGGTACCCGCCTGCACGCGCGCGCGTAACATCTGCACACGCGCGGAGCGTTCGTCGGACCACCACTGCTCCGAATGAATACCGTGCTCGCGTACTTCCTGGTCTCCACGCGTTGAAAACGGATCTGTCCAGTCCGTCGCAGGGATTTCCCGCGTGAGCGCCGCTTCTGATTTCTCGTCTGGCTCGATGCATACCAGATGAAGATACGTACCTGCCGACCCAGCTTTCATGTGGAGATCCCTCCCGTAATAGAGTACACTACTATTCTACGTTCCACAACGTATCCAGGTCTACATCACATTATACTTAAAATACCTCACAACCGTAAATGGTAAGGCAGAAGGTCTACGAGACCCGGCGTTTATGTTTTCCTCCTACAACCACTTCTGTATCCTGTGCGTGCTCTGTCTCGCCGGTAGTGTGAGTACTCAGCGTATTATGTACGCTCGTTTTCTGCTTGCGCCTGCTCTTTATCGCCTGCTTACTGGCTACAGCCTCGCTCTCCCCTGGCTTCTGTGCATGTAATAAGCCTCGCAGCCGCATAATCGTCTGCATATGTAACTGACACACGCGCGATTCGGAGACACTCATGATCTTGCTAATCTCCTTCATGGTCAGTTCTTCCTGATAGTAGAGAGCGAGCAGCAGTTGTTCCCGTTCAGGGAGATGATCGATGGCGCTGCTCAGCGCCGTCACTAACTCTCGCCGCTCCGCCTCCTCGTCGGGACCAGGCGTATCGCGATCTTCGAGCAGATCTCTAAGGGGCATCGTCTCATCATTCTGCAGCGCATTGAGCGGAACGTCGATGGAAAGCACTGTCGTACTTGCATCGAGGAGCATCTGACGATAGCGTTCTATCGAGACGCCCAGTTCGACTGCAACCTCTTCCTCTTTCGCGGGACGTCCCAGGCGCTGTTCCAATCCCGCCAGCGCCTGCTCGATCTGTCGCACGCGCGAGACTGCTGTACGAGGGAGCCAGTTCAGTGTGCGCAGGTGATCGATCACCGCACCGCGGATACGTGGCGTGGCAAAGGCTTCAAAGCGGATACCGCGAGCAGGGTCGAAGCGCTCGATGGCATTGATCAGGCCGATCGTTCCATAACTTAGCAGGTCATCCATCTCCAGAAGGCTTGTTGGCGGTATACCCAGGCGTCCGACGACAAAACGCACAAACGGGGTATACTCTATGATCAGTTCATCGCGTAGCTTCTTCTGCCTGGTCTCAGCAAACTCTGCCCAGATATCGTCTATAGCTGCCGCTGCACTCATTCCACGACGCTCCTTTCAGCATCTACCGATCCTCCCCACCCATCTCACGAGTAGAGTGTAGTGGAATAGCAAGCACAGCGGTATTGACACAGGTCCCCTGTTTTCTAAACAGAAGTCCCTGAAGAGGGCTGGATGCCCATCGCCCTATTTTTTCATCCAGACACGTCGATAAAGAATGTTTAGAAAATAGAACGAAGGCGATCGGAGAGAGGCAGATCTCCCCACGCCATGTAAAGCAAGGAGAAAGAGTATGCAGAACCAGCCATCGATGGGTGGACACGCGGAACAGAACAGGCAACTGGCACAACATCTTGAGACGGTCCTTTTCCCGGAGGAGTTGTCGGAGGACCAGCATCTGCTGACGGATCTCCTTGACGCAGGTTTTGAGTGGGAGGAGGCGATCAAGCTCCTTCGCTTGCGCGATCATCTCTATGAAAACCCGGAGATGCGCCAGCGCACAGCCGACGATAGTCGCATGCACTTTGTGCGCTGGTTATTCGAACATGGCGAAATCGGGGAAGATTAGTGCTTGTCACATCTAAAGAGATATGCTATACTGCACGGCGGAGAGATGTCAGAGTGGTCGAATGTGCCGCTCTCGAAAAGCGGTAGGGTGAAAGCCCTCGTGGGTTCGAATCCCACTCTCTCCGCCCCAACCCGACCCGGAGGAGTCTCATAGTGGCCTAGTGAGCACGACTGGAAATCGTGTAAGGTGAATAGCCTTCGTGGGTTCGAATCCCACCTCCTCCGCTTCCCCCACCAACCCGCTTCTGGCCTGGGTCGCTTGAAATAGCTCATCTATTATACAGCAAAACTGACAGCAAAACCGAAAAACGTCAGTGGACGCACTCCGCGAACAACAATATCACGCGCCATTTTGCCCGTCTCTTAGAAACATTTGCTCCCTGGCCAGGTTTGACAGCAAAACGGCCACCTGCCTGACCTTCTAGATCCGCTCTAGAGCGCGCTTGAGCACCTCTAAAGCTGACAGCAAAACAACGTTTTCTATCCATGGAGCACCGCGTTCAACTTTCCCACTGCGTCCGCTTGCATGGTTGGTAAAGCATGGGAATACACATCCATTGTGATGCCGATCTGGCTGTGGCCAAGCATTTCCTGTACTACTTTCGGATGGATGCCCAGGCTTAGCAATATAGTGGCCGATGTATGGCGAAGATCGTGAAAACGGATATCTGGCAGTCCCGCCTGCGCCAGCAATTTCTTGAACTGCGTAAACACATCACGCGAGGTGTGCAGATGTCCACCGACGGAACTGCAAAAGACAAGGTCATTCTCCTTCCAGGCGGGACCGGCCTTGAGTTTGGCCTCTAGCTGGCAAGCTCTATGATGACGGAGCATCTCCAAAGCAAAGGGAGCAATAACGATACTCCGACGACTCTTTTCTGTCTTGGGCTCAGCCTCCACATATCCCCCTTTGCCGTTTAACTTCGCTGGCATATGCGTCAGAACGCGGCGCACTTGAAGTGTACCAGCAGAGAAGTTTATGTCCTGCCACTTCAACGCCATGAGCTCGCCCTTGCGCATACCGCTTGCCAGGCTTAAAACAAACAGCGCCTCTAAACGGTGACCAGAGGCGGCCTTCAAAAACTGTTGTATCTGCTCCTCATTGAGTGGGTGGAATTCATAGCGTGCTTTGCGAGGAGGATCAACTGCCTCGCACACATTTCGAGGGACCAGGTTCCAGCGAACGGCTTTCTCCAGGGCCAGGTGCAGCACTTTATGCAAACCAATAACGCTCGTTGGGGAAAGCCCTTCCTCTAACTTCTTCGCATAGAACCTCTGGAGATGTTGAGGCGCGAGCTTTTGGAGTTGAAGATGGCCAATGCCAGGAACGAGGTGCAGCCGAAGCATCGACTCGTACTTTTCGTAGGTGCGCGGTCGTACTTTGTATTTATGCACATCTTCCAGCCATTGGGTCAAGAATGGCCCCACCTTTTGCTGCGGTGCCACTACAAGCATTCCCTCCTGCTGTTGATGAAGCGCCGTCTTTAACTGCGCTTGAACCTCCTTTCGCGTTTTGCCGTAGAACGTCTTCCTTTTCCTATCTTCTAATGAGATGTCTGCTGCCCATCTACCATCTTTACGCTGGTAGATGGAACCTTCGCCATGTCCGCGTCGTGCCATCAAAACTCTTCCTTTCTAGAGAATTCTGCAAACTTCTGTGATCATCGTTTTGACGTTCACAGTTTTTCTGCATACCATGACTGAAAGTCTTTCTATCGATACATCTGCGACCAACAATCTATCGCAGTGTGTATATCGTACCATAGATGCGCCGTTTTGTGAGCAAATGTTCTACTCAACATACGCCTGATTTCCTATTTCCTCGGTTGTCGAGAGCACTTCCTCCTCTTTCAGACAAGGAACCTGGCTCTGATCCCAGAGCCTTTGTTGCTGTCTCAGCAAGCGGCACATGTGGGGCTTTTTGGGAAAGCTGCTGATTGGGAGCCACTGGCTGAAATCATCGAACATAGGTTTAGCATTCCAGAACTTCCCTGCAAGATGTAGCGTCACAGGTGAGACATGTGCTACATACTCTTCATTCGCTCGTTGACGTACCACATCGACAAATGCCAACTCTTTGTTCGCCATCCATGCTGGTGGATCAGGGATGATATCTTTCAGTATGGCCAGGCAAAATGCTTCCACTCCACAGTCAGGAGCTTCCTGTAATATGATCATCTGCTCGAAAGCATCATCAGTGATCGTTGCAGCACGCCATTTTGAAGCTATGTGGAGATGAACTGCGACAATGCGCACACACCATGGGTCGATAAGTACGTTCACATCTTCCGTATCGATTGGTTCCACAAACTCGACAAAGGAGAGGCCAAAATCTCCATCTGTCTCTAGTGGAAAGAAGCGGCACTCAGCGAGTGCATAGGTCCATTTCATGTCGTATTTGATCCTTTCTTCATCTCTGTGGTTACAAAGCCTCTCTCAGGTCATGGACGTAGATGAATTGCCGCCGCTCACGATTCGGCTCTCCAAAGACTGGCTCCTCTGACTGGAATTGAGCCAGGGCCCTGACAAAGGTGGATTTGATGTCAGAATGCACGTAATACTGTGCGTAATGAGTATGCTGGAGCAAGTCAAGAAAAATGGCGCGCCATGTGGCATATGCCTTCTCAGAGAGTTCCGTCTCAATGCCTGCTACAATTTGCGTGATGTCTGGCTCTTCCCCTACCTGGTATCGTAACAGGGCATCAGGGCGATGGGAGCTCCGGTACTCAAGAGGAATCCACAATCCCGGCTCTCGTCGCTGCTGCGCTTTGAAGCGTTCGCGGGTGGCCCGGTACAGGCGCTCACTTTCCCACTGGAACCCTGGACGTGATCTATACGTTTCCTCAACCAGTGCACGTGTTTCGTTCACCCAGAAGAGGTGATCCAGGTCCGAGTGGTACGGGTCCAAAAAGCGCACTGGCAGGTGCAGGTAGGACAACCCTTTCCGAGTGAGGTAGATCCACCCTGGTT
>WNGE01032779.1_pt1 | contig 10964 bp, 6 predicted proteins | sample 5400651 | NCBI WGS metagenome assembly WNGE01 (sample SAMN13153370, study PRJNA577476) | soil metagenome | isolation source: 60 cm soil or saprolite under grassland replicate 2 | place: USA:California | collected 2016-06-15
GGGGCCGGATCGCCGGCGGCGGCCGCCGACCCGGCGCAGGGGATCTCCAGCACCTGTGCCGGCCGCAGGTAACCAGGGTTGGCACCCAGTGCCGATTGATTACTGGCATAGAGGTCCTGCCAGGTGGCGCCGGCCGGGGCCTGCGAGCGAGCGATCGACGCCAGCGTGTCGCCGGCCTTTACGACGTAGGCGCACGTGGCGGCGTCCGCAGTCGGTCCGCTCGCCAGCGTGGCGGCCAGTGCGAGCGCGAAGGCACAGATGGTCAGACAGGCCGCCCTCAAGGATGCACCTCGTATATGAGGACGACCGGGACTCTCCCTCGCGAGCCATCGGGATGCCTGGCCTCCTCGTAGTACGAGAAGACTTCCACTCCGTTGTACTTCTCCACGTAGGCAAGCAGCTTGGCAGTGAAGAAGGTGGTTCGGGAGGCGGTGTAGGAGTCGTAGACCAGGTACTGGACCGTGTTCGTGCGCAGCAGCTGGTCGGGGTTGACCACGGGCTCGTAGGTCGGGTTGCGGCGCAGCGGGTTCGGGCTGACGCTGAGAGCGAGCGCGCGGCGGTGGCCATACCACTGGATCACATTCGCGAAGGACGGCCCGATCGTGATGAACCGCGACCCGGAAAGGGTGTGGTTGTCGATCCAGTCGCCGGTCGGGCGGCTGGCGGCGAGGCCGCCGGTGCCGGCGGTGAAGCCGACCGCGGGCTGCGTCAGCGTGTCGTCGCTGTCGGTCGCCAGCATCAGCGGGGCCGGCGCGGCGAGGACGTTGGCGGAGCCGCTCCAGAGCACGGCACACGCCACCGCGACACCGATCGTGCGCGCGCCCCACGTCGCCGGCTGGCGCGGTCCCAGCGATAGCCGCGAGAGCGCAGCCGCCGCGAACTTCCCGATGCCGATCAAACCGTCGCTGGCGAGCAGCACGGCCGGAGTCATCACCGGCAGCAGGTACTGGAAGCCCTTCACGGGCCACGCCTGGAAGAAGGCGATCGTCACCAGGGCCGAGCTGCGAGCGCGCGCCCCACGCCGATGGCTGCGAGAAGGACCAGTGGAATGCCGACCACCGGGATGATCGACAGGTAGAAGTCGGGCGGGTGGTTGGGGCGCCGGAAGAGCTGCCACACGAAGAACTGCTGGGTGGTGCCGCTTCCGCCGCTGAACATCAGTGAGAGGGGGAAGGGCATGATCGTGAGGCCGTAGACCGCGCACCAGAGTGCGACATGCCCGATGCGGAATGGCAAGTCCCGCGCGAGCAGGAAGAAGACGATGACCGCCGGGGCCATCAGGATCGCGGTCTCCTTCGACAGGAACGCCAGCCCGGCGGCCGCCGCGCCGGCCGCCAGATCCAGCCGCCTCTCGCCGCGGACGTAGCGTGCCATGAAGAAGAGGCTGACGCCGAAGCAGAGGGCCATCGGCCCGTCGAGAAGCATCTGGCGTGCGACGGTGATCGGGTATGAGCTGAGGGCCATGAGGCCCATCGCGGCGACGGCCGCGAACCGGCCATGTACGATCAGCGCCACAGCGCCGGCGACCACTACCAGCAAGACGCCCGCGCCGGCCGTGACCAGGCGCGGGATCACGTCGTCAACGCCCCAAATCCGGAACCCCAACGAGACGACGAACATGACCAGCAGGGGGTGGGCGCGGAAGACCCCGAACATCTTCGCGTAGTCCTGATGTCCCGCCAGCGCCGCCGCCTGGCCCGAGTAGACGGCTTCGTCGGAGTTGAAGCCGTAGTGGTTCAGATCCACGTACCGGAATCCGATGGCGAGCGCGACTGCCGCTGAGGCACCTGCGGCCAGCAGCCAGCGCGAGTCGAGGACGGTCGCGGCCCACGCCTGCCAGCCTCCCGCGGCGGTTGCCAATACCCTCTGCCGCATGCTGGTCATTGGGCCCCAGCCGGCCAGGCGCGCACAAGAGACAATCCCCGGGTAACTGGGCGGATGTCCCGAGACTGTGCGCCGCGAGCCGGCGTCAAGGTTTGGTGTCGGCGACCACCTCGTCGTAGGTAATCGTGTAACTGTTGGTAGTGCTCCGATCGCCCAGCTCGAGCCGGTCGATGGCCGTCGTGCCCAGCGAGTCGGTCCGCGTGAGGTCGCTGACCGGCGTTCCGTCGAGCCACACCTCAACCAGGCTGCTCGCACCGCTGACCTTGACATGAAGCTTGAGCTCGTGCCATCCACCCGTGTTGAGCGAGGTGGCGCTGGTGACGACGGTCGCGTTTGTGCCATTTCGATACAGGAGATTGCCGGCCGCGGTAGTCCCTACGGTCACGATTGCCGATCCGCTCTTGAGCCGGAAGGCGAGCATATCGGCACCGGTCGAGCGTGAGCTGACGAAGACATGGACGCGCGCGTAGAGCTCGGTCTGGGCTGTGATGTCCTTGTCCGCGAAGGTGGCGGCGTGGTTGTTGTTGGCCCTGGCCGCCCAGCTCTCGGCGTACACCGTCTGCTGCTGCGCGGTCAGGCTGGTGTTGGCCGTCCACTTGGAGAAATTGCCGGTCTCGAAGCCGTCGTAGAAGAGCGCCGTGGCGGGGCTTGCCGAACCGCTGGCGGCCGAGACGTTGCCAGAGGTGTCGACCGCCTTCACGGTGTACGTGTAGCTGACAGTGGACTTTGTCGTCAGGTCCGCATACGCGGTTGACGGGGTGGTGCCGATGACGGCGCCGTTCCGCAGGACCTGGTACGAGGCCACGCCGACGTTGTCGCTGGAAGCCGTCCACGTGAGGTTTACATGACCTCCACTCACCGCCACCGCATACAGATTGGAGGGCGCGCTCGGCGGCGTCGTGTCGGCCGGAGGCGTGGTGACGGACGCTGTATTGCTGGATGCGGAAACGTTGCCGGCACCGTCGACCGCACTCACCGTGTAGGTGAGGGCGCTGTCGGACGGGGCGGTGCTGTCCGTGTAGCTGGTGAGCGCGCCGATGGTCGCAACGATGCTTCCGCCCCGTGTGACCTTGTATCCGGTCACGCCCACGTTGTCGGCAGCTGCGGTCCAGGTCAGGTTGACCTTGGTCGGCGAGACGACGCTCGCGGCCAATGCCGACGGTGCGGTCGGCGGCGTGAGATCCAGAGTGGTCACGTTGGCGGTGTTGCCGGCCACCGAGACGTTGCCCGCAGCGTCTACCGCCTTCACTGTGTAGGCATAGGAGGTGCCCGCCGACGCCGACGCGTCACCGTAGGTGGTGAGCGCGCCGATGGATGCGATCTGTACGCCGTTCCGGAACACGCGGTAGCCGGTGACACCGACGTCGTCCGTCGCCGCGTTCCAGGTGAGGTTCACACTCGTCTCACTGGCCGCTGTGCCGGCGAGGCCGGTCGGTGCCGCCGGAGCCGTGGTGTCGGCGGTGGTCGTGGCCGACACACTGGCGCTCGCGACCGATAGGTTGCCGGCGGCGTCGAACGCGACCAGGTAGTAGGTGTATTTGGTGCTTGGGAGCAGGCCGGTGTCGGTCCATGCGGTCGCGGCGCCGACGTTGATCAGGAAGACGTTGTTGCGGTACACCTGGTAGCCGGTCACAGCCACGTTGTCGTTCGACGCCCGCCAGGTGAGCGCGACCTTGGTGGCGCCCTGGGCGGAGGCGCTGAGGCGGGTAGGCTGGCTGGGAGGCGTGGTATCGGCTGTCGAGATGAGGAAGGCCGCGCTGGCGGCGGAGACGTTGCCGACGCCGTCGACTGCCTTGACCGTGTAGCTGTAGGAGGTCCCGGAGCTGACCGTCATGTCCGCATAGGCCGGGATGACACCGGTCGTCGCGATCCGCTTGCCGTTGCGGAACACCTGGTAGCCGATCACGCCGACGTCGTCCGTCGACGGATTCCAGGTCAGGTCGACCTCGGCGGCGGACGGCGCAGTGCCGGTCAGGCCGGTCGGAATGCTCGGCGGCGTGATGTCCGCCGTCGTCGTGGCCGTGACCGTGGGGCTGAGCCCCGACGCGTTGCCCGCCGCGTCAAGTGCTGCTACCGCGTAGCTGTATGCGGTCAGCGTCTGCAGACCGGTGTCGGTGAACGTTGTAACGGCACCGGTCGTGGTGACCAGGAGGCCGTTCCGGAACACCTGATAGCCGGTCACGGCGACGTTGTCGGTGGCCGCCGACCAGCTGAGGGACGCCGTCACCGAGGTGGTCCCCGTGACGACGAGGTTGGCCGGGGTCGAGGGCGCGGCGAGGTCGAGCGTCCGCGCCGACACTGCGTCACTGTCGGCCGAGACGTTGCCGGCGGCATCCAACGCCCGCACGGTGTAGCTGTACTGCGTCCAGACGACCAGACCGCTGTCGGTGAACGTCGAAACGTTGCCGAGGATGGCGATCACCGTGCCGTCTCGGACGACCGCATTGCCGGTCACGCCGACGTTGTCAGTCGACGGGAACCAGGTGAGCTTGACGCTGGTCTCGGAGGTGGCGATCGCGGACAGGCCGGACGGCGCGGCGGGCGCGACGGTATCCGGGGTGGTGGCCGTCGCGGCGGCGCTCGCCGAAGAGAGATTTCCGGCGGCGTCAATCGCGATGACGGAGTAGGTGTGTGTCGACACCGGGGTCACGGTCGCGTCCGCGTACTGGGTCGATACGGTCGTATCCAGGTATGAGCCATCGCGGATGATCTGGTAGCCGGTCACGCCGACGTTGTCAGTGGAGGCCGTCCAGGTGAGATCGATCTCGGCACCGGATGCGGCCGCGATGGCCGTGAGGCCGGTCGGCGCCGAAGGCGGCGCGAAGTCCGGGGTCACCGCGATCACCGGGTTACTGTCGACGGACAGGTTGCCCTCGGCGTCGAGCGCGCGGACGCTGTAGGAGTAGGACGTCGACGCCGCGACCGAGCTATCCGTGTAGGTGACCAGTCCGCCGCCGATGGTGGCGATGGCCAAGCCGTTGCGCACGACCTGGTAGACGGCAACGCCCACGTCGTCCGTCGAGCCCGTCCAGGACAGGTCGACCGAGCTGCCCGACACCGTCGCGGCCAGAGCCGCCGGCGCCGTGGGCGCGGTGGCATCGGCGACGAAGGCGGTGTCCACCACCGGGTCGTCGAACACGACGTCGAAGGTGCGCCCGGTGGCGGTCTCACCCAGCTCGAGGCGGCCGAGCGAGTTGCTGCCCAACGACTCCGGCGCGCTGACAACCGGCACGTCATCCAGCCACAGTTCGGCCAAGCCGGCAGCGCCGGTGGCGGCGTGGAACTGCAGCCGGTGCCAGCTGCCCGCGCTGACGCTGGTCGTGCTCGTGCTGGAGACCCCGGTCACGTCGTTCCGGTAGCCGAGCTTGCCGGTGGTCGTCACGAAGACGGTCATGACAGCTCCGCCGGCCGCGGTGCGGAAGCGGGCCAGGTTCACCGAGTTGGCGCCCTGGCTGCGAATCATGAAGCTGAACCGGTAGTAAGCGCCCGCGGCGGGGACCGCGAGGGTTCCCTGTGTGGCGGCGCCCGCCCCACCCGTGCTGGCCGACTCGGCCGCCCAGGCGCCCGAGGACACGTCGTGCTGCTGGACCGTGAGGCCCGTGCTCGAGGGTGACGGTGGCTGCCGGACTGGAGGCGGAAATGTTACCGGCGGCGTCGAAGGCCTGGACCGTGTAGGTATAGGTGACCGACCCCTGCACGCTGCTGTCGACATAGCTGAGGGTGGCGCCGGTCGCAGTCGCGAGCAGCGACCCATCCCGAACCAGGTTGTACCCGATCACCCCGAAGTCGTCGACCGAGGGAGTCCACGCGAGGTCGACCTCGTGCGGCCCCGCCGCCGTCGCGGTCAGTGAGTCAGGGGCTGCCGGCGCGCTGACGTCAGAGGTTGTCGCGACCACCTGCACGTCGTCGAGCGAGACTGAGTAGGTTCGCCCGGTCGTGCCTTCACCGACCCTCACCCGAGCCACCTGGGCCGGTCCGAAGGAATCGGTCTGGCTGAGGACGCGGAGCCCGTCAAGCCAGATCTCGACCACGCTCGCGGAGCCATTGATGTGCACATGGAAGATCGCCTCGTGCCACGTTCCCGGAGCGACCTGGGCCGGGCTGAGCGTGGATGGACCCGCAAAGTCGTTCCGATAGCCGAGCCGGTTCGTGCTGGACACGAAGAGACTGGCGATCGCGGCACCGCTGGAGTCGCGGTAGCTGCCCAAGTTGACCGCGTTGGCGCCCTGGGACCGGATATTGAACCACTCCCGCAGATAGAGGTCGTTGCTGGGCGCGCCGAGCGTCTTGCTGGCGAAGGCGGTTCCCGTGCCGGTGCTCTGAGCAAGCGCCGACCACGCACCCGAGTGCACGTCCTGCTGCTGGGTTACGAGGCCGCTGACCTGCGTCCAGGCGGCCAGGCTCCCGCTCTCGAAGTCGTCGCCGAAGATGACGATTTCGGCCGGCGTCGCCGACGCCGATGGGCTCGGTCCGGACTCGTTGCCGTTGGCGTCCACAGACCTCACGAAGTAGGAGTACGAGCTGCCCGGCGCGACCGACGTGTCCTTGAAGGTCGTGAGCGCACCGATGGTGGCGATCGACGCTCCGTTGCGGAATATCTCGTACCCGGTGACGGCGAAGTTATCCGCTCCTGGAGCCCAGTTCAGGTCGACCTCGGTCGAGGACGCGGCGGCGGCAGACAGGGTGCCGGGCGCGATCGGCGGAATCGTGTCCTCGATGAAGGAGGTGTCGACGAGGAGGTCGTCGTAGGCGACGTCGAAGACGCGGCCGGTGCCGGAATCGCCGAGCTCGACGCGGCCGATCGGAGCGGTGCCCAGTGATTCCGGGTTGTTGACGACCAGGTTGCCGTCCAGCCAGATCTCGATCTGGCTGGAGACCCCGTTGACGAAGGCGCGCAGCTGCACCTCGTGCCAGGCCCCGCTGGAGACCACGGTCGTGGTGGTGGTGGTCACGCCTGACACCTCGTTTCGGTAACCGAGTCGGCCAGTGCCGCTCAGCGACAGGCTGACGAGGGCGGCGCCGGTCGCGGTCCGGTAGCGGCCGAGGTTGACCGTCGTGGCCCCCTGGCTGAGGACGTCGAAGCGGATTCGGTAGTAGAGATCGCTGCGGCCGGCGGCCAGCTGGCGGTAGGCCGACGCACCGGCTGTCCCGTCACTGGCGGCTTCCCCGCCCCAGGCGCCGGAGTAGACGTGCGCCCCCTGGGCGACCAAGCCGGCGCCGCCGGTCCAGTTCGCCAGGCCGCCGCTCTCGAAGTCTTCGGCGAACACCGCGGGCGTGGTCGCGCTCGCGGCAGTGCTGGCGGCCGAGAGGTTCCCGGCGGCGTCCCGAGCCTTCAGCTGGTAGGAGTACGTGCTGCCGGGCTCCACCGCAACGTCCGCATAACTGGCACCCGGGGGCACGGTGAGCAAGAGCGTGCCGTTGCGGTACACGTCGTAGCCGGCGACGGCGACGTCGTCCGTGGACGGCGTCCAGGCGAGGGCGACCTGCGGTCCAAACCCGCCCGTGGCCGACAGCCCGGTGGGCGGCGTCGGCGATGTCAGGTCGGCGATGAATGAGCCGTCGTAGGCCACGTCGTCGAACGCCGCGTCGTAGGACTTGGTCGTGGACGCGTCGCCGAGCACGAACCTCCCGACAGTGCTCGTCCCGAGATCGAGGTTCAGGCTCAGCCCGGGGACGGGCGAGCCGTCGACCCACGCATCGGCATGGCTGGAGGCTCCGTTGACGACGGCACGCACCTGCAGCGTGTGCCAGCGGCCGGGAGGAGCGGTCGCGGCGCCGTTAGCCGTCGTCTCGCTGGTCGAGACCCCAGTGACCTCATCTCGCAACGTGATCTTCCCGGTCGTGCTCACCGAAGCCGTCAGGATGGCGCCGAAGGCGGGGCCGAGACTGTTGCGGATCTGCATCAGGTTGACGTTCGTGGACTGGCTCTGCACGTTGAACCGGGTCTCGAAATACACCTCTCCGAGAGGCGAGGCCAGGCTCTTGGTCAGGGCCGCGGCCTGGTTGACGACGGTGGCGCGGGCCCCCCAGGCGCCCGAGAAGGTGAGCTGCTGCTGCGCGGTCATACCACCGGCCGACGTCGACGTCCAGTTGGAGAAGTCCCCGGTCTCGAAACCGTCCGAGAACAGCGTCGAGATAGTGGGGGTGGTGGCGGTGACCGTGGATGAGTAGGCAGACGTGTTCCCGGACCCGTCACGGCTGCGCACCTTGTAGGAATAAGTCGTTCCGGGTTGGACCGAGGTGTCCTGGTACGAGGTCCGGATACCCAGGGTGGCGATGGTCGCGCCGTCGCGCCAGACCTCGTACTGGGTGACGCCGACGGGGGTTCACGGTGTCGACCTTGGTCGGGCTGCAGGGTACCGCGCCGGAGTCGAGGACGGTGCCGTCCGTCGTGATGAACTGCCACTGCGAACCAGAGGTGTTGAGCTCGAGCCGGAGAGCCCCGAACTGGGTCGCCGAAGCCTGGACGTGCGGGTCGCTGGTCACGAAGGTGCCGATCGCGTGGCCACCGGTGCCGGCGACCAGTTCGGTGATACCGCTCGACGTGACGTTGCCGAACGCATCCATCGGCGCCCAGCGCTGGTAGGTGTGGTCGTGCCCGTTGAGGACCAGGTGGACGCCTTGGTTCATGAGCAGAGTCCAGATGTCCTGCATCCGGGTTGACGCCCCCTCCTGCCCGATGTTGTACAGGGGGTGGTGCCAGTAGGCGATCGTACACTTGGCCGCGTTCGCCTGGAGGTCGGCCTGGAGCCAGTTGTACTGCGGCGATCCGGGTGCGGTCTGACCGAAGTCGCTGGAGCCGTTCGAGTCGAGACTGATGATGTGCCAGCCGTTGGGCGTGTTGAAGCTGTAGTAGTGGGGGACGTTGTCCCAGTAGTCGAAGTAGCCTGCCGCCTGGCCGGCGGTGTACTCATGGTTGCCGATCGCGGGGTCGGAGATCGCGCGGAAGCGGCCGTAGCCGTCGGTCGCTCCGTACCAGTTCTGGAACTCCGCCGGCGATCCCTTTTCGTACACGTCGCCGAGATAGAGGAAGAGGTTTGGGTTCCAGGATGCGATCTGGTCCGTCGTACTGAACTCGGCCGGCTCACCGCCGGCGCCGTCGCCCGCCGCCGCCAGCACGAAGGGCTGCCCGGGCGCCGGCGCGATGCCAGGAGCCGGCGTGAAGCTGTTGGTGTTCACCGGCGGCGTGCTGACGCCGTTGTTGAAAGTCAGATCGACACTCGCCGGCTGGGTGACGAAGGTGTCACGGAGCATCCCCTCGACGGAGAGCACGTGCGCACCATCGACGTAGCCGGCTGAGGAGAGCGTGAACTGATAGGGGCCCGCGTAATCCGTCAGCAGATACTGGCCGTCCAGGAAGAAGATCATCCGCTGCACACCGGGGCTGGTTCCCGAGAAGTTGATGCCCGCCGTGACCGTCGCGTCGCCGGTCACGGTCGCGCCTTCGGCGGGCGTCACGATGCACACGGTGGCGATATAGGATGCCCCCGCGGGAGCGCTCGCCAGACAGGCGCTGGTGGCGGCCGCAGCCGGCGCGGCACTGGCGACAGGCACGATGACCGCGCTCATCAGCGGGATCGCAGGCAGCATGAAGCGCGCGAGCGCTCGTGGGAAGTTCATCTAGACGGCCACCAATCCGTCGCGCACTGTGTCGCTGAGCAGGGCCGCTCCTCGCGCACGCGTCACGTCTGTGCGGATGTGATCTGCCCAATCGAAGTTCTCCACCCGCAGTCGAGTCGCGCGCACCCCGTCGAGGGCGCGCATCAGGATCTCGCGCTCGCGGCGCCTGAGCTCCTCATGTGTCTCTCCACCGAGGACGAGCCAGGGCGCGAGCCGTGAGTACGGCGGAAAGCCGTATGCGTCGTCGGTGTTCTCGAGCAGTTCGTCAAGGATTCGCTCGCTGGTGATCGGCTCGGTCAGCGGCTGGCCACGCTCGATGACATAGAGCAGCTCGATCGGGACGTTCCCGCCGATGGTGCACGCGACCAGGTCGGTGACCATGTACTTGGGAGGCGGGATCGCCGCCTGGACGAGCGCGTTCATCGACATGATCGGGAGGTTGACCTCGCCCAGGCTCTTGCCGACCGAGCGCCCGCTCTTCGAATGCAGCCGGCTCTGGATCGCCAGGGTCGCGCGTTGGCTGAGACGAAGCCGGTTCTGCGGCACCGACCGGAGCGTGTGGGCGCTGATCGTCAAGGGCTTCGGATAGCGGCTGGCGCGCCCGTCCTCGCTCACGATCGTCATGTCGTCGGAGAGGAAGACGCCGCCGGCGTCCTTCAGGAGCGTGAGGATGGTGCTCGTCTTGCCGGTGTCGGTCTTGGCCGAGAGCATCACGGCCGTCCCGTCGACGTACACGCAGGCGGCGTGCAGCAGCATGCGTCCACGCAGGACCAGCAGGAATCGCAGCAGCGGCTCCACCACGTTGGTGTAGAGGACGTGCGGCGAGTGGGCGAGCAGGAAGCCGGCGTCGACTCGGACCGGGTGCCGGAGATCGATCTGGAAGTTCGCGAAGAGCGCGCCCAGGTGCTCGCGGTACACCAGGCGTTCCCAGTCCGAGCGCAGGCTGATCGCACGCCGCGGCCGCAGCCCACCGACGGTACCGTTGCGGATCACGAGGTCGACCTCGTCGATCGACTCCACTCGAAAGAACTCGAGCTCCGGCAGCCGGATGGCGGAGTCGATCCTGATATGCCCGTCGATGTCGTACAGGTGCTGGGTCGCGCGGCCCCGAGGCCGAGCCACCACCGCCGTCTCGTCCAGGATGCCGCCGTTGCGATGGAAGATCGCCATCAGGCCGCCTTTGCCTTCTGCGGCACCGGTCGCGCCGGCCATATCACCAGGTCGGCGACCAGGAAGCGAAGACCGGTCAAGGCCCCGATCGCGACCAGGTTGGCGAACAGGTAGTGCAGCGTCAAAAGCGAGGTCAGGACGTAGAGGATGGGCAGCCGGAACACGAGCGTGCTCACGTTCACAGCCGTGAAGCCGGCATAGCGTCTACCCGCGGCGGCCCAGCCTCTGGTTCCACGGCCAGGGAAGACCCAGATCTCCGAACAGCCGAAGTTGAAGGTGCTGGAAACCAG
>WNGE01008474.1_pt1 | contig 10963 bp, 10 predicted proteins | sample 5400651 | NCBI WGS metagenome assembly WNGE01 (sample SAMN13153370, study PRJNA577476) | soil metagenome | isolation source: 60 cm soil or saprolite under grassland replicate 2 | place: USA:California | collected 2016-06-15
ATCACCGCGAAGCCGAAGATCGCCAGATACCAGTCCTGCAGAAAGCGCAGCCACTCGGGCAGCAGGATGACGACCACCGACCCCAGCACGGGTCCGAAGAAGCGGCCCGAGCCGCCGACGATGACCGCGAGCAGCATCATCAGCGACACCGAGAGATGGAACTGTCCGGGCTCGATGAAGTTGACCAGCGCCGCCAGATAGACTCCGCCGATGCCCGCGCACGCAGCGCCGATCGCGAAGGCCAGCAACGTGTATGCCGTGATGTTGACCCCCGTGCTCTCGGCGCGAATCGGATTATCGCGCAGCGCCGCGAAGGCGCGGCCCCAGGGCGAGCGCAGCAGCCACCACAGCACCAGCGCGAGAATGATCACCGATGCAAATGCAAAGTAGAAAAACGGCAGCGCGCCGTCGAGCGACCAGCCGAATAGGGAAGGCCGCGGGATGTTGGAAATCCCGAAGGTGCCCCCCGTGAGCTGCTCCTCGTTGCGCATCACGAGGAAGACGAGGACGTTGAACCCCAGCGTCGCGAAGGCGAGGTAATGGTGTTGCACCCGCAATGCGGGGAAGCCCAGCGCCAGCCCGATCGCGAAGCATGCGACCGCCGCGATCGGCAGGACGAGCCAGAACGAAATGCCCATCTTGACCATAAGAATGCCGGCGATGTACGCACCGATGCCGTAGAACGCCGCCTGCCCGATCGACATCTGTCCGGCGTAACCGACGATCAGGTTCAATCCGAACGCGGCCATGAGATACACGCACAACAGCGTCATCAGATAGATGCCGTAGTTTTTGAGGAACAGCGGGAGGATCGCGTAGAGCGCGAGCAGGACCAGCAGAGCGATCTTTTGTGCGTTGTTCATACCTTGCGCTCCTCGGCCTTGCCCAGCAGGCCCTCGGGCCGGAAGATGATGACGACGAGGAACAGGAGCAGCGCGACGCCTTCCTTGTACGCGGGCGAGATGTAAGCGCCGGTCAGGTTTTCCAGGACGCCGACCAGCACGCCCCCAAGCAGCGCGCCACGCGTCTGGTTGAAGCCGCCGATGATCGCAGCATAGAACGCCTTCAGGCCGATCGACTCGCCCATGTCGAACTTGGCGAGATACGTCGGCGTGACGAGCAGCGCCGCGACGACCGCCAGGACCGCGTTGATCAGGAACACGTAGAGCACCATGCGCTGCACATTGATTCCCAGAACCTTGGCCGCGTCGGTGTTCTGCGCGACGGCCTGCATCGCGCGGCCGGTGACGGTGCGGTTCAGAAACAGCTGCAGGCCGATGACGATCAGGCCCGCCATGAGAAGCGTACCGATGTCAGCGTAGGAGACCTTGAAATCGCCCAACGCCAGCAGCCCATCGGGAAAAGGGCTGTTGAACGGCATCGCCTGCGCGGTCACGCCCGCCTTCGTGAGCTGCTTTACGCCGATCGAGAGCCCGAGCGTCGCGATGACCATCGGTATGACGCCGTGGCGGATCAGCGGATCGACGATCACCCGCTTGAAGGTGTAACCGAGCAGCAGCATTGCGACCAGGCAGGTCAGCAGGAAGGCAAGCCAGAGCGGGAGGCCCGCCGTGTTGATGAAGAACAGCATCACGAAGGCGGGGAGCATCACGAACTCGCCCTGGGCGAAGTTGATCGTTCCCGACGCCTGCCAGAGCAGCGTGAATCCCAGCGCGCACAGCGCGTAGATCGCGCCGGTTGCGGTTCCGGAAATGATGAGTTGCAAGAAGTCAGCCATGCCTTCCTCCTCCTCCAGAGCGACCGCGCCTGGCGCGGCCGCGTCCCTTTTCTTGCGCGCTACTGGATCGGACTCACCGGCGGCAATGTCACGGTCACGACTTGCTTGCCCTTCTCCACCTTGACGAGGAAGCTTTCGCGATCGAGATCGCCGTTGTTGTCGAAGTGCACGTCGAGGAGCACGCCCGGATAGTCCTTGACCTTGATCGTCGCGCCGTGCAGCGTCTTGGCGAACTCCTTGCCGTCGAACTTCTTGATCCGCTCGGTGATCGCCTTGACCACATACATCCCGGTGTAGCCCTTCATCCCGTTGTGGTCGCTCTTGTACTTGTATTCCTTCTGGAACTTCTCGTCGAAGGCCTTGATCCCCGGCTGCGGCGCATCGACGGTGAGGCCGACATGCGCAATCGCTCCGTTGGCGGCGTCGCCCGCCAGCTCGATCACCTTCTGCCCGGTGAGCGTCGTTTCGCCGATAATCGGCTTGTCGTAGCCCTGCTTCTTCAACTCGCGCAGCGCCCGCGCGGACTCTTCTTCGTTGGTGTAGACGAACACGGCGTCGGCGTTCGACTGTTTGACCTTGAGCACGGCGGCGGAAAAATCGACCTGGCCCGGGTCGGTCGAGATGTCGGCGGCGACCTTGATGCCCTGCGCTTCGAGTGCCTTGCTCATCGAGTCGCGGCCGCCCTTGCCGAAGTCGTTGTTGACCCACACCATCGCCACGGACTTCGCCTTCACCGTGTCCTTGATGTAACGCGCGAGCTTGGGCATCGCCGTCGATTGCGTGAAGGACGTGCGGAACACGTAGGGGTTCCCCTGCTGCGTGATGTTCGCTGCCTCGCCGCCGGTGAAGTTGGGAATCTCGGCGCGCTTGGTCTCAGCCATGCTGACGATGAACGAGCCCGAGAACACGGGACCCATCACTACGTACGCGCCCTGATCGACCGCCTTCTGCGCCAACGCCTTGGCCGTCTGCGGCGCCGACTGCGTGTCCATCGACGTGTACTCGATCTTGCGGCCGAGGATGCCGCCCGCGGCGTTGATTTCCTTGACCGCGAGCTTGACCCCGTTATCGAAATTGGTGCCGGCGGTCGCGCCCGTACCCGAGAGCTCCATCAGGCCAACGATGGCGACCGGACCTTGCTGGCCGAACGCGGCCGTCGCAGCCGCGAGCGCGAACGCGGCGGCGGTGTTGCGTAATACCTGTTTCATGACTTCCTCCTTGGTGATGAACACTGTCGATACTGTCGATGAATGTCAATTTGGCCGTATTGTTGCGGCCGTCTGTGCGCACAGCCATGTGGCCGCCTTCCGCCCCCGGGCCGCGACCGCCGCTGCCGGGAGATGCGCGTAATCGTCGTTGACCACGTCGAACGAGTAATCGCCGCGGTAGCCGGCACGCTCGATGCGGCCGACGAGATCGACGATTGCCACATTGTGATTGCCTTCCGAGGGAAATACGCGGCGGTGGCGCGCGGTTTCGATGAGGTCATCCAGATCCCACAGGTAATCCGACAACTGGACGAGAAAGATCCTGTCGCCCGGGATCGCGTCGAACGGCTCGCGCGAGGTGCCGCGCGCGAGCACGTGAAATGAGTCGATCGCGAGCCCCACGTTGGCATGGTTGGCCAGTTTCACCGCCTCCCACGCTGACGTGTATTCGTTGACCCAGCGTCCCCACGATAGCGCGCCGTACGCGATGCGGATCCCCGGGAGCGCCGCTAGGCTGCCGAGCATCGCCAGGTCTTCGGCAATCTTGCGCGGATCGCCGCTGGCATGAGGCGAGGTGGTCGACGCGACGATCAATAGCGGCGCACCGACGGAGCGCATCATATCGAACAGCGATCGCGCAATGTCGATCTTGTAGTCGAGCATGTGTCCCGACAGACCCTCGAAATCGTGCAGCATCTGAAAGGCGGCCACCTTTAGGCCGCTATCGGTCACAAGCTCGACGGCCACGTCGACGCCGTCGGGATGGCCGACGAGATCGCCGCCGGAGAGCACGATCGCCCCGAAGCCCGCGGCTTTCACGGCGCGCAGTTTTTCTTCGAGGGTGCCGGCAAGCGTGTTCGTGTTCATCGCGAAGCGCTGCAATTCGAGCATCGGCGGGCAATGGGTCAAGTGGGCGCAGCAACCGAGCGCAGACCGAACCTGAAGCATTCGAGGCCGAGCAGAACGTGCCCCAACAGCATCTCAGCGCCGACGTGCGTCAGGCAGCCGCTATTCGAAGCGGGACGGTGACCAGCCCGCACGGCGTGGTAACCGAGCGCGCCGCGGATCTTCGCGAAACGGAGAATCGCTTCGGGCACCGACAGGCTCCTCATCTGTTCGATTATCGCACTTATGTGCGACTAACGAACAGTCTATTCAATCCGCGATCGCTTGGCAAGGGCGATTATCGCAATTCTGGGCGATTATCGATTAGCTCGGGCGACCGGGGCCTTGGGATACTTCCATTTATTGTGGACCCATAACCAATCCGCTGGGCTGGCCCGGATCTCCTCCTCCAGTTTGCGCGCGTACGCCTCGACGATCCAGGTCCCCGCATCGGCTTCGGCTGCCTCGGTGACGTCGTAGGGTGGCTCCGCGAGCACGTGCAGGCGGACCGCATAATGCCCGCGCTTGAGTCTACGCATCGCGACGTAAACGACCGGCGCCTCGAGGAATCTTGCGATCGTCTCGACCCCGACGAAGAATGCAGTGTCCTGGTGCAGGAATCGCGTCCAATGTTTCTCCATGCTTTTCAGCGGAGTCTGGTCGGCGACCAGCCCATACCCGCGCACGTCTCCAGCGCGCCGCAATAGCTCGTAGGCGAAGCTCTTGATCGGAATCGGCCTGCCGCCGAAGCGGCTGCGCGCTTCGCGCATGTATGCATCGAGGCTGGGCAGCCGGATCGGCTTGTAGACCGCATCGATCGGGATGCCGAAATGTGCGCCGCCCCCGGGAAGCAGCCATTCCCAGTTGCACACATGCGCCGTCAGCAGGATGGTCGAGCGGCGCTCGGCGACGAAGCGCGCGACGAGCTCCGGATTGTCGATGACCATCCGTGCCTTGAGGTCCTCCGCGCTCGCACGCCAGCCCCAGAGCAGCTCGACGAATACCTCGCTCATGTTGCGATATGACTGCTTCAGGATGAAGGCGCGCTCTGCCGGCGACTTTTCGGGAAACGAGCGGGCGATATTTCGCGCGGCCAGGTCGCGCCGCCAGCGCAGCATGTAAAACGTGACAAAATAGATGACCTGCGCGAAGGCGTAGAGCGTTGCCAGCGGCAGACGGCCCAGCGAGCGCAGGAGGAAGACCATCGGTTGCAGCGTAAAGCGGGAAGAAGGTTTGTCCCCGCCCCGCTTGCGGGGGAGAGGCTAGGGTGAGGGGCGTTTACCGATTCGCAGGAAACTCCGCCACCGATTTCGCCATTCGAGCGTGCCTTGGCTGATGCGGCGTTCTTGTCTCGAAGGCGAAAAAGGCGAGTGAGCGTAGACGATTTCGCTGCGCCGGGCAAACCGGGCAGCGCTCCGGTTGCGCTCGCGCCCCCGGTGGCCGGTGTCTTTCTGTGGTGGGCGACGCTGGCCGCAAGTGACGCTGAAGTCGCGCGCGTATCAGGCTGGCTCGCCCCGGCCGAGCATGCTCGCGCAGCGCGCTTCGGCCGCGAGATCCTCTCTCGCCGCTACGTCCTCGGCCGCGCGCTGCTGCGTTGGGCGCTCGGCAATGTGCTCGGCCTGCCGCCCCCGGCGGTGCCCATCGTGCGCGGTGCACGCGGCCGGCCGCAGCTCGAAGGCGATACCGGCCTCGACTTCAACGTCTCGCACACGGAAGGCGTGGCGCTGATCGGCATCGCACGTGCGGGACGCATCGGGGTCGACGTGGAGCGCGCCGACCGCGATGTTCGCGCCGACGGGCTCGCGCGCAAGTTCCTGACAACTGCCGAGCGCTCGACGCTTGCGCCGCTGTCGGAGGCCGAACGCCGTGCGCGCTTCTTACGCTACTGGACGTGCAAGGAAGCGATGAGCAAGGCGACCGGCGAAGGGCTGTCGGCGCCGTTTCGGCGTCTCGAGGTGAAGCTCGCCGACACCGTTGAGCTCGTCCGCGGTCCTGCGCCGTACGAACCGTCGCGCTGGCGCCTGCACGCCGTCGATGCGCCCGAGGGCTTTATTGCGACGGTGGCGCTGTGGTCGTGCGTCGGAAAACAGGACTAAACAAGCATCTAATTAATTGATCGCTTGCGGATCTTTCCAGGTGCGACTCGCTGTCGGCTTTCTGGAGGTGCATGCAGGCCTTCGGCCACATATTGCGCGAGCGCTTCCACCGTCGGCCGCTCGAACAGTATCGACAAGGACAAATCGATCTCAAACCGGTCCTGGATCCTGGCCGCAATCTGCATGGCCATCAGCGAGTTGCCGCCAAGCTCGAAGAAATTGTCCTGTATTCCGATGCGATCGAGGTTCAGGATTTGCCCCCACAGAGTCGTGATCTCCGCCTCCAGTAGAGTATGCGGTGATTGGGCTGGCTCGATGTGCGGCTGCGAAACCGCCGCGAACAAACGCAGGCTCTCGCGGTCGGTTTTGCCCATCGCTGTCATAGGCATCTCCTCGAGAAACACGAACTCGGACGGGATCATGAAGTCCGGCAGGCGCTCGGCAAGCTCACGTCGTACGTCACGCTCGGTGACGCGCTCCGGGGTACGCGCGACGACGAAAGCGGCGAGCTTGACGTCTTGCTGCGCGGTCGCCTTCACGATTACCGCAGCTTCCGCGATGGATGGAAGGTCATCCAGAACATGTTCGACATAGGTCACGTCAACCCGGTGACCGCGGATCTTTACCGTCGAATCCTGCCTCCCCATGTAGATCAAGCAGTTGTCCGACATGAGAACGCCTCGATCGGCTGTCAGGTATATTCGATCACCCTGGGCGTAGTCGCACCGAAAGCGCTCATTCGTCAAGTCCGGCCGACGCCAATAGCCCGGAGACATGGACGGGGTCTTGACTGCGATCTCGCCGGTCGTACCTTGTGCGACAGGCTTGCCCTCTTCATCGACCACGGTAACCGTGGCGCCACCCAAAGGAAAACCCGCCGGGACTGTGCCCTCCCCCACGCGTGTTCCATGATCGATGTAATAGATGCTGTAGTCGAGGACCTCCTTCGAACCGAGGCAATTGATCATGACGCATTCCGACTCGAAATACCTTTGATACAGGCGGACATCCTCCCAGGACGGGGACTCTCCCATCATTTCAATGACCCGCAGCGAGGGAAAGAAATTCCGGTTCGAATTCGCGTCAGCGGAGTCGCTGAGCGCCAAGGCGGCTACAAGCTGACGAAATACGCTGGGTGTCAAGCGCAACGCCGATATCTGCCCCTCGTCTGTCCAGCGACGTAGACAATTCATGTCGTCGCCTTTGAAATCGAAGAGGTACGCCGTCGCGCCGATGAGCAGGGGCCGCCAGAGTTCGGTAAACACCGACGTCCCCATCAACATCCGGTCGTCGCTGCACAGGTGAACGGCATTGTTGCGGGTAACCGCCCCGAACAAGACTGTCCGATGCGTTTGCATGATGCCCTTCGGCTCATCGGTCGACCCCGACGTCAGTACAACCCGTGCTAGCGCGTCACCACGGATGGGCAGACGGAGGTCGTCGACCGCTCCATCTTCAGGCAAGGCGTTGAGATTGATAATGCGGCAGTCGTCCTCGACCAGCGTGCGGGCAAGGGCCAGACCGGCATTGTCGGTGACGATCACCCGCGCATCGAGCAACTGGAGAACGGATCGGTTTCTCGCCGGCGGATCGGAGAGATCAAGCGAGACCAAGAATCGCCCGGCCTTCAGAGCGGCAAGCAGCGCGACGATCTTGGCGGCACCCTGCGAGCAGCCTACGACCATCGGTAGATCCGCCGGCTCCGCTTGCCTGACGATGACATGCGCGAGGCGGTTCGCCTCCTCGTTGAGCAGTCGATAAGTAAGCGAACGCGCCGGGGTTATGACGGCGATTCTGTCGGGCGTCTTCGCGACCTGTGCTTCGATCAGCGCATGGATCGTCAAGTCGCCACCATCGGGATCCATGTCGACCCAACTCCCGGATGGATGAAGACATCGGGATCGGATCGCGCGCTGTTGGGGAGGGAGATTAAGCAAGATTTGACTCGGTCGGGTGTGCGCTTTCAGCTCAAGTCCGGCGTCGACGCAGACTATTCGCCGTCTTCCCTGCGTGATCGAAAGTAGTCAGCGACGTAGGCGTGCATCTCGGGTTTTTGACTACTCCATCGCCAGCATCCGCTCTTATCGACGGCTATGTCGGTCGCAGGATTGTAATCATAGGCGCTGAATTCATGATGCCGCTCCTGGTAGCGGCGGTGCTTCAGGTCACCGTGCCAAAGATGGATGATCGCACCCTCGGTACAGCCAATCGCGCCGCGGACGGTATCAAAATGCCTGTTCGCCCACGCATCGTAGTGTTCGGCCCAGTCGGCCGTCATCGCAAGATAACTAATCGCGTTGGCCGGCGTGCCCAACGCACCGCATAGCATCGCACGATTTCCACTCCCCATCACACACGCATCATAGAAACCATCGCGGTCCAGCAACTCGCGACGCGCGACCCAGGCGAGCCCCGAGTTGCTCCGGTGCCTGACGCGCATGTTGCCCTGAAGAATTTCCGGCGTAACGAGACCCTGCGAAAGCAGGTAAGCCAGCGAATATCCTAGTTGAGCGTCACGCGGCAGACGGGTAGGCTGGCCCGGACTGTGGGCAGACGGTTCGTAAACGCGCTGAAACGGTTGCAGCAGCGGGACGCGCTCCAGTGCCCGCGATGCCCGCTCCGCCCAATCATCGTGCTCGAACACAACATCACAATCCAGCCAGGCAACACGGTCACAATGTTCCGGCAATTTCGCAAGCGCCAAATTCAGCAGCCGCTCTTTCTGCCACAGCACATCCGTGCCCCGCAATCGAATCAAGATGTCAGCCGCATCCGGCTGCAGATCGAAATCATCGTGATAGGCAAGCTCGACCGTTACCAGCGGGACCGTCAGGTGTCGGCGAAAGGTGAGGTAGTTCTGTAGCCGGCGCTCATAGCCGACGGGATTGAAGTAACAGGTCATCGCCCAAAGCTTTTCCATGGGACGATCGATCAGGCGACGGCGATCAGGCGATCGAGCGTTGCCGGATCCCTGAGTAGCTCCTCGCTCGCCGCGCGGTGCACGACCCGCCCGCGATCGAGGACCATCGCGTGCGTCGTCAGGCCCAGCGCCAATCGTGCGTGCTGCTCGACAACGATCACCGCGAATTCGCCGGCGCGTACGATTTCGCCGATCACCTTGACGAGCTCCTGCACGATGATCGGAGCCAGACCCTCCATCGGCTCGTCGAGCAGCAGGAGCTTCGGACTGGTCATCAGCGCGCGGGCGATCGCCAGCATTTGCTGCTCGCCGCCGGAGAGTTGATTGCCGAGGTTGCGCCGCCGCTCCTCGAGCCGGGGAAAGACCTTGTATACGCGCTGGAGATTCCATGGCCCGCCCGGTCGCTCAACCACGGTCAGGTGCTCCTCCACGGTGAGGGAAGGAAACATGAACCGCTCCTGCGGCACCCAGCCCAATCCGGCGTGCGCGCGCCGCCACGGCGGCAGGCGCGTGATGTCGTTGCCCTGCAGCGCGAGCCGTCCCTGCTGCAAGCGCGTGAGCCCCATCAGCGTCAACAGCAGCGTCGTCTTGCCCACACCGTTGCGGCCGAGCAGCGCGAGACTGCCGCCTTCGTCGATCGCCAGCGACACGTCCTCGAGCACGATCGAATCGCCGTAGCCTGCGGTCAATCCTTCCGCGCGGATCAGCTCAGCCATGCTGTGCTTCCCCGAGATAGACCTCGCGTACTTTGCTGTGGCCCGCGATCTCGTCGGGCGTTCCTTCGACCAGCACTGCGCCGCCGACAAGGACCGTAATGCGCTCCGCGAAGCGGAACACGAGATTCATGTCGTGCTCGATGAAAACGATCGTGACCTCGCGCGGCAAGTGCGCGATCACAGCGAAGAGCTCCGCGCTTTCGGCGGAAGGGATGCCCGCGGCCGGCTCGTCGAGCAGCAGCACCGTGGGTCGCGTCGCGAGCGCCAGCGCAATTTCCAGCAATCGCTGCTTGCCATAGGGCAACGCGCGCGTCGGAGTATTGGCATCGGCATCGAGGCGCAACCGCCCCAGGATTTCGTGCGCCTCCTCGATCGCGCCATGCTCGGCGGCGACGGTGCGCCACCAAACGCTGCCGCGGCCGGCGCGCTCGCAGCAGGCGAGCACGACCGACTCGAGCGCCGTCAGACCGGGAAACAGCGTGTTGATCTGGAAGGTCCGCGTCATGCCGCGCTTGACGCGCGTATGCTGCGGCAGGCCGGTGATCCGCTCATCGCCGAGATAGACTTCGCCCGCGGTCGGCGCGAGCACCCCAGTCAGCAGGTTGATAAACGTCGTCTTGCCCGCGCCGTTGGGTCCGATCAGCGCGTGGCGGGCGCCCGCCTCGAACGCCAGGCTGACGTCGGAATTGGCCTTGAACGCGCCGAAGGATTTCGACAGCGACTCGGTGCGCAGGGCGGCGCTCATCGCGATGTCCGCGACACGCGGTCATGCAGCACGACGAGTCCACCCATCAACCCGCCGCGCGCGAAAAGCACGATCAACACGAGCAGCAGGCCGAGCCAGAACTGCCAGTAGACCGGATTGAGATTGGCGAGATAATCCTGCAGGATCATGAATACGGCAGCGCCGAGCAGGCCGCCGTACAGATACCCCGTGCCGCCCAGCACGAGCATGATCATCAGCTCCGCTGAGCGCTGGAAACCGAACACGTCGATGCCGACGAACTGCGTGGTCTGCGCGAGCAGCGCGCCGGCGATGCCGGCGATTCCTGCACCGATGGTGTACACCGCCACGAGCTTGCGCCGCACCGACGCGCCGATCGCCGGCATCCGGCGCTCGCCTTCGCGGATACCTTTGAGGCTCAACCCGAACGGCGAGCGAACGAGCGCACGCGTCGCATTGAAGACGACGAAGAGTACGGCAAGGCTGTAGAGATACGCGGTCTTGCCGTCGAGGCCGAAGCCGAACACGCCGAAGATCTTCTTCATCTCGACGCCGGAGAGCCCGTCGACGCCACCGGTGATCGACGAGGCCTGATTGGCCGTCTCGAACAGCATCAGCCCGATGCCAAGCGTCACCATCAGGCGCGTCAGATCCTGTCCGCGCACGATCAGGAAGC
>WNGE01008475.1_pt1 | contig 10963 bp, 13 predicted proteins | sample 5400651 | NCBI WGS metagenome assembly WNGE01 (sample SAMN13153370, study PRJNA577476) | soil metagenome | isolation source: 60 cm soil or saprolite under grassland replicate 2 | place: USA:California | collected 2016-06-15
GCGGTCATCTACCTGATCGTCTCAATGGTCGGCCGTAATCGCTCCGAGAAAGGAGACTGACATGTCCGTCAACGAACCTCCGGTCGGACCCGCCGACGGTCACCCGCCGCCCGCCACCCGTCCCGGTCTGGGCGCCGGTGACATCATCGGCCGGTAGTGTTCGGCGGCTTCTGGTCGTTGGTCACCCTCGGGGCCATTCTGGCCGGCTTCGCGGGGTTTTCGAGCGGACAGGCCGGCGTCGGATTCGGCGGATTTCTGGTCGCCGTGCTGACCGGGCTGTACGCCCGTTATATCTTGCGCGGCGGCCGGTTCCGAATTTTGTTCTGGTAGGACCGCTGAGGAGACCTCGTTCATGCACGACTACGTTTCCGTGACTTTGCCGGTAGGGGCCGTGTCCACGTCGAAAGGCAGCCGCCGCCCTGGGCTGACGATAGCCGCCGAGATCGCCGCGATCCTCGCCGTGGTTGGGCCGCTGGTCTGGTGGGGGGTAACGCACCTCCACGCCGGCGGGCCCGAGGCGCCGGCAGGTTCACCGAGCGCCGCAGCGCGGGCCACGGCCACCGGCGGCGCGGTGACGGCCGGTGCCACGCCGACCGCGGGCACCGTGCCGGCCGACCGCAAAGGGCAGCTCGTATACCTTGCCGACCAACTCGCGCCGGAAACCGGCGGGGCCAACCGAGGCGCGCTGCCGCACCTGCTGGACGGCAAACCCGGCTACGACCATGCGCTGGTGATTCCCTGCGCAACCAATCAGGCAACGGACAAGTTCCGGTCGATAACCTACGTTCTCAACCGTCACTACGCCGCGCTGCACGCGACCCTGCGGCCGTATATAAAGTCGGGCGACGAGTCCGTCTTGCAGATCCAGGTATTCCTCGACCAGCAACCGCCGGCCGGGAAGAACATCCAGGTCAATACCGCCGACACTATCGACGTGGACGTCTTCGGCGCCACGAAGATGGAAGTGCGGATCACCTGCGAGTCGCCGGATGCGACAGCGATTCTGGCCGACGCCTATCTGCGACACAGCTGATCGCGGCAACCTCCGGGCCGACAAGGGCGGATCACAAGCGTCCCGATAGGAGCCAGCATGCTTACCAACCCGTTAAGAGTAATCGTGATGACCGCGCTCCCGGCGGTCGCGCTGACGGCCTGCTTCGCGGGCGGCCCCACGTCGAAGGCCGACGTGTGTGCCAGCTTCACCGCCCTGGACAAGCAACTCCTGGAAGGCAACGGGATCATCGGAAATCCGCTTTTCCACAAGGCCCGCGATCTGGCTGACGTGGCGGGCCGGTATTCGGGCACACCGAGCCTGGCCGGCGACGCCGCGGCGCTCGACAAGATTGCCAAGTCAGATTCGACCAGCGGAGCCGAATTGACGCGGGCGACCACCCACATCGCCGAGCTGTGTGGCCACCCGTTGGGTACGACCATCCTTTTCGGCGGCAACTGAGCCGAGCCCTCGAATCATTTCTGCCACCAGCGGTCTTCTTGGAGGTGTGGTGAACCAGCCCAACCCCGACCCGGCATTTCAACCCCCCGCTCAGCCCGACCCGCCGTCTCAGGCGCCCCGGCACCGCCGGCCGGTCCTCGCGTGGACCGTGGCCGCGCTCGCGGTGGTCGTCGCGCTCAGTGCCGGTGGGTTCGCCCTCTACGCGCTCGGCAAGGCGGCTGGTGCGCGCCAGACGGCGACGGCCGGGAAGCCGCCCGCTCCCGTGGCCGCGAACACGGCGGTGGCGGCGACATCCGAGGCCCCGACGACCGGCGCCGGGACCGGCCCGTCGCCCGTCGGCAGCGCCGCGCCCGGCGTTGACACAACCCCGGGCCAGCTGGACCCCAAAGCCAAGTTCACCGAGGCGTACCAGCAACAACAGCTGACTCTGCGGCCGGCGTCGTGCAATTCGGTCTACATCGACCTGGACGAACCGCGGGTCGGGGTGCAGTCGCCGATCGCCGACCTGACGTTCAGCGGTGCGCGGTGCAGTTCCGGGCAGGCGACGTTCGTCCTGCAAAACGACGGCAGCACCGCAAGCCTGGCCAGCAGTCCCAGCGCGACGCCGAGCGACTGCGCGCAGGCCATCCGCACCGGTCCCATCAGCTACCAGAGCCCGGTACCGATCACCGAGCATCTGGTGCTGTGTGTCGCCACGTCGGTCAGCGAAGCGATCAACCAGGGCAAACCGCAGAAGATCGCGGTCGTGCAGGTGCGGTCCATCGCCCAGGACGGCACGGTGGACATCATCGTCTCGGCGTGGAACGTCCCACGGTGACGCAGTTGGCCGCGGCGCGGTCGGTCAGGACGTCGACGGCAGCGCGGTGTACTGGACCGCCGCCAGCTGCCACCGTTCATGGTCGGTCACCCAGACCTGTATGACCCGGAAATGGCCGGCGATGGTCTCATCCACTCGTCCCGGCTGCGTCAGGCCAGGGCGACGACCCGGTGTTGGGGCGGGTGGGCGCCCTGCTCGCGGGCGACCGCGACAGCGGTCCGCAGCGCCGCTCGGGCCTCCTCCCGGCGTCCCAACGCGTCCAGCGTCAGGCCGCGCAGGTGATGCAGCCCGGGCGCCTCGAAGCCCCCGCCGCGGGCGGCGGACTCGACGAGAGCGTCGTCCAGGAGAGCGAGCGCCGTCGCGGGGTCCCCGAGCGCCAGGGTCACCTCCGCCTGCAGCCCCCGGTTGAAGGGTGTGAGGATGCGCTGCCCCGAGCGGTGCAACGCGGTCAGCCCCCGCTCGATGGCGGCCAGCCCGGCCCGGGCCTCCCCCTGCCCGGCCTGCGCCCAGCCCAGGGGGATCGCCGCGTCCCCTGCCAGCAGCGGGAAGCCGTGCTCCTCGGCGATGCCGGCCGCCCGGACGGCGGCCGCCCGTGCGACCTCCCGGTCGCGCCCCAAGGTCGCGAGGCGCGCGTGGAAGGTGTGGACGAACGCCACCAGGTACGGCTCGCCCGTCGCCTCGCCGGCACGTAACGCGCGGGTGATCTGCCGCTGCGCACCGGCCGCGTCACCCATCAGACACGCCGCGAGCGCATCGTAGGAGGGCGCCATGACATCCGGCCGCGCGCTCGCCGGGGGACCGCGCAGCACGGCGGCCGGGGCCGGATCCGCGTCTCGCCGTGCGGCCAGGGCGGCCGCGAAATGCCGTCGTGCCCGCGCCAACTGCCCCCGGTAGAAGGCGACGATGCCCACCCCCAGGTGGCCGGTGGCCAGGGCGGGCCCACCGGGGACATGGCGCGCCTCCTCCAGCGCCGCGTCGTTGAGCTCGGCGGCGGCGGCCAGGTCCCCTCGCACCACCGCCGTGGCTCCCAGCCCCCACAGGGCCGGCAGCAGGTCACCGCGCCGATCCAACTGCCCGGCCAGTGCCCGGGCCCGGTCGAACGCCTCGCGCGCCTCGGGCGTGTAGCCGTAGCGCGCGCTACGCAGCGAGCCGAGCCGGATGTGCACGCCGAGGTCGACGTCCGGCGGCGACTCCGCGAGCGGCAGCGCCCGCAGCAGCGTCGAAGCCCGCTCCAGCAGGGCGTCGGCCTGCTCGTAGGCCAGGCCGGCCCACGCCACGTCGGCGGCCCGCGCCTGCGCCCGCAACGTGGATTCGACATCGCCGACCGGTAGCGATGCCCACAGGTGCTCGGCGACCTCCGCGGCGTGTTCGCGGTCTTCTCCGTAGGCATCGAGCAGCGCGTGGGCGATGCGCTCGTGCAGCCGCGCCTGGTGGCTCAGCGAGAGGTCGCCGATCAACGTCTCCCGGACGAGGGCATGGGTGAACCGGTACGCGCCCCTCGGGCCGGGGACGACGGCCAGCAGGCCGGCGAGGAGGGCCTCCTCCGCCGCCTCCAGGGCCGCGTCGCCCTCCAACCCGCACAGGCCGGCAACCAGCCGAAGGTCCACGTCGTGGCTCACCAGAGCCGCGGTGTCGAGCAGGGTCCGGGCGGCGTGCGGCAGCCGGGCGACGCGGCGACGGACCACGTCGCGGACACCCGCCGGCACCGGACCCTCGACGAGGCGCGATGGATCGTCCAGCCGCAGCAGCTCCGTCACGAAGAACGGGTTGCCTTCGGTACGCCGGTGAACGACGGTGGCGACGCCATGGGCGGGCTCGGTGCCGGTGTGCGCCCGGATCAGGCCGGCGACCTCGCCGACCGTCAGGCCGCGCAGGGCGACCCGGTCGGCGCCCGGCAGGCGGGCGAGGACCCCGAGTGTGCCGGTCAGGCGCGGGGAGTGCGGCAGGTCGACCTCGCGGTAGGTGCCGATGACGAGGATGCGCGCATCGGCGAGCTGGGCGGCGAGGAACTCGAGCAGAGACAGCGACGCCTCGTCGGCCCATTGCAGGTCGTCGAGGACCAGCAGGAGCGGCCGGGCGCGGGCGCACTCCCGCAGCAGGTCGGTGACGCGCCCGTTGAGCTGCCCGCGCGCGACCTGCGGGTCGCGTCGGGCGTGATCGGGTACGAGTGCCGCCGGTTCGCGGTCGTCGCCGGCGGCGCGGAGGACCTGGGCCCAGGGCCACAGGGGAGGGGCACCCCCGCCTTCGACGCACCGGCCCCACAGGGCCAGGAAGCCCCATGCGGTGGCGTCGGTGGCCACCGCCTCGGCCAGCCGGGTCTTGCCGACACCCGGCTCGCCCTCGACGAGCACCACGCGGCCCGACCCCGCCCGGATGGCGTCAAGGTGGTCGCGGAGGACCGCCAGCTCCGCCGCCCGGCCCACGAACGGGTCGGCAGCGCCGGCCGGGCGAGGCGCGACGCGCGGGGCGGCCGGCCGCACCGGGTCGAGCCCGGGATCCTGTCGCAGGATCCGCTCGTGCAGCCGCCGCAGGTCGGCACCGGGGTCGAGGCCGTGCTCCTCGGCCAGCCGGCCGCGCACGTCGGTGTAGACGTCCAGGGCCTCCACCTGCCGGCCCGCCCGGTACAGCGCGACCATCTGCAGGCCGCGCAGGCGCTCGCGCAGGGGGTGCTCGGCGGCCACCGCATCGATGTCGTCGACCACGTCGTCGTGCCGACCCAGCGCCAGGAGCACCTCGGCGTGTTCCTCGAAGGCGCTCAGCCGGACGCCCTCGAGCCGGGCCCGCTCGTGGGTGGCGATCGCGGGAAGATCCGCCAGCGGCGGTCCCCGCCACAGCGCCCTGGCCTCGACGAGCAGCGCGTCGGCAGCCGGGAGGTTGCCGGCGTCGCGCGCCTCCCGCGCCTGTTCGACCAGACGCTCGAAGCGCACCCAGTCGACGTCGTCGGCAGCCACCTGAAGCTCGTAGCCGGGCGGCCGCGAGATGAGCACGCGGGCCGGCTCGCCCACCCGCCGCGCCGGCTCGAGAGCACGCCGCAGATTCGACACGTAGGCCTGCACGGTGCCGACAGCCCGGGCCGGCGAGTCATCTCCCCACAGCTGGTATATCAGCTGCTCCATGGACACGACCCGGTTGGGCTCGAGGACCAGCAGCGCGAGGACGGCCCGCTGCATCGGGCCGCCGAGCGCCACCGTCCGGCCGGCGTCCACGACCTGTAGCGGACCGAGCACCCTGAACTCCATCGAGCCAGTGATCCTAGTCCGGTCCGTGAGCGTTGCCTACACGGTGCGCAACCCATCCGGGTCTGACCGCCAATCGGGTCCTCGTAGATCCTCAACAAACGGCAGCCCCGTCGTCGCCGACGGGGCTGCCGTGTTTGCCGGTGATGATGCGCGTGCGCCGTCGTGTGTGTCTCAATCGATCTGATGTAAGCGTTCATGGCGTCCACGGAACTGGTCGACCGGTGAATGCCGCCAGCCGGTCGATGGCGGGTGCGTCGTCGCGGATCGGCTGCGGATCGGCGAATCGTCCGGCGCGCGGTTGGCTGGGCAGCTGGGCTCGAGCGAACGTGAGCGCCTGCTCGACGAGATCGTCGGGCAGCTCGGCCACAACGCCGGTGGCTTGGACAAGGTCCCAACCATGCGCGAGCAGATCCACGATGCGCCACTGCAGCCGCTCGACGCCGGTGGCAACGCCCACCGGCGTCGCCTGGCTTCGCTCCAGAACCCCTGGGCGGGCGGCGGCCTCCTGCAACGCTGCGGCGGATCGATGGTAGGCTCCGGCCGGATCGGCGCCGAGGCGGTCGGCCCCACGTGCGGGCATCGGGCTCTCCTCGAACAGCGCCACGAACATGAGGTTCATCCCGACGAGATGATTGACGACATCTCGCACACTCCACTCCGTACACGGGGTCGGCGCCGTCCACTGGTCGGCAGCTATCCGGTCGATCAGGTCGCCCATGACTGCGGATGCACGTGCGAGACCGTCGAAGATCGCAGAGTTTGTCACTCGGCGAGGCTACGACACGACCGACCCGACGCCAGGCTGGTTTTCGGCCGGTGATCAGGCGGCGGCGGCCTGCGGAGGCTCGACCAGGATGCCGTTCTGGAAGCGGGAGCCCGCGCGGACCAGGGCACCAAGTGGGGCTGGACGACCCGGAGCTGGACGCCGCCGCGTTCGACGCCGCCGAGCTGGCGACCCGCCTGGCGCGGGGCGAAGCACGCCTGTTCCGCCTCGGCCTCTACCTCACCGTGCATGGCTCCAACCCCGAGGACCTGGCCGGGCGGGTGACCGAGGTACGCAACCTGGCCGCGTCGCTGCTGTTGGACAGGCCACCGTCACCTGGCGGCAGCTTCAGGGCTGGATCACCTGCCTGCCGCTCGGGCTCGATGCGGTCGGCATGCGGCGGGTGTTCGACACCGACGCCCTGGCCGCCGCGTTCCCGTTCACCAGCCCCGACCTGCCCCTCGGTACCGGGGACGCCGGCATGGGTGTGCTGTTCGGCCTCAACCTCGCCTCGTCCGGTGTGGTCGTCTGGGACCGGTGGGCGCAGGACAACTACAACGCGGTCATCCTCGCCCGCTCCGGCGCCGGCAAGTCCTACCTGGCCAAGCTGGACCTGCTGCGCAACCTGTACCTCGGCGTCTACACCGCCGACCCGGACCGGTACCTCATCGGCGCCACCTACACCCTCACCCTCGCCGAACCCGACGAACGCCCGCTGTCTCTCAACCTCGAGGACTGGGAGCTGCTGGCCCACTGCCTGGAACTAGTCGTGCAGCGGTGGGGCGAAGCCATCGAGCAGGCCGACGCTGGGGCCGAGACAGCACATCATGCGCCGGCGCGGCCAGAGCAGGCCGGCACCATCACGGTCGAGCCCACCCCCACCGGCTATCGGGCGATGGGCCAGATGTTCCGCGACGAACTCGACCGGGTGCAGCGGCTGCGCCGCCGCGTCGGCCAACTCCTCCACCAGACCGACCACGGTCAGGAAGGGGAGCCCTCGTGACGCGCGACCGTGGCGGTGACCTGCCGCCCCAGGTGGTCGAGCGGCCGGTGCCGTACTGCCGTAGCTGCCGCCGCGCCCTCAACGTGCAGTTCTCCCCGGCGGGCAGGGTGACCTACCGGCACAGCGAGGAGCTGCGCGGCTCCGGCTCGTCCTTACCTGCATCACGGCGAGGGTCAAGACGGGCGGTATACGTGGGTGGGTGGACGTCGTACGCGGTTGAGGGCGCGGTCCAGCGTCCTGCCTTCCCCCTGGTCGGCGTTGTGGATCGTCAGGCGGACCGGTCCGGGTCAAGAGCCGCGCGGTAGCGCGGTCGTCCGTGGGCGACGCCGTAGGCGCTCTTGACGCGACCGGACGCCTGCGGGTGATCGAGCAGCCGGGGGTGGGCAGGCCGGCCGGGACGGGTCGTTACCCCGTGTGTGGGCGTGCTCCTTGCTGGGTCGGAGGGGTGTTGGGTTTGTGGGTGTTGGGTGTGGGCGGGTGGCAGCCAGATTTACCTACGGTGCTCAGGCGCCCGTGTCGCGCCTGGCGACAAGATGATTGATTGGGTGATCCCCCGCCCGCGGGGGTGCGGCCGCTCAGTCTCACCGGGCCGTCCGCAGCGCCGGTGTCGGCGGCGGCGTGACAGGTGCGCGCCGGGAGCTGGCCGCATGGTTACCTCATCGGTGACGGCGGGCGTGCCGGTCCCCGTCCACATCCCGTACCCCGTCCTGACTTATCGGGCGATGGTGCTGGGTGTGGCCGGTTGGGCGACGATGGTGAACGCCTCATCGCCGAGGTCAGCCAGCAGGTGCACCGCCTGGCGGACGATGCGCCGCGCCTGCGATAGGCAGGCCCGGTTGGCGTCGATGCGTTCCCGCACGGCGGTGTACTAGGCGTAACCGGGGGCGCAGCCGTGGGCGGAGGTCTTGGCTGCCTCGAACAGCAGCCAGCGCAGCACCTCCGGGCCTTGGCGGGACAGTGCGGGTGGCCGCGTCGGACGTGTTCGGCGCCGGTGGGCAGCGGCTGCTGGACGAGTTGCGACTGAACGCGCCGTACGCCGCCCGGGTGGACTCGCTGCGCCGGCTGATCGACGCTTTCACGTTCGAGATCGACGTGCTCGCTCAACGGACCGCCGCGGACCTGCACGACCACCGCGGCTACCAGGCGATCCAAGCCATCGACGGGGTCGGCCCGGTCCTGGCCGCGGTGTTCGTCGCCGAGATCGGCGACGTGACCGGCTTTGCTCGGCCGCAGCAGTTGTGCTCGTGGGCGGGGATGACCCCGCGACACCGGGAGCCCGACACCAAGGTCCACCGGGGCCGGATCACCAAGCAGGGCAGCCACCTGGTGCGGTGGGCCGCGGTCGAGGCGGTGCAACGCCTGCACGACGGGCCACTGGGGACCACCCGGGCCCGGCTGGCCGAGCATCGCGGCGCGCATATCGCCAAGGTGGCCGCTGCCCGCAAGCTACTCACGCTGGTCTACTGGGGCCTACGCGACGGACACATCCGCTGCCTGGCCCCAGCGGCGTGAGCAGGAACCCGGCGCAGCCAGGACGCGAGGTCGCCTGGGGGTTGACCCCCACCACCGGTGGCGCGGTCGACGCGATTTGATTGACCCCGCCTGGCTGCGGCCGTACCACTCCATGCCGCCCACGCCGGCGGCGAAGGGATGACCGGCAACCGGGTTCCCCGGTTCCGCCACAACCGTCCACATCAGACGCTGGAGAACAAGGCCACCCACAACACGCTTCCCGGCGTGCACATCATGCGCCGCTCGGGATCGGCGTCAAGGCCAAGCCCGCTACGCGGGTCGACCCCCGGTCGAGCCTGGACCCCGACCCCCTGTCGGCGTTTGTCTGCACCGAGCCGGGAACCACGACAGACCGGTCACAACTTTCCCAGAACAGGGGTTGACCGGCCCCGCTCCTTTCAGGGATGACCCCCAGAGATCGGCAACGACGCTGGGTGAGGGCGCATACGAGGTCAGGCGGTACGGCTGGGTCCGGTTCGGCTCGGTGTGGGCGGCACGGTTGCTGTACTTCCGTGCTGTACCGCTGCTCTCCTAGTCGTCTCCGCTGAGCCGCGCATTACGAGTCGGCTTCGGACGCCTCGCCGTCGTGGTCCTGGTTCTCGTCAGTCCGCTCATGAGGTTGGCTGAAATTGTGGTTGCGATCTCGAGATGTGTTTTATGGGTTTGTCGACAGCGCCGCTATGTTTCCAGCGAACGGAACGGCTCGCCGGCGCCGACCCGCTCGTCGATCACCTGCCAGACCTCCCTATCCAGCTGGTTCTCCTTCCAGATGCCGTACGCGGTCCCCAGCAGCACCGGCGGAACCGCCACCAGCCCGATCGCCCCGCTCACCGCCGCGTCGACCCACTCGTGGCCCCCCAAGCCGATGCTCAGCTGACCCTCCCCGGGGGTGAAGACCACGGTCATCGCGTAGGCGACCCCCAGCAGGTGGCGCCACAGGCTCTCCTTGCGCGCCTGCATCACCGTGCGGTCCCCGCTGGTGCGGAAGACCTGCGCCTCGAACTCCTGCGCGCGGAAGTGGTCCGCCAGCGCCCGGGCGAGCTCCTCCGCCGGGACGGTGGTGCGGTAGATCCGCTCGATGTTCAGCGCCGGCACCCGGCCGGCCCCCGTGCCTCTGCCCTGCTCCGCGGCCATTTTTGTTCCCTCCGGTCTCGCTCCGGCCCCCTGGCGATCGCTGTGGCGATCATGTCTGCCACGAGTCGGCGGTGACCACCGTCGACTAGGTCGCAAATCTCACGATCACGCTCTAGAGCGCTCCAGTCTCCTTGGTTTCCGCGGCGCCAGCCCCCCTGTGGTGGACCGGCTCTACATGATCGTGGACATGTGCTTCATGTTCGTGTTCGGCTGCTAGGTCTTTGTGGGGGTAGTGGGCGTGCGTCAGCGCAGCATGATCGTGTTCGTGCTCGTGCGCGGCGCTAAGGTGCTGGAAGCCGCCGGCGTGCAGGCTCCAGTTGTGGGTAACGTGATAATGGCGGTGGTTGTGGGTCATGCCTTCGTGAGTGTGTTCCTGCCACTGAGCCTCAGGGTCAGGCATCGGCTCGCTCCTTTCGGTGCTCGCTTCCGTCACGATACGTCGGCGTGAGCCGACGGTCACGGGCGCATACATGTTGCGCTTCGGGCGCTGACTCCTCGGGCATCCATCGCCATCGTCGGTCTACCGAGCCACAGCGCAATGCGTGCGATCGTCGCAGTCGTGCGGCCGAAGAGTTCGGTGCGAGACGTAGCGGCGCCCCCCGCACCGGTTCCGACACTTCCGCAGCAGGGCGTAGAACTGCTCCAGCGTCTCGGCATCCAGCCGAGCCACCGGCAAGGCCCCTAACACCGGCCTTATGTGCCGGTCCATCTTCCGCACGTACCCCTGCCGGGTCGACGGCTCTACGTCGAGGACGCCGAGCCACCGGTCGAGCAGCTGGTTGACCGTCGCGCGCGTGCGCGGGTTGCGCTTCTCGTCGACCTGCGACAGCAACCGGGTCCTGGCCTGCTCCGCTTCCCGGGCCGCGGTCGGCCCCGGCGGGATCACCTCGATCAGATGGTTCCGGCGCCGGGTCAACGGGTCCAGACCGGCGTACACGCGCACCCGCAGCGCGCCGCTCGGCAGGGTGTCGATGCCGCCACGTTGCCGCCGGCGGGAACCGTTCGATCGCGTCATGGGCGGCACGTTAGGGAGCTCGCGTCA
>WNGE01008477.1_pt1 | contig 10963 bp, 11 predicted proteins | sample 5400651 | NCBI WGS metagenome assembly WNGE01 (sample SAMN13153370, study PRJNA577476) | soil metagenome | isolation source: 60 cm soil or saprolite under grassland replicate 2 | place: USA:California | collected 2016-06-15
GTCAACTCCTGCCGGTCGGCCCGAGAGCGATGGTCGAGAGAGCCCAGGCCCACCCGGATGGCCACGGCCTGCCTCGTGAAGCCGGGGATCGCCTGGGCAGACTTCTTGGGGCCCAGGTGGGATTCTCCAATTGGGGCCTCCGTGTTCAACCTGCGGCCACCGGCAGGCCCGGTTGAGCCCCCTCGGGCACAAGGTTGGGCACACAGATCCCCATGGAGGACTCGAACTGTAATCGAATCATGCAATTGGAAGACACCAGGCCTAGGACTTAGAGTCCTGTGCTTTTCCCGAACAACGAGGAATGTTAATCTGGTGCTTCTCCCGAACAACGAGGATTGTTAATCTTGTGCTCCCTCCCGAACGTCGACTTTAGGGGCTTGACAGTTAATTTAGAACTAATATTCTAATACGTGATGCCACGGGCGCCGCAGTTCGATCAGGCCCAGATCCTCGACGCCGCAGAGCGGCTCATCGCCCGGCACGGCCCGTCTGGGGCCACCATCGGCGCGATCGCCCAGGCCGTGGGCGCGCCAACCGGTTCGATCTATCACCGCTTCGACTCGCGCGATGTCCTCCTCGCCGAGATCTGGCTGGGCGCCGCCACGGCCTTCCAGACCGCCTTTTTCGAGCGGCTGGTGGGCTCGGCGCCCCGGGAGGCGGGACTCGCGGCCGCGCTGTACATGGCGCAACGGGTCCGCGAGCGCCCACGTGAGGCTCGGTTGCTCCTGTTGCATCGGCGGGAGGATTTCGTCGATCGCGGCTGGCCCGCGAACATGCGCCGCCGGGCGGAGCAGCTTGGGCGTCAGGTAGAGACCGAGCTGCGCGCATTCAGCAGCCGACTGTGCGGCCGCCAGGATGCTCGAACCGTTCGAAGTATCGTCTATGCCTTGGTGGAAGCCCCCGTTGCGGCCGTCCGGCGTCACGTGGCGGCCGAGGAGAGTCCGCCGGCGTACGTCGACGGGCTGATCCGGACCACCTACGAGGCCGTGATCCGCCACCTCGGCGTGTCGCGGAACAAGAGGAGCATCACATGAACGCCAACGAGAACATCGACGTGATGCTTGGGATCTTTAGCGCGATCGAGCGCCGCGATTTTCAGCGACTGCTCGATTTCTGCCAGCCCGACGTCGAATTTCTCTGGCCTCCGTCGCTGCCCTACGCGGGAGACGAGCGCGGAGCGTGGGCCCAGACGTGGATCCCCCTGCAGCCGACCGAGACCGAGCGGCGGATGGACCCTCGTGTCATCGCCGCCAGCGGGAACGAGGTCGTGGTGCTCTGGCAGCAGCGCGGCGTCAGTCCGGCCGGGGATCGATTCGACGGCCCCGTTCTCGCGCTGTACCAGCTGCGCGACGGGAAGCTGGCCCGTGCCCAGATGTTCTACTTCGACACCGTGGGCGTGGCCGGCTTTCTCGCGAAGGCACGGGGCAATACCAGGGCCGCGCCGGCTGCGTGATCGGCGGAAGTCAGCGAGCCGCGTCCGCGCTGGACGCGGGCGGGAGCGACTTAGTCGGCCCCAAGGCCGGGTCGGTGGAGGACGCCGACCCGAGCGGGCCGGGAGCTCTCCTTGCCTGCCGCCGCTGTCCTGACGTGCGGGCATAGTAGCTCCGCGACTTTGCCCGACTCCCGCACACCTGGATGTCACACCAACGCCGAGTGCCGTTCTTGCTTGTATCCAGAAAGACCCACCCGCAATTCGACGCTGGGCATGTTTTCAGCCGCCGGACGTTGTCCGAGATCAACACCTCCGCGGCCGAGCGCGCCGCACTCCACAGGGGGCGCGCCAGCTGCCCGCGGCCACGGGACCACGCGAGAATGGCACCCGAGCGCGTTGGCGTAAGATGCAGATTCCGCAGCGCTTCGTGAAGCTCCCGGTCAAGGTGCGCCAGATCCTCGCCGTTGGGCTGGGTACCCACAGCTATCCCGCTGAAGACCCGATAGATGGCTTCCCGCAACGCCCGGGTCCGGGTGAGCATTCGGGCCGCCGCTACTGGTCGCCGTCGAGCCTCCACGTCGAGAGCCTGCCCCTCCGCCGGCATCAGTACGCCCCTCTGGCGTGCCCACTCGATCAGATCCCCGTACCGATTGAGCCGGTCAATCGGCTGACTACTGCGGCGCCAGCTCACCGTGTTGGCGAAGTCCAGGCACGAGGGGCCACCCGACAGGTGAAAGGTCCAGCGCTTGAGGCGTGTTTGCCTCGCGGGCATCCCTCGCGGTCTCCCCTTGACAGAGTGTGGCATCTCGGTTACTGGTGTGAGTACTCTCACCACTGTACATTAGTTAGGTAGTAAGACGGTAATCCATGCGCGAGGCTTAGCCATGAGACGACGCCTACAAATAGTCATAGTTCATCTTGGAGGACTCCTGTCGGGGTGGGTCGGCACCGCGGCGGCCCAACTCCAGGGCCAGACGATTCGGATTGCGATCGGCGCGCCGCTCACCGGCGGCGCTGCGAGCTTCGGCATTGAGATGAAAAACGCCGTCGAGCTCGCACTCGAGGAGCAAAATGCTGACGGCGGCTTGCTCGGGGCACGCGTCGAGGCCCGCGTGGTCGATGATGAAGCCAGCGACGCCAGGGGCCAGGCCGTCGCCACAAGCCTCTGCGGGGACCCGACGGTCCTCGCGGTGGTGGGCCATGTGAACAGTAACGTAAGCATAAGCGCCTCGAGCGTGTACGCCGGGTGTGGCCTCGTCATGCTCACGCCGATGTCTTCGAACCCCGCCGTCACCGATCGCGGGCTTCCGAATGTGTTCCGGCTGACCAATCGGGATGACCACAAGGGACCGGCACTCGCCGCCTATCTCTACCGCAAGCTAAGCAAGCGGCGAGCGGTGGTGATCGATGACCAGACCGCCTACGGGAAAGGGCTGGCAGATCTCTTTGCCGGGACGTTTGCCCGGCTCGGCGGTACGGTAGTGGCCCGTCCGGTCGTGAAGGTGGGCGATCGGGACTTCCAGGCACTCCTTGCCGGCTTACCTCCGGACTTCGATGTCCTCTTCTTCGGAGGTATTGCCGAGGCCGCGTATGTGCTCAAACAGATGCGGGACAAGGGGTTGAATCAACTCTTCGCCTGCGGAGACGGCTGCTGGAACGTCAAAGGCTTCATCCAACCGGCAGAGGGGGCGACCACGCGCGGCGAAGGAGTCATCGTGCTCTCGGCCGCGCCAGCGGTGGGAAAGGTGCCGGGCTCGGGGGCGTTTGCGGAGCGCTACACGAAGCGATTCGGTCCCATCGCCAACTACGCAGTGAACTCGTATGACGCGGCGCGGCTGGTCCTTGTGGCCATTCGGCGAGCCACAGACGCCAAGGGTGCCCTCCCCTCGCGGAGTGACGTGATGAGCGCGCTTCGCAATCTCCGGTACCAAGGGATCGCCTATGCCCGACCCGTCGTATGGGATGCGAAGGGTGACAACATGGCTGCGGTGATCTTCCTCAACACGGTGGAGGGCGACCAGTTCAAGGAGATCGGCGAGATTACCGGAGGCGCTGCGCTGAACTGAACGCGACGGGTACGAAGGCCCGAACCCAACCGGGTGTTACGTTCTCGGAATGGAAGACGGGAACCAACGGAGAGACTACTCCGGGTGGCAAAGCTTTGAACCCATCCCCTCCGCTTTCTTCTCCGCGGCACCCAGCTGATGTCGCGAAAGGTGTAGTGGTCAGTGTGCCTATCGCCCCAGGCGCCCACTTGCTTGTCGCCGACCGATCCCATCTGACCGAGGCCACTGCCCACGGGATCGGTGACGCGGCAGGTCGAACTCCTCCCTCGCGGCGTAGCGGCCAAATAGTTCGTCGAGGGAGGACACCTCGGGCGTGGCAGTAGCCCGGATCAGCGACGCGCCGCCGCTACTGAAGCCCCATCTAGGCCAACAGCCGCCTCACGGCCAGCTTCATCACCTCCGTGCGGCGGCGCGCGCCGTGGTCGGCGGCCATGAAGTGGCTGCCAATCCACAGCGAGTAGAAGAGCATGCAGCGGGCCTCGATGTCGTCCTCGTCGGGGCAGAACGCGCCGAACAGCGAGCGCATGTAATCCATTCGCCGGTTGTCGACGCGTCGGAGGCGCTTGGCGACCGTCTGCTCGCGCCGGGCCCAGTCGCGGACTGCGAGATCGATCCGCAGCGGCTCGTCGCTGGAGGCGGCGACCGCGGACAGTCGCCGCAGCCTGGCCCTGGCGTCCCCGCCCTCGCTCTCGACGCGCTCGATCACCTCGTCGACGCTCACCCGCTCCCACGTGTCGAGTATCTCCTCTAGCAGCCCGCGCCGGTCGTCGAAGTGCCAGTAGAAGCCGCCCCGGGTGACGCCGAGCGCCCGGGCCAGCAGCTCGATCCGGACGGCGTCCGGGCCGCCCGCGGCAAGCGCCCGCAGCCCCTCTTCGATCCAGCTGCTGCGTGGCGTGCGTGTCGGGGCGGACATCGCCTCTCAGTATCGCTTGACAGCGCCGTAGATGATGGTCTAACCTCCATCCATACATAATTGTATGGATGGAGGCCCACAATGAGGCTCCCGAACACCGCGCACACCTCTCGGCCCTGGCGGATCCGCGAGCTCACCCGCGACTTCGGCTGGAGGACGTGTGGAGGATCCTCAGCCGAGACCCACGTGTCACGGCGGACCGGGTCTGCTCGAGCTTCCAGCCGTCACCCAGCAGCAGGTGATCCACATTCATTCCGGACGGAAACGATGAAGACCACGACGACCCTCCTCGACGAGGTCCTCCCCGAGTTCGTCGTCGATGTCTTCAGCGGATGGCTGCGACGAGACTTCCTCCACACGATTGCTCGGATCGCGGAGGGCTCAACGTGAACGTCCCGCTGATCGTCGCCGGATCCCTCGCCATCCTCGGCGCCGCCATCCACGGAGCAGGAGGCGAGGTCTTCGTGGTGAGACAGCTGTCGCCGGGAATGCTGCCGTCCAGTCGGTTCGGTGGTCCGCGGACGACCAAGCTGATGATCCACACCACGTGGCACTTGACAACCATCGCCTTCCTCACCGTCGGATTGGCGCTCCTCCTCTCAGGCTCGGTCCTCCACGGCGATACAGCCCGGGGGATCGGCCTGGTCGGCGCGGGCGCGTCGACCGGCTTCGCGGCGCTCGCGGTGGGACTGGGGGCTGCCTACACGCGATCCCCTCGATTCCTGTTCCGCCACCCCGGCCCCGCCATGCTCACCGCCACCGCGGCGCTGGCGTGGTGGGGCGTTCTTTGAAGCAGATGCGTGGTGCGGCGATCGCGGACGACCTCCCGCCTGCGCGAGCTGCGACGCGGCTCTTCATCCGATGAATCGGTCGCCGCAACCGCACAGAACAGCGTCCACCGCATGGATGGAGGTCCACGAATGAGGCTCCCGAACACCGCGCACACCTCCCGGCCCTGGCGGATCCACGAGCTCACCCGCGACTTCCGGCTGGAGGACGTGTGGGCGCTGCCGACGCCGGGCGGCCCGGATGACTTCCCTCGGCTGGTGGAGGGGATCGCCTCGGGCGACCCGTCGCAGGGCTCCTCCCGCGCGGCCCGCACGCTCTGGGCGATTCGGTGGAAGGTCGGGGAGCTGCTCGGTTGGGACGGCCCGGAGGCCGGCCTAGGCTCCAGGGTGCCGACGCTCCGCGACCGGTTGCCGGTGGATCTGCGCGACGCCCCATCCGGCCCGGAGTTCGATGCGCTCCCCTTCACCTCGCTCTACCTGCTCGACGACGAGTGGGCGGCCGAGGTCGCCAACCGGACCGTGCACGGGGTCATGCACGTCGGCTGGGTTCCGGACGACGCGGGCGGCTACCGCGGCCAGATGGCCGTCCTCGTGAAGCCAAACGGACTGTTCGGGACCGCTTACATGGCCGCGATCAGGCCGTTCCGGCACCTGATCGTGTATCCGCCGGCGATCCAACAGATCGAGCGGGAGTGGCGGGCGCGCGCCGGCGAGCGCACCGCCCCTGTGCCAGCCAGGAACGTGCGCCGGTCGATCATTGAATGATCTCATCCGCCCGTGCGAGCAACAGCGGCGGGATCGTCAGGCCGAGGGCCTTGGCTGTCTTCATGTTGATTACCAACTCGAACTTCGTGGGCTGCTCGACCGGCAACTCCGCCGGCTTGGCTCCTCTGAGGATCCTGTCCACGTACGTGGCGGCGCGACGGTGCATCTCGTTTAAATCTTCCGCGTCGGACATGAGGCAGCCAGCGTCCGCAAAACGGCGGTCTCTCCCAACTGCGGGTCCGTGGGCTGTGGATAGACCGCGACGAGAGATCGCGGCGCTTCGCACGGAGCTGAAGCTCATCGAAAAACGTAGGGTCGAGGGAAGAGCCCTCGCAGACGACTGGAGCCGGGCCAGTTTCATCCACAAAAAACTCCTGCGGTGGGAATGGCAGGAGAACGAGGAACGCGAGTAAAGCCGTCAAGCGAAATCTTTCTCGCGGTGGCAGAACTATCCCACCAGCGAGACCTCCGCAAGTCCTCTTCAGCCCACCCTGAAGTCTCGTTGCTTTCGCCGCTGTAATCCGCTCGGAACCGGGAGCGATCTTCGAGTGCCACAGAGAGGCTGTAGACTGGCCAGGAAGCGGCGCCGTAGCAGAGCCTGCGTTCTATGCGTACACGCGCCCCGAACCTCCCGGGCTTGGTTCGGCCGGGATCCGCCCCGCGGGTGCCTACTATAGCCGGGAGCTGGGCGACTTCATTCTCCCGTACGAGCTGGTACGTTCGGCATCCTCACCAGATGAGATGGTTCTGGAGTTCTTTCAGAGCGCGTATGATGCAGGGGCCAATCTCGCTCGCTGGGATCGCGCCGCGCTCGATAGACCGCCCGCGGAGTGGGTCTGAGGCGCCACGGCAGCCGGCGGTCACTGGTTGTTGGCCGGCAAAGTGGTTGAGATCCGCGCGAAAGAGGCCGCCGTTCTATTCGAGCGGCTCGGCCACCCGGCTTGCGCCGCGAAGATCCTCTAGGATTCGGAAAGGAAAGTCCTTTTCTTCTCGCCCCGAATCGGCTAGCATCCGCCCTAACCAGACCTCTCGGCCCGGTGGATGGGAACGGGGGAAACCGACATGTCGTCTGGACGCCATCCCGACTGCTCTTCCAGCAGGTCTTGGAATTCCGCTCGCCCGCGCAGATACTTCACCAATCAGGCGCTGGATTGGGGGGAATAGCGGTTCTACGAAATTCACAAGAGGAGCGGCGACCAATGTCAACACAACTACGCAACGCGAGCACGATCGTACTATTTTGGATATGCCTAGGATCCGTCGGAGTGGCCCAAGCAGTCGGATCCAGAATAAACGACACAAGCGATACCTTGTCGGTCACAGATCTGGCCGGCTTCGCCTTGCCGGCTACGATATCGGGTGAAACGGCGGTTTACGTTTCATGTAAAGGGTGTTTAGGGGGCGCGTCTGTAACTGAGGGCCTCGGGGGTCTGAGCATAGTTGAGGCAGGCGGCGGGATTTCGGATGTCGTCATTGCCGTCAACCGCTGTGCCATCTCCATACCCCTTACCGACGCGTGCCTTTGGGTTACCGCAGTTGGGTTCGCGTCGGACCCAGATATCAGCGCGGCGATAGATCGAACTGGATTCAATGTTGTAACAGAAGCTTCCCTAGCCAATCCGAATGGCCTGGGTGGCTTTGTGGGGGGGCAGCTAAGGACTAGAGCTGGTCTGCCTTTCACCTTTCCCCCTGATGCTACGAATCTTTTCGTCTTCTCCGACACCACCGAGCAAGGGGCCGACCCCCGCCAACAATCTGCGGCCAGGCACTAACGGTGCCGGATCAACCTTGCGGTGATCTCGAGGCGGAGGTTCTAGCCGTGGCGGCAACCGCTGCCGCCGAAATTGCACCGGAACCTAGCACTGTGCTGCTGCTTGGCATTGGTCTCGCCGTTTTGGTGACGAGCGCGAGGCGCGCGGGAAGCGGGAGGCGTGCCGGCACTTGATCGTCTCCCGGAGCACCGCAATGGTGGCTCATTTGCCAAGTTGGCGAAACATTGACGATGTCTAGTGTGCCTCACATATTGCTGCAAATACTGAAATACAGAGAACCGAGCAAGTACTCTGGCCTAGACGCCCATTCGCAGCGTGCGGGGGAAGGCTGGGTTTTCTTCCGTCCAGCATATCCCATTGGTGACTTGCGCAGCCTCGTGCCTATCCCCTATGCTTCCTCCGCAGGGGCCAGGACACGGGCCATGTCCATCCGCGAGGCAAGCTCTCCGGCTAGCACTGACGCCGCCGGCCGACGGTGATTACCGTGGCCTGAGTACGCGCACCACTGAGGACGTTGATGCGGCCAGCATACCTCGCCACACACCGTGAGGCTGGTGAACCAGACCATCCGCTTCGCCAACGTCGTGCTTACGAAGCATCACGCCTCCCGCTCTGTCTCGATGGCTCCTCTGAGAGCATGTGCCCATACGGCGCTCCTCTCGCGTCAGCCCGCGCGGCAAGCCGAGCCCGTTCCAGCCAAGAACCGTCTCACCTGTTCTCACCATCGCCTTGACCATGCTCGGCGGCGGCTTTGCCGTGATCCGCTATCCCGAACGTGCCGTCGCGTTCCCCTATCCGACGTCCCTGTGGGTGTGGGGTGCCGATACGGAGGGCGAGCTCGGCGATCTGGCCAGCGTCGATAAGGTTCTGCCGCACCTCAACGATGCAGTGTTCCCCGCCGGCACGCTGCTCACGAGCCTCGCCGCCGGTACCGGGACTCCCTTGCTGGGGGGCGGATCTCATAGCCTGGCGGTGGACAGGAACAGGAATCTGTGGGCTTGGGGCCACGACTTATTCGGCCAAGTTGGTGACGGCCATGGCGGTACGGACGTATTCTCGCCGGTGCGGGTCTGTGCGGGAGGGCAAGCCGCCCCCTGTACTCAGTTCCTCGGCAGCGTCACCGCGATGGCGGCCGGAGGATTGCACAGCGTCGCGCTCGACATCCTCGGCAATGTATGGGCGTGGGGAGACAACCAGTCCGGGCAACTGGGCAGCGACGCTACGGTCACCGCGGTTCCGATCTGGAACGTCGCGTTGTTCGCCCAGGTCAACCAGCACGGCCGACCACCGATTACGGCCATCGCCGCTGGTGAGAACCACAGCCTTGCGCTCGACAGCGGCGGCGTCGTGTGGGCGTGGGGGTCGAATAGTTTCGGTCAGCTCGGGGTCGGCAGCAACGATTCCCAAATCACATTCGCGTCGGCCATCCTCTCCCTCCAAGGTACGATGATCACGGCCATCGCTGCGGGTAGCGGCCATAGCCTCGCCCTGGACAGCCAGGGCAATGTCTGGGCCTGGGGGGACAATCAGGTTGGGCAGCTCGGCATCGGCAGCCACGGCCGACCGCGGCACCTACCGGTGAAGCTTGGCCTCTTCCCGGCCCGCACGAGAATCACTCGCATCGCCGCGGGCGCGATGCACAATCTCGCCATCGACAGTGGCGGGCGCCTCTGGGCCTGGGGCGCCAACGGGGACGGTCGGCTCGGCATCGGCACGACTACGCACGAAGCAGCGCCGGTGCACGTCAGCTTTCCGGGTGGCACCCCCCGCATCGTGACGATCGCCGCCGGGGGCGCCCACAGTCTTGCCGTGGATGCCAATGGCAACCTCTGGGCATGGGGTTTCAATCAACGAGGCCAGCTCGGCAACGGGACCACCATCGAGAGCCATGTGCCCGCGCGTGTCATCTACCCGGTTGGCACCACCCACGCCATCGTGAGTGTCGCCGCTGGCACCCGCCACAGCCTCGCGCTCGAATCACTATCATTCCTGTACGGCCTCGAGGCGGTCCTGGATCTCCAGCTGCTGACCACCCAGGCGCTACTCTTGCCGCAAAGCCTCACGTCTGACGCGATTACCGTGACGATGAGGTCCTCGGCGCTTGATCGTGCCGGACGAAGGCTACTCGTGACAAATACGTTGACGGATACGGCAGGACGGAAGCTGGTGCTGACGCTCGTTCAGCAGCGAGACGACCGCACGAGGCTCGTCCTGGAGGTGCAGTCGGTGCAATATAACGATGGCGTCGTGATGACACCGCCGCAGAACCGGATCGAGTACCACTGGAACACGGATGCGGGCGGTGCGGTCGCGTCGTTGACGCAGCGTCTCGAACTAGGTCACGGCGTCGGGAAGACCGAGATCGTGGCGCGCTACGACAAGATCAAGAATCAAACGGCCATCCATGTCGCACTTCCCACGGGACCGGAACAGTTGACCGCGCCGGGGCTGGCGATCTTGCAGACCAGCACGATCAGCGGGAACCTCAACTTCAGTGATGGAGCGCATATCTGGCCTCGATAGGACCCGCCGACATGTCACGGCGGAAGCATCTGGGTGCCACGTGGCCTTTTCCATAACCTCTCATCTTTCCCGACTCAACTCTTGCAACTCCTTCTGGCTACCCTTCCAATCCTGCTCGCCAAAGTCTGCCACCGAAGGCCGTCATGGTGCCGGCGAAGCTGCGCCGCCGGACGATTCGAAGGCCAGGGGTTTCCCAGATAGGTCGTCAGATGACGAGTAACATGAGAGCTACTTTGTGCTACTTTAGCGAGTTACTTGTGGTGTGAGCGCGAGCAGATACTAGATCTAGACACCTTCGTCGGCCCTCTTCGCCGCGGGGCCTTGACGCCCCACGCGGGCCCCTCAGTGGCGGTCGCCATCGCTGAGGCGGGCGGCGGCTCCGGCCGAGTCTGAGGAGCCATGGATTGTGCATTCGAACCCGTCTCATTCACGAGCGCCATGATCTCGTCATACTTGTCCTGCGGTCCAGATGAGCGTGACAGTCAAGACGAACCACGCGGTGGCTGACCGGTCTCTGGATGCGGACATTCGCTCGCCTCCGTTGGTCGATGTCGACTCGATGCTGACCCCCGTCAACGTATCGCGCCCGGTTTCCTGGATACTCGTCGGGATATCCGAGTGCGGGCCAGAGGATGATCCTCGATCGTGACGCCACTGGGCGATTCGCGTTTCACGCCCGTGATCTCCGAAGTTTCTGGACCACA
>WNGE01011243.1_pt1 | contig 10962 bp, 10 predicted proteins | sample 5400651 | NCBI WGS metagenome assembly WNGE01 (sample SAMN13153370, study PRJNA577476) | soil metagenome | isolation source: 60 cm soil or saprolite under grassland replicate 2 | place: USA:California | collected 2016-06-15
CGATGCGCATCGGCGCCAACTCGGGGTCGCTGCCGAAGCATCTCAACGAGCTCGCGCAGCAGGACCAGGCCGAGGCGCTCGTCGAGGCGGCGCTCGAGGAAGTGCGCCTGCTCGAGAGCCTCGACTTCAGGGACTTCAAGATTTCGGTGAAGTCGAGCCATGTGCCGACGATGATTCGCGCGTATCGCCTGCTCGCCTCGAAGGTGCCGTACCCGCTGCATCTCGGCGTCACCGAGGCCGGCACGCCTTTCTCGGGCTCGATCAAGAGCGCTGTCGGCATGGGCGCGCTGCTCGTCGACGGCGTCGGCGACACGATGCGCGTCTCGCTGACCGCGGATCCCGTGGAAGAGGTGCGCGTCGCGTTCGAGATTCTCAAGTCACTCGGCCTGCGTGAGCGTGGCCCGATCATGATTGCCTGTCCATCGTGCGGCCGCGACAACGTCGGCGTGCAGATCCTCGCTGAGAAAGTCGAGGAGCGGTTGCACGCATACCCGCAGCACTTCGACGTGGCGGTGCTCGGTTGCGCCGTAAACGGTCCGGGCGAAGCGGGCGACGCGGATTTCGGCATCGCCGGCGGGCGCGATACGGGCTTCGTCTACGCGCACGGACGCGTGCTGAAGAAGGTCTCGTCCGACATCCTCATCGACGAGTTGTTTCACGAGATCGACAAGTGGATCGCCGACGGTATGGAGCGTCCGAAGCGTCTGAAGATGGCAAAGCCTGCCGCGCTCGCGATGGCGGAAGCGTCACTGATTCCGCTCTCCGAGTAGTCTGCCCGGACAACATGATTGCCCGGGCCTCACAGCTGTTTCTTCCGACCCTGCGCGAGCCGCCGGCGGACGCAGAGGCTGCGAGCCACAAGCTGCTGGTGCGCGGCGGGTTTATCCGCCAGGTTGGTGCTGGGTTATGGACGTTCCTACCGCTGGGCTGGCGCGTCCATCAAAAGGTCGTCCAGATCATCCGAGAGGAGATGGACGCAATAGGCGACCAGGAGATGCTCTGCCCGGTCCTGACCCCCGCGGAGCTCTGGGAGCTGAGCGGCCGCATCGACATCCCGGAGGTCTTCAAGCTGAAGGATCGGAGTGGCCGCCCCTTCGTCCTCCCGCTCTCACACGAGGAGACGATGACCTTCCACGCGCGAGAGATCCAGTCGTACAAGCAGCTCCCGCAGCGGTGGTACCACTTCAGCACGAAGGAGCGCGACGAGCCGCGCCCGCGCGCCGGTCTTCTGAGGGTGCGCGAGTTCATCATGAAGGACGCGTATTCGTTCGACCGAGACCCCGAGGGGCTGGACGAGAGCTTCCAGCTCCACTCGGGCGCCTACAAGAAGGTCTTCGAGCGCTGCGGGCTCGAGGCGTACGAGGTCGAGGCGGAGTCCGGGATCATGGGCGGCAAGGAGTCCTGGGACTATCTCGCGCCCGCGGAGTCCGGCGAGAACGAGCTCGTCCGTTGCGAGAACGGGGACTACGCCGCAGACATCGAAGCTGCGGAGGGCATCCCGCGAGCCCCGGAGTTTCCGCCGTTGCTCGCTGCGCCCGAGGAAGTAGAGACTCCTGACATCACGACGATCGAGGGGCTCGCCGAGTTCCTGAAGATCGACGCAGCGGCGACATCGAAGGCGATGCCTGTCGTCGTCGTGGGGGAGCGTGTCGTCCTTGCCCTCGTCCGTGGCGACGACCGGCTCAGCGAGGAGAAGCTCACGACCACCGTGGGCAGTGCTTTCCGCCCTGCGACAGACGACGAGATCCGTAAGACTTTCGGCGCCGGCGGCGGCTCGCTGGGGCCTGTGGGAGTGGAGGTCGAGGTGGTTGCAGACAACACTCTTAGGGAGGGTCAGTTCGTCACGGGAGCGAATCGCGACGGCTGGCATGTGCGCGGAGTGGAGGCTCGCGCAGATCGCGATCGAGCTCGGACACATCTTCAAGCTCGGCACCTTCTACTCCGAGCCGTTCGGCGCGTCGTATCTCGACGAGGACGGACAGGAGAAACCCCTCGTGATGGGCAGCTATGGCATCGGGCCCGCACGCACGATGGCGGCCATCATCGAGCAGCATCACGATGAGAGAGGCATTCAGTGGCCCGCCTCGGTCGCGCCGTACGACGTCCATGTTGTCGTCATCCCCGGCATGGAGGAGCATGCGCAGTCGGTGGCGGACGCGCTCTCCGCGGCGGGCCTCGACGTGCTCGTCGACGACCGGGATGCACGAGCGGGGGAGAAGTTCGCGGACGCCGATCTGATCGGCTGCCCGGTGCGCGTGACGGTCGGGCGAAAGGTTGCCGAAGACGGTACGGTGGACATTCGCGAGCGCGCAAAGGGGGAAGACAACGCGGTGAGCGTGGGTGAGCTCGTCTCTAGAGTGCGCGAGAAGCTCGGCTGATGGCGCGAAAGCGGCGTTTCAGCGAGGACTCGTTCGGCCCGACCATCGAGCGATTGATGGGGGAGGCCGGCCTGACGTACAGGTCACTGGCCGAGAAGACGAGGCTCTCAGCGGGCTATCTCAATCATCTGGTCCACGGCAATCGTCCCGTTCCGTCGGACGACGTGATCAAGACACTCGCGCGAGCATTGGGCGTCGAGGCCGAGCACTTCAGGGAATACCGGCTGCGTGTCATCACCGACCGGCTCGAGCGCATGCCGGATCTGATCGACAGGCTCTACAAGCGTTACGGCGCGTAGCGGATACGATGACGCCGCCACGGGGCGTGGCGCAGCCTGGTTAGCGCGCTAGTCTGGGGGACTAGAGGTCCCGAGTTCAAATCTCGGCGCCCCGATTGGGATAGCGGGTTACGCGGTATCGGCCCGGCGAGCGCTCTGCGAGCGATTCGTCTTTTTTGTCCGCTCAGAAGCGGAGCGCCGGCCGCCACTCCCGCCGTGACCAGTTAGACGGTTCGATCGGCCCGCCGATGACGATCTCTTCGACGCGGAGTAGACCATGCCAGTCAGGCTCGTCTCTCCAGCACTCCTCGAGCGCGCGTTGTGCTTCCTGTTCGGAGAGGAAGAGGTCGACGGCCACGCCGTTTCGAGCGGTTCGTTACCCCGCGGTGGGCGGCTGTGGGTGGCCCGTGGCGGTTTCGTTACTGCCGAGCGCGATTGTGGGTCGTCAGGCAGATGGAACAGAGGAAAGGGAGCGCAGACATGAAGAAGTGGAAGCGATATCGGTCTCTCCGACGGCTGGTCGTGGCGTTCGCGGCCGTGGCCGTCGCCGTCCCCGTTGCACAGGCGCAGGCGCAGACGACGCAGCATGACCCGGGTTTCACGCAACCAGCGACGGCGCAGACCGCGAAGCGCGTCTACGGAATCTCCATGGATTCGTACCGGCGGCTGCCGGCCGAGGATCAGGAAGCGCTTCGGCCTCCGCGCAGCGCCGCGATCGGAGGCCACTCTCCCTCGAGCGCGGTCGGAGGCTACTCTCCGCCGGCACCCGGCAACACCCACTTCGTCCGCACTTCGACGCCGGTCGCGTATGACACGTCGGACACGTTCAGCTGGGGCGACGCGGGCATCTGGGCCGCGAGCGGCCTCGTACTCATGTCGTTCGCTGCACTGGGCGCCCTTCTAGTTCTCCGGAGCCGCATGGGCCAGCCGGCAGTCTGACGGCCAGCGAGTCAGAGGTGTCGAGGGAGCTCGGGCGACGGTCGCAGTACGAGTTCGCCCGCGACGATTTCAACTTCTAGGTATGGCATCTCGACTCGTTCGGTCGCCGTCAGCTGCCGCGTCGGCACGGACACCTCTACCTCCGTCCCGGCTGGAACCTCGACGCGCGCGATCGTGGCGACGCTCGCGGCCAGGTTCGTCGTGACGTCGTCCTCGCGCCACAGCTCGCGGCCGTCCGCGCGGATGACAACCGTATCTCCGCTGAAGCCATCCTCGAAGTCGATCTGAAGAGGGGGCATCGTCACAGCCTCGCAGGTTGGGCGATGCGGGGGGAGGGCTCGAAGGCCCTTCCCCCGCAGCCGTTTCGCTATTCGGTCGCGCCGCCGACCTCGACGGCGATCTCGCGCCGCCGCGCCTTTATGTACGCGGCCACGTCGGGGTCGACCTTTGCCTGGGCGGTGTCGCGGAGCTCGATCGCGACCGCCTTCCGGATCGATTCGGGGTCCTTCTTCTTTCCTACGGCCCTCCGAGCAGCCGCGAGGTCCACAACGCCCTTGAGAAGCTTGTCCGCCTCTTCGGGCTTCGGCTGGCGGACCGTCACGCTGTTGTCGGCACCCACCTGCTTGAACTCGCGGGCGGCGTTCACGCCCTGCACGAGACGAGCGACCGCCGCGAGCGGATGCGCCGGGAACCGCGACTGCAGGTCCGACAAGGCCTCGTTTCCGGCCTGGAGCTGATCGAAGTCGGATCCCATCAAGTACATGAGCGTGCCCTGTTCGTCGCCGAACATCAGATCGGCCGCCTCGTCGTCCTCGCGAGTGACCGGGGACTGAACTCGAACCTCGAGGATGTTGGAGAGCACGATGGAGCCATCGGCCGCAATGACGCGCGCCCGCAGCCGGTAGAGGCCAGGCGTGTCGAAGTAGAAACCGTCCTGTCCGTAATGGACGAACGCGGTCTCGCTGATTCCGGGCGTGTCGACATCCAGAATGACCATGTCGTCCACCGCGCACTGATGAAGCAGCGGCTTGTACACGAGCACCCGTCCTGCCGGCTGCCGAATCGCGATCTCAACGTTGCCGTTCCGCGGCCGCAGACGCTGCGGGACACGGCGCCCTCTCGAGTCAGTCGCAGAGAGCTCAACATCGACCGAGACGGGCGACCCGAACGTGAAGCTTCGAGGCGCACGCAACTCGAGCTTCAGGCCTGAAGTGTCCTCGATCGGGTCACGCCACCCTTCTGGATCCTCGAGCGCACTCCCCACCCGGAAGGGGTTGCCACCCATGATCACCGCGTCGCGGAAAGCGTGCCTGATATGGATGAGCTCCTGATCGTCGAACTGGAGTGGAAACGCGTTCCAGAACGCACCGGCTCCGCCGAGCGGATACCGCCAGGGGTAGTTCATCCACGAGAGCGCGTTCGGACGGTCCGGCAGCGGCGGGATCGCCAGCGACTTCTGCCAGGAATGGAGCAGGTTGAAGCAGTGGCCTATCTCATGCGTGGTCGTGTAGAGCTGAAGCCGCTGTTGGTCGGCCGTGGTACCGGCGAGGCTCTGGTAGAAGACAGCCGCGCCCTGCCGCTGCCTGCCTACCTGATCGAACATGATCCCGTAGAGACCGGGCCCGAGATCATGCAGCTGTGCGTGGAAGAGCCATACGGCCCATTGAGGGATGTCACGCCAGAGTGAGAAGTGCCGCACCATCGCCGCGTGCAGCTCGGCATCGGACCAGGTGCCGTTGGCGCCGGTTTCTGAGGTGTTGACGACGTCCGTCACGCCCGCCGTCTGCATCTCGACTCCGGCCTCGGCGTAGGCTCCCGCTACAGAGAGCGTCCGCGCCGGCCCACCCGACGGCAACGACCCCGTGTTGTATGAGACGAACGGCGCCGACACCGTGTCCTGCCGGTCCTGCTCAAAGAGCACGGAGCGGAGGAAGGGCGAAACGAACTTGCAAATGTACGTCGCACCCGGCGCACCGGCGAGCGTCAGGTGTTGGAGGGTAGCTCCGCCTCCCCTCGAGAAGATCGGCACGCGCGGGATCGTGATCTTCACCCGTGGCGCTCCGGCGAACCAGGTGTACGCGCCGAGTCCAGTGATGGTGACCAGCGTCGGCGAGACGGCCACCGAAACGGCGTCCACTCGCATCGAGCCGAAGTAGTTGATCGTCGCGCCGGCTATCGAGTAGTAGTCCGCGCTTACCCTCATCGTCGGCCGGGGACCGTCAACGTCGACGCGCAGCTCGACCTGAAACGGCGCGCCGGCGCTCCGATAGCGACCCGCCACACGTCGCTTGACGAGCGGTAGCGGGATCTTCGGGATCGGGTGGATCCCCAGCCCGCTGAGCGTCGAGACGTCGAGGTCTCCAGTCTCGGTGGGCTCATCGATCGTCGGTGCAAGTGCAGTTGCGATAGCCACGGCGGTTTCTTCGTCGACCGCAGCCGATGCACCGTTCTCGTGAGGCGGCATCACCTCAAGCGCAACGCCGCCCTCGTCGTGTTCCGCGTGGAGCTCTGGCTCCGCGAGTCCAGTGGTCGGATCAATATCGACCATAACCTCTCCCCTCACATTGCTGGGTTGCGAGAGGCCGCAGACTCTCTTCCTGCGGGATCGTTGGGCGCCTCACCCCCTTCCTTCGGCACTGACGCCAATGGTCTTCCGAAGACTCAGTGCGATAAGTACAACTCTGGCTGACCGAAGTCAAGACTCCTCCTTGACATGGACGTCGAACAGGCGCAAGGTGGAAGCGACAGCTACCGTTTGCGTCTCCTGGACGCAGGCGGAGGAACAGGGGTGGCCGCCGGTGCGGGTCTGCATCCGCGACACCTGCGGCCTTTCGGGCGCTGTGCGCCAGCCCCCAACTCGCTCGTTGCCTGGGGAATTGCTTTACGCAAGCGGACGACCGTGCGATGAGGCACGCACTTGGCACGGACGCACGATCAGTCGGCGAGCTGGGGAAGGCGTCTAGTCGTGGCGACGACCGCCACCACCGGCAGGCCTGACGAGCGGAGGGGATGGTGGGCGCGCCTGTGCGACCAAGTTCTGGGGCGCGAGACTCAGGTCGCAGTGGTCGATGCGCCGGATACCTCCGTATCGTTCGCGGAGCTCGTCTGGGCCCACTACCAGCGGCAACAAGAAGTCTATGCCGGCGAGACCGACGGTCGGTGGGAGCAGATCTACCGCGAGCGCCTGACGCGGTTCAAGCGAGAGCACGGTGACATCCGCAAGGACTACTGGTGCCGTTATCAGGCATCGGGCGTAGCGCTTACGGCACGCCGGCGGCCGCGACAGCCCCGGACGCTCTGGCGGCACGACGAGATCCTTCGTTTGCACAGCGTGACTGATTGGCGCACGGCCGCTATGCCCGAGATCACCACCGCGTTGCACCGATGGCAAACGCTCGCGATCAAGGCAAGCGAGATTCTGCGCGACTCGACCGAGCACATCGTCTTGGAGCAGATTTTCGAGGGCATGACGCGTCTGCTCGCGGCTGCGGACCAGCCCGAGGCGACGACGCCTTCGGATCTGGCGACGGACGAGTCGCACCCGTCGGGGCAACAAGATCTCAGTGCCGTACTCACGCCGGACAAAGAGCATCTGCAGCAGGTGCAGAACCACTACGCCCGAGCCGGGGAGAACTCGGCTCGAATCGTTTACTTCAAGGGCATGATCATCGGAGCTGGTCTGTGCGGGATCGCCATCGCTTTCGCCGTGCTCATCCTCTGGGGGGTTCATGCCTGGCATCCGCACCGTGCGGCGACCCAAGAGCTGTTCGCTTCCGTGGCGATGGGGGCAGCCGGCGCGATAGTCAGCGTGATGGGGCGGATGGCATCCCCCAACGGCTTCAACCTCGATTTCGAGGTCGGGCGGAAGTCGGTCCGTCGGCTCGGGAGCCTTCGCCCGTGGATCGGCGCGACCTTCGCGCTCGCCATCTACCTGGCCCTCAAGAGCAGCCTGCTCCAGGTCGGTCAGGTGAAACAGCCCGACATCTACTTCTACCCGACGATCGCGTTCCTCGCGGGCTTCAGCGAACGCCGGGCAAAGGTCTTACTCGAGGGAGTGAGCGGCGACCTGGGAGCGGGAGGGAGGGAGCCGACGCATCTCTCCTCTGCACCGAAACCCCAATGAGACCAACCCTGACTGCCGCCGTGCCCGACTCAGAGGACCGATTGATGTCTCTCGCCGACGGCGCGACGGAAGACCTCTCGCTCGAACTCGACGAGGAGGTGCGTCTTGCCGTTGTCATGTACGGCGGTGTCTCTCTTGCGATCTATATGTACGGAGTCGCGGAGGAGCTCTGGCGCCTGGTTCGCGCGACCTGCCCGGAAAGAGCGATCACAGATCCGTTGGACCCACCGGACGCGGTCCGTCTGAACGAAGACGAGAGCACTGAACCTGTGTACCGCGAGATGGCTCGGGGGCGCGGGGGCGGGAAGATCCGGTCGCGCTTCCTCGTCGACATCATCTCTGGGACGTCGGCAGGCGGGATCAACGGCGTCTTTCTCGCTACCGCACTCGCGAACGACACGCCTTTGTCCGCGTTGAAGTCGGTCTGGGTCGATGAGGGAGCCATCGGCACGCTTGTGAACGACGATGAATCGCTCCCCAGGCAGACCGACGGTTCGCTCGTCGACGGATTCGAGGAGGGCCTTCCACCCAGGTCACTCCTGAATGGGCGGCGGATGCTCTATGCACTCAAGAGCGCCCTGTCCGCCATGAGTGGCGAGACGGGTAGCACGGACTCGCCCTTGGTCGACGAGCTTGACCTCTGGGTGACGGCGACCGATCTCGATGGGCTAGAGCTACCGATCCGGCTCGCGAATGCAATGACGCGGGAACGCCGGTACGCGAACCGCTACCAGTTTCGCTTCTCCCGAAGAGATGATCGAAACGACTTCACCAAGGATGTGGCGCCGTTCATCGCTTACACGGCGCGTTCGACCTCGGCATTTCCGTTCGCGTTCGAACCTATACGGCTCGAGACGTTGCCACCGTTCGCGACGGTGTCGAACGAATGGAGAAAGTTCTACTCGGACTACCGCAACGACCTTGAAGAGTCCTTCCCGCATCGATCCTTCAGCGACGGTGGGATTCTCGACAACAAGCCGTTCAGCTATGCCACTGACACTCTTGCTCGTCGTCGCACCTCGGTCAGCGTCGATCGGAAGCTGATTTACATCGAGCCGGATCCTGCGGACCTCTCGCCGGATGTGCTTGAAGAGAAGGATTGGAACGCGATCGAGACGGTGCAAGCTGCGCTGATGGGGATTCCACGGAAGGAAGCGATTCGCCAGGACATCAACGATGTGGTGAAGCGCAACCGGTCGCTCGAGCGCGTGCGCGCGATCCTTGTACGCAGTGGGACCGATCCGTCTGACTTTGCCGCCGTCATGGCCAGGCTCGCTCCGCCCGATCCGGTGGCTTTTGCCGCGACGCCGCTGCGCGAGATTCTTCTCAATCCAAGTCTTCAGTGGGGGCCGTCGTACGCGACGTACTACCGGCTCAAGGTCGCCGACACGATTGACTACCTCGCCGCTCTCGTCACGAGGGCCGTGGGCTTGTCGCCAGAATCCGACGAAGCCTGGGTAGTTCGTCAACTGGTCGCCGGCTGGAAGGGCTCGCAGTACGCCGAGCAGCCTGCTGACGACCAGAAAACGGACAACGCGTTCATGCTCGACTTCGGGGTTCCATACCGGGCGCGGCGGATGATTTTCGTGCATCAGAAACTGAAGGATTTGCAGACCGGCCCGGCGATTCGGCGCTCCGCCACACTCGTTGCTGCCGGGCTAGACCCGCCAAGCCTGCCCGCAGTGGCTAACGAGCGTTCTGTCTACGCGCCTCTCAGGGTCGCCTTTGCGGACGCACTCGAAGATCTTGAGAAAGTCGAGGTGATTGCCGCTGACGGGGAAGGGCCGGTCGTCACGGCGCTCGCAACCGGTGAACTGACCGCGGCCACGCTTCAGTGGGTTCTCGAAGCGCCCGAGACCGATCGGGCGAGCAGAATCAGCGAGGTCCTCGACACGAATGCCAGCGCGATTGATGCCGCAGCCAGGGCGATAAAGGGGATTGTCGCCACGGCCGCCGAGTCGGCTCGTACCAAAGTGGGGCTCGCATTAGGGTCGCACTTCTCGGGGAGGGAAATGCCTGGCGTGGACGATTTCGAGTCGCGCCTCAAGTACGCGCTTCGCTTCTATTACGACGCCTTCGAGGCATACGACCTTGTTCTCTACCCCATCCAGTACGCGACTCCGCTCGGGGAGACGAACCCTGTCGAGATCATTCGCATCAGCCCAGTCGACGCGACGGCTCGGAATCGTTTGCCCAGCGAGGTGCGCGAACTGATGGGCAGCCGCCTCCATCACTTCGGCGGCTTCCTCGACAGCACCTGGCGCAGGCACGACATGGTCTGGGGGCGCCTGCACGGCGCAGAATGCCTCATCCGTGCATTAGCACCGCCCGCGTCCGTTCCGGCGCTGGTCGACCAAGCTCATGATCGAATCCTGCGCGACTACGCCGCAGAGCTCGGCGAATCGCCCGCCCCGACCCCACTGGGATGGTTCGCCGCCCGTACCGTCTCGCAGACCCCCTCGCCGCCCCTGGCAGCGATGCTAAAGCGCGCGACACCGGTCGTCGCGACGATCTTGACCGACATCCTCAACGCGCGGGCCGGCATCCTCTCCAGCGTATGGGCTGCGCTTCGCAGCGCTTTGCCAGATAAGCCCGGTGGCATCTACGCGGTCGTGGCGATGCTTCTGGAGCTCGCGAAGATCAGGCCATGGCTGCCGGCCGCGATGCTTGCGCTGCCGGTCATCGTCGCCGTTGGCATCGGCCTTATCGTCGCGCCACTCGACCACGGCTGGACGATCCTCGGGATAGTGCTCTCAAGCGGAGCTGCAACTGTGACGATTTCACTTGTTGCCCTGCTCTGGTTGGTCGTGTCCACCGTTCGCTCGACCGTGACCTCGCGCGTGCAAACCTTCGTCAATCCCAGTTGACCCACCCATCGGCTACCTCCTGAACCGCATTGACTCACACGTCGGCACCCACACCGCGCGCGATCCGGTCTTGGGGCACTGAAGGTCTCGAGCTCAAGTCTCGGCGCCCCGACTTCACAACCCGCCGGAAACGGCGGGTTTTGTTTTCGCCGCCTATGCCCCGCGTCTAGAAGAGCGCGCGGACGGTGTCGAGCATGCGACCGATGTCGTCCGAGAACAACCCCATGACGAGGACGATCGCCGGGGTGATGACGCCGAGGACCACCGCGTACTCCGCCATCGTCTGAGCGGTCTCGCGTCGGCAGCGGGAGCGAATGCGGTCGAACCAACCAGGGCGCGCCATATCCGTGGCATCGGCGCGGGTTCCGTCTCACCTT
>WNGE01010236.1_pt1 | contig 10959 bp, 12 predicted proteins | sample 5400651 | NCBI WGS metagenome assembly WNGE01 (sample SAMN13153370, study PRJNA577476) | soil metagenome | isolation source: 60 cm soil or saprolite under grassland replicate 2 | place: USA:California | collected 2016-06-15
CCATCCAAGCAGGACGAGTACCCAGACCGCCGGGCGCTGAATGGACGACCGCATGATCGCGACGCACCTCCGTGTACCGGCAACCCGAGCGAGTTCAGCATCAAGCATACCGGAGCACCGCAAGCGCAGGGGCGCGGGGGGTGCTGCGTCACCGCAACGACAAAAACCTCAATGCTTGGCCTGTTGCCGGCTGCGTTACGAAGCGACCCGCCGATCGCGCAACGCCTGGACCGCGAGGATAACCGAGAGCCCACCGGTCACTCCGAGGACATACAGAGTCCAGATGAACAACAGGGCGCCGCTCTTCTCGAGAAACTCCGGGCGCAATCCATTCCGCATGTGCAGAGGCAGCATTCCGGCGGCCAGCACGCCGCCCAGTAGCATGATCACCTTGCCCGATGGCCGTTCTCGCAGCAGAACGGCACCACAGACAACGACGAGCAGGATCGCGACGCCGACAAGATGATGGAGGCCTGCGGGGTCGAAGCCGAAGACGATGTCCTGCGAGATGTGCAGAGCAAGCAGAAGCATGGAGAGTATCGAGGTCACACTCAAGAGATCGCGTTGCTTCACAGTGGGCGCTCCACAGGAGTCCGATGGTGTCGGCGGATCAGTCCGGCGAGGATCGCCGCGAACATGGCGGACCCGAGGATCGCATAATGGTTCACGTTATCCGCCACGAGATAACGGTCGCGCATGCGAATAAGAGCATCCGCCATGGCGAAGCTGATCGTACCCGCGATGAGGTGCGCGGTCATGCGGTGCCGGCTCAGAAAGGATGCAGCCCCGGCGCTGTCAGTCTCCGTCCAAGGAGTTTCTCGCATGATCGCGGCCAGAACTACGCCGCAGGTCGCCGCCATCAGCATCGCCGACTGCGTTGCCCCATACCGAGGCAAGTCGACGATGCCGGAGCGGAGATACCAAACAGATCCCACCGTGTTGAACGCAGAAAACACGGCCCACCAATACGCCGCGAATCTTGCGCGCAACGCAAGTGCGATGATCATGCCGAGCACTGCGCCGCCGATGGCGATTGAGCCGAAGACGACAGGATGTTCCTGGCATCCTCCCGGTTGATTTCCGAAGGAGAGGTGACAGCGAAAGAAGTGAGTCGCGCCGTACGTCGCTGGGATTATCACTGCATACCAGCCCGCGATGGCCGCGATATTTGCGACGCCGGGAAGGATTAGTGCGCGCATGGTGCCGCGGGTCGGTTCGTTCATTGGACGGCGCTGGTTGATGGTCCACACGAGTGGCACTCCGCCCAACGCCCAGCGGAGTCGTTGCCAACCGTCGTCGGCGCATTCCGATTCTGCTGTGAGCGCGTCGAGCCACTCCCGGCTCCCTGGCACAGGGGCGAGGCGACGAGTCATTCTCACAGGTGCCGCCTCAGCGAGCTTCGTGCGCGCCGTCTTCGCGCCTGCTCCCGTTAGGCGATAGGTATGGCGTGGCGGACGGCCGGGTTGTTCTGGTTCGGCCCAGCGAGTCTCGAGCCAGCCCTGGTCCGCTAGACGCAGGAGAATCGGATAGAGCGTTCCAGACTTGAGACCTGTGACCTGGCTGAGCGCATAGCCGTAGTGCCACGAGCGCGGCGACTCGAGCAACAGTGCGAGAACGCTGAGGGTCTGAGGCGACGTGTTTGGCAGCCGAGGCATCACATACTCTACATATGTTGTCTTTGCGATGCAAGCCCCTTGCCGGGACTTGTGTGAGCTAGCTCCGTATCAGCATCGATCAACTGCGATCGGTAAACGCCCCGAGCCCGCAGTCTTTGTAGCGCTCGAAGAGCTTGTAGCCGGTCTTGCGCGAAATGCCGAAGGCGGCGCACAGCGGCGCCATCTTCTCGCCCTCGAGCAAGCGGGCGACAAACCGCAGCCGCTCGTCCATGACGTGACACTCCTTCCAAGGCATGCCCCCCTCCTGTGAAGGGGGCAAAAGTGTCACCTATGTGTCCGGAATAGCGAAGGGCTCGCCGCTTTTCGTTGGGTCGGGCGGCTTCTGCTACCCTAGCAGCGATCCCCTCGGCGACGTACCTTCGCCGGCCACACAACCCGGACGACTCAGAGAATGCCGCCTCGACGACGCCCCGGTGATGCCAGTGTCGCCGCCGCCCTCGAGCTCCTGGATGCTCATTTCAACGCATTCGAGGCGGCGCGACCGTACGCTGAGCGCTCCGGTCACACGGTGCCCTCTGACACGAAGAGCTGGTCCCAGATCCTCGTGAGTGTGTTGACCGGTCTTCAGGGCCGTGCCCGCAAGAAGGGCTCTGACCTAGAGGACGGGTCTGACGTGAAGGCTGCGAACGTATGGAGCGCCATCGACACACCGCGGTTCAACGGTGCCATTCCGGCCGGCCGCACCACCGCAGCCGCACGCAAGCCCCCGGACGTCACCGCGCTCGACGGCATCCCTTACCTGTTCTTCGTCCTCTGGGATCACAGCGAAAAGGAGAAGCTCCCGCGGTGTCGGATCTGGTGCGTGCGACCGCAGCACGACAAGGAACTTCGAAAGATGTGCAGAAAGTGGTACGAAGGCCGAGCAAATGGCGAAATCGTGAGCACGAACTTCCAGCTTCACCCTCCCCGAAACCTCAACAACAACATCATCCGCAATACGTGCGGAAACCTGGTCTACCCCCTCTTCTTCTGTGCCGAGCGCCGAGGAGACAGGTACAAGGTCGCTACACACGCGCCATCTGTTCTCACTTCGGGTGAGTGTCAGCCCGAGTCGTAAACCCGTTCTGCATAAGCGTGAACGACGGTTTGCCATCGTGCAAGGCCAGGTAAGCATCGATCTCAAGAAGGCGAGCGTCGTAAAATGCCTTACGGGCTTCGACGTGCCTGGCTAATGATCCACCTTCGATCTCCAGTACTGGAAGGCGCACATCTAGCACTTGGTCCTTCGGCACGCGCTGGCGACTCGACGACGTACCTCCCGCAAGCGCTGCGACGGCACGCTGAATGCTTGAATGGTGGAGTGCCAGTGCGAGCCTCCAGGGATCGCGACCCGTCGCCGCCCGTAGGACAACGAATTCCGGACTGCACGTCCAGTCCCCTTCGATATCAGGAACCACCGCCACGCGCCAGATCCGCGGGTTGATACAAGAGAGCAGGACGTCCCCGGGCGCGCAGCCTAGGCCTCGGGATGCCGGACGGTTATGCGATGCCGCAAGGAGGTCAACGAGGCCGGTCTCGTCTACATCGAGTATTGAAACGTGAAAGCGACGGCCGGAGGTGACAGGCTGTATTGGAGCAAACACGCGAACGACGCGCGCAACGTCTGCAATACGGGGTCCTCGCTCGGGATGATTCCCGTTGGACTCGAGCTCGTGAGCAGCCGCGGCCAGTCGGAGGTTCTCGTGACCCTTCCAATGATCGACCAGCCGCCCGAAGCGGGGAGCGTCGGATAGAAACTCTTCGGAGATCTCAAACAGATCGTTCCCGGCCTTATCGGCAGCTCTGCGGTTTCCCCGCTTTAGGAAGCCGACATGGTTAGCAGATGCGACATAAAGCTTGCTGCGAGTAGGCACCGCGCTTCGTCGGGCGATGACGAAAGAAGTCTTTGCTACCGTACCACCGAGAGCAAACGTAGTAGATGGAAGCGACACCGCGGCCAAGAACTCGATATGTGTACTCGTCTCCTCCTCGAAGGCGTCCACGGCCCGTCGAAAGCGCGTCGACTGCATTACGCCATCAGGCAGGACGATGGCGAGCACACCGCCATTGGTCAACAAGTCCAAATTACGGAAGAAGAACAAGACAGAGGGGTCCGCGGAGGCCACCGCGCCTCGAAAATCCAGTTCCTGGAGAACCTTCGGGTTCATGGTTCGCGTCAGAGCCGGCGACCACGGGTACTTCCCGGATCCGAACGGCGGATTGGTAGCGAGCAAAGCAAAGCGCCCCCGCAACGCGTCTACGTTGGAGTCCGTCAGCGAGTCAGCTACTGCCTCGAAATGACAGCCGCAACCCTCAAAGGCGAAGTTGATACGCGCGAAGTCGATGGCCAAGCTGGACTGATCGAATAACCGTGCGGTGGCCCCTAGCCGTTCGCGGCTTACGCCGCGTCGCACAAGCTCCCTTGCAAGGAGGTAGACGAATCGTCCTGTGCCACCACAAATGTCACCAAACAGAGCAGACGGATCACCGTCCTTGAGTTGAGCGAGGGCTGACTCAGGCAACGCCTTGAGGGCCATCGCCACCATCGGCGTTGCCACCTCCTCTGGCGTGAGGAACGTGCCGAGGCCCTCACCGCCCTCCCACTTGCCACGGAGAAGCGTGTTGAAGGCCAGTCCGAGTGAATCCGTTCCTGCCGTGAGTCCGCGAACCTCGTGGACGATCTGCAGCATGGCCGCCAGGTGCGGTCCACAGTCGGAGACCACCGTACCGAGCGAGAAATCGTCTGCTGGAGCTCCGGCACCGAGGTTTCTCCGCGCATTGTCATATGCCTGAAGCAGCTCGCTTGCCGTGCTGATCGGTTGAGCCTGCGAGGTGCTGGCCAACAAGCATCGCGAAATAAAGAAGAGCGCCTTCGACATCGGTTTCAGGGAGGCCCGCGCGTAAGCGAGGTCTGCCAGCTGAAGCAACAGGCGTTCCGCCCGGCCCAGGGCCTCATGCTCGGGCCGCGTGTCGGCTTGCAGGACAGAGAACAGGTCATCCGCAGACGTAACTCCGTGCGCCACGAGATCCCTCACATCAGAAAGGGTGTGTAAAATGTTGCTCTCAATATGGCCGCTTGCCCAGCCACCCGCATAACCATTTTCACGCTCGATTCTTGGCGCCGCAGACGCCTCGGTCGGGGCGTTATCGGATGCGTGTGTATGAGTAGCCAGCGTCTCTCACATGCTGATCGAAATACAAACCCTTGGACGAGGCTGTGACCAGACCTTGGTACACGTTCTCCGGAACGTTCTCGTATCGGTAGACGGTACCTGTTCTAAACTCTATTTCGAGCGTACCGCTTGACTCCTCGTAACCAATCGAAGCAATCGCGGATGAAGTCACTGCCTTGCGTTCCATTGGTCTCGCTTGCCCGGCAAGTTCTCCGTGTTTTCGAGTGGTAGCGTGAGACCCATTCTGGTCTAAGCAACTAACGACGAAAGACGGATGGTCATTGCTTGGCGGCTGACCCCAAAGTCTTTGGCAAGCTTGCGGACGAGCGCCTCGAACTGCTCTTCCTCCAGTTTATCGGCCGGGGCGTGTTGGAAACCGTAACGTTGGATCGCCTTCATGATCATTGCGCGCGGCATTAGCAGCTCGGCCGCGAACTGATTGGCCTGGATTTCCTCTAGAACGCTACCCTCAGAGGATCTGGCGTCCCGAAGCCTGAACTGCTTATCCGCATGGGGTGTCCGGTAGCCATGCAGAAGGAGATGGCCCAACTCGTGGGCGATAGTGAATCGTTGTCTGTTTGGGTGGTGCTGTGAGTTGACTAAAATGGCCCACTCGTTCTCTCCCAATGGTATCAGAGCGCCAGAGATATCATCCTCAAGCGCCCGCCTGACAACACTGGCGTGCTTCGAGGCGATTCGAGCAACATTAATGGGCGTTCGTCGAACGCCGTGATCCTTGAGCACCTCTTCTGCGGCCTTCCAAGCCTGTGCAACTCCTCGCATGTCTGCTCTCAAGCCTTTCGAGTTGTCCGCCGTTTCGTTGACTGATCTGCTTCGAGTTCCCGCGCAACCTCCGCCACCTGACGCGCAGCGCCTGCCGGTAGCGGATCGTCAGAAGCCGCATGTACTACTATACCTCCGCCTGAAGGTTGCTGGGGCGGGAGTAGCACGTCGATCGATATTCTCAGGATCTCAGCCGCGCGGTAGATCTGATCAAGGAACAAGCGTTGCTGACCACGCTCGATGTTGCTGGCCGTCGTTCGGGAAAACCCCATTGCCTCGGCGAAAGCGTCTTGCGCGACCCGCCGTTCGCGACGAGCAGCCTTCAGGCGTTCACCCACCTCGCGGGCAACTCGGCGAGCCAATTCGGGCGTACGCGAGGAGGATCGAGGTGATGCCATGGCGTCGAACGTACCGATCGGCCAGGAAAATGTCAACTCCGGCTTGAAGTGGCCCTGGGTAGCACTAGACTTGTCGTCGCTGACGGCCTCTTCTAAGATTCACGAACCCCGCCAAGGCTCGGTGGGCTTCACAACCTACGCCGCTGTGCATGAGGCACAGCGGCACAACGTCGGCTCGTGTGTCCCTTTCGCACCGGCCGCTACGCAACGGCCGGAGGCCGAGGAGGACACGATGCCGAACATGCGTCACGACTTCGACGCACTGCTCACCAAGATCAACCCGCCCACCGAGCGCGTGACCCTCGTGTCCGCTCGTGTCGGAGAGGTCCGTGACTGGCTGCAGGCGCACGAGTTCGCCACGAAGTCACCCCACACGCAGCTGTCAGGCTCGTACAGCCGCCGTACGGCCATCGAGATGATCCCCGACGTCGACGTCCTTCTGTTTGTCCCCGAGGATCAGCTCGAACGCACCCCGAATGCCGTCCTGCTGGAACTGCACGCGGTTCTCAAGGACTATCCGGCAGCGGTGATCAACACTGAGGGCCAGCGGCGTTCGGTGCGTCTGGAACTGCCCGCCGACGATCTCTACTTGGACATCGTACCGGCCGCAGCGGAAAACGGATTGGACCGGCCGCTCAAGGTCCCTGATCGGCCGCAGGAGAAATGGATTCTGTCGGATCCGCTCGGCTATGCCAGGCGCCTCACGAAGGTCAATCAGGCGAACGGGGAGAAGGTGGTGCCTCTGATCAAGCTGGTAAAAGCGTGGCGTGACGAACAGATGGAGCGGCGTCGGCCAAAGAGCTACGTACTCGAGGTGATGCTCCTCTATGCCGTCGAGAGTGGCGAATTGGTATTGTGCGACCGTTCGGTGGCCGACAACGTGCACGACGCCTTCGTGTACATCACCGACAAGTATGCAGACCTGATGGACGACGGCGCCGCGGCCCCGCGCATTCCCGACCCGCAAGTGCCTCAGCACTACATCACAAAGGGGTGGGAGCGCTCTCACTTTGAGACGTTCATGCGCCGAGCACGGGAGGCGCGGCGAGCGGCTGAACGCGCTCTCGCAGCTCAGGATGAGGCCGCTGCTAGCGAGGAATGGAAGCGGGTGTTCGGCAGCCGTTGGCCCACGGAGGACGAGGTGAAGCGCGCGATCCGCGAGGAAGCTGCGGCGCATCAGCCGGGCACGGCTAGAATCGCCTCGTCAGGACGTGTCATCGGCGGGCCGGCGGTCATCGCCACGCGACCCACTCGCTTTCACGGCGTGTGAATAAGCGTCACCACACGCCTCGACCCCGTGAGAACCCACTTGTACAGCGGGCTGCCATGAAGGCCGCGTTTCCTCAGTTCCGTGGGCGCGTCACACGGGCCGGCGGAGTCGAGTGGCGGGGCACGTTGCAGCCGACCCCGGAATCGCCAGGATACGAACTGCTAGTCGTCCATGAGCCAGATCGAGCGCCAGTTGTCCGCGTGGAACGACCATCGATTCGGAAGGACGCCTGGCACCGGTACCCGGACGGCTCCCTGTGTCTCTACTGGCCCAAGGAGTGGCGGTGGAGCCCGCGAGAATCTTTGGCCGAGACGATCGTCCCGTGGACGGCGCTCTGGTTGTACTACTACGAGTTGTGGTGCGTCACGGGTGAGTGGCTCGGTCCGAGTTCCCCACACCGTCCAGGAACAAGAAAGGAGGCGGCTTGACCATGGCAAGAGAGCAACCTGTGCTGCAGCGGCTGTTTTTCCGGCACCAACGTGCGCTCCGCGCGGACCTGGAATTGACGCGGGAGGCGATTGACCACCCCACGTCGAAGGGCGATGCGTCGGAGGCGCAGTGGCGGAGAATGCTGGCCAAGTACCTCCCCCAGCGCTATCGCGTGTGCAAGGGCCACGTCGTGGACAGCCGCGGCGGCATCAGTGACCAGATCGATGTGATTATTCACGACGCCCATTACTGCCCGTTGTTCCTTGACGAAGAGAACACCTGTTATGTGCCGGCTGAAAGCGTGTACGCCGTATTCGAAGCCAAGCAGGAGCTCACGGCTGCGTACGTGAAGGCGGCCGGTGCGAAGGCCGCCTCCGTGCGGCAACTGTTTCGGACCAGCGCACCGATACTCGATCGTGGAGAGAAGAAACCCCCGCGCCCGCCCACGGAGATCCTTGCAGGCGTGCTGGCGTCGGCCGCCGGCTGGAAGGACGGGCTGGGGGATGGCTTCAAGGCTGCATTCGTGGAGCTCGACGACAGTGCGCGTCTGGACCTGGGGTGCGTCATTGGAGCGGGTGCATTCGAGTTCGCACGTGATGATGGTCAGCAGGGACTCGTGATCGCGCCGCCCGACGCAGCTCTGGTAACATTCTTTCTGCGCCTCGTGCACCGCCTTCAAGCGATTGGGACCATCGTTGCGATCGAGTGGCCCGCGTACATCCAGGGTGCTGTGCCGCCGGCGGCGGGAGTCGCCTCGACCGCCGCGGCGGACTAGGCCGGCTCATGTCTTTCGTGGGCGACGCCTTCACTATCTTCCTTCGGAAGATCTCCCCACCCGACACGCAAATAGAGGCGGCCGAGCGCAGCAACAAGGCTCTTCGCGCCTTCCTGGACAACGATTCCTACTTTGGGAAAGTGCTACTCGACTCATTCTTGAATGGCTCGTACGCTCGGAGAACAGCGGTACAGCCGATCAAGGATGTCGACATTGTGGTTGTCGTCGGCCCGGACTGGATGAAAACTGAACCGGCGCTCGCCATGGAGTCACTGCGGAGCAAGCTCTCGCAGCGCTACGACGACCGGAGATCTCGGCGACGGCGGCGTGCGGTACGAATTGAGCTCAGCGACATTCGAATGGACGTCGTGCTTGCAGTGGCGCCGGACGGTCTGAAAAGTCCGCTTCGCATCCCGGACCGAGAGGTAGAAGAGTGGATTCTTACGCACCCAAAGCGACAGCTTGAGTTAGTGAAGGCCGTTGCCGCCGCCACGAATGGGAATTACTCACGCCTCGTTCGGCTCCTCAAGGCCTGGGCGCTAGCGAGAGTAGCCGCCGCAGACCGTCCGCGGTCGTTCGTCCTGGAATGCGCAGCGTATCACCTGCTATCGATGCGCCCTAAGGACTTCGCGGGTGAACTCGATGAGGCCTTCGCGACCCTGTTGGATCGACTGCACTCGTGGGACTTCGGACGAAGCAGATGGCCTCGTTGGGACGACGACCCGGTCGTCTCAGATCCCGCACTCCCTGACGTCAACGTCGCCGAAGGGTGGGAGGAGGAAGGCGCAGATCGGTTCAGAGAGAAGATCGAGGTAGCGCTCGACCGGCTCGAGGACGTGGACCGTAGCCGATGGGAGGACACTGAGGTACAGCACTGGGCACGCCTATTCGGCGGCCTGTTCCCAGCCCCCTCGACCGTCGCTCGCGCTGTTCGAGATTGATCTGCGTTGCACGTTGACCGCGATTGGAACAACGATCGTGAGACGGTCGTGTCGGGGCGCGAGTGCCGTTTCTGGTGCCGTTTCTCCCGGCACACCCCGGCATTTCCACCAACGGCATCCGGCGCCGACGCTGGGAAGCCATTGAAAAACCGACAAGTTGTCGTTTGAGGTGAATCCCCTGGTCCGCATGGGCGTTCAGGGGGTCGCGGGTTCAAAGCCCGCCGTCCGACTGGTGCATGGGCCTCACCGCTAACACCGGGCGCTTTTTGCGTGTTTGCCCAAAAAAACGCCTCCAACTGCCGCAAAATCGCCCTACCGTCACGTGGTCGGCGCCTTCGCCTCCAAGAATCCGGCAACATCCCATTGGATTGTGGGCGAATCTGCTCCAGGTTGCTCTCGTGAGATGTCAATTATTGCCTGCCTATGTGCCGAGCCCACGAGGAACACACCATTGCTGAACGTAGTCTTCCTGCAGTAGTTCTCTATGCTCTCCATCATGTGCTTGTCACGGAGCTTATTGGTTCTAATCCACAGTTCGTAGAGCTCCGCGAGCCTGCGATCGGCAAGCTCTTCGATTGCATTTAGGATGGCTTCATGAAGTTTGGACCAAAATGTGCTGCAGTGCTCGCTATTGAGATAGGCAAATCCATATGTACGCACGTCTTGGATGTGCCGATCCATCAATCGACAGTACTCAGGACTCTTGCTCTCGATGCTCCTGTATAGATCCTCGTTATTACTGAAGAGCTCTGCGTCTGGGGTCGGCCGGTCCACTGGGACCAAGTCAACGTGATGCATCTCACGATATCGACTTACCGCGGTGGACTCGAGGTTTCTGCGGCTGCCTTTGGAATAGTCGTCGATAGCCGCAGAGGGAATCTCCAGAAAGATGACTTCCGGTGTGATGCGCTCCAGAATTCCGAGCAACCCGGAGATACTGGCGAGGCCAGCTTCCTCATGCCGAGTACCGACCACCGATACACGCTTCATTCTTCCGCGCCCGCGTCGGCTTAACGTGAGTTGGAAAGACCTGCCTATGCGCACTACCTAGATTATCACAATCGTTGAATATGTTTGCCGTAATGTGTGCCGTTCCATAGCTTCCAATGCGTGCCAATGCGGTCCTTTGGTGCACGTAGGTGCCGATAAGACAACAGCCCCACAAGGGGGCCGTTGAATTCAAATCCCGCCGTCCCGACTGAGTGAAGATGCGCTAACTTCATACCTCCTCAACCTCGAACTGACGCCTGCCTTCTTCTGATCTCCGCGACCAGCTGCAAGCGACCCTGAGCGGCAGCTACACGCTCGAGCGCGAACTCGGCGGCGGTGGGATGGCGCGCGTGTTCGTCGCCAAGGAGACCGCGCTCGACCGCAAGGTCGTGATCAAGGTGCTCCCGCCGGAGACCGCCGCGCAGGTCTCGCTCGAACGTTTCAAGCGCGAGATCCTCCTTGCGGCCAAGCTCCAGCATCCCCACATCGTGCCGCTGCTCACCGCGGGCGAGTCGAACGGCCTGCCGTACTTCACGATGCCGTTC
>WNGE01025860.1_pt1 | contig 10956 bp, 11 predicted proteins | sample 5400651 | NCBI WGS metagenome assembly WNGE01 (sample SAMN13153370, study PRJNA577476) | soil metagenome | isolation source: 60 cm soil or saprolite under grassland replicate 2 | place: USA:California | collected 2016-06-15
TTGGGCCCCCCCGGCACCACGCCCAGGTAGATGAGCGCGCCCGCCAGCACGGCCAGCGCCCAGGTCTCCATGAGGGGCGCGTCGGAGGCCGTCGGGGCGTCGGGGTTGGGCGCGCCGAAGAGCACCCGCTGCAGCATCCAGGCCACCGCGGCCGCCGCCACCAGGAGCCCGACGGCGGTGGCGAAGGCGCCGATCACGGACAGCTTGAAGGAGCCCAGGAACACCATCAGCCCGCCCACGAAGGTGCCGGTGAGCGGCATCCCGATCACGCCCACGCCAGCCAGCACCAGCAGCCAGGAGAGCCGCGGCAGGCGGCCGGCGAGGCCGCCGAGCAGCGCCAGCTCGCGCGTCTGCGCCCGTTCGGCGGCCACCGCGCAGGCACCCGCCACCAGCGCCGCCGCCATCCCGCCACCGAACAGCGAGAAGGCGGCGCCGTCCAGCGAGAGCGGGGTCACCCCGGCCGTGCCCAGGACCGTCACGCAGCCGGGGATGATCGCCAGGTAGGCGCCCAGCACGCGGATGTCGCGGGCCCGGAACGCGGCCAGCCCGCACCAGATGGCGGTGAACCCGGCCAGGCCGGCCAGCAGCGGGGCGAGCAGGCGGGTGCCGTCGTGGAGGGTGCCGTCGAGCAGCCGGAGCAGCAGGTAGCCGCCGCCGCGCATGCCGGCGCCGGCGACCAGGATCGTGATCCCGGCCGGCGCCTCGGCCAGCACCTCGCGCGCCCAGCCGTGCAGCGGCCAGAGCCCGACCCGGGTGGCGGCGGCCAGGATCACCAGGATCCCGATCACGACCTGGGTGCGGGCCGGGAGCGCGGCCTTGCCCAGGAAGTCGAGGTCGAAAGTGCCCCCCCCGGCGCTGGCTGCCAGCACCACCACCGCCAGCGCGAGCACCGCCGCCCCGGCCCCCCAGTAACCGAGCAGCCGGACCGCGGCGCCGCTGCGGCGCCAGGCGCTGACGCCCCAACCCGCGACCAGCAGCCCCAGCGGCACCCCGGCCGCCGACCAGAAGAGCACGAGCAAGAAGAGATCGCGCGCGCAGACCAGGCCGTTGAGCGCCGACTCGGCCAGCAGCAGCAGGACGAAGTACTCCCGCGGCCGGGTGCGGACCCCGGTCGAAGCCAGGATGGCGCTCAGCGCGACCAGGCCGTTGACGAGCAGGACCAGGATCGAGATGCCGTCGACGCCGAGGTGATAGGTGATCCCGAAGGCGGGCAGCCAGGGCACCTTCTCCTCGTACTGGGGCCCGGTCGTGAACGCCTGAAACTGGATGTAGCCGAAGAAGGTGAGCACCAGCACCGCGAAGGTGACCCAGAAGGAGCTGCCGAAGAAGAAGCGGTCGTAGCGGCCGCGCGGGTTGGGCGCCACCGCCAGGACCAGGGCCCAGATCACCGGCACCCAGATGATCGTGCTGAGCAGGAAGGAGACCCCGATCACGCCGGAGCCGAACACCGGGATCGGCGTCGCCGAGGGCGCCGGCGTGGGCACCGCGGTCAGGAACAGGGCCAGGCTGGTCACCTGTAAACATCCGGCGCCAGCAGGCCGGCCACGACGGCGACCACCACCACCAGGCCGACCGCCAGCCCGATCGCGGTCGCCGGCGCTACCCCCCGCGAGCCCCAGGCGGTGACGCGGGCCAGGGAACCGCCGAGCGCGCCCTCGCCGCGTCGGAACCCGCCGCCCTCGACGGCCTCGATCAGGCGCAGCCCGGGCTCGCGCAGGAACCGCCCGTAGAGCATGCCGCCGACCGCCGTGGTGCCCGCCAGCCAACGGCCGGCACGGCCCGGCAGCCGCAGCGCCAGCGGCCGCCCCGCCAGCACCAGGACGAAGGCGAGCGCCGGCCCGGCCAGCCCGATCGCCAGCCATAGAACATCCGTTTGCGCTGAGGCCGAAGCTTGCCGCCCCCCCGCCAGGAAGGCAACCCACCTTGTAAAGAATCCCGCCAGCGCCGCCACCAGCCCGCCGGCGGCCAGCAGCCAGGTCGCCCACCACATCCCCCCGCCCACCTCGCGCACGCGCGACGGCTCGAAGGCGCGGCGGCGCCGCAGCTCGCCGTGCGCGGCCAGCACGTAGCAGCGGGTGAGTGCGAAGCCGGCGAGGGCCATGGCCATGGCCAGGAACCAGACCGACGGCCACGCCGACCGGGCGGCGGCCTTGGGCGCGATCGCCACCGCCAGGGCGAGGCAGGCGACCAGCATCGAGAGCGAGGTCATCCGCATCCGGCGCAGGGCGCCGCCCATGTCCGCCAGGTGGTCATCCGCATCCGGCGCAGGGCGCCGCCCATGTCCGCCAGGTCACCCGAGCGCATGGCCGCGGCCAGGGCCCAGGAACAGAGGACGGTAGCGGGCCGGGCCAGGCAGATCGCCAGCGCCGCCGACAGTGAGGGCCCGGCCGCGCCCGGCTGGCCGATCGCCAGCAGGACCAATGCGGACACCGCCGACCCCGCCCAGACCACCGAGCGCCGGAGGTCGTTGCCGGCCAGCGCCAGCACGCCGCCGGCGATCGCCGCCGCCGCGGCGGCGTAGGCCAGCACCCGCCAGGGCTGGGGTCCCCCGAAGTAGAAGACGGGCAGCACTCGGTAGAGGAGGACGGCGCCCAGCAGGGGCCACATCCCCTGCACGAAGGCGACGGCCGCGGGCGGCGCGTCCAGGGTGCCCAGGTGCCACCGCGTGAACGGGAAGAGTCCGCTGCGCACGAAGACCGCGATCGTGAACAGCACCGCCGCCAGGCCCAGCGTCTTGAGCCCGGCGCCGTAGGTGCCGCGCAGGACCGTGACCGGCGACAGCTTCTCGATGTCGAGGGCGCCAAACCGCGAGTAGAGGACCGCCACCGCGCACAGCAGCGCGAGATCGCCCAGGAAGGGGAGGGCGAGTCCGAGCCGGGAGGCGCGGCCGGTCGCCTCGGTGCCGTAGCGGTGCGCCAGCAGGATGTAGGTGGCCACCCCGGCCAGGCCCCACCAGGCGGTCAGGGCGGCGAGGTCGCCGGAGACGAGCACCCCGACACCGCCCACCACGGCGAGCAGCAGGGCGGCGTGGAAGCGGGCGGGTCCCGGCTCGCCGCGGCCGCCGGTGCGGTTCCAGGCCACGACCGCCAGCGTCATCACGAGCAGGGCCGCCATGCCCGCCAGCGCCAGGTGATCGGCGCGGAACGAGATGTCGACGCCGAAGGCCTGGAACTGGGTGGCGCCGGCGAAGGAGACGGCGACGTTGATCCACTGGTAGGCGATGCGGTAGGGGACGTCGGTCTTGTAGCGCGCCCAGCCCACCAGCAGCACGTCGGCCAGGGCCAACAGCAGCACGAAAACCGTGAAGTTGGAGGTGGCCCGGCGCCCCCGGATCCCGGAGACGACGAAGAGGAACCCCAGCAGCGGGATCATGAGCATCATCGGCGCCGACCAGCCCAGGGTGCTGGCGGGGTCGAACGAGAAGCCCCCGCGGCGAGCGCTCGAGGCGGCGGACGCGGCCGAGGAGGTGGCCGCCAGAATCCCGGGCAAGACCCCCAGCAGGGTCAGCGACGTCGCTCCCGGCGGCGCCGGCGGTCGCGGGCGGCGGGCGCCTCCGGTGGGCGCTCGCCGCCAGGCCCCCGCAGCGGGCCGGCCGCCACGCCCAGGATCACGATCCCCAGCGCGACCAGCATCACCAGCACGGCCGCCTCCTGGCCGGCGGCCGGCTCTCGCAGCGAAGTACCCAGGCGCGCGGCTCCGACCGAGGCCAACCCGGCCCCCGCCGCCGCCAGCGGGACCCCGGCGAGGGCCGCCAGGGCGTCCCGGCGCCTGGCGGCGGTCAGGAGGCCGGCGGCCACCAGCGCCGAGGCCACGAAGAGGACACCGACCAGGTCCAGCTTCAACGGCGCCGCCGGCTGGTGACGGCCCAGCCCGCCCAGCGCGCGCCACCGGTCACCAGCGCCAGCAGGAGAAGGGCGCCGGCGGCATCGGTGGCGAGCGCGTCGCGGCCGAGCAGGAGGCGGCCCATGGCGGCGGCGTTGAAGAGGCCGAAGTCACCCGCCGCGTAGGTGCCCGCGAAGAGCCTGCCCCGATAGGCGGCGTAGGCCAGCACCGCGAAGAGCGCTGCGCAGGCGATCGCGCCCACCTGGTGGGCGAGCGTGGGCGGAGGCTCGGGGCCGGTCCGCGGCAGCGGGGCCAGCAGCAGCCCCGAGGCCACCAGGACGACCAGCGCCACGAGTGCGGTAAAGCCGGCCGCCAGGAGCGCGTACATGCCCGCCGCGCCCACCGCCACCAGCAGGAAGGCGAGCGCGCGGGGGCCGCCGGCCGGCAATAGGGCCACACCCAGCGCCCCGATCAGCGAGACGGCCGCAAGCGCGAAGAAGAGAACCGATGTGAGGAGGTCCAAGCCAGCTCCGTCGATGGTGCGAAGGGTTCGGGCCGCGCCCTAGTCGGGCGGCCCGGAGGCTCCAAGCCGCCAAGCATACAGGAGGCCCAGCAGCCCCATTCCGAGGAGGGCCGCGGCCGCCGCCCAGGCTCCGCCCCGGAATGAGCCCCCCGACATCACGTCGCGCGCGAAGGCGCCCAGGACCAGCAGCACGACGACGGCCACCGCCGCTCCCGCGACCCGCGGCGCTGCCAGGCGCCGCGACCAGGCGTTCACGGCAGGCAGGTTACGCGAGGCGGGTCAGGCGAGGCTGGCCAGCCAGGCGCGGTGGAGGTCGCCGTAGCGGCCGCTGGCGTCCTTGAGGGCGTCCGGCGCGCCGTCCTCGACCACCCGCCCCTGGTTCAGGACCAGGACCCGGTCCGCGATCTCGACGGTGGACAGTCGGTGGGCGATGATGATCGCGGTCCGCCCCCGGAGCAGGGTGCGCAGGGCGTGCTGGACCAGCCGCTCGGAGGGCAGGTCGAGCGACGAGGTGGCCTCGTCCAGGATCAGGACCCGGGGGTCGGCCAGGAAGGCGCGGGCGAAGGCGACCAGCTGGCGCTGCCCGGACGAGAGCCGCACGCCGCGACGGCGGACGTCGGTGTCGTAGCCGTTGGGCAGCGCCGCGATGAACTCGTGCGCGCCCAGCGCCCGGGCCGCCTGCTCGACCTCGGCCCGGGTCGCGGCTGGGCGCCCGAAGGCGATGTTGTCGCCGACCGAGCCGGTGAAGAGGAACGACTCCTGGGTGACCACCGCCACCGCCCGCCGGAGGTCGGCGGTCGAGAGGTCCCGGACGTCGATCCCGTCGAGGCGCACGTGGCCCTGTTGGGGGTCGTAGAAGCGCGCGATCAGGCGCGCGGTGGTGGTCTTGCCGGCGCCGGTGGCGCCCACCACCGCGACCACCTGGCCGGCCGGGATCAAGAGGTCGACGTCGTGCAGCACGGGGGCTTCGCGATAAGCGAAGGTGACATGGTCGATCTGCACCTCGCCACGCGCGTCAGCCAGCGGCACCGGCTGCGCCGCCTCGCGCACGGTGGCCCTCTCGTCGAGGACGCCGGACAGTTTCTCGAGGGCCGCGGTTGCCGACTGGACCAGGTTGTAGAACTGCGACAGCTCCTGCATCGGGTCGAAGAACTGGCGCACGTAGAGCACGAAGGCCGTCAGCACACCGAGCGTGAGCTGGTGGTTGATCACCAGGTAGCCGCCGTAGATGAGCACGGTGGCGGTGGTCAGCCGGCCGAGCAGGTTGACGCCGGGCCCGAACGTGGAGGCGAGCTGGTTGGACCACGTGTTGGCATCCCGGTAGCGCGCGTTGACATCCTCGAAGATCTCCTGGTTGCGCGGCTCGCGGCGGAACGCGTGCACGGCGCGGATGCCGTTGAGCGACTCCACGTAGTGCACGATCACGACGCCCACGATCGACAGCACCGACGTGATCAGGCTGGCCAGCCCGGTCGCGAGCAGCTCCTGGAGGGCGTCGACGTCCGACGTCAGGCGGGCGATCACCCGTCCCGACGTGTACCTCTCGTAAAAGCTCAGCGACAGCTCCTGGATGTGGCGGAACACGCGCAGCCGGAGGTCGAAGAGCAGGCTCTGGCCGATCCGCCCCGAGAGCCGCAGGAAGAGGTAGCCGCAGACGGCAGCCGCCAGCACCGCCAGCACCAGCAGCCCGACATACTCCTCGAGCACCCGGCCGTCGGCCACCCGCGACCCGGGGCGGATGCCCTGGTCGATCGCCTGCCCCACCAGCCAGGGGATGGAGAGGGCGGCCGCGGCGCGGCCGACGATCATCAGCAGCGCCAGCACCAGCCGGCCCCGGTAGGGGACCGCGAGCGCTCGCACGAGGTGGGTGCTGCGCGTGCGGAGATGGCGCGAGGCCTCGGGCGAGACCTCGTCGACGTCCTCCGCGGCGACACCGCGCCAGGCGTCCCGGTCGGCCCTGACGGCCGTCAGCTCTGGAGCCATCGCTCAGCCGGCCTCCTCGTGCGGGGCGGCGAAGGTCTCCGCCTCCTGGGCCAGCAGCCGGCGGTAGAGGGGCTGGGTGCGCATCAGGTCGGAGTGGGCGCCCACGGCCACGATCCGGCCGCCGTCGAGCAGCGCCACCCGGTCGGCGAGGGCGAGCGTGGAGGGGCGGTGGGCGACCAGGACCGCGGTGGCGCCCTTGAGCACGCTGCGGAGTGCGGCTTCGATCTGGGCCTCGGTGTGCACGTCGACCGAGGAGAGGGGGTCGTCGAGCACCAGCACCCGGGGATGCCCGAGCACGGCCCGGGCCAGCGCCAGCCGCTGCCGCTGGCCGCCGGAGAGCGTGTAGCCCTGTTCGCCGACGCGCGTTTCCAGGCCCCACGGCAGGTCCCACACGAACCCCGCCTGGGCGACCTCGATCGCCGACTTGAGCTCCTCGTCGCGGTCGATGGCGCGCCCCATGACCACGTTCTCGTGCACCGACGCCGAGAAGAGGATGGGGTCCTCGAAAGCGGTGCCGATATGCCCGCGCAGCGAGCGCAGCGTGAGGTCGCGGACGTCGTGGCCGTCGATGGTGACGCGGCCGCCGGTGACGTCGTACAGCCGGGGCACCAGCATCGCCAGCGTGGTCTTGCCGGAGCCGGTGCGGCCGACCAGCGCCATCGTCTCGCCCGGCCGCACGTGCAGGTCCACGCCCGCCAGCACGGGAGCCTGGCCGCCCGGGTAGGCGAAGGTCACGTTCTCGAAACGGATCTCGCCCCGCGCCTCGTGTAGCTCGATCGCGGAGGGGCGGTCATCGACGTCGCGGATCGAGTCGAACACCTCCGAGAGACGGATCGAGGCGGTCTCCGCCTCGTCGCCCATGGCCAGGATCCAGCCCAGCGCGTCCATGGGCCAGATGAGCATGAAGAGGTAGGCGATGAAGGCCACCAGGCCGCCCAGTGAGAGCTGGTGGTTGAGAACCGCCATCCCGCCCAGCAGCACGACCAGGGCCAGGATCAGGTTGGGCAGCAGCGTCATCAGCGTCCAGAACCGGGCCCGCGTGTCGACCGACTCGAAGTTGGTGGCGCGGAGGTCGGCAACCTCTTCGCGGTAGCGGCCGAACAGCATGTCGTCGCGGCCGAACGCCTTGATGATGCGCACGCCCGTCGCCATCTCCTCGATCACCGTCGTCACGTCGCCCTGCTGGTCCTGGACGCGGCGCGCGATCACGGCATAGCGCGTGAAGAAATGACGCGAGATGGCCGCGATCGGGATCGCCACCAGCGCGGTCAGCGCCGCCAGCGTGACATCGAGGCGGAAGAGCATGAAGACGACGGCGCCGAACTGGACGATGAAGACGATCGCGAAGATCAGGCCAAAGCCGACGAAGCGGCGCACGGTGTTGATGTCGCCGACCGCGCGCGACAGCAACTGGCCCGACTGCCAGTTGTCGTGAAAGCCGACCTGCAGGCTCTGCAGGTGCGCGTAGAAGTCGTTGCGGAGGTCGGTCTCCATGCCGAAGCTCACCGTCCCGGACAGGTTGCGGCGCACGAAGTTGCCGGCCGCCTCGAGCAGCGCCAGCGCGACCACCACGCCCGCGAAGAGCGGCAGCTGACCCGTGCTCCTGTGCGCCACCGGCCCATCGATGATCGCCTTGATGACCTGGGGGATGGCGGTGGCGGCGGCGATCGCGAAGACTGCCGCCACGCACATCGTCACCACCTGCGGCGCGTACGGCCGCATGTAAGGCAGATAGCGCCTCACACCCTTGTGGCGGGAGTTCAAATCGCTCCTTCGACGCCGTCTGCGTCAGTCATTCCGGGCGCGCGAAAGCCCAGCTTTCGTCGGCGGGAACTGCGAAGTTTAGCGCAGCCCCGAGACGAAGGAGGCGACCGCGCGGCCGATCTCGCGGGGCGAGTCCTCCTGGATGAAGTGGCTGCCGGGCACGGTGACCTCCGACTGGTTCGGCCAGCGGCGGGCGTACTCGCGCACCCGGCCGGTCAGGATCGACCCCGGGTCGGCGTTGACGAACAGCTTGGGCAGCGGGCTCGACTCCAGCCAGCGCCCGTAGTCGGCCACCCGCGCGGCCACGTCGGCCGGCTCGCCGCCGATCGGGATCTGCCGCGGCCAGGTCAGCGTCGGGCGGCGACCCTCCCCCGCCTCCGCGAACGGCCGCCGGTAGGCCTCCATCTCCTCCGGCTCCAGGCGGCGCAGGATGCTGGCGGGCAGGATCCGTTCCACGAAGATGTTCTTCTCGAGGACCAGCTCCTCGCCCGCCGGCGAGCGCAAGAGCTGGAAGATGTTGCGCGCCGCCTCCGGCCAGTCCTCCCACTCCACCGGCATCACGATCGTCTCCATGTAGGCGAGACCGCGGACGCGGTCGGGGTGCCGCCGGGCCCAGTCGAAGCCGAGGGCGCCGCCCCAGTCGTGGCCGACCAGGACGGCATCCCGCAGCTGGAGGGCGTCGAACCAGGCCTCGAGGTGGTGGGAGTGCTCGGCGAACGTGTACTCGCCGCTGGCGCTGGGCCCGCTCTCGCCCATCCCGACCAGGTCGGGCGCCAGGCAGCGGGCCACCGGGTCGACCTCCGGGATCACGTTCCGCCAGAGGTAGGAGGAGGTCGGGTTCCCGTGCAGGAAGACGACCGGCGCCAGGCCGGGGTCACCGCTCTCGCGAAAGGCGATCTCGGTGCCCAGGGCCTCCACCCGCTCCACCACGCGAGCTTACTCGGCGCTTACCCGCTCCCTGTCTGCTGGCCCGACGCAGCGCCTCGCGGCGCTGCAGCCTCGTCAGCTGCGGGCCTTTGCGCCTGTGCAAGTGGGGCGCTGCGCGCCCTTTTTCGCCACGCTTCGCGCGGCGGGCTCGCCCGGCCTGGCCGGGCTTCGCCCAGGGCCGCGAACGCGGCCCCGGCATCCTCTATCTGCTGGCGCCCGGCGCAGCGCCTCCCGGCGCTGCGGCCTCGTCATCTGCGGGCCTTTGCGCCTGTGTAAGTGGGGCGCTTCGCGCCCTTTTTCGCCGCGCTTTCGCGGCGGGCTGGCCCGGCCTCGCCGGGCTTCGCCCTGGGGCCGCGTTGCGGCCCCGGCATCCTCTTAGAGCGGCCGGCGCCGGGGGCTAGGGCTTCCAGTTTGGGTTCACGATCGCGGTGTTGACGTGGTCCTCCCAGCGGCCGGCGATCAACAGATACGCGCGCGAGTAGCCCTCGGTCTCGAAGCCGGCCTGCTTGAGCAGCCGCGCGCTGCGGTGGTTGTGAGGCATGTGGTTGGCCACCACCCGGTGCAGGCCCATCTCCTCGAAGGCGTAGCGGACCCCGCCCCGAACCGCCTCCAGCATGTAGCCCTGGCCCTGCTCTTCGGCGGCCAGCGCGTAGCCCAGGAAGCACTGCTGGAGCGGGCCGCGGGTGACCTGCGTCAGGGACAGGTTGCCGATCACGCCGTCGGGCCGGTCCCGCCGGAAGACGAAAAGGCGCGCGCCCAACCCGGCCCGAAACTCGAGCTGGCGCTGCTCGACCTGGTCGTTCCAGAAGTCGGCGGTGTAGAACGCTGCCGGCCAGTCGGGCGACCAGGGCTCCAGGTGCTCGCGGTTGTCGGTGTAGAAACGAAGGACCTCGGGCACCTCCTCGGCGACCGGCAGCCGCAGCTCCAGGCGCGCGGTCTGGATCAACCCAGAAGGCGAGAGACGATCTCCTCCAGCGCGCCGTCGGCGAGCGCCCGCATCTCCTCATCGGTCCGGTCCTGGATGGGATGCGCCACATAGACGGCGGCCGGCTCGAAGCCCAGCGCCCGCCCCTGCGCGGCCCCCGCCTCGATGAACTCGGTGGACGCCACATAGACCCCGGGGATGCCCCTGGCCTCGAGCTCCGTCATGTCATGCACACTGCACGACGTGCACGACCCTCAATCGGCGAGGGCCTCGATCACCGCCTCGCAGCGGACGCTGATCTCGTGCCTCAGGTCGGCCGGCGCCGGCTTGGCGAACGTCGGCTTGCGGTAGCGCAGCACCTCGACCCCGCGCGCGCCGAGGGCCTCTTCGAGGCGGTCCAGAAAAACGTCTCCGCGTGGCTTGGAGATGTCGAGGAGGCCCACCGTGCGCCCCTCGATCGTGTGCAGGCGGGGCGCCGCCGGTCGCCGGGCGGGCACCAGCTCGGAGGTGGGATCGAGCAGCACCGACATTTGTGGGGGTCATCTTCCCACGCCACGGCGCAAGCATCGGCCCGCGGCCCTCGTTATCCCACTCGATCGTCACGCGTGAAGTGCGGTCGCGTTCGAGAGAGAGGGAGGAAGGACGAGCTTTGAGCTCGACCTACGGCTCGGCGTACTCGGTGCGCTCGGGCGCCAACAGATCAGACCGGCGCAGGGTCGCATCGGCGGTCATCGCCCTGCTCCTGGCATTGGGTCTCGCCTTCTTCGTCTTCGGTCGCGGCCCGGGCAGCCTCGTCTGGCTGGCCGGCGGCCAGGCCCCGGTCTGGCTTCCCTTCGCCGGTTCGGCGCCCTCCTGGCTGCCCTTCGGCTCCGCGCATGCCGACAAGGGCGGGCCAAGCGACTCCGCCCCCACCCCGCCCCCGGCGCCGCCGGTGGTCGCGCCCAGCCCATCCCTGCCCCCGGAGCCGACTCCCACGGCGACGCCCGCGCCGACCCCGACGCCCTCGCCGACC
>WNGE01008484.1_pt1 | contig 10955 bp, 7 predicted proteins | sample 5400651 | NCBI WGS metagenome assembly WNGE01 (sample SAMN13153370, study PRJNA577476) | soil metagenome | isolation source: 60 cm soil or saprolite under grassland replicate 2 | place: USA:California | collected 2016-06-15
TGGTGCGCCGCAGCGCCAGCTGAGCGGATCATGCCCGGTAGTCAGTCCGCGTCGGCCTCGGCGAACGGATGCTCGGCCACGAACTGCCTGGTCTGGTCGTACATCCGCGAGATGTAGCTCTCCAGTTTGTCCCGCTCCACCCGCCACTGGCCGCGTCCGCCGATCTTGATCGCCTCGAGTTCGCCGCTGCGCACCAGCGCGTACGTCTGCGACGCCGAGATGTTGAGCACCTCGGCGACATCAGCGAGCGTGAGGAAGCGGTCGGTGGCCATAACGTGGGCTTCCCTTCGACTGCGTGCACTTGCATCCAGTCTGGCAGACGCCGCACGGACCGACCGGGCTTTGTCCACAGTCGCGGGAGCGGATACGTACCGCTGCGCCGGGTAGTGCACTATGTGATCTCGTGGTTGCCACGTCCCCGACACCCCGGCGGGTCCGCACCCCGAACTGGCTCGACCTGCGCCTGACGGCCGGCGTGTTCCTGGTCCTCGTCTCGATGGCGGTCGGCGCACTAGTGATCACCAGGGCCCACACGACGCGGCGCGTCTGGGCGGTGAGCCACGACATCGCGGCCGGATCGACGATCACCGCGGCCGACATCGCGCCGGCGAAGATCCGCCTGACGCACGGCACGCAGCTCTACGTCCCGGTGAGCAGGCTGGACACCGTCGTGGGGCAGACCGTCAACCGACCGATGAGCGCCGGCGAACTGCTGCCCCGCGCCGCGTTGGCGGACGCCACGCCGGCGATCACCATGACGCTGCCGCTCACGAGCGACCAGGCACCCGAGATCGTCCGCGGGCAGAAGATCACTGTGTGGGTGTCGACGAAGACCTGCCAGGCGCGGGTGGTCGTCGCCGGTGTCACCGTCCAGGAGGTCGACGCGGCCGGTGGCGGCTCGTTCGGGACGAGCAGCGCGGAGAACGTCGTCGTACGTCTCGGGCCCGACGACGCCGAGCGCGTGATCACGGCGCTCGACATCGACGGTGCGGTGGTGCGGGCCGGCGTCGTCACCGGGGACCCGACGCAGTCGGTCGGGCCCCAGGACCTCACCGGCTGCGGCGCGTCGTCGTGAAGCTGCCGATCCTGACCGCCGCCGAAGGCGCCAGCTGGGAGGCCGGGCTGCTCGTCGCTCTGGAACGGGGCGACCACGGCGTCGCGGTCGCCCGCCGATGCGTCGACGTCGTCGACCTGCTGGCCGTCGCTGCCACCGGCCAGGCGAAGGCCGCCCTCGTGGCCAGCGGCCTGCGCCGCCTGGACGCCGACGCGGTGGATCGGCTGAACGCGGCGGAGGTCGTGGCGGTCGGCGTGGTGCGTCGCGGCGACACCACAGCCGAGGACCGGTTGCGGGCGATGGGCATCGACTACCTGGTTCCGGACGACGCCGAGCCGGACGTCGTCGGATCGGTGATCGCCGAGGCGGTCGCCTTCGCCGAGGGTGCGACGATGCGCTCGCGGCTGAACCGCACCTTCGGCGATCCGGCCGCGGCGACGTCACAGGTGATCCCGCCGACCGGCACCACGTCCAACCTGCCCGAGCCCACCCGGCGCGGCTCGATCGTGGCCGTATGGGGACCCACGGGCGCGCCGGGCCGGACGACCGTCGCGGTCACGCTGGCCGACGAGCTGGCCCGGCTGGGCTCCGACAGCCTGCTGATCGACGCCGACGTCTACGGCGGGGTGATAGCCGCGGTATTGGGTCTGTTGGACGAGTCGCCGGGCCTGGCCTCGGCGTGCCGGCACGCCGCGTCCAGTCGTCTGAACGCGGCGGCGCTGGCCGGGCTGTCCTGGCAGCTGGCGCCGGCGTTCCGGGTGCTCACCGGCATCCCGCGGGCCGAGCGGTGGCCCGAGGTGCGGGCGAGCGCCGTAGCCTCGGTGCTGGGCGCGGCCCGTGGACTCGCCGACTTCACGATCGTCGACTGCGGCTTTTCACTCGAGTCCGACGAGGAGCTCTCCTACGACACGCTGGCGCCGCGCCGCAACGGGGCCACCCTGGCCGTCCTCGACGCCGCGGACGTGGTGCTGGCTGTTGGGGCCGCCGACCCGATCGGTCTGCAGCGGCTCGTCCGCGGTCTGGCCGAGCTGCGCGACGCGGAGGTCGCGGCGCCGATCTGGGTGGTGCTGAACAAGGTCCGCCGCGGCGTCGTGCCGGGCGATCCGCGGGCCGAACTCACCGCGGCGCTGGACCGATTCGCCGGCCGGCAACCCGCCGCGCTGCTGCCCGACGACGGCGATTCGCTCGACGCTGCGCTGGCCGTGGGTAAGACGCTCGGCGAGGTCCGTCCGGGCAGTGCCTTGCGGCACAGCACCGCTGAGCTCGCCGCCGCGCTGGCCGGCGTGCCGCTGCCCCGGCACCGCCGTCGGAGCGCCAGAACGCCTGTCTTGAGGTGAGATCGATCAAGCACGCGGAGTGCTCGGGTAGGACTTCAGCGGTGGCTGCATGTCACGATGCATGACCGGAGCGGGGCAGCGCGCGACAATGGCAGGTAGACCGTCCAGCGAGGAGCCGCACTCGATGACCGATCGACTCTCGGCCCTAGACGTGTCGTTCCTCTACCTGGAGGGACGCACGACGCCGATGCACGTCGGCGGGCTGGCGATCTTCGCCCCGCCGGCCGATGGTTTCGACTACGAGCGGCTGGTGACCCTGATCGAGGACCGCATCGGGCTGGTGCCGCGGTACCGGCAAAAGGTGCGCTTCGTTCCCGGGCACATCGCCAATCCGGTGTGGGTCGACGACGCCGAATTCGATATCACCTACCACGTGCGCCGCTCGGCGCTGCCACGCCCCGGCTCGGACGAGCAGCTGCGCGAGTTCTGCGCGCGCATCCAGTCGCGACCGCTCGACCGCAGTCGTCCGCTGTGGGAGATGTACCTGGTAGAGGGGCTGCAGGGCGGCCGGTTCGCGATCATCACCAAGACCCATCACGCCATGGTCGATGGCATCAGCGCGATCGACATCGGCCACGTCATCCTCGACGCGTCGGCGACGCCGCGCGACGTGCCCGACGACCTGTGGATGCCGGCGCCCGAGCCCAGCTCGACGCAGCTGCTCACGGGGGCGGTGAGCGAACTCGTACAGCGGCCGAGCGCGCTGCTGGACACCGTGCGCCTCGGCCTGGCCGACGCGCGCACCGCCACCGGCCGGGTGCTCGACGCCGTAGGGGGCATCGCGTCCGCCCTGCGCGCGGCCGTGCGGCAGGCGCCGTCCTCGCCGCTGAACGCGACCATCGGCGAGCAACGCCGATACGGCGTGGCCCGCACGTCCTTGGACGACTACAAGCTGGTGCGAAAGCTTCACGGCGGCACGATCAACGACGTCGTCCTCGCGACGGTGGCCGGTGCGCTGCGTGGATGGCTGCTGTTCCGCGGCGAGGCGGTGACGCCGGCGACGACAGTGCGCGCGATGGTGCCGGTGAGTGTGCGGACTGACGCCGAGGAGGGCGCGCTGGGCAACCGCGTGTCCGCGTTGCTGGTCGACCTGCCGGTAGGCGAGCCGAGCCCGCTGATGCGGCTGGCGCAGGTGAGCTACGCGATGAGGGGACACAAGGAGTCCGGACAGTCGGTCGGGGCCGACGCCCTGGTCGCGCTGTCGGGTTTCGCGCCCCCGACGCTGCACGCCATGGGCGCCCGGCTGGCCAACGGCCTGACCCGGCGGCTGTTCAACCTCGTCGTCACCAACGTGCCGGGACCGCAGGTGCCGCTGTACGCCGCAGGTGCACGGATGCTCGAGATGTTCCCGATCGTGCCGCTGGCGGGCGGGCAGGCGGTGAGCATCGGCCTGACGTCCTATGCCGGCGGCGTCTATTACGGCCTCAACGCCGACCGCGACGCGATGCCCGACGTCGATGTGCTGGCCACGCTGATCGAGGAGTCGCTCGCCGAGCTCGTCATGGCCAGCGTCGAGTCGTCCCGGCATCGTTCGTCGGCCACGCCGTCGCGGACCGCGCCACCGGTACCCGCTGCGGCCCCCGCGCCGGCTGCGGGTGCAACGCCGGCGCGGCCGGCACCGCCGGCACCGCCGGCACCGCCGGCACCGCCGGCACCGGCCGAGGAGCCGGTGCCATGAGGCGGGCGGTCGAGCCGGCGCGCTCGCACGCCGAGCGCTCCTCCAGTCAGCGTGAGCCGTGACGGTCCAACCGCTCGAGTCCGCCGGGGCGCCGCCCCGGCGGGCGGTGGTGCTCGGCAGCGGAGGAGTGCTCGGATTCGCGTGGACGGTGGGTGCCCTTGCGGCGCTGGAAACCGAGGCCGGCTTCGACGTCCGAACGGCCGAGTTGCTCGTGGGCACATCGGCCGGCTCGGTGGCCGCCGCGCTGCTGGCGTGCGGTCTGTCGGTGGACGAGATCCGGCGGCACCATCAGGGCGTGCCGGGTCCGACCGACCCACCGATCGCGTTCGACTACTCGGCCAGCGCCGGCCGGGCGCTGCCGCCTCGCCCGCGGCTGCGCCCCGGATCGCCGCGCCTGCTCATCGACGTGGTGCGCCATCCTCGCCAGGGACGCACGGTCGTCGCGCTCGCCGGGGCACTGCCGGCGGGGCGAGGGACGCTGGATCCGGTCCGGAGGCTGGTCGCGGAGGTGGTCGGCGCCAGCGGGATGTCGGACTGGCCGCAGCGGCCGCGGACCTGGATTGCGGCCACCGACTACCGCAGCGGTCGGCGGGTGCTGTTCGGACGGGACCGTTCGGCGGCGCTCGCCGACGCGGTGGTGGCCTCGTGCGCGATCCCGGCGTGGTACCCGCCGGCGATGATCGAGGGCCGCCCCCATATCGACGGCGGAGCGGTGTCGAACGCGTCGGTCGACGTCGTCGGCGGTGTCGACGTGGACGAGGTGTACGTCTTCGCGCCGATGGCGTCGGTCGACGTCGACCGGCCGCGCTCGCCAGTGTCACGGATCGAGCGGGCGATCCGCCGCGCGATCACCCGAGGCATCCTCACCGACGTCGCGTCGCTGCGGGCGGCCGGCCGGCGGGTCGTCCTGGTGACGCCGGGGCCCGAGGACCTGGCCGTGATCGGCGCCAACCTGATGAACCCGCGGCGCCGTACCGAGGTGCTGGAGACTTCCATGCGGACCTCCGCGGTGCGGCTGCGGGCACAGCTGGCCGCCCGGACGCTGCGGGCCCGCCCGGTATCCGGACAATCTCCGGCGTGAGGGTCTACCTACCGGCGACCACCTCGCTGCTGCGCGGGCTCGTCGAGGATTCCGAGTTGGGGCCGCCGCTGACCGGATTCGCCGTGACGCCGGGATTACGGGAGTGGTACCTCGACGACGATGTCGAGGAACTGGAGTACGCGGCCAGCCGTGAGGCGGCGCGGGCGTCACTGCGGCTGATCGCCGTCGACCGGGCCGCGGCGCCCCGCCGGGTCGTCGTTGCCGCCGACCTGCCCGATCCGGCGGTGACCGTGCGCGACGATCTCGACCGCGGCGTGGTGCGGCTGGCGGCGCCGGTGCCCATGCGGCAGATCGCCTCCGTGCACGTCGACGCTGCGGACGCGGAGCCGGCCGTTCGCTCTGCGGCAGCGATGATTGACGCCGCGGACCTCGGCGATGTCGACGCCGAGAACGCCGTGGACGACACCGAGGGCTTCGAGCTCGCCTGGTATGCCACCCAGGAGCTCGACGCACTGCTGGAGCTACTGCGCGAGCGCCACTGAGCCGGCCCCATGAGGCGCCCTCGGGCGAGCCGTCGGGCGAGCGTCGCGTGACGCCATCGGGCGAGCGTCGCGTGACGCCATCGGGCGAGCGTCGGGTGACGCCGTCGGGCGAGCGTCGGGTGACGCCGTCGGGCGAGCGTCGGCCGAGACCGGGCTTCTCTACCATCGAAGGATCGGCACCGACGCCGAGCGAATCGTGGAGGCCACCCATGGACGCCATCACCCATCCGCCCGTTCCGTCCAACGAGCCGGTACTTCGCTACGCACCCGACAGCGCCGAAACAGCGTCGCTCGCTGCGAAGCTGGCGGCACTGTCCAGCGGTGGCACCGAGCTGACGATGACCATCGACGGCGTGCAGCGAATGGCCAGCGGTCAGCGCATCGACGTCGTGCAGCCGCACCGGTGGCGTTCGGTGTTGGGCACGACGGCCCAGGCGACGAACGCCGACGTCGAGGCCGCAGTCGGTGCCGCGTTGACGGCGGCGCCGGCCTGGCGCGAGCTGCCCTTCGACGCGCGGGCGGCGATCTTCCTGCGGGCGGCGGACCTGCTGTCGACGACGTGGCGCGACACGCTGAACGCGGCCACGATGCTAGGACAGTCGAAAACCGTCCAGCAGGCCGAGATCGACTCCGCCTGTGAACTGATCGACTTCCTGCGCTACAACGTGCACTTCGCCGCGCAGATCCTGCAGAACCAGCCGGCCAGTCCGGCCCTCACGTGGAACCGGACGGACTACCGGCCGCTGGAAGGCTTCGTACTGGCCATCACCCCGTTCAACTTCACCGCCATCGCCGGCAACCTTCCTACGGCGCCGGCGTTGCTGGGCAACGTCGTCGTGTGGAAGCCGTCGCCGACGCAGCAACTGGCCGCTCACTGGACGATGCGGCTCCTGGAAGCGGCCGGCCTCCCCCCGGGCGTGATCAACCTGGTGACCGGCGACGGTGCCGCAGTGAGCGACGTGGCGATACCGCATCCTGCTCTCGCCGGCATCCACTTCACCGGCTCGACTGGAACCTTCCAGCACCTCTGGCGCGCGGTCGGCACATCGATCTCGTCCTATGCCTCCTATCCGCGCGTGGTCGGCGAGACCGGCGGCAAGGACTTCGTCCTCGCGCATCGGTCGGCCGATCCGTCCGCGCTGGCCGTGGGGCTTGTCCGCGGTGCTTTCGAGTACCAGGGCCAGAAGTGCTCGGCCGCGTCCCGCGCTTACCTACCGCGGTCGCTCTGGGACACCGGGCTACGCGACGAACTGGTCGCGCTGACCGAGTCGCTCACCTACGGCGACGTCACCGACTTCGCGAACTTCGGCGGGGCGGTGATCGACCGGCGAGCGTTCGACCGACTGGCCGGCGTGATCGACCGCTTGCACGCCGAGCCATCGGCGAACGTGATCGCCGGCGGCAAGGCCGACGACAGCGAGGGCTACTTCGTCCGCCCCACGATCGTCGAGTCCTCAGATCCCGCCCACGAGATGTTCGTGCGTGAGTACTTCGGCCCGCTGCTCTCGGTGTACGTGTACGACGACGTGACCGCCGACGCCGGCACCGCCTGGCGCCAGACGATGACGCAGCTCGAGTCGGTGTCGCCGTACGCGCTGACCGGTGCGGTCTTCGCCCGGGACCGCTGGGCGATCGACGAGGCATCGCGCGGGCTGCGCTTCGCCGCAGGCAACTTCTACGTCAACGACAAGCCGACGGGGGCGGTTGTCGGTCAGCAGCCGTTCGGGGGTGCCCGGGCCTCGGGTACGAACGACAAGGCCGGGTCGATCTGGAACCTCCTTCGCTGGCTTTCGCCCAGGTCGATCAAGGAGAACTTCGTGCCGCCGACCGACCACCGGTACCCGCACATGGGCTGATCAGTTCGGAGGTGCGACGGCCTCATGGCAGCGCCACCTGGATCGGGATCGCGTTCGCTCGGTCGCTGAGGTCGCGCAATTGCGGCTGGTCGAGCGCCAGCACACCGCGGCCCGGCAGCTGAACGGCGCGGGTGCGGCTCAGCCGTAGCCCCAGCAGCTCGCCGTCGCCCGGCGCAGGCTGCAACAGCAGGCCGGCACGACTTCGGCGGACCTCGTGGGCTACGCCCCGATAGGTCACCGCGAGCTCGTCGTTGCGAGCAGCGACGACTGCCGCGACGTCGTATACGCCACGCCTGACCAGGCTGGTCAGCGCGTCACCAGTCGGCGAATCCAGGAACGCCTCGCTGTCGTCGACGAGTAGCACCAGTCGGCGGTCGTCGGGAGGCGGCCGGATCGACGAGTCGTCCGGCGTGATGACGTCGATGCCGTACGCCTGGGCCGCCGACAGCAACGCGCTGCGCTTCGGCGCGGCCACCCGCACCTCGGCTCGGCCACTGTCGCCCACGTGCTCGACAGCCCCGCCACTGCAGCACATCTGCTCGAGGATCAGGCGCAGCGCCGTGGTGCGCCCGGACCGTGGCGGTCCGGCGACCAGCAACCGGGCATCGCCCGCGAAGAGGTCGACCACGATCGGGCTCGGCTCGTCGCCGCCCACGCCGAGCAGCACTTCCGCGTGATCCGGGGCCGCGGTCTCGCGAACGATCGGCTCGCGCGGGATCGTCTTCGCGGCGATGCGGCTCGGGAGCGGCCGGATTCTGAACGGGGCTCGTCCTTCGCCCGGACGGCGCGCCGTGGCGGCCAGTTCAGCCAGGGCACGCTGTTGCTCGGCAGTTCTCGCATCCGAGCCGAGGAATGCGAACTGCACCTCCGCGCCGGTCTCGACACAAACCGCGCGCCCCGGGGGCAGCGAGTCCGGCACGGAGCCCGGCGCGATCCCGGCCAGGGAGTAGTCGGCGCGGTCGGCGAGACGAAACACGTACTTGCGGGCCACCGCGCTGGCCACTCGGGCCGCGAGCGCCGACCTGTCGCCGGTGACGGCGATCGTGATACCGACCGCCGCCGATTCGCGCAACAGGGTGAGCACGGTGTCCACGCTGCGACCGGTGTCGTGCTCGTCCGCCGTCGCGACGAATCCCTCCCATCCGTCGATCAGCAAAGCGATGAACGAAATGGGTGCGCCGCGGTCGCGCGCCTCCGCAACGGAGCTGACGGCCAGCTCGGCGAGCGCTGCCTGACGTCGAGCAACCTCGTCGGTGAGCCGCGCCAGCAGCCGTTCGGCTGCGCCGAACTCGTCGCGGGCGATGACCGCGCCACAGTGTGGGAGATCGCCGAGCGCCCGCAGGCCGCCGCCCGCGCAGTCGACGACGTACAGGTGCAGGTCGTCTGGGGACAGGCCGGCCGCTGCGGAGCCGGCGAGCGTCCGCAAGGCTGTCGTGCGACCCGACCGTGGCCCGCCCACGAGCAGGATCGGCCCGGCCGTGCGCAGGTCGACGTACAGGGGACTCTGGTGTTGCTCGTGGGGCCGGTCGATCAGGCCGACGGACATGACCGACGGAGTACCCGAAAGGTCGAGCCCGCTCGTGGACAGTTCGGTGGGTAGCGGCGGCGGCCACGGCGTGGGCGGCGCCGAGAGAGCGCATCGGGCTGCCGCCTCGCTGATCGCGTCGACGAGCATGTGCAGATCAGTCTTCTCACCCGGATCCGCATGATCGTCGGGACCGCGGCCCCACTCGTCGAGCGGTGTCACGGTCGCCTGCGCGCCGGCGCTCGGCACCGATCCGGCGACGCGACCGACCTGGATCTCTGTCAGCGACGAACCGGTGCGAACGAAGGCGCGCCCAGGCCGGTGTTTGTCGATCACCGCCGCCGCGTCCGTGCCGATGATGTCGCTGGACTCGCCCGGATCAGTCACTCGAAGCGCGAGGCGCAGCGAGGTGTTCGCCCTGATCTCCGGCGAGACCACCCCGCCCGGACGCTGCGTGGCCAGCACGAGGTGGACGCCCAGCGACCGGCCGCGCTGGGCGATGGCGACGAGGCCGCTGACGAACTCGGGCAACTCCTCGGCCAACGCGGCGAACTCGTCGACGACGAGGACCAGACGTCCGACCGGAGCGATCTGATGGCGCGGTGACGCGCGATACCGGGCCAGATCGGTGACGCCGGCCGCGGCGAACAGCCCTTCCCGACGTCGGAGCTCGGCGTCGAGTGACTGCAGCGCGCGCCGGGTGAGGTGGGGATCGAGGTCGGTGACGAGCCCGACGCTGTGCGGTAGTCGCGCGCAGTCGGCGAACGCGGCGCCGCCCTTGTAGTCGATCAGGATGAACGCCATGGCTTCCGGCGAACTGCCCGCCGCGAGCCCGACGATCAGGGATTGGAGTAGTTCCGATTTGCCGGCCCCGGTGGTGCCGGCGACGAGGGCGTGCGGGCCGTCCTGTTCGAGGTCGATGTCGAACGGCCCTTCGGCGCCCATGCCTAGAGCGGTGCGCGGATGCTGTCCGGCGCGCCATCGGGCGATGATGTCGTCGGGTACCGGCGCACCGATCTCGAGCAGGTCGAGCAGACGGCACTCGTCGGGAATGGTCGAGGCCCCGTCGGCACCGGCATCGGCGAGCGGAGCCAGTGCGCGGGCGAGACGCTCGGCCCACCGGGTGCCGACTCGGTCGGTGAGGACGTTCGCCGGCGAGGCGCCGCCGGCGGCCTGCACGTCCAGCCGCGTGCCGGTCTCGCCGCACACGCGAGCGACCACGCTGCAGGCCGTCGGGAGCCGACGTTGCTCGTCGTCCAGGCAGACGGCGGTGATGCCGGCGGCAGGCCCGGCCGCCAGTACCCGTGCGAGGCCGGGCACGTCGGCGAGGGCGCCCGCCCGGTCGACGACGAGAACCGTCCAGGGGCCGTCCCAACCGTTCGGCTGACGGGCGAGGCGCTCGTCGACGACCCGGGACAGGGCGGCGACCGCGGTGGTGCGCTGCTCGGCGGTGGTGGCGACGTTGCCGTGGATATGGGGCAGCCAGCGCGTCCACGTCCATGCCGGTGCGGCCGCGTCCGCGAGCAGCAGCACGAGTGTCACGTCGCCCGGCGAGTGCAGGGCAGCCAGTTGCGCTACCGCCCATCGGGCGATACCGAGCGTGATGCCTCGTGGGCCGCAGATGCCGATCGGGCCGGTACGCAGGTTGACCACGGACGGGACCAGATGGGCGGTGCCGGCCGGCCGGCGTTCCGTTCCGCGGCGTAGCCGTAGTGACGACGGCAGGTCGGCGACGCCGAGGCGCACGTCGAGCATGTCCGGATCGGCGGACCGCCGTTCCCAAAGCCGGCAGTCGGGGATCGTTGCCGTCCGCAGAACGGCAGCCGGGTCCGGGTGGGCGCGGCGGCGGTGCGCGACCTCGGCGGCCAGGAGCCGGGCTCGCTCGCGCTGCGCGGCCGCATCGCGGCGGCGAAAGCCGCTG